>Ga0310916_10000135_pt1 | contig 34822 bp, 28 predicted proteins | sample GREbulkMGLF176_FD_203444 | JGI IMG/M metagenome (GOLD analysis project Ga0310916, IMG submission 203444) | Lab enrichment of tropical soil microbial communities from Luquillo Experimental Forest, Puerto Rico - GRE.bulkMG.LF176 | ecosystem: Environmental > Terrestrial > Soil > Tropical forest >...
GCCTTTTGATGGCGGCGTGTGCTCGCGCCACCCGACCACGGCGCACGGGACAGACAGCAGCATTCTCGGCAAGAACTTCCGCCAAAGCGTCCGTGAACTCGCGGCGCACTGCAGCAATAGCAATATTATCTTCGGTGCTCATGGCTCACCTCCGACACTGACTGGACCTGCCATATGGCCAATCGCCATTGCAGCGGTGGGTTCCAGGGGCGGTCAGCACGTATTTTAAATGTTTGCAGCCGTAGCTAAAGCCCTCAAGGCCTGGCGTACTTTGACCTATATCAAAGTTGCTTACTGCAAAAGCTCCGGCAGCTTCGCGATATTCGCCGCAATCCGCCGCCGCCTCGTCCCGCGTGAGCAATTTCGCCGCCGATCTCCGACCCGGGTCATCCTCGAAATAGACATAGGCGAGCACCTGTCCGTTGTGGTCGCGGACGACGAAGCAAGACGAGTTTAGCGCCTGCGCGGTGCCTCTGGTTCCGGCGACTATCTCCCCGATGCTAGGTGCTCGCTTAAACGCTTTTTGCGCCAAGCATCAATGATCGCGTGAGCTGCAATTTCAGCGTCTTGCCGCTTTCCGATAACTGGTCTCTCTGCCGGTGACTCCCTATCTGGAAGATAGACAGCGAGTTGCCATGAGCGTTTGTTGATCCCTGTTCGGATCGCGTAGCGAACACCCCTATACTCCATAACATTAGTTTGGACCTGAATTGCCGGTAACTGCAACAAGAAGATGCAGGCGGAATCTCCTCCACGTGCTAGGGCGGCGAAAAGCGGCGGGTGGGCATTGCGTCAGACCGCCCTGTCTACGCCCCATTACTCTGGAAGTTTTTTTTGGTAAGATCATTTGTGGGGGTTCCTTGCAGCAGGGGAGCCACACCATGTCGAGTTACCAGGCTGAGCTGACCAAAGTTTCGAAGACTGTTCAGAAGCAAATCGCTGAAACAGAGGAAAAGATCGGCGAGGTCCAGAATGAGTTCGCCAAAACACTCGATGTAATGAATCGAGCGGCCATGTCGCGCGCCACGGCCGAAATCGAACTTTCCCTCAAACTGTCCCAAAAGTTGAGTACCGCTCGTTCGCCTTCTGATGCTCTGTTGGCCTGCCAAGAGTGGCTCACCGAGGAGATTAAAGCGCGCACCGAAGATACTCGTCAGTTCATGACCAACTGCCAGAGGTTTATGACTGAGGGCACCCGACTTTTTTCGGACGGCGGGTCGAACGGGCGCATGAGCAGGTAGTATTGGCTTTCGTGCGGCTCCTTAGCCGGTGACGGCAGACACGGCTCGATTATTCCCAGCCCGAGGCGGGTACGCTCACGCAACGACATGCGCGACTTTTAGAAAGCCATCAAAGCCGTCGGTTCCGTGACATGGCGACGGCTTTGCTGTTTGAGCCAAACTCGTCAGCGCGAACTCGTAATGCGAACGGCGCTTCAATCCCTCGCAATCGACTGTCAGGGCTGACTTCAGATTTCCTCAGCGTGAACCTCTACGGCAGGTTCCCTGCTCGGATTTCTCCTTGTGTTCGTCACTCGCGCTTTAACCGCCTCGTCGTGAAGAGTTGTCTCGATCAAAGTGCCACGTTTCGGCGCATAGCCGTACCTGATTGTAAGCTCGGTCTGCCATTCGCCAGTCTTTCGCCGCACACGGATTGAATAAATCACTGCCGTTTCGTCCGAGTGACGCGCGAACGGCGGAGTGTCCACCGGCGCAGCGGCCTTATAAAAAGCCCCGCAATTGAGCGGGGCTTAATTGGGTCAGATGCGCGAGTCCAAAGAAAGTCCAAGGCTAAAGGCTTTCTGCCGGGTTGCGCCCTCGGTCCTCTTTAACGATCGAGCAATCTTCCCAGCAGGCGTCTTTTTTCGGGCGAGCGCCTTCAATGTGCGAACATGTTCAGATGTCCACGCGCGCCGTTTTCCATTTTGCTTAGCCATTATTTCTCCTTTAGGTCAAAGCGGAGCCTTGTAGCCGCACCAAATACAAAAGAAAAGATAAACTTTCGGATCGCATCGAGCGTGAGTCTACTTGCATGCGCCCCACCTTACGGCGAACGGGGTCCACATGGCGATCGCGCTCAGCGATGTCCGCTTTCGGGGGCAAAGCGGCCGGCAAAGCCAGCGCGCGCCCGGAATTAGAGAACAGCCAAGATTGGTTAAAGCCGGCAGAAGCGCTCGGAAAAGCTAAAACAGATTATTTGTAATAAGAGACGGCGCAGCCCTGCTTACCGACGCGAGTCTCAAGAGACTGCTTGACGGCGGGCTTACCCGCTTTCGGGAAATTAAAGTCCATCGCAACGATGCTTCCTTCCGGCGTGTCTTGGACGGTATCGAAGGCTCTTTGGCCTATCGGATCGTCGCCGACCTTAAAGCTGCGGATATCCATTCCCACCATCGCTGATGGGGCGGCTGTAAACACGCCGTCAGCGATATTGAAGCAGGAGACATACAGGTCGCGATCGTGAAATTCTTTGTTGTCCGCATCGTTAAATTCGCGCAGCGCCTTAGCGTCGTCGCTCTTAAGGGCGGCGACGGCGCGATCAAGCATCGCTCTTGCTTCTTCTGCTGACCCGAAACTTTGGGCAATCGCAGACGGTACCGTCAACATCAGGAACAATGTCGCAAATGCAAAAGCAGCCAATTATTCCTCCTGACATTCTCGGGTCAACGAACGAAGCTGGTTCCGCTCGGCGGGTTATTTGTGCGCGCTGAGGAAAACGTAATCTGCTGAATAGGGGACGCTGCGAAAGGCGCCGGCCTGATCGCACGCGCCTTGGGCGGCGCCGCCATGGCTGTTGATCCGTTGCACGGTGGTGACATCCGCAAGCGTCCCGCTCCCCCGACGGTTCACGACGTCCAGCTTGAGCCAGGGAATGTCGTTCACCGTCGCGCCGGGCGCGTTGCCGACCGCCTTGCCGGTGACGGCGCTGCCGTCCCCATGCTCCCAGGTTGGCCCGGCGTAATGGCGGCCCACCGTCTTGTCATCGAGAAGGAGGGTCGCGATCGGCTCGCGGAACCACCCAGGCGAGCTTGCCATCGTTTCCAGGCTTGCACTCATAGATCTGCGCACCCTCGGCATGGAATGTCGCGACGATGTCTTCGCCCGGCGCGGCAATCGCCGGCGGCATCTGCGCTAGTGCGCCATCGACCGGAAATACTGTCGCCAAAATCAGCGCAGTCAGCAAACGCGGGCATGTCATTGTCTATCCTCCGCTGAGCCGGGGTTCCTCCGATGAACTCTTTCCTGCCTCTCCGCAAGGCGTATGTGAGGTGCGCGGCTACTGCCGTGCTTTTGCGGCTCTACTGAAATGTGCGCACGGAATGATTGGCTGATTCTCTACCCCCTGCCGCGACACCGGGTGTATGCTGGTGGCCGTGAGGGGGCATGAGCCATTCGGGGCGATTGACTGCTGTTCTTGCGCTTTTCGCTGGGATCGTGCTCGCCACTCCCGGCACTGCACAGCCGCAGGCACGCGCGCACGTCTATGTCCTGCGCGGGTTGTTCAGCGTCTTTTCGCTTGGCATGGACTCACTGGCCGACGAGCTGAAGCGGCGCGGTGTAGATGCCACGGTCCACGGCTATGCGGACTGGCAAACACTCGCCGACCGCGCCGCTGCCGATTACAAAGCTGGCAAGGAAGCACCGATCATCCTGATCGGTCACTCGCTCGGCGCTGACGCCGTCATGGAAATGGCGGCTTATCTGGGCCGCAAGGGCGTGCCCGTGGCGCTGGTGGTGCCGTTTGATGGCACCAAATCATTCGCGGCCTCCGATAATGTCGCGCGCGTGCTAAATCTGACGCAGCGGGACTATGCCTATATGCGAGGCGGACCCGGTTTCCACGGCACGCTCGCCAATGTCGATGTCAGTTCCGATTCGAGTATCGACCACATCAATATCGATAAATCACCGCGACTGCATGCTCGCGTCGTTGCCGAGGTTCTTGCTGTCGTCGGCAAACACAACAAGCTCGGGGTGCCGTCCGCCACACCTCCCCAGGCCGCTCCTGCCAAAAATGGTACGCAACCGCCGCTTCACGCCGACCAAATACCGAATTGACACGCGCGCCGGATCGTAACAGTGGAAGTCCCAAGCACCGCAGAATCCATCGCCGGCAAAGCCAGCGCGCGCCAGGAATGAGAGAATAGCCAAGACCCAAAACGGACCAGGACCGTTCGAGATTTTTTGCAGCGCTAATTGATCATTGAAGACCATTTCCCCAATCGCAATTCTCTGCTGTAATCGCTTTTGAAAGCAGCGTAGTCCTGGAGCCTTGGGGCAGGCAATGCGACGGCGGCGCTCCAGAGCAGGCGACGAACCAGTTAAAAAGCGACACCGCAAGACGGCAGCGCTAAAGCGCGCCAATGCGGGAAAAGCTATTGGGCGTCGTAATGCCTCGGCTGCCAGCAGGGAAACAAAGGTCGCGCTGTTCAAACGCGAACGCGATGAGGCGCTGGAGCAGCAACGAGCCACCTCCGAAATCCTCAAAGTCATCAGCCAATCGACGTTCGACCTGCAAGCCGTCCTTGAGACGGTAGTTGCCTCAGCGGCGCGCTTATGTGATGCGGACACGGGAGTTATCCGTCGACGCGAAGGCGAGACCTATCCGGTGGCGGCCACCTTTGGCCTCACCTCAGAACAGCGCGATCGATATGTTCGCTACTCAACGAAACCAGATCATGCCTCGGTCTTCGGGCGTGCAATACTTGAGCGTCGCACAATTCATATTCCCGATCTTTTGGCTGATCCGCAACTCCACCGCAACAGACTTCGCGATTACGGCGGGGTCATCAACATACGCACTGGCCTCGGTGTGCCGCTCATCAGAGAGCGCACTGTCATTGGCGTATTCACCCTACAACGCAAGGAGCCACGAGCGTTTACAGACAAACAAATCAAGTTAGTTGAAACCTTCGCTGACCAAGCAGTAATTGCTATCGAAAATGTGCGACTGTTCGAGGCCGAACAGAAACGCACGCGCGAGCTGAGCGAGTCATTGGAGCAGCAGACGGCGACTTCGGAGGTGCTGAAGACCATCTCAAGCTCGCCGGGAGATTTGCAGCCAGTTTTCGATGCGATGCTGGCAAACGCAACGCGGCTCTGCGAGGCCAAGTTTGGTGCGCTCTGGCTTTGTGAAGGAGACGCATTGCGCGCCGTTGCGCTCAACGCACCGCCCGCTTTTGCCGAGGAGAGGCAGCGCCAACCTTTAATCCTTCCCACGCCCGAGACCGGCCTTGGCCGTGCCGTTAAGACTAAATTAACCGTCCACAGTGCCGACCTCTTGGCGGAGGAGCACGTTGCCCCTGTGCTCGCCAAACTTGCTGGCGCCAGAACATACCTCGCCGTCCCGATGCTTAAGGACAATGAGGTGATCGGCGCCATCGGCATCTACCGCCAGGAGGTCCGCCCCTTCACGGACAAGCAGGTAGCGCTGGTCGAGAACTTTGCCGCGCAGGCCGTCATCGCCATCGAGAACACGCGGCTGCTCAATGAGCTGCGCGAAAGCCTCGACCGCCAAACTGCGACTGCTGACATCCTGCGTGTTATTGCCGGTACACCCGAAGACAGTAAGCGCGCGCTCGACACAATTGCCGAAACGGCGTCGCGGATGTTCGATGCCGCCAACGTCAACTTCCGGCGCTTAGAGGGAGATGTTCTTCGTATCGTCAGTTCGGCAGGTCCCACGATGGCTAAGCTTCGAGAGGTGCTGCCCGATCACCCACTCGAACCAACGGACCCGGCGGTGCGCTCTTTTCTCGACAATAGACAAATCGCCGTTGAGGACCGCCGCGCTACACTCGCCAATGAGCACGGAGAAATCGCCCGCGCATTACGCAATCTGCCGATAGGATCACAGGCATTAACGCCACTGGCGCGTGAGGGCAAGGCAATCGGCGTCATGATCGTCAATCGCAGCGAGGTTCGACCTTTTCAGGAGTATGAGCTTGAACTGATGAAGGGCTTCGCCGATCAGGCCGTCATCGCCATTGAGAACGCGCGGCTGCTCACGGAATTACGCCAGCGTACCGACGACCTGAGTGAGTCGCTTGAACAGCAAACGGCGACCTCCGAGGTGCTGCGCGTCATCAGCTCCTCGCCCGGAGATTTAAAGCCGGTTTTCGATACCATTCTGGGCAATGCGACACGGATCTGCGAGGCGAAGTTTGGCACTCTTCAACTTTATGAAAGTGGTGGATTTCGGATGAAGTCGATGCACAATGCGCCGCGCGCCTACGCCGAGGCGATCGCGCAACGGGAGCAGCGTGAGCCGATATTCCGTCCTGGCGCGCTATCTGGACTCGCGCGCGTGGCAGCGACGAAACAGACGGTTCATATCTCCGATTACACCAAGGACGCGGCTTACAAGGAACGCAATCCTGGAGCGGTTAGGATAGTTGAACTTGCCGGAGCGCGAACCCTCCTCAATGTCCCGATGCTTAAAGACGACGAACTCATTGGTGTCATCGTCATTTATCGCCAGGAGGTTCGTCCTTTCAGCGACAAACAGATCAAGCTGGTGCAGAACTTCGCAGCTCAGGCCGTCATTGCCATCGAGAACACGCGATTGCTCAATGAGCTGCGTCAATCGCTGCAGCAACAAACCGCCACCGCCGACGTGCTTAGGGTCATCAGCCGCTCGACGTTCGATCTACAGACCGTGTTGCAAACGCTTATCGAATCGGCCGCCAAACTTTGCGATGCGAATAAAGGAAATATTACGCGGCAGAAAGGAGGTGCGTTCTATCGGGCTGAGTCTTATGGCTTTTCGAAGGAGTTCACGGATTTCGTTGGGACTGCTCCGCTTGAACCGGAACGCGGTTCGGTACTGGGACGCGCTTTGCTTGAAGGCAAAGTCGTTCATATCCCCGATGTGAAAAATGATCCGGAGTATACCTGGGCCGAAGCGCAGAGGCTGGGCGACTTCCGCACTGCCCTTGGTGTTCCGATGCTGCGCGAGGGCGTGCCGATTGGTGTTTTTGGCTTGACCCGTTCCGAGGTGCGGCCGTTCACCGACAAGCAGATCGAGTTGGCCACGACCTTTGCCGACCAGGCGGCGATTGCCATTGAAAATGTGCGGTTGTTCGACGAGATCCAGGACAAGAGCCGACAGCTCGAAGAAGCGAGCCAGCACAAATCACAATTTCTCGCCAACATGAGTCACGAGCTGCGCACGCCGCTCAACGCCATCCTGGGCTATACCGAATTGATGGCAGACGGCGCTTACGGCGAGCCATCTGAAAAGATGGTGGGCATCCTCCAGCGTCTTGAGGCCAACGGCAAGCATCTGCTCGGGCTGATCAATGACGTACTCGACCTCTCTAAGATCGAGGCCGGCCAACTGGTCCTCGAACTCTCCGATTACTGCATCCAGGATATTGCCCAAACTGTCCGCAGCACCCTTGAACCGCTGGCAGCCGATAAGAAGCTCGGGTTCAAGCTTGAGCTTGCCCCCGAACTGCCTTCTGGCCACGGCGATGGCCGCCGCTTAACGCAAGTGCTCATCAATCTCGTCGGCAACGCCATTAAGTTCACTGATGCCGGCGAAGTCGCCATTAAGGCCGAAGCTAACAATGGCTCGTTCCATGTATCAGTGCGTGACACGGGGCCTGGTATTTCCGCCGCCGATCAGGCCAAGCTGTTCCAGGAGTTTCAGCAGGCCGATAATGCCATCACCCGCAAGAAGGGCGGCACCGGCCTGGGACTGGCCATCTCCAAGCGGATCATTGAGATGCACGGCGGCAGAATCTGGCTCGAGTCGCAGCCCGGCCAAGGCTCGACGTTCACGTTCACACTGCCGGTCGCCGTTGAGCAGCAACTGGAGCCGACATGAGCAAGCGCATTCTGGTGGTCGAGGACCAACCGGATAGTCGCCGGATTATCCGCGATATGCTGGCCCCCACCGATTATGAGGTCACCGAAGCCGAGAACGGTGAGGAAGCACTAGCGGCAATCGCGAAGCAGCGGCCCGACCTCATCCTAATGGATGTCCAATTGCCGATTATGGACGGTTACACCGCCACGCGCCGGATCAAGGCTGATCCAGCGCTGCAATCGATCAGGATCATCGCGGTCACCTCGTATGCGCTCGACGGTGAGGAGAAGACCGCGAGGGCGGCCGGCTGTGATGACTACGTGCCTAAGCCATTTAGCCCGCGCGAACTCTTGGCAAAAATCCGTCAGCATTTGTCCTAGACAGCCGGTTATTTGCTGCATTGCACATGTCCGCTTTTGGCACTTAGCGGACATCCCAATGAGCTCAGTCGATGTCCGCTTTCGGGGGTAAAGCGGACATGGCAAAGCGGACATGGCAACTGGCGGACCGAATGTCTGCTTTTGATGTGCTAGTTTGGACAGAGCCTGTCCTAAGCCGCGGGGTGGCCATGAGACGGCGTGATTTCATCAAAGTTATTGGTGGCGGAGCAGCCGCGTGGCCGCTCGTTGCGCGTGCACAGCAGTTAACGATGCCGGTGGTCGCGTTTATCCGAGACGGGTCGGCCGAAAGCAACGCACGTTGGCTTGCCGGTTTCCAAAAGGGCCTCAGCGAAACTGGCTATGTCGAGGGCCAAAACGTGGCGGTCGAGTACAACTGGCTGGAAGGCAAATACGATCGCTTGCCGGCACTGGTGGCTGACCTCGTCCGCCGACAAGTCGCTGTGATTGCCGCGCTCGGCACGCCGCCCGCGCAAGCAGCCAAAGCTGCAACGGTGACGATCCCGATCGTCTTCCTTGCCGGCGAAGACCCGGTCGGGCTTGGTCTTGTCGACAGCATGGCTAAGCCCGGGGGGAATTTGACCGGCGTCAATATCCAAACGTCTGAGGTTGTGACCAAGCGGTTCGTATTGCCGTGTTGGTCGATCCGGGCAACGCTTCAGTTACCAAGACCACCGTTCAGGAGGTGCAGAAAGCCGCTCCCACCATGGGGCTGCAAACCCAGATAATCAACGCAACGACGGTCGGCCAGATCAACGAGGTGTTCGCCGCATTTGAGCGTGAGCGCCCTGATGCCCTCTTCGTTCCTCCCGACGCGTTCCTTACTTCCCGCCGCGTGCAACTTGCCACATTAACGGCGCGCGACAGGATTCCCGCGACTTACCCAATCCGCGATTATGTGGAAGTCGGCGGGCTGATGAGCTACGGACCCGATTTCACAGACATGTTTCGTCAGGTCGGCGTCTACACCGGCCGTATCCTCAAGGGCGCCAAGCCCGCCGAGCTACCAGTGCTGCAATCGAACAAATTTGATCTCGTCATCAACCTCTCAACCGCAAAGGCTCTCGGCCTCACCATCCCGCCAGGGGTGATGGCTATTGCCGACGAAGTGATCGAATAACAATCCCTTTTGCTGCGCTGCACGAGTCCACTATTGGCACAAAGCGGACATCGAGACGGCTCTGAGGAATGTCCGCTTTTGGGTGAATAGCGGACATCAACGGGCGTCAATCCAATGTCCGCTTTTGACCCGAAGCAGACATGGTCGCCCCATTCCAAGTGTTATTTTGACCCGGTACGATGCGGCATCTTGAGTCTCGGGCAAGGCAATGAAACGCCGTTCCGGTGCAGGGGGTCCAAACGTAAAATCGCGACGCCGCAAGTCGGCAACGCTAAAGCGCAGCAGTGCGTCAAATGCGACACGCAATCGCGGCGCTTCTATTGCCGGTCACGAAACGGTCGTCGCCCGGCTTACCCAAGAGCGCGACGAGGCGCTGCTGCGGGAAGCTGCAAACTCCGAGATATTAAGTCTTATTTCGAAGTCGCCCGGCGATCTGGAATTAGTATTTAAAACAATCCTGGAGAACGCCACTCGCATCTGTAATGCCAACTTCGGAACCTTATTCCGCTTCGACGGTGAAAACTTTCACCCGGTGGCACAATTCAATACGCCTGCGGCATTGCTCGAAGCGTTTACGCGACGCGGGCCATTTAAGCCGACACCCGGCATCCTACTTGATCATGTCATGCGGACTAAACAGTTGGCGCACAGCGCTGACTCAGCCGCTGAACCTGTGGCTGGGTTGGCACAAAAGCTCGGCGGCGCGCGATCCCTCGTCTGCGTGCCAATGCTCAAGAACCGGGTGCTGGTGGGGGCCATCACAATCTACCGGCAGGAAGTCCGCCCGTTTACTGACAAGCACATCGCTCTGGTCGAAAACTTTGCCGCGCAGGCCGTCATCGCCATCGAGAACGCGCGGCTGCTCAGCGAATTGCGCCAGCGCACGGCAGATTTGAGCGGAGCACTTGAGCAGCAAACCGCAACATCAGAAGTACTGAAAGTCATCAGCTCGTCGCCCGGCGACCTGGAGCCGGTATTCCACGCCATGTTGGAGAACGCAACGCGCCTGTGCGAGGCTAAGTTCGGAACGATGTTTCGCTTCGACGGCAGGTTTTTCCACTTGGCAGCGCAGTTCGGTATTCCGTCGGAACTTGCCGAACATCAAAGAGGGCGCGGACCGTATCAACCTCCAGCGGGTAGCCTACTCGATCGCGTCATGAGGACAAAGGAAGTGAGCCACACAGCCGACTTCGACGGCGCTGACCTTGTTCCCGGCGCGTCAGCCAGGCTCGGCGGCGCGCGATCCCTGGTTTGCGTGCCAATGCTCAAGGATGATGTGTTAATCGGCACCCTCTCGATCTATCGGCAGGAAGTCCGCCCGTTTGCCGACAAACAAATAGAGCTAGTCAGTAATTTTGCCGCCCAAGCAGTCATCGCCATCGAAAACGCGCGGCTGCTTAACGAGCTGCGCCAACGAACAACTGATCTCAGCGTGTCGTTAGAGCAGCAGACCGCTACCTCAGAAGTTCTAAAGGTCATTAGCAGCGCGCGCGGCGAGCTTAATGCAGTCTTTGAAGCCATCTTGTCTAACGCAACGCGCATCTGCGAGGCTACTTACGGCAACTTATTGTTGCGGGAGAACGGTGCATTTCGGCGGGCTGCCCAGTGTAACGCGCCCCAGGAGCTGATCGATGAGTTTGAGAGAAATCCAGTTTTTGTTCCACTTCCGAACAACCCCTTGGATCGCGTCCTAAAAACAAAAGAAACTGTTCATACGGTCGATGCCCAGGCGGACTCGAACCTGGGGCTTCTTGCCGATGCTCGCACTCTGCTCAACGTTCCCATGCTCAATCATAATGAGCTGATCGGCACGATTAGCATTTACCGCCAGGAGGTCCGGCCGTTCACAGATAAGCAGATCGAGCTTGTGCAGAACTTCGCCGCTCAGGCCGTCATTGCCATCGAGAACGCTCGGCTGCTCAACGAGCTGCGCCAGCGGACAGCCGATCTCAGCGAGTCTTTGGAGCAACAGACGGCAACCTCAGACGTATTGAAAGTCATCAGTTCGTCGCCGGGCGATCTTCACCCAGTATTTTCTGCAATACTAGAGAGTGCCGCTCGGTTATGTGACGCAAGTTTTGGAAACTTCTATCAATGTGATGGCGACGACCTACTTCTCGTCGGCACTTACAACACCCCGGTCGCTTTTGTAGAAATTCGTAGCCGGTCACCATTGGACCTGAATCAGAACCATCCGATCGCTGACATGCTACGGGCAAAAACCGTCCTTCACGTTCATGACTTGGCTCGGGATAAACGATACACCGACCAGCGCGATCCGAGTATCGTTCTTGGCGTTGAAGTAGGCGGCGTCCGAACCTTCGTCGCCGTTCCTATGCTCAAAGACAATGAACTGATCGGCGCGCTCGTCGTGTATCGGCAGGAAGTTCATCCCTTTACTGATAAACAGATCGAGCTGTTGAAGAACTTCGCCGCTCAAGCCGTCATCGCCATCGAGAACGCGCGGCTGCTCAATGAATTGCATCAATCGCTGGACCAGCAGACAGCAACCTCGGAAGTGCTGAAGATCATCGCTGGCTCGCCTGGCAATTTGGAACCGGTATTCGGTGAGATGCTGGGGAGTGCGACTCGCATCTGTGAGGCAAAGTTTGGCACGCTGTTCCTCTACGACGGCAATACCTTTCAAGTGGCCGCAGGTGTCGGTACGCCGCCGGCACTTGCTGAATTTGAACGACTGCGGGGGTCATTCCGACCAGAACTCGGCAGTCGTTTGGAACGTATGGTCGGCACGAAACAAGTGATTCACATTGTCGATGACGCCGCTGAAGATGTGCCGAGCCCTCCAACCAGGCTTGCCGGCGCAAGGTCCATCGTGGCTGTCCCCATGCTGAAGGACGATGTGTTGATCGGCGCCATCGCTATTTTCCGTCAAGAAGTACGCCCCTTTACCGACAAACAGATCGACTTGCTGGTGAACTTTGCGGCCCAGGCGGTAATCGCCATCGAGAATGCGCGGCTACTCGATGATCTCAATAATTTGAACCAGCAACTCGAACAGAGGGTTTCCGATCAAGTTGGCGAGATCGAGCGCATGAGCAGGCTGCGACGCTTCCTCCCGCCGCAGGTCGCCGATCTGATCGTCGCATCTGGATCAGAAAAGCAGCTTGAAAGCCACCGGCGGGAAATTACAGCGCTTTTCTGCGATCTGCGTGGCTTTACTGGCTTCTCAGAAAGCTCAGACCCGGAAGATGTTATGGCACTGCTGGCCGAGTACCACGCGGCCATTGGCACGATCATCAATAAGTACAGCGGTACGCTCGAACGCTACGCTGGTGACGGCGTCATGGTGATCTTCAATGATCCTGTCCCGGTCGAGAATCCGGCCCTGCAAGCCGTCCTAATGGCGCTCGATATGCGGGCGGCAATCGGCGATCTAATCGAAAAGTGGCGCGACCTTGGTCACGACCTTGGCTTCGGGATCGGCATCGCACATGGCTTTGCCACGCTGGGAACGATCGGTTTTGAAGGGAGGCGCGACTATGCCGCAATTGGAACAGTATCCAATGTTGCATCCCGTCTTTGCGATGAAGCCAAGCCCGGTCAAATCCTGATCAGCCCGCGCGTTCGGCAGGCGGTTGAAAAGGCCGTAACGGTCGAACCAGTCGGTGAGTTTGCGCTCAAGGGGATTCGCCGCCCATTGATGACGTACAACGTCCTAGAGGCCTTATCTTCCAAACCGAACTGATGTCCGCTATTGGCACAAAGCGGACATCCTAGTCGCGCTTAGGAATGTCCGCTTTTTGGGGTAAAGCGGACATCGCAAATTCGCCCCTTCATGTCTGCTTTTGACCCACAGCAGACATTGGCCAGCTTCCATATGGGGCTTCCAGTTTGCCGATTCGGCCCATTACCATGACGAAGCCGATGTTCGGAGTGTCGATCTCAATGCTGCGCCCACACCCCTGGCCCAATAGGCGGAGCGGAAGTATGCACTCCTGGCCAACACCCTGGCGTTTCAGGACTTTCCTTTGCGAAAAAGGGTACGTGGAGGAGGGAGCGCAAACCCGGCTCCCCTTGAGCCGTGTGCTCACGCTAGCCCTCTTGCTCGGGGCGGCGCTCCTCGGCGATCCGGCCTGGGCGCAGGACAAAATGGCTGGCACCGATGCCGATCGGCAGGACGCCAGCCAGAACGAAATGGTGGGCTTTATGTTTCGCTATTTCTGCATCACTCTTGGTTTGCTGCTAGGCCCAAGCATATCTGTGAACGCGTCTGGGCTAACGCTTAAGCTTATCTCGATCACCTCGCCAGTGCCGCCGGGTGGACAAGTTACTTTGGTCATAGCGTCGGAGCCAGCCGCCGTCTGTAGTGGCCGACGGCAAGGGCATTTCGGCCAAGAAATCTCACTGACGACGTCGACGGCCGGGTCGGATGGACGAGTACAATGGTCTTGGCCCATTCGCAGTGGCCAAAAGCCTGTCGGCATTCGAGGCGTTCGCGTTAAGTGTATAAAAGGTACGCGCCAAGGTTCGCTCGATACTGCGTTCGATGTCAGGTAGTGGGCCGCGGGGCAGGCAGATAATCGTGAAGCGCTGAGAATTACGATTCGCTTCGATCGGCCGCCTGTGTCGACCCAAGAGGCGATCAAATAACGCGTTCTCTACCGCAGCGCAGAATGCCTGCTTTTGGCACAAAGCGGACATCGGAACTCACTCAACCAATGTCCGCTTTTGGGGGTAAAGCAGACATCGCAAATTCACACCGTCACGTCCGCTTTTGACCCAAAGCGGACATGAGCGGCTCGGGATTGGTGCCGTGCAAACCGACCCCTAAACCCATTTCGTCAGTTGTAAATCCCTGCTGTAATCATTGATGTGGTTGGCGTGGTTCTAAGCCTTGAGGAAGGGGATGCGACGCCGCGATTTCATCAACGCGATTGCTGTGTCAGCGGCTGGGTGGACGCTCGCCGCCCACGCTCAGCAATCTGAGCGGATGCGGCGCATCGGCGTACTGGCTCCAGCGAATCGTGAAGGCCCGATCCGGCAGGGATTGCGTGAATTAGGGTATGTCGAGGGAAGGAATACCCTCATTGAGTACCGCGTTGCTGATCGAACAGATACACTTGCTCGCGATGCGGCCGAACTCGTCAGTCTGAAAGTCGATGTGATTGTCGCGGGAGGCTCGCAAGCGGTTCGTGCGGTCCGGCAAGCAACCCAAAGCATTCCCATCGTGATGACCGCCAGCAGCGATCCTGTTGGGAGCGGGTTCGTGGCGAGCTTGGCGCGGCCAGGCGGAAACATCACGGGCAACAGCCTTCTATCCCCCGAGTTGAGCGGAAAGCGGCTCCAATTACTCAAGGAAATCATTGATGGTCTTTCGCGTGTGGCGGCTCTATGGAACCCAGACGACCCACCTGCTGTGCTGTCGCTGAAAGAAACTGAGGCCGCAGCGCGCCAGCTGGGCATCGAGGTTGCGCCCATAGAGGCCCGACGCCTGGAAGATTTCGAGACGTCATTTGCGTCTGCAATAAACATTCACGTAGGAGCGCTTGTCGTTCTGTCGGCACCGATCATGACTGTTTACGCTGGCCAAATCGCGCAATTGGCGCGAACGAACGGACAACCGACAATTTCAAATGCCAGCGAGCTTCCCAAAGCTGGGGGTCTGATGTCGTACGGACCAAACATTGATGATCTGTGCCGGAGCGCTGCGATTTATGTGGACAAAATTCTCAAAGGAGCGCGTCCCGCTGATCTTCCCGTGGCGCAGCCGATCAAGTTCGAGTTGGTGCTCAATCTAAAAACCGCAAAGACACTCGGCCTCACCATTCCGCCTGGCATTCTCTCCATTGCCGACGAGGTGATCGAATAAAACGGCTGATGTCCGCTATTGGCACAAAGCGGACATCGCAGAGCACTCAACTGATGTCCGCATTCGGGGGTAAAGCAGACATCGGCCGAAGGTGGGTGAATGTCCGCTTTTGACCCAAAGCGGACCATCAGGCGCTAACCTTTGCTGTTACCTGCGACGGGTTCCTTCACCCTTAGCACGGCCCAAACGAGCAGTAGCGCGTAGACCGCGAAGCCGAGGGCGACCGAGGCGAAGAATCCGACCATGCCGAGGTCGAGCCAGTAGACGGAGATGAGCCCGCACGCGACGTTCACGGCGAGACGCACCGCGTTGGCGCCGGCGGCGGCGGCGGCGCGGCCGAGCCCCAGCGAAACGAAGAACAGCCCGCGGCCCACGCCGAAGCAGAGGTACAGCGGCGCGACGATGTGCAGGTAGAGGCCACCGACGCGGAACACGTCGGGATCGTCGCTGAACAAGCCGAGCCACAGGGCCGGGAAGATCGCGACGGTGATCCCGATCGTACCGCACACGGCCGCAATCGTGCTGACACCCGTCAGGGCGATCGCGCGGGCGCGCGCGTACTGGCGGGCGCCCCAGTTGGTGCCGACCATGGCGACCATCGCGGTGCCGAAGCCGAACGCGATCGGCTGCATGATGTATTCGAGCCGCGCGCCCATCGCGTAGCCGATGGCGATGTCGCGCCCCATGCGAGCGGCGATTCCGGTCAGCACGACGACCGAGAGGTTGGTGATGGCGATGTCAACCAGGCCCGGCACGCCGACCTTGAGGATGTCGGCGAACAGCTCTCGGCGCGGCGCCACGCCGCGGAAGCGGAGTTGCACCAGCGCGCGTCCCGAGTGCAGGTACCAGACGAACCACACGCTGCCGGCCACGAACGGCAGCACCAGGCCCCAGGCGGCGCCGGCGGCACCCAGCGGCGGCAACGGCCCCAAGCCGAAGATCAGGATCGGCGAGATCGCGATGTGCGCCAGCACGCAGGCGACTAGCACGCCGGCCGGCAACGCCATGTTGCCGGTGCCGCGCACCGCATTGCCCATGAAGTTGAGCGCGCAGATGGCAGCGGCGCCGCCTAGCGCCACGTAGGCATAGGCGAGCGCGGCGCCGAGCATGTCGTCCTGCCCGCCCATCAACCGAAACAGCGTCGGTCCGCCAAACAGCATCAGGGCGGCGAAGATCGCCCCGAGGGCCAGCGCGAGAAGGAAAGCGTGGAAGACGAGCGCGTTCGCGCGCTCGCCGTCGCCGGCGCCGATCGCGCGCGCGACCGCGGACGAGACGCCGGTGCCCATCCCGTTGTTGGTCGACTGCAGGACAAGCATCACCCAGGGAAAGACCAGCGAGGCGCCGGCGAGCGCGTCGGACCCGAGTTTTCCGAGAAAGAATCCGTCGAACGTCACCATGCCGGTGAACGCCAGCAGGTTGAGCACGTTCGGCGCCGATAGCTTCATCAGCGTCGTGAAGACGGGCCCCTCGAGTATCTTCTTGGTGCGCGCCGCGGCGGGCGCCGGCGCGGGCTTCGCGGGGACGGGGATCGGCGAGGAGAGGGTCGCGGCTTGGTCGCTCACGTGGCACTCCTTCCCCTTACGGGGAGTGGAGCAGCGCTTGGACGGAGCGTCTTTTTGAGAAGCCGGGCGGCTGCAAACCGAGCCCGACCATAGGCAAAATATGGTAATCGCGGGCGCGGCCGCAAAGCATGATTTCTCGGGCATGCATAAGAAAATCTTATTAACTCGGACGGGTTGATTGTACGATGCAATCGCCAGTACGCTACATTCTTGATTAGATTTACTTATGAGCGATTGGGCCGATGACGCGGCGTCTCCCACCATTGAATGGCCTAAAAGCTTTCGAGACCGCCGCCAGGAGCGAAAGCTTCACGCGCGCCGCCCAGGAGTTGAACGTCACGCAGGGCGCCGTCAGCCAACAAGTAAAAAGGCTCGAGGCCACGCTGGGGCTCAAGCTCTTCCGCCGCGAACGACAACGGCTCATCCTCACCGAAGCTGGACGCAATTATTTGGTCGTCATCCGCGATGCACTGGACCAAATCGCGGTCGGCACCCAACGGCTGTTGCAGCGTCAGGAGAGTGGCGTTCTCACCATCAGCACTTCGGCCGACTTTGCAGCGAAATGGCTAGTTAACCGACTGAGTCGCTTTGCCGAGAGGCATCCCGATGTAGATTTGCGCGTTTCGGCCACGGCGCCCTATGCCGATTTTGCGCGGGACGACGTCGATATCGCGATCCGACATGGCGACGGGAACTGGCCGGGCCTCGATGTGCAGCGGCTTTATTCGGAGCGTCTGTTTCCGGTTTGCAGCCCCAGGCTCGTCGCCGGACGTAAGCGCATCACGAAAGCGGCGGACCTTTTGAAGTTTCCACTGCTGCGTCTTGAGGACGCGAAGAACTGGGCGCGCTTATTTGAAGCCGCCGGCGTGAAGGCCCCCGTCGGCCCTGGCCCAGTTTTAAACCGTGCCAGCATGTTGATCGACGCGGCGATCGACGGCCAAGGTATCGCCTTGGCGCGTACAGCGCTCGCGGCCTGGGACTTGATTAACGGCCGTCTTGTGCGGCCAATCGACGTTTCGTTGCGGATGGCCAATACCTACTGGATTGTCTGCCCCAAATCAGCATTGACCGTGCCGAAGATCGCAACATTCCGAAATTGGGTCTTCGCGGAAACGGCTGAAGATACTCGCCGCCTTAAAGAGCTCGCGCCATGATAGATGTCCGCTTATGGCACAAAGCGGACATTTCGCGGCTGAGTTCCAATGTCAAAGGTTGGCCTGGATATACCAACCCCAGATGCAGCTTGCGCACATTGAACGTCCGCCGCGTCAACTTGATTCGCTTAAGCGCCTTGTCGATGTCGACATCGAACGCCGCCCGCAGCGCGCCGAGATTGACCGCGCGTGCGAGGTGATGAAATTCCGCGGTGGAGAGAAATGCGGAGGGCCAATACAGGGCCTCTTCCATTCGTCCGATCTCCGCCGGATTCGGCAGAATTCGAACTCTGTTGCGCGTGCGCGCCATGCGCTCGAGCTCATAGGTTTCAAGCTGCGAATTCAAGTCGGCCTGATCGTAGAGATAGATCGGCATGGAATTGATGTAACCCTTCGGCCGCGTCGGCAGCGGCAGGCGCGAGAGAATGCGAAAGCTCTCCTCCATCCGCTCCATGACGAACAGAAACGTCCAGCGCTCCGGCACGTCGCGAGCGCGGGCGAGCGGCGCCGGGCCAGCGGTTCCGATTGCGCCGAGCATATTCTCGCGCTCGCCACGCAATTCGGCGCGCGCCGCCGCCGCCGCGCGCTCGTTCAAATCCGCGTGCGCCGCATTGCCGGCTCGATTAACCGATTCGGATTCGTTGCTGACTGTCATCGGGCAGTGCCCGTTCGCTTGATCGCAATTTGAGGGGGCGCGACGTTATTGCTGCCCGCGCGATGATCTTGTGCAGCGGTTTGACGAGCGTCGGCGGCACGATATAGGCGCGCTGCATGTGGCGCGGACAATAGGGAATGCCGCGCGCGAGATCGGCACCCGCTTCGCCGCAGAAGAAAAACCGCCGGCGGCCAAGTTCGCCATAAGGCCAGCGGCAGCACGCGTTGGTCAATTCGAAGAGAGTCCTGCGCCGCGGTCGCGCCGGCCGCGAATCATTGACCGGCATCACCTTGCGCGCACGCTGGCGCGCGGGCGCATCTGCATCGGCGTCACGCTCGTCATCGGCCGCGGCAAGCCGCAAGCGAAAGAGCTTGCCGAGCACCGCCGCGCGCGAAATGCCGCCGAGTTTGGCGCCGATCGCGCCCGCGGTGTTGCCCGCGCTCCACAACCGCCTGAGCTGCGCGATGCGCGTATCCGTCCAGAACCCTCTCGCCATAACCCTTCTCCCCGTCCCGTATCCCGTCACCCTGAGGTGGCCGCGGAGCGGCCCTCGAAGGGCGACGGCCCGTATCCTTCGAGGCTCGCTTCACTCGCAGCTCAGGATGACGGACCTTTGGTCACATAAACAGTGACACAGACGCCGTCAAGTCACCGTTTTTGAAGCTAGCCGTTCTGCACCGAATCCGTGACAATGACCGGCATGGAGGCCTGAAATGGCGCGACGAGCGAAAGCTCCCAAGCTGCAGAAGACCGGATTGTTTCACGCCCGCGAGGCGCGCGGCATGAGCCGCAGCGAATTGGTGCGGCGCTCGGGAGTGTCGAAACAACAATTGTCACGGCTGGAGAACGGCCTCATTCGGCTCCGCCTCGATCACTTAAAGCCGTTTGCCAATGCGCTCGGCTATTCGCCTGACCAAATTCTGCTTTGGGGCCGCTATCCCGGCACCGGCGACCATATCGAATCAAGTGACGTGCTGCCGGAGCGCGGTGGCCGCGAGGAGTCGGTCGGCCCGGCAAAGGGCCAGGTGCCGGAGCTCGACACCCGCGCCGGGCTCGGCGGCGGCGGCGTGCCGGCACGCGAAGTGCGCAAAGAGGGCCGTCATGCCGATGCATTAAAGCCCGAAGGATGGGTATTTCCGCCGAGTTTCATCCGCGAGCAGCTGCACACTTCGGCTGGCCGGCTCCTGGTGCTGGAGACCAACGGCGACAGCATGGCGCCGACCATCATGTCGGGCGACCGCGTCATCATCGATACCGCGCACAAAACGCCGACGCCGGACGGGCTTTATGCGATCCGCGACACGTTCGAGGGGATTGTCATCAAACGCCTGCAACTCATTCGTTCGTCAAAGCCGGTCCGCATCAAGATCATCTCCGACAATCCGAATCATGCGAACGAAGAGGTCCCGCTGAACGAGCTGGAGATTGTCGGCAAGGTGCTGTGCTGCCTGAAAATGGTCTAGCCGGCTTTCGCTTTTCTCCCTCGCCTTCCCGTCCGTCATTTCAGCGCTTTAGCTGCCGGCTGATTCGTCGCTCGTTGCGCCAAGGTCGTCTCCATTTGAGTTACGACGTTTGACGACTCCTTGACTTTTGTCTCTTTTTCGGTTACACGGCGCGCGTAACCGAATATGAGAATGGGACGAGAATGCCTGACTGGCCACCTGGCGCGCGCGATGGGAAAAACCGGCCAGCAGAACTCGTCATTGCCGGGCTTGACCCGGCAATCCATGCGGCAAAGCAGCGCCGCGGCGAATCAGCATGGACCACCGGGTCAGGCCCGGTGGTGACGAGGCCTTACTCTCCCCGCGCAGCGGGAAGAGGAAAGGGCGTGTCCGGCGGACCGATTGACGCGGCAGTGGCGAAGATCGCAGCCGCCTTCGACGCAACGGCTGAAATCAATTCCTTCAAGCTCCGGGTCGCGCGCTGGCTGCGTCTTGGTCCGCAACATCCGGCGGTGCATGCTCGCTTTCGTGCCCGCGCCGCGCTGCTCACCGATTGCACGCTTGCCGCCGCGATCCGGCAGGTCGAGTACTGGTGGCGCGAGGAGCGTAAAGCTTTCGCGCTCGCGAGCGCGCTTGGCTATGGCAGCCGGCTTCCGGTGGAGACGTTGCGCGAGCTGCGGCTGATCTTGCGGCTGATGCGAAGAAAGCGCATTGCGACGGAATTTGGCGCCATCGCCGCGGCGGTGTGCGAGCACGAAATCGCGCTGGCGGCGGAGTGATATTCACGACAACCCGAAGTTCGTCATGTCCGCGCGCTTGTCGCGGGCATCCACGTCTTGCTGGCTCACCGAAACAAAACGTGGATGGCCGGAACAAGTCCGGCCATGACTATTCCGGCTTCACCACCCGGATGTGCAGCTCGCGTAGCTGCTTCGGCGAGACTTCCGACGGCGCGCCCATCATCAGATCCTCGGCGCGTTGATTCATCGGGAACAGCACCACTTCGCGCAGGTTTTCCTCGCCGCACAACAACATGACAATGCGGTCGATGCCGGGCGCGATACCGCCGTGCGGCGGCGCGCCGAGCGAGAGCGCGTGCAGCATGCCGCCGAAGCGCTGCTCGAGCGTCGATTCCTCATAGCCGGCAATGGCGAAGGCCTTTTTCATCACTTCGGGGCGATGATTGCGGATCGCGCCCGAGGACAATTCCACGCCGTTGCAGACGACATCATACTGGATCGCCTTGATCGAGAGAATCTTCTCGCGATCGGCCGGATCGAGCTTCAAGAATTCGTCGACCGGCATATTCGGCATCGAGAACGGATTGTGCGAGAAGTCGATGCGCTTCTCCTCCTCACTCCATTCGTACATCGGAAAATCGACGATCCAGCAAAAGTCGAAACGATCCTTTTGGATAAGCCCAAGCTCGTCGCCGATCTTGTTGCGCGCCGGACCGGCGAATTTGACGAAGCTCGCCGGATCGCCGGCGACGAAGAACACCGCGTCGCCGTCCTTCAGCAAAAGCTGCTGGCGCAACGCCTCGGTCTTTTCGGCGCCGAGATTGTTGGCGATCGGCCCGCGGCCGACCACTGCGCCGCCGTCGAGCGCATAGAAAATATAACCAAGCCCGGGTTGGCCTTCGCCTTGCGCCCAGGAATTCATGCGGTCGCAAAACGCACGCGAGCCGCCGCCGGGCGCTGGAATGGCCCAGACCGCGCCCTTCGGATTGGTCTCCAGGATACGGGCGAAGATCTTAAATCCCGAGCCGCGGAAAATATCCGACACGTCGGCCATCACGATCGGATTGCGCAAGTCCGGCTTGTCAGAACCGTATTTGGCGATCGCCTTGCTGTAAGGAATGCGCGGGAACTTCGTCGTCACCGGCTTGCCGTCGGCAAACTCTTCGAACACCCCGCGCAACACCGGCTCGACGGCGGCGAAAACATCGTCTTGGGTGACGAAGCTCATCTCGATATCGAGCTGATAAAACTCCCCGGGCGAGCGGTCGGCGCGCGCATCCTCGTCGCGAAAGCACGGCGCGATCTGAAAGTAGCGGTCGAAGCCCGCCACCATGACGAGCTGCTTGAACTGCTGCGGCGCCTGCGGCAACGCGTAGAACTTTCCGGGATGCAGCCGCGACGGCACCAGATAATCGCGCGCGCCCTCGGGCGACGAAGCAGTGAGAATGGGCGTCTGGAATTCGAAGAAGCCTTGCGCCTTCATGCGGCGGCGAATGGAATCGATGACTTCGCCGCGTTTCATAATGTTTCGGTGCAAGTGCTCGCGACGTAGATCAAGGAAGCGGTACTTGAGCCTTATATCTTCAGGATATTCCTGGTCGCCGAACACCGGCATCGGCAGTTCGGCCGCCGGTCCCAGAACCTCGATCTCGCGGATATAGACCTCGACCGCGCCGGTCGGCAGGTCAGGATTTAGCGTACCTTCCGGCCGCCGCCGCACCTTACCGTCGACCCGCACCACCCATTCCGAGCGCAACGTCTCCGCGACCTTGAACGCCGGGCTGTCCGGATCGGCCACCACTTGCGTGATGCCGTAATGATCGCGCAGATCGATGAACAGCACGCCGCCATGGTCGCGGATGCGATGGCACCAGCCGGACAGCCGGACCTCGGCGCCGATATCGGCCTCGCGGAGCGCGCCGCAGGTATGGGTGCGGTAGCGATGCATGCTCATTCCGTAAGTGGATGAAAGGCCGCGCACAAGCGCATGGCCGTGCTTGCTTTGTCAAGCAGCTAGTGTCCCGATTCCGAAGTTCGCCACCATTTGCTACGAGCCTTACGAACTTCGGAATCGATAAGGACACTAGCAAGCCCATCCGCGTAGCGCCGCTTTTGAACCCGAAGTTCGCATCGGCGGGCTCTGCAAATTTGTGCGAACTTCGGGTTCGCGGCACCAGTGCGGGAAAAACCACACAGCCGCAGCCGTTGGGCCACTCGTGGGTCACTGACCGCAAGCGCCTGGGTCACTGGCCGCCTCGACAGGGTCGCGTCGATCTGCACACTCCGCCCGGTCTGTTTTTGTGACCGGTTGTGACAATGAAGCGAAAATCGCCGAATCGAAAGCCGCCCAAAGCCGTGGCCGCGGCACCGGAGATGACCGCGGCAGATGCAGTGGTCGCAACGCTCGTCGGCCACGGCATTGACACGCTCTACGCCCTGCCCGGTCTGCAGAACGATCCATTATTTGACGCGCTGTTCCGCTTTTCCGATCGGCTCCGCACCATTCACACCCGTCACGAGCAGGGCGCGGCCTATATGGCGCTGGGCGCCGCGCTCGCGACTGGCAAACCCGCCGCCTACGCGGTGGTGCCGGGTCCAGGCTTCCTCAATTCCGCGGCCGCGCTCCTCACGGCTTATTCGATGAACGCGCCGGTGTTGGCGCTGATCGGGCAAATTCCGCACGACGATATCGGACGCGGCCTCGGCCATCTGCACGAGATCCGCGATCAGACCGGCATCATCAAGCGGCTGGTCGATCACACCGCGCGCATCGCCCGGCCGCAGGACGCTTCGCGCGCCACCGCCGCGGCGCTCCGCGCGATGCAAACGGGCCGGCCTGGCCCAGCTGCACTCGAATGCGCGATCGATGTCTGGGGCCGATCGGCGCCAGCGACTATTGCTAAGCCGTTGCCGATCCCGACGGCGAAAATCGACACGGCGGCGATCCGGCGTGCCGCCAAACGGCTCGGCGTCGCCAAGCGCCCGATGATCATCTGCGGCGGCGGCGCGCAAGATGCGGCCGTGGAAGTGACCGCGCTCTCGGCGATGCTGCAGGCGCCGGTACTCGGCTTTCGCCGCGGCCGCGGCGTGCTCGACAGCCGCGATCCTTTGAGCGTCGTACTACCGCTCGGGCGCGATCTGTGGGGCGAAGCCGATGTCGTTCTCGCCGTCGGTACGCGGCTCCTCTGGCCGATCCAGCACTGGGGCATCGACCGCGATCTGGCCATCATCCGCGTCGACGCCGATCCCAAGGAGCACAATCGCCTGCACAGACCGGCGGTGGCGCTGACCGGGGACGCCAAGCCGATGCTGAAAGCGCTTCTCGCCGAACTGTCGGCCCACAATCTCAAGCGTGCATCGCGGCGCGCGGAAATGAGCGCGCGGCAGGCGTTCTGGCGCAAACGGATGGCGAAGCTTGCGCCACAAATCGCGTTTCTCGACGCGATCCGCGCCGAACTTCCTGAGGACGGTATTTTGGTCGATGAGGTGACGCAGATCGGCTTTGCCGCACGGCTGTTGCTTCCCGTTTACAAGCCGCGCACGTTCCTCTCGCCCGGCTATCAAGATCCGCTCGGCTGGGGCTTCGCCACCGCACTCGGCGCGCAACATGCGCGACCCGACGTGCCGGTGGTGGCGATTTCGGGCGACGGCGGTTTTTTGTTCACCGCCACCGAGCTTGCCACCGCGATGCGCCATAAGATTCCGCTCACAACGATCGTGTTCAACGATGGCGCCTACGGCAATGTCCGCCGCATTCAAGAGGAACGTTATGGCAATCGGCTGATCGGCAGCGATCTCACCAACCCGGATTTTGTCGCCTTCGCCAAAAGCTTCGATGCCGACGCCGCGCGCGCGACAACGCCGGCGGACTTACGCACGGCGCTACGGCACGCTTTCGCGCGGCCCGATGTCCCGACCGTCATCGAAGTTCCGGTCGGCGCCATGCCCAGCCCATGGGAATTCATTTTCATGGACAAGATTCGCGGCAGATAAGCCCGATATTTACACACAGTGACGGGCTTGCCCCGGCGTCCCGCCTGAACGACATTAAGAATCGCCAATGCATTCCGTTTCTACCGCCTCGCTCCAGCCGATCACGGCCACATCCGAACTGGCCGACGCCTGCCGGCGCATGGCCAAACATCCCTTCGTCACCATCGACACCGAGTTCCTGCGCGAGAGCACCTATTACCCATTGCTCTGCGTGGCGCAGATGGCGTCTACCGACGAGGCTGTTGTGATCGATGCGCTGGCGCCGGGCATCGATCTATCGCCGTTCTACGCGCTGATGGCGAACGAAAAAGTGATGAAAGTGTTTCACGCCGCGCGTCAGGACATCGAAATCGTCTGGCATGCGGCCCAGCTCATTCCGCGTCCGATCTTCGACAGTCAAGTCGCCGCTATGGTGCTCGGCTATGGCGATTCGATTTCCTATGACCAGCTGGTGCAGCGAATCACCGGCGATGCGCTCGACAAGTCGCATCGCTTCACCGATTGGACGCGGCGGCCGCTCTCGGAAGCACAACTGCGTTACGCGATCTCGGACGTCACCCATCTGCGCGACGTCTACCTCAAGCTGGTGGACGATCTGCGTCAGCGCGGCCGCGCGGAATGGGTCGAGGACGAGATGCGGGTTTTGACCTCGCCCGACACCTACCGCCTCGAGCCGGAGAATGCGTGGCAGCGGCTCAAGACCCGGGTGCGCAAGCCCAGGGAGCTCGCGGTGCTGATCGAAATCGCGGCCTGGCGCGAGCGCGAGGCGCAGGCGCGCGACGTGCCGCGCTCGCGGGTGCTCAAGGACGAAGTCATCGCCGATATTGCTGTGCACGCGCCGATCAGCGCCGAGAGGCTCACGCATCTGCGCTCGCTGCCAAAGGGCTTCGAGCGCTCGCGCTGGGGCGAGGCGATCGTCACGGCGGTGGCGCGCGGCTTGGCACGCGATCCCAAGACTTTGCCGCGTCCGATGCGCACGCATTCCGCCGCCAATGGCGCGGCGGTGGTCGAACTCCTCAAAGTGCTGTTGCGGATGGTTTCGGAGCGTCATCACGTCGCCGCCAAGGTGATCGCGACGGTCGATGATCTCGAGCGCATCGCCGCCGACGACGATGCCAACGTGCCGGCACTGCGAGGCTGGCGGCGCGAATTGTTCGGCGAAAAAGCGCTGGCGCTCAAGCACGGCAAGCTTGTGCTTACGATGGAAAAGGGCCGCGTCGCGGCGGTCGAGCGCGATTAGGCCCTGCTATCGAGGAGCCAAAATCTGCGGAGCCAAAATCTGGGTAGCCAGGATCGTCGTGTCTGGTCGCGCGCAGGCGCGCAGTGATCGGGTTGTTCCTCGATCTTCGCTGCAGACTCCTCAGCGGCCATACTACAGCCCGGCAATGGAGTATCCGGCAGCAGCGTTTGCCACAGCCATTTCACGTCTGCGTCCGGTTTGCAGGGCCGCCCGATCATCGACGCAATATAGAAAGCCCACGCGTCTCTAATTAGAGCGGTACAGCCACCACACAATGCCGACGAGCACTAGCAAACCGATTGCAAAAAGGATCGGTGTTTCCAGCATGTTGATCCACCCCGATAAGAGAGCGCTCCCAATTTCCCTTCACACTTCGGTGTCGACCATATCGCCACCGATTTCATCATCCGCTCGGGCCATTTAGAGCCAGTAACGCGGCCCCGGCCCGTTGCGACCAGCTCGATCGGCGGGATTTGCAAGTTTGCATCTGTCGATCGAAATGCGTCCACATCCTATGCATTGCGTAAGGCCGGCCCGGAACGGCAATTCGGATATTGAGGCTTATTATTACGCGCGGTGTCTCGACAAAAGCTCGAGTGATTCTCACTTCATCAACGGCATCGGCTTGCGGCCGATCAGCCGCGCAAACGACAGCAGCCGATTGAGCAGGGTAAACTGGCGCTGGCGATAGAGAAGGGCCGCGTTGCTCTGGCGTAGCGGCGAGAATGGCGCTTTAGAGGCTACGTTTTCTCCAGACACTGTACGGCCGCTCGTTCCTCCGATTCAGTCATGCCGGCGGCTTGAGCCATCGCTTTAGCCTGCGCCAAGCCTACTTGCGCAACATAGGCACGCACCATTTCGCAGCTTATGCGGGAATGCGAGGAGGTTGCTCGCTGTCCGTGGTGAAAATGGTGCTTCGCGACAGCAGGATACGATGCAACTACAAACACACATGTTAGCAAAGCAGCCTTCTTCATCGTTATTGCTCCCCCAACAACGCTATTCACACGATGCCAGCAACGCGATTGAATGGCAGCAAAAAGAATCCGTTCTCCCCAGCTAATGAACAGAACCGGCGAGCGCGGCGGAATTTCACGCGTAAACTCTGAGTATTCTTTCCGGTTATTTCTTGAACTCTTACTCACCCCATCAGCAGCACCGGTTCGCGACCGATCAGGCGAGCGAGCGAGCGCAGCCGGTTAAGCACGCGCTCACCGGCCAAAGCGGAAAATTCGCCCGGCAGCCTCAGCGCGAGTCGATGCCGCTCAATTGCCAGCGGTGTCTCCTCCAGCACGCCGGGCATCGCCGCCGACGCCACATAAGCGAGCCGCAACGCGGCGCCGAGGACGCGCGCGCGGTCAAGGAGCCGCGTCGAGACCAGCTCGCGCAGCCGCGGCGACAGATCGTCATCCGTCACCAGTCCGACATGGCGGAAAAATACTGCGAGCGCCAGATAGGCGCGGCCCTGATGATCGATGCCGGAAAAACCGCCGTGAGCGATAATGTTGAGCGATTGCTCGCCGCGGTAATCGGGATGGGCCCGCCAGCCGATATCGGCCAAAAGACACGCGGCATGCCGTAACCGGCGCTCCTCGGCGGTTTCGTCAAGGCCCGATGTCGCCATGAAGCGGTCGGTCCATCCGATCAGCTCTTCGCCGTGCCGCGGCGAGCGCGAGCGCAACTGATTGAGATGCCGCGCGGCTTCAAGCAGCGCGTCCTTCTCCTGCTCTTTTTTCTTGAGCAGCGAATAGAGCAGGCCCTCGCGAATGCCGAGCGCGGAAAACACCACCTGCCGAGGTTTGCCGACGCGCAGAATGTGATCGAGCACCAGCGCCGCGTAAGGCAAGAGCGGGCGGCGAGCGCTGTTGACCACTTCGATATTGGCGAGCGTGTCGACATCGACACGGTGCACCAGCCGGGCGAATTCCCGCGCCTCGTCGGCGCGGATCGCATAACCATGCATGACGTGCAGCGGATAACCGGTCTGCCACATATGCAATCGCGCGAGCGAACGCCAAGTGCCGCCGACCGCATAGAAACTGCGATCTTCGCATACCTTGAGCACCGGCAATCCGCTCAGTGACTTCTTGACGAATTTCTCGGCTTTCTTGAGCGACTTCGCCGAAATGTCGGCGAGCGCCAAACCGCCCAAGGGGCGGGTTAAGCCGTGGCGCGCGCGCGTGCCGCGCACGTCGACGAGTTCAAGCGAGCCGCCGCCGAGATCACCGACTACGCCATCGGCGCGATGCACGCCGGAAATGACGCCGAGCGCGGTGAGCTCCGCCTCCCGCCCGCCGGATAATATTTCAATCTCGGCATCGATAGTCCGCTCGGCGAGCTTGATGAAGGCCGGGCCATTCTTGGCGTCGCGCACCGCCGCCGTGGCGATGGCCAAAATTTTCTTGACCTTCATCGTGTCACCGAGCGCGCGAAAACGCTTGAGCGTGGCGAGCGCGTGCTGCACCGCATCGGCGGCAAGCAACCTCGTTGATTGCACTTCGCGGCCCAGCCCGCACAGCGCTTTTTCGTTGAACAGTTCGGTTGGGCTGCGGGTGAGACCCTCGTAAACGACAAGGCGCACCGAATTCGAACCGATGTCGACGACCGCGATCGGCGGGCCGTGGTCGAGGCGCCCCTGCGCAGTTGAACTTGCGTCGGAATTGTCGCGCGGCATGGAATTCAATAATCGAAGCTTATCTGCCGTTGCGGCCTCAAAGAACAGAGGCGCGGCTTACAATTGCATGTTCCCACTTGCCGATTTCCCGGCGCGGCAGCCGCTACCTACACGATTCGCCAAGCCTTCACATGCGGTCCGGCCGGTGCCGCAGCCGCGGAATCGAGTCCTTGGGCGACTTGCCGCGGCCTGAGAGGCTGGGATTGGTCATGAAATAGGTCGTGCAATTGAAGTCTTCCTCGCCAGGGCCCGGCCCGATGCGCGCCGAAGAGCCATCGGCGTGCAGTTGCCAGCTTTGCTGGTTGTCCTTGAGATTCGCGACCATGATCTGGTCGAGCACTTGTTCGTGCACGGTCGGATTGAGGATCGGGCACAACACTTCGACGCGGCGGTCGAGATTGCGCGGCATCATGTCGGCGGAAGAAATGTAGACCGCGGCTTTCGCATGCGGCAGGCCGTGCCCGGCGCCGAAGCAATAGATGCGGCCGTGCTCCAGGAAGCGGCCGATGATCGATTTGACCCGGATATTGTCGGACAGGCCGGGAACGCCCGGCCGCAGGCAGCAAATGCCGCGCACCACGAGATCGATCGGCACGCCGGCACTCGAAGCCTCATAGAGCGCATCGATGATGTCCGGGTCGACTAGCGAATTCATCTTCATCCAGATCGCCGCGGGGCGGCCGGCCTTGGCATGCGCGATTTCCTCATCGATGTGTTGATGAATGCGTTTGCGTAGCGACAGTGGCGACACCGCCATGCGGTCAAGCTCGGCCGGCTCGGCGTAGCCGGTGACGAAGTTGAAAACGCGGCTGACGTCGCGCGCGATGATCGGATCGCAGGTGAAGAACGACAAGTCGGTGTAGATACGAGCGGTGACAGGATGATAGTTCCCGGTGCCGACATGCACATAGGACGCAAGCGACGTCCCTTCGCGCCGGACCACCAGCGACAGCTTGGCGTGCGTCTTGAGCTCGATAAAGCCGAACACGACCTGCACGCCGGCGCGCTCCAGGTCGCGCGCCCAGCGGATATTGGCCTCCTCGTCGAAACGCGCCTTCAATTCGACCAGCGCGGTGACCGACTTGCCAGCTTCGGCCGCTTCCGCCAGCGCCTTGATGATCGGCGAATCCGCCGAGGTGCGGTAGAGCGTCTGCTTGATAGCGACAACGTCGGGATCGCGCGCCGCCTGCTGCAGGAAATTCACCACCACGTCGAAGGATTCGAACGGATGATGAATGATGAAATCCTTCTGTCGGATCGCCGCCAGACAGTCGCCGCCGTGATCGCGGACACGTCCGGGATAGCGTGGCGCGTAAGGCTCGAATTCGAGGTCGGGCCTGTTGAGATTAGCGATCTGCCCCATCTCGTCGAGCGCAAGCACCCCGTCAACGGCGAACACGCTGTCGTCGGACACATCGAGCGCGCGCTGCACGAAGCGCCGCAATTCGTCCGGCATGGTCGCCTCGATGTCGAGGCGAATGACCGACCCTCGGCGGCGCCGCTTGAGTGCGGTCTCAAACAGCCGCACCAGATCTTCCGCCTCTTCGAGTATTTCCACTTCTGAGTCGCGAATGACGCGGAACGCGCCGAGACCTTTAACCGCGTAGCCGGGGAACAGCTTGGCGATGAACAGACTGGTGACGCCTTCGATTGAAATGAGTCGCGTTTCGCCGCCCTCGCCCGCCTGAGGCAGCCGCACGAAACGCTCGATCCGGTTCGGCATACGGATCAGCGCGTTCATCGCTTTGCCGTCTTTGCCGCGGGCAAGCTGCAGCGCGATGGTGAAGCCGAGATTGGGAATAAACGGAAACGGATGCGCCGGATCGATGGCGAGTGGCGTCAACAGCGGAAAGACGTGCGCGAGAAAGTAATCTTCGAGCCAGGCTTTTTCGGCGCGGGTGATGTCGGGACCGTCGACTAGCACAATACCGGCCGCCGCGAGCTCGGCGCGCAGCTCGCGCCATTGCGCCTGCTGGTCTTCGACCAGCACGGCAACGGCTTCGGCGATGCGCACGAGCTGTTCGGCGGGGGTAAGTCCTTCCGGGCTCTTGCTGCTGATGCCTTCGCGCACTTGCGCGCCAAGGCCGGCGACACGCACCATGAAAAATTCGTCGAGGTTATTGGCCGAAATCGCCAGAAACCTGAGCCGTTCGAGCAGGGGATTGCGACGGTTCTCCGATTCCTCGAGAACGCGGCGGTTGAAATCGAGCCAAGACAACTCCCGGTTGATGAAACGGTCCGGGCTCGCGGCGAGATCGGATGCGGGGACCCGCGGCTCCTTCTCCTGCGGGCGCGGCATTTCGAGCCGCCGCGCCGCGACCGATTCCCGAGGAGACACAGCGACTTGGCCGCTTTCCATTGTGGATGACCCGTGTTCGTCCAGAGCTAGATTGGCCACTTTCGTTACAATCCGATGAATGTCACCAACAAATATAAGGCGGCTCGGCGAGCCGTTCCGTCAAGCCCGCCGGATTTTCTTCATCAAATCCGATCAAAACCGAGGCAGACGCAAAATCGCACCGCGCACCGTGCGTGATCTTCGTTCAGCGGCCGCGGAACAGTTCCGCGGCCAAGGCCCGGCTTGCCGGCCGTCCCTGCCGCAGCGCCTCCTGGTCCAAGGCAATGACTGCGGCGCGCGCAGCTGCGAACGACCGCTCAATTCGGCTTGCGATATAGGTGACGACGCCGTCATCCAGGACAAGCTGGCGGTCGGCGGCAAGTTTCGCCATGACGCCGCGCAACATGGCGTCGTCGGGCGCTTGTACAAGCACCGTCGGCATCGCCCGCAACCGGGAAACGACGTCGGGCGTGGCGATTGGCCAGGCCGAGGGCGCGGTTCGCGCGGTGAACAACAGAAACGATCGTTCCTCGCGCGCGAGATTGATCAGATGAAACAGGGCGTGCTCGTCCGTGCCTGCGCCTGCGTCCTCAATCACCAGCGCGCCGGTAGCGAGCATGCCCGGAACATCGGATGCGCCGATGTTCTTCCCCGAAACAATGCGCGCGCCAGCAGCCGACGCCCAGATCATGGCCAAGTGGGTCTTGCCCGATCCTTCCGGTCCAATGAGCACCACGGCGTGCGACGGCCAATCCGGCCAGGAATCGATCAATGCCAGCGCCGCCGCGTTGCCGGGTCCGGAAAAGAAGTCTTCGCGCGCGAAGCTTTCTGGATGATCGAGGGCCAGCGCGAGCTGGCGAGGGCGCCACCACGTCTTGCCTGAAACCGGTGCCTGCGAAGACATTGCCCCGCCATTCCCACGGACTAAAGCATGATCCGGAAAAGTGGATACCGGTTTTCCGAAAAGATCATGCTCAAACAAACAACAAGCTAAAGCGAAATCCCGATTTAACCTAAAACCATTTCGCTTTAGCGCCTATGGCGGACGATTGCCGGTATAAAGCGGACTGGCCAGATACTGCTGCAGCGCGAACCGCACGACCACGCCGGATGCCGCCGCCAAAGGCACCGCGAGCAACAGTCCGACGAACCCGAACAAATAGCCGAACGCGAACAGCGCGAACATCAGCCAGACCGGGTGTAAGCCAACGCTCTTGCCGACAAGCTTTGGCGCCAGCACATTGCCTTCGAGAAACTGGCCGAAAAGAACGATGCCGGCAACGATCACGATCCGGGCCCAGTCTGGAGCAAATTGCGCCAAAGCTACGCTGAGCGAGAGCACGAGCGCGGTCAATGAGCCGACGTAATGAATGAAACTGATCAGTCCCGATACCACTCCGATCAACAGGCCGAAGCTCAAGCCAGCCAGCGTCAGCGCGACCGCGTAGTACGAGCCGAGAATGAGACAGAGGCCGGTTTGACCGCGAACATAGGCGGAGATCGTGGCATCGATTTCGCGGCCGAGATTGCGCACGGTTTCGCGCTGCGACAGCGGCACTAGTTGATCGACCGCGCGGACCATGCGATCCCAATCGCAGATCAGATAAAACGCCACGACCGGCGTGATGATCAGAAGTGAAAAGATCGAAATCAGCGCTTGGCCCTTGGTCCAAAGCGTAGCGAGCATACCGGTGAGATAACCGACCGTCTCACGCATCAGATCGCCGACCGATTTGTCGGCGCCATTGAGATTGTCGCCGATTATGCGCTTGATCCATGGGTGAGTGGGATCGCTGACGAATGCCTGCAGACGCAGCGCATAAACCGGAACATTGTCGATAAACCCGGACAACTGGCTAGCTATGACCGGCGCGATAAGCAGCACAAGAAGTATAAGCGCCACAGCAAAGCCGCTGAGAATAATAAGCGCAGCGAGTAGCCGGCCGACGCCGCGCTTGCTCAATTGATTGGCCAGCGGATCGAGTACATAGGCAATGGCCATACCCAGCACGAAGGGCAACAGGATGGGACTGAGCAGCCACAACAGGCCCACGAAGACCGCGAGCGCGGCGATCCAAAATACGATGTTGCGCTCGAATAGCATGGCGATGAGCCGAACGTAGTTAATGCCCGGCGCCAAACGAGTTCATGTGCCGGACCCATTCCGCGAGATAGAAGGCGATCGAAAGTAGCGTCAAGAGCGCGACCGCAGCCATAGTCAGGCTCGTTACGAGACCGAACTCGAAACCGAAGGCTTGTTGTGCCAGGACCAGAACGGCCAAAAGAATCTGCATCACGGTGTTGGCTTTGGACACCAACAGGGGCCGCACCGGCATCGGCCGGCCGACTAGCCAGGCCAGCAGGAAGGCGCTGATGATCATGATATCGCGCGACACGACGAGAATGACCAGAAAAATCGGCAGCACGCCGACAATTCCTAATGAGACATAGATGGAGACGATCAACGCCTTGTCGGCGAGCGGATCGAGATAAGCGCCGAGCTCGCTCTTCATATGGAAGCGCTTGGCGAGAAAGCCGTCGACGGCGTCGCTGATGCCTGCCGCCAGAAACAACACGAACGCGATGCGCATTTCGCCGAGCGTGATCGCCCAGACCACGATCGGCACCAGTAAGATCCGCCCCAAGGTGATGAGATTTGGGATACTCAAACCGCCCCCAGCTTGCAGCTACGCTTGCGCGGACACGTCCCGCGCCGCCCCCATCGCCAAGCCCGCGCCGGGATCGCCCTTATCCGATTCCCAGCGCTTCATCGTTATGGGCCCACTATATAGCCGCACCAGCATGCTTGCACACCCGGCGATTCCGACGTAGGAGGCCCAAGTAAGAGCCTGCAGCACTGGGCTATTCTCGGCTATCCGCATCGGTGATTTCGTGAAAGACGCTCGCTACGCGGCCGCTGGTGTCGACATCGATGCCGGCAACCGCATGGTGGAATTGATCAAGCCACTGGTGCGCGCAACCGCGCGGCCGGGCGCCGGAGCGGAAATCGGCGGCTTCGGCGGACTTTTCGATCTCAAAGCCGCCGGCTTCGCCGATCCGATCCTGGTCGCGGCAACTGATGGCGTCGGCACTAAGGTCAAGATCGCGATTGAAACGTCCCGTCACGAGGCGATCGGCATTGATCTTGTTGCCATGTCGGTCAACGACCTCGTGGTACAAGGCGCCGAACCGCTGTTCTTCCTCGACTATTTCGCGTGCGGAAAACTCGATCCAGCAACTGGCGCGGCGGTCGTGAAAGGTATTGCTGCTGCCTGCAGCCAGGCCGGATGCGCGCTGATCGGCGGCGAAACCGCGGAAATGCCCGGAGTTTATCAGGGCAACGATTACGATCTCGCCGGATTTGCAGTGGGCGCCGTCGGACGAAGCCAGGTCTTGCCGCGGGCCGACATTGCCCCCGGCGATGTCGTGGTAGGGCTCGCCGCGAGCGGCGTGCACTCCAACGGTTTTTCGCTGATCAGAAAGATCGTCGGCGACGCCGGGTTGACGTGGGAGAGTCCCGCGCCATTTGCGCCAGCGCAAAAACTCGGCGAGGCGCTGTTGACGCCGACACGGCTTTACGTGCGCTCCTGCCTCGCCGCGATCCGCGAGAGCGGAGCTGTCAAGGCGCTGGCGCACATTACTGGCGGAGGCTTCATCGACAACATCCCGCGCGTGCTGCCGTCCGGGTTGGGGGTTCGCCTGCGGCTTGATCGGGTGCCGGTCTTACCGGTGTTCAAATGGCTCGCGGCCGCCGGCAAAATCACGGAACATGAAATGCTACGCACGTTCAATTGCGGCATCGGCATGGTGGTCGTGCTCGACGCCGGTAAAGCGGACATCGGCAGCACTTCTTTGGCGAAACAC
>Ga0310916_10000145_pt1 | contig 34122 bp, 37 predicted proteins | sample GREbulkMGLF176_FD_203444 | JGI IMG/M metagenome (GOLD analysis project Ga0310916, IMG submission 203444) | Lab enrichment of tropical soil microbial communities from Luquillo Experimental Forest, Puerto Rico - GRE.bulkMG.LF176 | ecosystem: Environmental > Terrestrial > Soil > Tropical forest >...
CGCGGCGAGGTCGAGATCAAGCTGCGGATCGACGGCGCAGAGAAGCCCGAACACGAAGCCGATGGCGAGTGCCGTGATGAGCGCGGCGCGGGTCATGCGCTTATTTCCATGCGCTTATTTCCATGCGTTTATTTCCATGCGCTTATTTCCATGCGCTTATTTCCATGCGCTTATTTCCATGCGCTTATTTCCACGCCCTCATTTCCACGCGCCGGCTCGGCGCCCGGCAACGAGCCAATAGACCAGGCCGCCGGCAATTCCGGCAGCGGCGAAGACTTCGCGATTGCGGGCAAGATCGCCATCCGGTGAGGCGATATAGCCGGCGAAGTCCAGCCCGTAGGCCATGGCGAGCGCAAGCGCGGCGCCGATCACGCCGTAGATGACGGCGGAGCGCAGCGCCAGTCCTTCGGCCAGCACGATCGCGAGAACAGCGGGCAGAAACCCCACCGAAAAGATGATGATCGCGGCCAGGCCGGTGACGGACCACAGCGCGATCGAGTCGGCAGCTCCCGCGTGCGGCCCGAGCGGCGCCATTACGTCGTTCCAATCTGGCGCAAGGCTGCCGAGCGTGAGCACGAGCGAAGCTGCGATGCAGGCGAGCACATAGCCGATGAACGCCATCATAATGCGCGCGATCAGCGACATGCCGAACCGCCAGCCGCTCAGTCGGTCATCGCCATGGCGCGAAGCGCCAGGCGTTCGCGCGCCGACAATTTTTCCGTCGCGCTTTTAAGCTGGCCGCAGGCGGCGAGAATGTCGCGGCCGCGCGGCGTGCGCACCGGCGATGCATAACCGGCGGCGAACACCACTTCCGAGAACTTTTCGATTTGGTCCCAATCGGAACATTCATATTTGGTGCCGGGCCAGGGATTGAACGGAATCAGGTTGATCTTGGCGGGAATGCCCTTGAGCAGCCGCACCAGCGCTTTGGCGTCAACAAGCGAGTCGTTGATGTCCTTGAGCATCACATATTCGAACGTGATGCGACGCGCATTCGACAGGCCGGGATAATTCCTGCAGGCCTCCAGGAGTTCGGCAATTGGATATTTGCGGTTGAGCGGCACTAATTGGTCGCGCAGCTCGTCGGTCACCGCGTGCAGCGAAACTGCAAGCATTGAGCCGATCTCGGCGCCAGCGCGCGCGATGTTCGGTACCACGCCCGAGGTCGAGAGCGTGATGCGGCGCTTGGAAATGCTCAAGCCGTCGCCGTCGGCGATCACGTTAATTCCATCACGCACGGCTTCGAAATTGTAGAGCGGCTCACCCATTCCCATCATCACGATGTTGGAAACAAGCCGCTTGTCACCTTCGCGTGTCCCTCCCCGCGCGCCGCCGGCACTTGGCGCGGGCTGCGCGACAAGCCAATCACCGAGCCGATCACGCGCGACCACGACCTGGGCGGCGATTTCCGCCGCGGTGAGGTTGCGCACCAGACGTTGCGTGCCGGTGTGGCAGAAACTGCAATTGAGCGTGCAGCCGACCTGGCTGGAAATGCACAATGTGCCGCGATCAGCCTCGGGGATATAGACGCATTCGACCTCATGCGGCGCTGCGATGCGTTCGCCCGGCAGCTGGATCAGCCATTTGCGCGTGCCATCGACAGAAATTTGTTCGGCGGCGACCGACGGACGCGCCAGCGTGAAGCGCTGGGCTAGTGCGGCGCGCAAATCCTTCGACAGCGTCGTCATCGCGTCGAAATCGTGTGCGCCGCGCACGTAAAGCCAATGCCAAATCTGCTGCACACGCATCCGGCGCTGGGCCTGCGGAACGCCAACCTCGGCGAGCGCCTGCGCCAGCGTTTCGCGCGACATGCCGACCAACGACGGCTGCGCCGGCGCCGCGTAGTGCTCGAGCGGCCGCTTTTCGACAAACCCCGGCACGCCGGCGGTTTCAGCTTCGGTTTCGGCTAAAGAACTCATTGTGAACGATCCAGCCGTCGACCCAGGAGCAGTTAATGCATCAGCGGTCGATCTAAGCGACACGCGCGGTAAACCATACATAATTCCTTCCGTGCAAAGGGCGAGTGGCCGCAACCCTAACGATTGCGCCTTCACGCCGCGCCGATCGCGGCCTACAGGCAAGATCGAAGCGTCTTTATTTGCATTCCTGCCCGGCGCGGTCGAGGGCCTGGGACACGCCTTTGAGCGTGAAAGTATCGGTCGACTGGGTGCCTTTTGCCGAAACGCCCTTAATCACCGCAGAATCGCCCGACCGCATCGCATCGACCATTTTTGCTTCTTCGGCCGCATTCTTGATCCAGGCGCCGTCCTGCTGGGTATAGAGCGCAAAGTTCGCGCCGGCGACCTGCGCCATTGCCTCGGTGCCCGATTTGAAAGGATAACCGACCACCAGCGAGACTTCGTTGGTCACTTTGTCGGCCGGTCGCGTGGAAATGAACATGTAGACCGGGTTACGCGGCCGGTTGGGCGGATTGGTTTCGGACGCTGTTGGCTTGGCAAGCACGAAGCAGATTTTCTTGCCGCCGGGCGTGGCGGTGTAGGCGCCCCACACCCCGTATTGGCCGAGCAGTTTTGTCTGCGCGCCGCCGGCCACGGCCGCCGCCGGCGTTACCGGTCTGGTGGCCGGCGCGGCGGGCTTTGGCGTCGCCTCGGGCTTGGGTTTTGGCTTGGTCGTAGGCGCGGATTGCTGGGCGCACGCAGGATCAATCGAAGCCGCCGCGCTAAGCAGCAAAAGGACAAGCCCCCAAGATCGCAGTATCCCTAGTCGCCGCATTCGTCGTCGTTGCATCGGGCCTCGCGCGGCAATACCCCCAAGAGGTGGCAAGGAAGTCATGAGAAGTAGCACTGATAGCAAAACTTTCAATTTTTAGCCAATTCCACTAGCGCCGAAGCACGACAATCACTCTGGGGACCGACTGGCCAGGAATGAGCGCCGCTTTCCCAATTAGCAATTTTCGTGATTATGAAGTTCGGCTCCGAAGCATCGGGGCCTATTGCAACAGCCTTTGCACCATGGATTAAACGGATGAAAGCTGTTCTCTGCACGCATTTTGGGCCGCCTACCGCCCTCAAACTGACTGACATCGAGCCGCCGCGCGCCGCGCCAGGCGAAGCCGTCGTGCGCGTCAAGGCAGTGGCGCTCAACTTTTTCGACACGCTGATCATCGCCGGCAAGTACCAGCACAAGCCGCCATTTCCTTTTTCGCCCGGCGCGGAGTTCGCCGGCGTTATCGAGAGCGTCGGCAGCGGCGTCACTGATCTCGCTCCCGGGGATCGCGTCGCGGGCTATAGCGGCTGGGGCGCCGCGCGCGAGATTGTCGCGGTGCCCGCGCAACGTCTGGCCAAAATCCCCGATCAGCTCGCCTTCGAACGCGCCGCTGGCCTGACGGTGACTTATGGCACCACGCTCTATGCTTTGCGCGAGCGGGCCACGCTCAAGGCCGGCGAGTCGCTTGTCGTCCTCGGCGCCTCCGGCGGCACCGGGCTCGCGAGCATCGAAATCGGCAAGATCATGGGCGCGCGTATCATCGCCTGCGCTTCTTCGGACGACAAGCTCGTCTTCGCTCGCGAGCACGGCGCCGATGAAACCGTGAACTACGACCGTGAGGACCTTCGCAGCGCGCTCAAAAAACTTGGCGGCGAGCGCGGCATCGATGTAGTTTACGATCCGGTCGGCGGCCGCTATGCCGAGCCGGCGCTGCGTTCGCTCGGCTGGCTCGGCCGCTATCTCGTGGTCGGATTTGCCGCCGGCGAAATTCCGAAAATTCCCCTCAATCTCGCGCTCCTTAAAAGCTGCGACATCCGCGGCGTCGCCTGGGGCGCCTGGACCAGCCGCGAGCCCGAGGCGCAACGACGATTGATGGCCGACATCACGAATTGGGCCGCTGCAGACAAGCTCAGCGCGCACGTCCAGACGGTCTATCCCCTGGCCGAGATCGCGACTGCGCTCAACGTCCTCGCCGCGCGCAAGGCGATGGGGAAAATCGTACTGCGGGTGTAACGCAGTCTGTTTCCCGGGCGCGGCGCAGCATGAAGCATGAAATGGTGCGCCGCAGACCCGGGAACGTAACAAACCCTGCGCAGTCCCTATTCTTCGCGCAGCCGCGTCACCATGCGCCGCGCCGCCTCGCGATGTTCCGGCTTGATGTGCGAGGACATGAGCTTGATCGCCATGCCCAGTACCGCAGCATCGTCGGCATAGCCGATGATCGGCAGATAATCGGGGATCAGATCGTCCGGCATCACGAAATATGCAATCGCCCCGATAAGCACGGCTTTGACGTGAACCGGCGTGTTACGATCAAAAGCGCAATAGTGGGCGGTCAGCACGTCTTCCAAAAACGGAACGCTCGCCACTTCGCGCTTGAGCTTGCGCCAGAATTTGCGGCGCAAGGCGCTTTCGTCCTCCGCCATGCGGCGCGACAGCGCGGCAAAGTCCGGCCAAAAATCTGGCCGAAAGTCTGACCACCTCGCGGCTTGCTGCCAGAACCACATTGGTGTCTCTCCTGGGTCCCGTCTGGACCCCTGCTGCGGACCTCGAATCGCGCAACACGAAACTGCCTATGAGATGGCCGCCAAACACGGCGACCGCAAGGCGGATTCATCCCGCGGAATTCACCCCGCGAGCTTGTCCATGGCTTCGGCGAGCTTGATATCAAGCTCAGTCAGCCCGCCGGCATCATGCGTCGACAAAGTCACGTCCACGGTCTTGTAGACATTGGACCATTCCGGGTGATGGTCGAGCTTTTCCGCCACCAAAGCGGCCCGCGCCATAAAGCCGAAGGCTTCATTGAAATCCTTGAACACGAATTTCCTGTTGATGGCATCGCGGCCCGCCACTTCGCGCCAGCCTTTGGGCCGGCCGAGCGCCGACTTGCGTGCTTCGCCCGAGAGTTTTTCCGCCATATCAGCGCTCCCTATCGGCGCCAACCGTCATGGTTCCCTGCATGCTTGCTGGTGCCTGCATCGACAACGCACGCACTCGCAAACAGCCGATCAATTCTTACCTAACGCAGATAAAGGCGCAATGCGCGGGCGGGCCTGCGCATTGCCGGGAGGTGGTCATGGGCTGGTCCTTGAATATCGGCTCGGTCGCCGGCACAGCGATCCGCATCCATGTGACATTTCTATTGTTTCTCGCCTGGATTTTCGGCGTCAGCTATGTCGCAGGTGGCGCGCAGGCCGCCTGGAACGGGCTATTGTTCATCGTGCTGTTATTCCTGTGCGTATTGCTTCATGAGTTTGGTCACATATTTACCGCGCGCAGATTCGGCGTGATGACGCCGGACGTGATCCTGCTTCCGATCGGCGGCGTCGCGCGGCTCGAGCGTATCCCGGAAAAGCCAAGCGAAGAGTTCCTGATCGCCATTGCCGGCCCCGCGGTCAACGTCGCGATCGCCGCCGCGCTGGTCCTGGTCGGCGGCGCCAACCTTGATCTCAGTCATTTCGGCGCGATCGAAAGCAACAAAGTCGGTCTCGCCGAACGGCTTGCGATTGTGAACTTGTTTCTTGCGCTGTTCAATTTGATTCCGGCCTTTCCCATGGACGGCGGCCGCGTGCTGCGGGCGTTGTTGGCGACGCGGTTCGGTTACGTGCGCGCCACCGAAATTGCCGCCTCGGTCGGTCAAGCGGTCGCATTCCTGCTCGGCTTTATAGGTCTGTTCGGCGATCCGCTGCTGATCTTCATCGCCGTGTTCGTGTACCTCGCCGCCGCCTCCGAAGCGCATCTGGTGGCGATCCGCGCGATCTCACAGGGCGTGCCGGTGACCGCGGCGATGATGACCGAATTCGTCACGCTCACGCCCGACGAGCATGTCGATGCCGCGGTGGAAACGCTGTTGCGCACGAGCCAGAGCGAATTCCCGATCGTGGACGGGCTTGGCCGTCCAGTCGGTTTGTTAGAACGCAACGATCTCATCCGCGCGCTTAAAGAGCGCGGCCCGGACGCGAAAGTCGGCGATGTCATGCGCCATGAAATGCTAACGCTCGGGCACCGCCACTGCCTCGACGAGGCGTTTCGCCTGTTGCAGCAAAAATCGGCGCCGGCGGTCGGAATTGTCGACGCAGCGCAGCGGCTGGTCGGGCTTGTGACCTCGGCGACGGTCGGCGAAATGCTGATGGTGCACCGAGCAATGCCCGGCGGCTTGCGGTTTCGTCCATGGCGGCGGCCGGCTGGAGCCTGACCGGGGGAATTTCCGAAACTATAAACGATCTGAGGATTTGAAACTGCGATGGTCATTAACCAACAGCCTGGCCTGATGGCAAAGCAGATTTGTATCGTCGCCTCAAACTGGCGTAGCCGTGCTACAATTAATTATGTCGCCCGGAACTCCGAACCGTCCCCCTCTCGCCATGAAATTGTGGCTGTTTCGGCGAGGACGGGGTGCGGCAGACGCGACGCACGGCCAGTCTACGGACCTCACGATGGCTTTCGAGTCGCTTGAACACATCGTGCGCAATCGTGTGCGCATGTTATTGCGTCACACGTGGCTCGTCGCCGTTCTCGGCACGGCGATCCTAGTCAGCGTTGTCTGGGCTGCCTTCTATCTCACGACCGAGTCGGAGCATCTACGGATCGCGGCCGATCCGACGGACGCCAAATTCGTCCAGGCTCTGTCGGACCAGGTCGCCCAAGGCCATCACAATCTGAGCGTGAAGCTCGTTCCCGTCGCAGACCCGCAAGATGCCGCCAAGGCGATCAAAGACGGCAAAGCTAATCTCGCTATTTTGCCGAGTCCGGCCGACAATTCGATGAAATGGCCGGTGGTCGCAATCTTGCGGCAAAACGTCATGGCCCTGATTGTTCCGCCGCCGGCGGCGGCGAAGAAGGGAAAAAAATCCGGTAAGATCGAGAAGGTCGAGCAGCTTGCCGGCCACCGTGTCGGCATCGTTACCGGCAACGAGGCGACGCCCGATCTCTTGCGCGCCGTGCTCGACCATTATGGCGTGCCGGTCGCCAAGGTGAACGTGTCGAAGATCGATCCGAAGAACATCGCTGAGGCGATCAAGAACAATCAGGTCGATGTTTTATTCGTGGCCGGCGCGGCTACCAGCGCGGCAATTTCCGAAGCGGTGAAAGCGGCAAGCCGCAACGGCGATGCGCCGAGTTTTGTGGCGATCGAACAGGCCGACGGCATCGCCAAGCGAAATCCGGCCTTCGACTCGATCGACATCGATGCCGGGACGTTCGGCGGCAAACCGCCGACGCCCGACGACAGCCTCAAGAGCCTAAGCTTCGGCGAATATCTGGTGGCGCCGAAATCATTCAGCGATTCCACGATCGCCGCCTTGGCCAAGGTCATCTATTCATCGCGCCAGGCGCTCGCGGCCGCCATGCCGGGTGAGATCAAGATCGAGGCGCCCTCGACCGACAAAGATGCCGATGTGGTCGTGCATCCCGGCGCGCTTACTTATCTGAACGACAGCCAGCAATCGTTCTTCGACAGATACGGCGACGACATCTTCTACGGCATGCTGATCTTTCCAGTCTTCGGATCAGCCCTTGCCGGGCTGGCGACCTATCTGCGCCGCGACACGCGTACGCGGCGGCTGCGGCTTCTTCAGCGCGTGCTCGATCTCGTGCGCAAGGCACATGCAGCACAAAGTCTCGAGGCGCTCGAGCAGCTTCAAGTCGAAGCAGACAATCTCGTCATCGCGATCATTCATCAGGGCGAACGCGAGGAATTCGAGGAGACGGTGCGGATGTCGTTTGCCTTCGCGCTCGACCAGCTTCGTTTCGCGATTGCCGCGCGGCGCACCGCCATACTTGACCACGCGACTGAAACCGGCGACAGCGCCGCCAAATCGGCAGCCAACCCAGCCGGCAAGGCCGCCGCGGCATAGGGCCTGTACTCATAAATTACTCGGACCAACGTCCGCTTTCAGATGTAAAGCGGATATCGTAGCGACGTGCCGCGCACTAAGAGACATTAAGGCCTCGCCACTCTGCCATCTTGGTCTCCAATTTTTGATCTAAATCAAATTCAAAGTTCTAGTGCTGACTACCGTTGCCAACATTCTGTGAAGGAGGGGTGCGCCGCGATCACTCAACCACCTGGGTGAGCTCAAGGGAGGTCGCCCCCATGGGCTTACGACAGAACCAACTAGTCTCTCGTCGCCATTTCTGTCTCTGCTGCATCACGGGCTCAGCATTTGCAGCGACCGGCGACTGGCTCACCCCTCGACAGGTCTTTGCTGAGGCGCGCGGGCTTGTCACCCTTATCAAAGACAGTGCAGCGTCTTCACCGGTGACTTCGTACACGCTGCGCGGAAGTGTGAGCGTGCTTGAAGGTTCCGGCGGCAATATCGCTGTTCTGACGGGTCCCGACGGAAAGGTACTTGTTGATGCTGGAATTAGCGTCTCGCGCCCGCAGCTCACTAAAAGCCTGTCTAATCTGGACCCCGAGCCAATCACACACCTGATCAACACGCATTGGCACTTCGATCACACCAGTGGAAACGAGTGGCTCCATTCGGTCGGGGCAAAGATCATTGCCCACGAAAACACCCGCAAACATCTCTCCGAGATCCAGCGCGTTCAAGATTGGGACTACAATTTCCTGCCCTCGCCGTCCGGCGCGATTCCGAGCGAGGTCTTCAGCGGAAATCGCAAACTCAAGCTCAATGGCGCATCCATCGAACTGAAGTCCTACAAGCCAGCCCATACCGACAGCGACTTATCGGTTACTTTCGGAGAAGCCGATATTCTTCACGTCGGCGACACCTATTGGAACGGTATCTACCCGTTTATCGATTATTCAACAGGCGGCAGCATCGACGGCATGATTGCCGCATCGGACGTCAATCTGGCCGCGGCGACCGACAACACGATTATTATTCCCGGGCACGGTAAGCCAGTCAGCAACAAGGCGGAGCTCAAGGCCTTTCGCGACATGCTTGTCGATATTCGCGACAAAGTCGCAGCGTTGAAGAAAGCGGGCCGGGCATTGCCAGAGACAGTCGCTGCCAAGCCAACCGCCGATCACGATGCAAAGTGGGGCCAGTTCGTCATCGACCCGCCCTTTTTCACCAAGCTGGTTTACGAAGGCGTGTGAAAACAAAGAGTCCGACCGCGTGAATAGGTCGTTTGCAGGGACAACCGACAACCATTTGCACTTCAAATCGCCAACTTATGGAGACCAAAATGAGCTTCGTTAGAACGAAGGACGGCGTTGAGATCTTCTACAAGGATTGGGGCCAGGGCCAACCCATCGTCTTCCATCATGGTTGGCCGCTCAGCTCCGACGACTGGGATACTCAAATGCTGTTCTTCATCCATCATGGCTATCGCGTGATCGGCATCGACCGCCGCGGCCATGGACGCTCGAGCCAGGTGTCGGATGGCCACGACATGGACCACTATGCCGCTGATGCGGCTGCAGTCACCGAGCACCTCGATCTTCGCAACGCCGTCCATATCGGTCACTCCACCGGTGGCGGCGAAGTCGCCCGCCACGTCGCGCGCCATGGCAAGGGCCGGGTCGCCAAGACGGTGCTGATGTCGGCCGTACCGCCGATCATGGTGAAGTCACCGAATAATCCGGACGGCCTGCCGATTTCGGTTTTCGACGACTTTCGCAAAAACCTGGCCGCCAACCGCGCTCAGTTTTATCGCGAAGTCGCTTCCAAGCCGTTCTACGGGTTTAACCGACCCGGCGCCAAACCGCTGGACGGCGTCATTGAGAATTGGTGGCGCCAGGGAATGATGGGCGGGGCCAAGGCGCACTACGACAGTATCAAGGCGTTCTCAGAGACAGACCTCACTGAGGATTTGAAGAGCATCGATGTACCAACGCTCGCCATGCAGGGGGAAGACGACCAGATCGTTCCATACAAAGGCGCTGCCTTGCTCCAGGTCAAGCTCCTTAAGAACCCCACTCTGAAGCTCTATCCTGGTTTCCCGCATGGCATGCTCACCACCTACTCCGAGACGATCAACAAGGACCTCTTGGAATTCATTAAGAGATGAGATCGAAGCGAAAGGGAAATGCGGGCGAACGGCATCGTAGCGACGTGCCGCTTATTCGCTTTTGAGCCGCTGCGGTCGTGCAGGCAGTCCGCAATGATTTCCGCTCTCGAGGGGTAAGCAGACCCTTTTGCTTGGCGCGTGGACGCTGGCTTTGGGTCTTTCGCCAAACTCGCGGTCGACCGCGCGTCCATCGCCTCGCCCTATGACTTGATTTCCATCAGACAATATTCGGCCTATGCTAGTTTGACGCCTTGGCTCGGAGGGCATCATGCGCTCGACGCTGACGACAATAATCATCATTGGAATGTTGCTCGGCATCGCGGTCGGCTACGCCTGCCACACGCTTTGGCCCGATCCGGCAGTGGCAAAGAGCATTTCCGAATACATTTCTCTGATGACCGATATCTTTCTGCGGCTGATCAAGATGATCATCGCGCCGCTGGTGTTCTCCACGCTTGTGGTCGGCGTAGCCCATATGGGCGACCCCAAGATTGTCGGCCGCATCGGCGCCAAGGCGATGGCGTGGTTTATCTCCGCGTCCTTGGTTTCACTGCTGCTTGGGCTTGTGCTGGTCAACCTCCTGCGACCCGGCGACAACCTCAATCTGCCCCTCCCTGACGCGCTTGCTTCGACCAATCTTAAGGTCGCTTCGCTATCGATGAAGGATTTCGTTACGCATCTCGTGCCGCGGTCGATCGTGGAGGCGATGGCCAACAACGAAATTTTGCAGATCGTGGTGTTCTCACTGTTTTTTGGCGTGGCCTGCGCCGCGCTCGGCGAGCGCGCTCGCGCGCTTGTCGGGGGAATCGAGGAGCTCTCGCACGTGATCCTATCGATCACCGGATACATTATGAAGCTTGCGCCACTTGCGGTATTCGCCTCCATGGCTGCCATCATCACCACTCAGGGACTTGGCATCCTGATTACCTACGGCAAGTTCGTGATCGAGTTCTATTTTGGGCTTCTTGTGTTGTGGATCTTGCTTCTCCTTGTCGGCTATCTGTTTTTCGGCAATCACGCGATACGTCTGGTAACCTTGGTGCGCGAACCGTTTCTGCTCGCTTTCTCAACTGCGAGCAGTGAAGCAGCCTATCCGAAAATGATGGAGCAGCTCGAAAAATTTCCGATTAGCAAAAAGATTATCAGCTTCGTCCTGCCGATGGGCTATTCCTTCAATCTGGATGGGTCGATGATGTACTGCACCTTCGCGACCATGTTCATCGCGCAGGCCTACAACATCCAGCTCGGCCTGGGGCAGCAAATTACGATGCTGCTCCTTCTCATGGTAACCAGTAAGGGTATGGCCGGCGTTCCGCGCGCGTCGCTGGTCGTCATTGCGGCGACGCTGGTGAGCTTCAACTTGCCGGAGGCTGGACTCCTTCTGATCATCGGCATCGATCAGTTCCTTGATATGGGCCGCTCGGCCACCAACGTGATCGGCAATTCGCTGGCCACGGCGGTTGTGGCGAAATGGGAGGGCGAAAAGATCGTCATTCCGGTCGAGCCGGAAGTGATGCTCGAACCCGGCATTGTTGCCTAGTCGTGTCATGGGCATTCGGCTCATGGGCTTTTGCCGCTTCTTAGCTGGGCTCGCTATCGCTGCGGTCGCGCTGTCGCATGGCGCGGCGCAAGACAGTTCGGTCACCGCACTTTCCGGAACGTTAAAGAAGATCAAGGCGAGCGGAACGATCACGCTTGGTTATCGTGAAAGCTCCCTACCGTTTTCCTATCTCAACAAACGTGGACAGCCGATTGGCTATTCGCTTGACCTCTGCCGGGAGATCGTCGAGGAGGCGTCGACGGAGCTCGACGGCATGGACATCAAGATTGCGCTTGCGCCGGTCACGTCGGGCGACCGGCTGGTGAAGGTAGAGTCGAGCGTGGTCGATCTCGAATGCGGGTCCACCACAAGTAACCTGCAACGTCAGAAAGAGGTGTCGTTTTCGCCAGTCTTTTTCGTCGCCGGCACCAAGCTGATGGTGCCCAAAGCTTCCGCTGTAACCTCCTACCGCGACTTGGCGGGGAAGACCGTAGTGGTGACCGCCGGAACCACCAATGAAGCAGCGCTGCGAACGCTGTCGGATAAACAGAAGCTTGCCATTAATATTGTTACTGCGCGCGACCATGCCGACTCCTTCGCAATGCTGGCTGCGGGCAAGGCCGACGCCTTTGCAACCGATGACGTACTGCTTTACGGCATCATCGCCACCGAGCCCAAAGCTCGCGACATGAAGGTTGTCGGCGAATACCTGTCCTACGATCCCTATGGGCTGGCCTTTCGCCGCGGTGATCCGGGCTTTGCCGCCGTGGTCAACAGCGCCTTTACGCGTATGGCGGCCGAACGGCGGCTCACCGAACTCTATAACAAATGGTTCTTACGTCGTTTGCCGACCGGAGAGGTGCTCAATTTGCCAATGAGCCCCCAGCTCGAAGAAATCTTCCGCGTCTTAGGTACACCAGAGTAAACAGGGTACCGCTCACGAGGGTATAGCGGACATTTGGCCGAACCATTGCGCGCTGACCTCGATTTATGAGGACATAGGCTAGTCTCGGAGCGTGGGGCGGTACCGATTGCCTCGGCGCCGTTTGTGCCTATATACCGCGTGCGAGTCGCGGGCCCTTCGGGGCCCTTCACATTTCAGGTGCATCTAGGAATCTGCGCTCTATGGATCTGCGCAACATCGCCATTATCGCCCACGTCGACCACGGCAAGACCACCCTGGTCGACCGGCTCCTTCAGCAATCCGGCTCGTTCCGCGAGAACCAGCGCGTGATCGAACGCGCGCTCGATTCCAACGATCTCGAGCGCGAGCGCGGCATCACCATTCTCGCCAAGGCGACCTCGCTCGTTTGGCGGAACACCCGGATCAATATCGTCGACACGCCGGGCCATGCCGATTTCGGCGGCGAAGTCGAACGCATCCTCAACATGGTGGATGGCGCGCTGGTCCTGGTCGACGCCGCCGAGGGGCCGCTGCCGCAGACCAAATTCGTCGTTTCGAAAGCACTCAAAATGGGACTTCGGCCGATCGTTGTGATCAACAAAGTCGATCGTTCGGATGCGCGGCCGACCGAAGTGGCGAATGCGGTGTTCGATCTATTCGCGGCGCTGGACGCCAGTGACGAGCAGCTCGATTTTCCGATTCTCTACGGCTCGGCCAAGCAGGGCTGGATGGCCGCCGATCCGGCCGGCCCTAAAGACGCCGGCAAGGGCGCGGGAATGGCGCCGCTATTCGATCTTGTGCTCCGCCATGTCGCGCCGCCGCGGGTCGAAGACGGCCCGTTCCGCATGCTGGGCACGATCCTTGAGGCCAATCCGTATCTCGGCCGCATCGTCACTGGCCGCATCAGCTCCGGCTCGGTCAAAGCCAATCAGGCAGTGAAGGTGCTCGACCGCAATGGCGCGGTGATCGAGGAAGGCCGCGTCACCAAAGTGCTCGCATTTCGCGGACTCGAGCGGGCGCCGATCGAGGAAGGCTTCGCCGGCGACATCATCGCCATAGCTGGCCTCCCGGAGGCCACGGTTTCGCACACCTTGTGCGCGCCGGAGGTGACGGAGCCGTTGCCGGCGCAGCCGATCGATCCGCCGACGCTGACGATGACGTTCCGCATCAACGATTCACCGCTCGCCGGCACCGAAGGCGACAAGGTGCAAAGCCGGGTGATCCGCGAGCGGCTGTTGCGCGAGGCCGAAGGCAATGTCGCGCTGCGCATCTCGGAGTCGAATGAAAAAGATTCGATGGAGGTCGCTGGCCGCGGCGAATTGCAGCTCGGCATTCTCATCGAGACCATGCGCCGCGAAGGCTTCGAGCTTTCGGTGTCGCGGCCGAAAGTGCTGTTCCGGCACGGTGCCTCTGGCGAACTTCTCGAACCGATCGAGGAAGTGGTGATCGACGTCGACGAGGAGCACGCCGGCGTCGTCGTGCAGAAACTCGCCGAACGCAAGGGCGAAATGATCGAGATGCGGCCATCCGGCGGCGGCCGCGTGCGGCTCATATTCTATGCGCCGACGCGCGGGCTGATCGGCTATCACGGCGAGCTCTTGACCGATACGCGCGGCACTGCGGTGATGAACCGGCTGTTCCATGACTATGGCCCGCATCGCGGCGAAATCACCGGTCGGCGCAATGGCGTCTTGATCTCGACCGACCAAGGCGAAGCTGTCGCCTATGCGATGTGGAACCTGGAAGACCGCGGTCCGATGATGATTGAGCCGGGTTGGAAGGTCTACCGCGGCATGATCGTCGGCGAGCATACGCGCGGCAACGATCTCGAAGTGAACGTGCTCAAGGGCAAGAAACTCACCAATATCCGCACCCATGCCAAGGATGAAGCTATTCGCCTCACGCCGCCAATCCGCATGACGCTGGAAAAAGCGTTGGCGTATATTGATGACGATGAATTCGTCGAGGTGACGCCGAAATCGATACGGTTGCGAAAGAAGCTGCTCGATCCGAACGAGCGCAAACGCGATGAACGGCGCAAAGAGGCCGAGCGTGCAACCGAGCGCGTCTGAGTGCGCAGGCGTTGTTCTCGCCGGCGCCGTCTGGACCGCCGTCTCGGCGGATGAGTCGACCCTATCTTGTCACAAATTCCGCCAGCTTTGCTGCCGCTTTGGGCGCAGGCGCGGCAAAAAGTCCACAACCGTGACGCTATTGCAACAGCGGCCGGGATTGCGCGGGGCAGCCGCATTTTCCTGTTCGCAATTCTGGCAGGGCCTCCGTCTTTCCGCTAATAATTCGTAGCGTGAATCTTAATGGAGAATCCTTGCGGGCGCTCGCCTCGCTTGCTTTGATCGGACCGTCATGAGCTTCGCATCATGAGCACCGTCCTCATTGAAATACGCCGCGCCAGGGCGAGCGATGCCGCCACGGTTGCCGACGCTCACGACGAGGCGTGGCGGACGGCCTATCAGGGCATCATTCCCGGCGCCGAACTTCGGCGGCTCATCAATCGCCGCGGTCCGGCATGGTGGGAGAGCGCAATCCGCAAAGGTAGCCGCATCGCGCTCTTGCAATTCGGCGATAAAGTCGCGGGCTATGCCAATTACGGACGCAACCGCGCCCGCAGCCTCTACTACGACGGCGAAATCTACGAGCTTTATCTGCGGCCGGAATACCAAGGTTTAGGTTTCGGCCGCCGCCTGTTCACGGCGGCGCGGCGCGACCTGGCGCAGAGCGCGCTGAAATCGCTGATCGTGTGGGCGCTTTCGGAAAACGAGAATGCTGTCGAGTTCTATCGCGCGCTGGGCGGCAAGGCGGTGGCGCGGTCCTCGGAAAAATTCGGCTCCCGCGTGCTCGACAAAGTCGCCTACGGTTGGAGCAGCTGAACCAGAGGTTCGGGTGCCGGATTCGATCTGATCTCCGACATCTGGTCACTGGCATCTGACTTCCGACATCAGACCTGCCACTCCGGCAGACCAGCCTGCATACAGGCCGCGCGCAGCGTATTGGTGAGAAGGCAGGCAATCGTCATCGGCCCGACACCTCCCGGCACCGGCGTGATCGCGCCGGCGACCTGGAGCGCTTCGGCGAAATCCACGTCGCCGACGATACGGAATTTGCCGTCCGCCTCGATGCGATTGATGCCGATATCGATGACGGTTGCGCCCGGCCTGATCCACGCGCCGCGAATGAATTGCGCGCGGCCGATGGCGACGCAGAGAATTTCCGCGCGGCGGCACAGTGCCGGCAGATCGCGCGTGCGCGTGTGCGCAATCGTCACCGTCGTGTGTTCCCTGAGCATAAGCTGCGCCAGCGGGTTGCCGACGATATGCGAGCGTCCGACCATCAACGCCTCGCGACCGGCGAGCGAGGGATTAACCGTTTTGATCAGCTTGATGCAGGCGATCGGCGTGCATGGCGCGAGCGCCGGCAAGCCGCTCACCAGCCGGCCGGCATTGAGCGGATGAAAGCCGTCAACGTCCTTGTCCGGATTGATGCTGGCGATGATGTGATTGGCCCGGATCTGCGGCGGCAGCGGCAGCTGCACCAGAATCCCATGCACCGCCGGATCGGCATTAAGCTTTTGCACCAGCGCCAACAGCGCCGCCTCGTCGATGTCAGCGGGCAAATGATGATCGAACGGCCGCATACCGACTTCGGCCACAGCGCGTGATTTGCTCGCGACGTAGGATTGGCTGGCCGGCTCGTCGCCAATGAGGACCACGGCCAAACCCGGCACGATGCCGTGCGCCGTACGCAAGCGCTGCACCTCGGCTTTGACGGCAGCGCGCAAATCGGCGGCGATGATCTTGCCGTCAATGATTTTCGCGGTCATGCCGAGGGTTAAACAAACAGCTTGGCAATATTGGGCAGGATGACCGATTGGATGAAAAGAATAATGAGAAACAAAATGATCGGCGAAATGTCGATCCCGCCCATATTCGGTAACAGATTGCGGATCGGGCGCAGCGCCGGTTCGGTGAGCCGATAGAGCAATTCGGCGATCATGCGCACGACCGGATTGCGCGTATTGACGACATTAAACGCGATCAACCAGCTCAAGATCGCCATGGCAATGACGATATAGACGTAGATCGTCAGCAGATAGGAGATGAATTGGAGAAGCTCGATCATTGCGCGCCCCAGCTTCGAATGGCGTCTCGAATACCCTGGCGCAGGGTTTACCGGGCTTGCCGCGCCGGAACAAGCCGATGTTGCCGCATCCGCCTCGCCGCAGGCGGCCATCCTTGACACTCCGGGAAGGCGGTCCTAAATGGCGGCCTCTCGCCAAAAACCGCGCCAATTTGGCCTGGTTTTATGCCCAAGGCGGGCACACGGCGGGGCCGTAGCTCAGTTGGGAGAGCGCCTCGTTCGCAATGAGGAGGTCAGGGGTTCAACTCCCCTCGGCTCCACCAGAGTAAGCGCCCGTTTTATTGGGTTTTCTGCGAGCGGGCGGTCGCCACCCAAACGTCAAAACAGTCGGTCTGTCACAACGCTGGCACAGCGGGACGGACATGGCGACCATTCGACGACGCAAATCCAGGTGGCAGGTGCAAATTCGACGCCAAGGGCATCAGTCATCGCGAACCTTTCGCCTGAGAACAGACGCCAAACTGTGGGCACGACAGGTCGAGGCCGAGCTTGATCGTGGCGGGCTACCCACGGACAGCCGCAGGCTTCGATCCCATACCTTGGCTGATCTTCTGAGGCGTTATGAGGCCGAAGTAGTCCCTCGAAAGCGCAGCGCCGACCGTGAGGTCTACATGCTGCGTGTCATCCTCCGACACCCCGTCGCTCAGGTGTCACTGCACCTACTAACCACGACTGAGATAGCCAAGTATCGCGACCACAGGTTAGCCCTCGTCAAAAGCGACACCGTGCGACGCGAGTTAGCTATCGTTCGTCACTGCATTGAGGTCGCAAGGAACGAATGGGGTTTCGTGCTGCCATCGAACCCGGTCCAGCAGGTCAAAATGCCTCGGGCAGGCAATCCACGGCAGCGGAGGGCGTACCCAGGCGAGTTAGAAAAGCTACTGACGGCTTGTGAAGGCTCACGGTCCCGCTGGCTTCCTGCCGTTATCCAGTTGGCCGTCGAGACGGGGATGCGACGGAGCGAGCTACTTGCGATGCGGTGGGAAGATGTGGACCTCGAGGCCCGCACGGTGCTTCTGAGAAACACAAAAAACGGCTTTCCGCGCACGGTGCCTCTATCACCACGAGCCCTCAATATAATGAAGGAAATGCCGCGCCGCGGTCCCACCGTGTTTACTATTTCCGCCAACGCGCTCAGGCTTGCATGGGAGCGGCTGAGACGAAGAGCCGGTGTTTTGGAGTTGCGCTTCCATGATCTTCGCCATGAGGCCGTTAGCAGATTTTTTGAGAAGGGCCTGAATGTTCCAGAAGTTGCGATGATCAGCGGCCATCGTGATCCGCGAATGCTGTTCCGCTACACGCACCCCAAGCCAGAGGAGGTCGCCGCAAAGCTGAGCACATCTTGCTGAAATCCTCGTGGGTACTCAGGTGTACCCTATGCAACTTGCGCCGGGTTACGATACCGATACGCCAGCCAAACAACTCGCGGCCGAGGCTATTCCAAAGGCGTTCAGCTATTGCTGGCCGCCACTCTGACGCTGCTGTGGCGACGAAGTAGCCTTCGGCGGTGGGCCTATTGTGTTGAACTTCGCCTTCTGCTCGTCGCTCAGCGAGGCGTAGAAGTTCTGAAGGTCAGGGCGAACTGACTTGATGGCGTCCGCCATCGCGGTTAGCCGTGTTTCGACTGTATCGACCCGTGCCACTGGCGATTTCGGCACCGTGGTCGGACACGACGATTGCAGCTGATCACTGGCTTTTTGCGCTGCCTGCTTGAGATCATTAAAGGCGCTCTGCTGTTGCGCAGTCGGCTGAACCACCTGTTCAATGCGTTGCACTGGCAGATCGACGAAGCTGCCTCCTCGCTGACTGCACGCGGCCGCCATATTACCAGCCGAAGGAGCGCCCTCGGTCGAGCCGTTCATCGCGTTGAACCGCTGCCTCTGCTCGTCGCTCAGCGCCTGGTAAAACCTCTCAAGTGGCGAGCGGACAATTTGTATGGCTTTGACAGTCGCATCCAGTCGCTGCTCGGCAGCGTCCAACCGGCCAATCGGTGTAAGCGGAACCGAGCTTGGGCACGACGACTTGATGACATCGCTTGCTCGCGTCGATGCTCCGCTGAGATCGTCGAGAGCCGCTTCCTGATCAGTTGTCGGATGGACGGTTTGTCGGATCTGATCAATCGGCAGATTGGTCACGCCCGGCGCTAGGCCAGTGCAACTTTCGACCGCCGCGGTATTGGTTTCGGCGAGTGCTTCGCGATCCGCCTGCTCGGTCTGGGCGGTGTTACCCCCGCGGGCGGCGACGCTATAGCCACCGCCACGAGAGCTGCCGTAGTAGATGTTGGGTGAACCGGCGTACCCGTAATCACCGGCCCCGTACCAGTCACCGTAGTCATCGGGGCCATAGCCATAGTCGGGTCCGAAATACGGACCGGGCGCGAAGATGCTAGCGAAGATGAACGGAGGACCATAAAACCAAAACGGGTCGTAATAAGCATACGGCCAGAACACGAACGAAAACACGTCACCTAAGAGGAACGGCCAGAAGACTGGTCCGGCCCAGCAACCCCATCCCCATCCCCAATTATTCCATCCCGCGCCCCAGAAACGCCCGCCCCAATGGTTCCAGTTGGCGTTGTTGCCGAATGTGTTGCGGTTAAATCCCTTCGTACTGAAATTGTTCAGACCGCGAAAATTCTTCGCGGCGAATTGGTTGTGAGCGAACTGGTTGTGAGCCAGTTGATTGTGGCTCAGCTGATTGTGACTGAGATTATGGGAAGCGTAGTTATGACCTTGGCCTCCGCGTGTGTGAGCCCAGCCGCGAGCGCTCGATGCATGGCCACTCCACCCATGACCCATGTGGGCCAAGCCACCATGGAACCCACCGCCATGCCAGCCACCGCCCCCACCATGATACCCGGCAAACCCGCCGTGAAACGCACCCCCACCGCCGTGATAGCCACCGCCTCCACCCCCACCGCCATGCCAGCCGCCACCTCCACCGCCGCCACCATGCCCGCCACCTCCACCCCCACCGCCATGCCCCCCAGCGACTGCAGAGACGTCCGTCACGATGCAAAGCGCGCTCACAGCAACGCTTGTCGCCAGAATGCCTATCGTTCTCTTCTTCATGGCACGTTCCCCACTCGAAGTTCTAAAGCCGCTGGTGTGGCGGCGCGCAATCTCGCCCATCCAACGTTTAACTACTGTGGCGGAGTGACGACATCATGGCCGGTGAAAACGTACTGGCGTTATCTTTCCTTCGAAGGTTCGCAATTCAGCCGGACAGCATCGACAAAGAGCGTTAGGCTAAATCGCGACCGAGCGGTGCCGAGGCGGGGCTGGTGGTTAGATTTAACTTTATTTTGTCAGCAGCCATAGGCTTTGTGACCACATCAATGCTGACTACTTGCGCGTCACCTTCGCGAGTAGTGTGGGAGTACTACGATCAATGCGCTCGGGAAAACTCATCATTCCTTGCAATGGCGGAATGTGGGAGACAGAAGCGTCTGGCGGAGTGTGTCCCTAACAATACTTGTTCGCCTGAAGGTACTATGTTCATGCAGTACATAGACACACTAGTAGTCTCAGTTAAAAAGAAGGAACTGACTGAAGCCGAAGCGATGCGGCGTTACACAGAATATAAAGCCGGTGGAACACCGTCGCACCCGTGAGGCGCGACGCGGATCGAATCGCGGGTACTACGCATTCAGTTTCGCCTTGCGAGGGGACAAACCCATGAAAAATGTATTGCGTTCGTTTCTGGTCCCGACCCTTGCAACCTTGACAGTAGGCTTCGCTTGCACCCCGACGAATGCCGCGCATCGAGGGGATGGGTCGGCCTATGACGGGATTTGGAGTGTGGCGATCTACACTCTGCGCGGGGACTGCGGTTCTGTGCGCGTAGCAGCACGGATCGTCGGTGGCCGCGTTTATTCCAAGGACGAAAGCTACCAATCGAATGGCGCGGTCAGCGCTAATGGCGTAATCCGCGTGAGCGTTGTCAGCGGTCGCCTTTCCGCATCGGGCTCCGGCAGATTATCGAACAATTCCGGCGCAGGACGATGGCGGTCGTCTGGAGGAGAATGCTCCGGCAGTTGGTCAGCCTCGCGACGCGCAGGCTATTACTGAGAGGCCTCAAGAGATAGTATGGTATTGACGATGAAGAAACTCGCGTTGGTTTACGCACTGCTCTTGGCGGCGTCGCCAGCCGCGGCGCAGCTCGCTACGTCGTCGAGCTTACAACGGTTGAACGGTCCGGGCGTCCAGACCACAGCGGTCGAGCCCCACCGACTGGCGTTTTCTGCATCGAGGAAATGACCGCGACATTCTGCAACGTCGTCGGTGGCCCGAATATCAGTGGTTACGGAGGAAGAAGCGTCTCCACATCCAGCAGCAGTGTGGCCGCATCAAGCGGCGTATCTGCATCGAGCGGCGGCGCTGGTGCCGTCAGTCTGTCGATCCCACCCTGCTCAAGCGAACCGCCGTTCAACGAACTGTGCAACTGACGAACAGAGCTAACGAAAGCACGAACGGACATTCGTAAGTGCGCCAATCCCGTTATTAACCCGCTTTCCTATGACGGCCACTCGAGCGCCCGGTAGATTTAGCGGTGGCCTCTTTGTCCTTCTTGCCTGGGATCGGGAGCAGCATCTCGCGCTGTCCCTCAATCCGCTTCTTACCCTTTTTCGCTTGGGCTCGCGTTGGCCTTGACTGTTTTCCGCCCTCCGCCTGCACGCTCTGGCGCAGCGCCTCCATCAAGTTGACCACATTGGTACGCGCAGGCTCTCTTGGCCGCTCGATCTTCTCGCCTTTCTGCTTCTTACGTAGCAGTTCCTTCAACGCATTTTCGTAGTGATCATCGAACTTTTTCGGCTCGAACGTGCCTCGCTTGGTGTCCACAATGTGGATCGCTAGGTCCAGCATGTCCTTTGGGACCTTCTCGTCGTCGATGGTGTCGAAGTATTCTTCAGGCTGGCGGACCTCGTATGGATACCGCAGCGTCACGCCGACCATGCCTTTCTCTCGCGGTTCGAGCGCGATTATGTGTTCGCGCGACGTGAAGACGACCTTGCCGAGTGCAACCATCCCTTCCTTGCGGATGGCCTCACGGATCACTGCGAAGGCTTGCTGTCCGACTTCGCCATCTGGAACGATGAAGTACGGGTCGCGCACGTAGAGTTCGTCGATTTCCGTCTTCGGGACGAACTCATCAATCTCAATGACGCGCTTACTCTCAATCGCGACGGCGTCGAGTTCCTCCGGTTTAAGCTCGATATATTCGCCCTTGGCGACCTCGTAGCCTTTGACGATCTGGCTACTATCCACCTCTTCGCCGGTTTCAGCATCGACCTTTCTGTAGCGGATGCGATTGCCAGTCTCTTTGTTGAGCTGGTGGAAGCTGATCTTCTCCCGCTCGGAGGTAGCTGGAAACAAGGCGATGGGACACGAGACGAGGGAAAGCTTGAGGTAGCCTTTCCAATACGCGCGCGGGGCCACGAGGTACTCCTAAAGCTACAGGCAATGGTCGATTGTGTTTTGCAGTGTTGCACAATCCACCGCAACGGAGAACTTGTCTTCGATCACGCGCGTTCTCAGCTTGTTCTCGCCTCTCGGAGTAATGGTTAGTAAATTATCGCTGATCCGTTCAGAAGCACGCGTTGGTTCTGTGCATCGCCGGGTTCAGCACGTGGGCGCATAAGCGAGTTCAGTGAGGCTCAATGCAAGCGGCTTCGCCAGCCTGCGAAGCCGCGAGCGAACTTAATCGCTCGCTACGCTCTTTCGCCTCTTGCTCGACGACATACACCCTGCGAAGTCCAAGAGCTTTTGCAATAGACGCACTGATGCGCCTTCTGCCGTTCAAAATCGAATTGAGTTCGGTGCGATTAACGTTATAGCGCATCGCGAAGGCGGATTGACTTCCCTCGCGTTTAACTGCGGCCTTCAGCAAATCAACGATGTCATGATCATTCAGCACTAATATATCGCCCGCTTTGTTCGTCGGTCTCAATCCGACGACATAATCGGGACTTCGCTCATAACTAGTCATGTAAGTACTGAGCGCGTCAGCCCGGCTTAAGCCAAGGCCGACGACTGGCGCTCATCCCCCCTGTCCACAAGATCGGAACTTAGGGAGAGGGCCGAATTGCGTGGCGCGAATGGTGAAATGATGGCAGTGCACATTCATTGCCTCGTCTGCCTCCATGCATCCCGACGGACCCCGGCTGCACTAGCGGTTGGGGTTCATTCTTTTTGAGGCGCAGCCCCACAGTTCCTCGGCTCTCTCAGGCCTCGCAGCCTCCGCTAGCCATGCGCATCGAGCAAGCGCAGGATACTCGAAGGGGGCACAGAGGTCGCATGCATCTGATCGTGACGGTGATTGGCAGATTGGACGAGCACACGACGGCGTACGGCGATTGATGTTCTCAATCGCCGCCTTGTCCGCGGCGAGATTGACCGGGCCGAATACGACAAGAAGCGCAATATGATTGGCCGGTAAGGTAGCCTACGAAGCCGCGAGCGAACATAATCCCTCGCTATGCTCCAATCCTCATCTCGACGTTCTTAGTTTCTTCGCCATCGATGGTGTCGCAAATCCGCTCAAGTAAAAGCCTCAAAGTCCTAGGTTCACCCCTGAGATACTCCCTGACAGCTTCTTCGATTGAGATCACCCTCAAAATCGAATTGCGTTCCGCACGATTAACGCCATTGCGCTTCACGATCCCATTTTTGGCCATGTATCTACTGAGCGCGTCAGCCGATGACCCTGACCTAAGTCAAGGCCGACGACTGGTCGCTCACCCCCCTGTCCCCAGCGCCACGATCAGAACCTAGAGACAGGGCCGAATTGCGTAGAGTAGGTGATAAAACGAAGGCGTGACCTCAGCTTGCGCACGGCCGCGCTGCCGCTATTCTTCCCTGGTCGGACTGGATCGTCCCAGTGCTCGCAAAGCTGGGACGGAGGTGAAGCAGCACCCGCTTCACTGTCAGTTTCGACAACCCTGCCGATGCTGTGTGAGGGAATGGGGCACGGCAACGGTCTTGGGGGACGAAGGCAAAGCCGCCACGCGCGAGACCCGCTGGCGGCTTTGCTGTCTGTGGCCTTAGCGCAACGCTCGCGAGGTATTTTGAGATTTGCAAACGGCAATGGGTTGACCGCCCGGTTGGTGTTGACCAGGATACCCGAGCTTCATCTTTGGCAGACTTTCCTCAACTTCGAAGGCTCGCGGGACACCCTCGCGAGCCTCTTTCTTTTGCGCGATTTGCGAGCAGCCAAAGCAACAGTTGGAAGCGGATTTCACACAAAACAGTCGCAAACAGAGCGGACGCTCCTAGTTGGGAGCTTTAAATGCGTCCACGGTTGTTAGTCACGCTTTGTCTTGTTGCGGGCGGTTGCACGTTAACTGCGACACAGCAGACCGCGAAAACGGGTAGTAGTTGCCTGCAAGATGTTAAGTCATCGCAAGAAGGACAAATAGTCTATGCGAAGCTCTGGGCGTCCGATGCTACTGACACCGCAGACAAACTAAGTGACCCCAACGCGCTAACGCCGACTGAGCGAGATGCTCTCGCTCAGGTTCATAACGATATAATATCATGCAGGCAGACGATCATTTCGGACAACAGTCGATCTGAAGCATGGAAGCTCCCTTATTGGCTGGACTATTTTAAAAGAAGCGACGCCATCTTTAATAAATTGGCAAGCGGCGAACTTCCGGTTGGCCTCGCGAACAAGTTAACTATCGAAAGCAACGGTAGGTTTCAGGCCGATGTTTCAAGAAGACAGGCAGACGCAGTTCCTGTTGACGAAGCTCAGCAACAGCAGGCCGCCGAAGCATTAATGCAGGCGAGCGCACAAAGTGCGTCACCTGAAGTCCAGTCAAGGCTGACCTCGATGAATTGCGGATGGGTTGCCAATACGCTTAGTTGTGCAAAGCCGTCACAACATTAGGAGATCAAATCCTGCGTTTGGGCTTAACGCTTCTCAACCACCAAACCAGAATTGCGATCCGACCACTTGTTGTTTGCAATCGCATCCAACATTCTTACGATGTTCGAAATCGGGGCTGGCCAGGGAGGCCAACATGCCTCACATAGGACCGAAGATCTTAGAAGGCCGCGTCTTCTTCTGCCCGCATTGCGGAGGTTCGCAGATGTACTCCCTGCTTAGCGATAGTCTTCTTATTTTCGTGGCGGTGGCCATCCTCCTGGCGCCGATGGCCCTCGCTCTAGCCGATATGGGACCTGGTGGTGCAGGCTGGAAAATCCTCACTTTTGTTTGCTGTGCCTTCGCTGCGTGGTCCTTAGTTTTCGCCTCAGGTCTGCCCATCGCCGTTGTGGCGTGGGTCCTGGCGTGGGCAGTCGCGATGGCCATGCGAATGCGCTTCAATCGACGCCGTGCGTGATCCCTCGTCGCTTCCCGCCGCCCTGGTCCGTGAAGAATTGAAGCGATGACCGCCAACCAACTGCAACGTTCTAGCAGCGGGAATGCAATGGAGGCGTTGTTTGATGTTCGGTTGGAAGTTCAGACAGCAATGCCGCCGGCCATGATGAACCAGCGGCATTGCCTTCGTCCCTAATCCATGCCGCATCCCCCAGCGGCATCGGATGGTCGTCGAACCGGGCGGGTGAAGACGGTCTTCTAATCTTCACCGGTCGGCTTCGGTCCGACCAGCAAAGAGTAGCGCTACGCTCGCGGCCGGAGCAGTTGCGCTCCACAGGTTATCCACAGGAAACCAGATCGCCCTTTAGCGATTTTACAGCGAAGATTTGTATGTGGCTGCCAGGCAACGCTCACGAGGAAATCTTCGATACTTACAATGGGATCGGTTGACGACGATCGATCGCTGGTCGACCATGCATCCGCTTCAATTGAAACCCTGTGGATTTATCCACAAACATCGCCGAGCAGCTACCCCGCTGTTCGGCGATTTCCCGGACGATTACAATGGGGTAGCGGTCTTCTTTTACTTCCCCTCCCTGACGGTGAGCGATGTTAGCTTCATTATCTCGGTTGTTTGGGGTTCGCTAGCGGCACAGTTTCTTGTGCAAACAATCTCTTCCTTCGCGAGCGCCTGCATCTACGTGTATGGCCTGTTATTCTCTCGTGTGAAGAAGCGACTAAACGCCAGCTTCTTCGGCACGGCCCTAACAGAAGCAGTCCTGTTTGCCGTACTATTTGTAAGTGGATTTTGGTTGGTTGGCCTATTCGTTGAGCATCCGGTCCCGGTGGCAAACTGGATCGCCGGGTTCGTCGCCTTCATCGTCACGTTTGCTTATTACGCCGTCCAAGTCCCTGATAGAATTCGTGCGGCAAGAATGTGTGCAATGAAGCCGCTGTTTGCAGAGTTTGCGAAAGCGCGAGGCGTGGAAGCCGCGCTCAAGACTTTTCATTAATCTCTGCGCCGTGCCCTGCGACCAGCATCAGCAATGGAAGGATGGACAGGGGATTTCTCTGGCCCACTCGTGATTGCCGATTGCCCAAGGTCACGAGAGGCACGGCGAAATCCCTTCCTCCCTGAAGCTCAGGTACTGATATCCCCTCAGCATGGAAGGAATTCCACTAGTTTGCAGCCTTAATCCGTATCAAGATCGGGACATCGTTTGCAGGCTGGAAGCGGACTTAGTATTGCGCGAGGCGTCATGATCGAAATGATCATGTATTTCGGGATCGGGTTTTTGGTTGCGGCCTTGCTCGGTCTATTGTTCATCCCGCTAGTGCACGTCCTGTCACGCACCTCTAGCGCAACATTCGTCACTTTATTCTCGGCCTGCTCCTTCTTGAGCTGATTGATGGCGGCCGTCTTCTTGCCGAGTTCGACAAGCTGCGTCGATGTTTTCGCTTTCAATTCTTCGATTTTCATTTCGCGGCGTCGGGTCGAGATGGCGAATTCGGCGCGAAGCCGATGCCTGTCGGCACGAATTTCGACCATCGACATCGGCGTTGATGCGCTGCGCGACCAATTGCGTGCCAGCGAGAAAGAAAATCAGATCAAATCAAGAGCGCTGAGCGAAGCGGAACGTCAGCTCGCCGACAAAGAGGCTGAACTGACGAAGCTATTGGGCGAGCGATCGCTGGTCGCCCGCTAATCCTGCTTAGCAGTTCAAAAATCTCTTACGATTACTTCGAGGATTTTCCTACAAATTTGTGAACCAAAATTGGCGCGTCGAAGTCAATGAATTTTGCCCTCCCCGCCCTAATCGAACAGTTAAACAATTCACAGTCTGTGCTGCGAGATCTAACAAACAACTTGAACTAACAAACAATAGTTCGACGCAGTGGTGCGATTTAATTTTAGATGCTGCGTGTGATCGAATAAAATCATTCTGCAAATAAACGCGGCCAGCCTCGGCATGCCGGTCCAAGGCTGGCCTAACCACAACGCATGACAAGACAACGCATGACAAGAGGTCTTCGTTATGGCTACTCGTAATCTATCACCACACCAGATTACGCAAAGACTGCTGAAGCATCGTATGGCAGTCGCCGTCCGAGCCCGCCAGGTTGCGACTAACGCTGTCAAAGCCAGCGTTCGCAGGCGCGGGCTGAAGCTGCGCAACGAGCGGAATGGATGAGAATTACTTTCGGATTCCGAGCACAGCTGGGCCGTGCCAGAGGTCACTAGGCGCAACACTCACTCGCGCGTATGCTCTATTGGGAAGATGATTTGCTTCGGGGTGTAAGGCGGGATGTGGGCATTCATTAGCGGTCTTGCTGCGGCCGTCGCAGTCCTGGTTGCTTACCTTCAATGGAGAACGGCACAGACAAAGGTCGCGCTCGATGTCTATGCAACCAGATACGCTATCTACAAAGACTTACGCGAGGCCGTTTCAAATTTTGTCAGAGAGTTGAATTTTTCGCGGGAAATACAAGCGCAATATATGGACGCTCAGAGCCGCGCTCGCTTTCATTTCGGTGCTGAGGTTGAGCACTACTTGGAAAGTCTCCGACGGGAAATGATCCGCGGTCATATGTTTGATCGCTATGGTCATGTCCGACAGCAACTTGGCGGCGTCGACGAACAGGTTGCGCGATTAGATCGAGTCAGCGCGTTCTACGACGAAATTGATCAGATGTTTGTTCCTTACATGCGACTCGACCAGCGAATGCCGCTTTGGTGGTGGCCGCCTTTTACGACCAGGCTCAAAGACGCCAGCAGTCGTGTGCGAGCGAGACTCAAGCGCCAAATTTACCGTTGAAAAAGTTGCGCTCGCCGCATTAGCTACCGGTTCACCTGGCTGGTTTCTCCTCGCCTTTCCAGAACCTGAACAGCTTGAACGACACGAAGCGGTAAGTCGGAATTTCCCAAGCCGGCCAATTCTGTGGCCCAGGATCGCGGGTTGGTAAAAAAATCAGTTCCAACAAATCTTGATCGGTCCAATCGTCAGGGATTGCGATTGTGAAGTGACTATGGTCCGGAGACCTGTAATCAACTTCGAGATGGTCCGTCCCGGACGAATGCGCATCGTTGATGCGGATCGTCGCAGTCGTTTCGTATTCCGGACAATAAACTTCGATTCGCTTTAATCGGCGGTGGACAGCAGCCATTTGTGTCCTCCATTCATCGAGGATCGTCGCCGTTTGTCATCAGTATGAGACCTTTTTGGGGACCAATGCTTCCGAAGAGACAGTGCTGCGAATAGTCCAACCGTCCTCAGAGACTTTAACGGCTTTTTGAAAGCCTCGAAATCGAAAAGCCCCGCCGGGATGGTCGCCCGATAAGGAACCCGCGTGTTTACGCGCGCGCAGCCAAGCCGGAGGCAGGTTGACTCACGTGTTAAAAGACCATGATCGTCGAAGAGAGCGCTAGGCTCTCCTGCCCAACGGCCACGAATATGCCCGACGCCGCGCTGATGACCCTAATCAGGGCGATGGTCGCCACCGACCGCGCTGTTGCATTGAGCCTGCTCGAAGCAAACCCTGCATTGGCGAGGGCTCACTTTGAGCTCGGAGCGACTCGCCGGACCGCTAAGACCTATCATATGTACGAGATCGGGCATTACATATACGCGGGCGATACTGCGTTGCACGTCGCAGCCGCCGCCCACCAGCAAGAAATCGTTCAAAAGCTGATTGCTGCGGGTGCCAATGTTCGCGCAAGGAACCGCCGTGGTGCCGAGCCCCTTCACTACGCGGCCGATGGCATGCCGGGCTCACATACATGGAACCCACCCGCGCAAGCGGAGACCGTCGCCCGTCTTATCGAAGCAGGCGCCGATCCAAACGCTACCGATAAAAGCGGAGTGACACCGCTGCACCGAGCCGTGCGCACACGTTGCGGCGCCGCCGTAAAAGCTCTTCTCGAAGCTGGCGCCGATCCCCGGCGCAGGAACAAGAGCGGCTCGACGCCGATGCTGCTGGCAACTCAAAGTACCGGCCGTGGTGGCTCGGGGTCATGCGAAGCGAAAGCACAACAGGAGTTGATCGTGCAACTGCTTCAGGAGCACATCAACAGACAAATCTGATCGAAGCGGTATATGTCAATCACTACCCGAAACTCCATCTCCGCGCTAGGTCCACTTTATCCTCGATAGTCGACATTGCAGACATTGCGCTAAGGCCGTTCAGTGCCAAAGAATAACAATCGTTGCCCTACGCGCGACCCGCAAATTAGTGTAACTTGGTCGTAGAGTTGTCAGCGGACGTGCCGACGTTCCGTGAAATCAAAGGCAGCGACTCACAACTTTAATAGAAATCAATATTGGTTCGCGGACACTTCCGCGTTGCAGAAGTGCGCAATTCCATGAAACTTCGCCCGTCGACGTTGGCTACCGAACTATCTTTTTTGAATCTGATCGCCGCCACTTCAGCTTACGTGCGGCCCTCGCATCATCTTCAAGGCTGCTTCGATACTTCTCCAAGTTTCCGCATCTTCCGTCTGACCCTTCTCCTCGAAGCTCCGAGCCTTCTGAGCTGCCTCAACGACGGCCATCTCGCCATGGGCCTCAAGCAGCTGTCGGGCATAGTCGTAAATTTCGATCTCTTCCATCCTCATGTGCCGTCCTCCCTGTCGTTGGAAGCGACCTGAACACTTACCAATCAAAGATAGGCGCAGCTGTTTTGGATTTCAGAAGGCCAAGACTGATAATGGGTACCATCTATTTCGACAGATCATAGCCGTTGCGCGGTATACTTGGCGGCCAGTCTTCGATGTCGTTTGTGCTTACGCCGCGCTACGTGAGCGCAGCTGCACACGGTATAGCGCCGATGCTGATTTTTTAATCATTTCAATCTGAGCGACTTCGTGGAAAAATGAAATTTGTGTCCCGCTCAGCTGGCACAATCTTTGCGGCGCGGCATCATATCGAGGGGGCCATCCGGACCAGGAGGGAGAGTCCGGGTGTGATGCGATGTTTCTCACCCTCATGGAGGAAATGGCCATGGCCATCAAAACTTCCGGCGACTTTATGAAATTCGCAAAGGACAACAAGATCGAGATCGTTGATCTTAAGTTCTGCGATGTGCCCGGACTGTGGCAGCATTTCTCAGTGTCCGCCAACGAGTTCGGCGAAGACGTTTTTGAGGACGGTATCGGCTTTGACGGATCGAGCATCCGCGGATTCCAAACCATCGACGAGTCGGACATGCTGTTGATCCCCGATCCGGAATCGGCCTTTCTCGATCCGTTTGCCGATGTGCCTACTGTCAGTCTCACCTGTAACGTGCGCGATCCAGTGACCGGCCAGTCCTACAGCCGCGATCCGCGTTTTGTGGCGCAGAAGGCGGAAACTTTTCTGAAATCCACTGGCGTCGCCGATATCAGTTATTGGGGTCCAGAAATCGAGTTCTACATACTCGACAATGTGCGCTTCGACCAAAGCTACAATTACGGTTTCTACTACATCGACTCAGAGGAAGGGTTCTGGAATGCAGGCCAGGCGGACCGACCGAACCTCGGCTACAAGCCACGCTACAAGGAAGGTTATTTCCCAGTCCCGCCCATGGATCATCTCCAGAATCTTCGATCGGAGATGATGCGCACGCTGGAAAAATGCGGAGTCCGGGTAGAGGTTCACCACCACGAGGTCGGCACGGCGGGGCAGGCCGAGATCGACATGCGATTTACGACGCTCACGCGCATGGCGGATCAAGTCCTGATCTACAAGTACATCATCAAGAATGTGGCGCGCAGACACGGCAAAACGGTAACGGTCATGCCGAAGCCGATTTTCCAAGACAACGGCTCTGGCATGCACACGCATCAGAGTCTATGGAAGGCAGGCAAGAACATCTTCTATGACGCCAAGAGCTATGCGCTGATCAGCGATACGGCTCGGCACTATATCGGCGGTATATTGCGGCATGCTCACGCGCTCTGTGCATTCGTGGCGCCGACGACGAACTCCTATCGCCGGTTAGTTCCTGGCTACGAGGCACCCATCAATATCGTCTATTCACAGCGCAACCGTAGTGCCGCCGTGCGCATCCCGATGTATTCGCCGAGCGAGAAGAGCAAACGTCTCGAATTTCGCACGCCGGACCCGAGCTGCAATCCCTATTACGCTTTCGCCGCCATGTTGATGGCGGGGCTTGACGGCATCGCCAATAAAACTGAACCGCCACAGCCGATCGACAAGAACCTCTACGATCTGCCGCCGCAGGAAGCGAAGAAGGTCAAGTCGATGCCCGGTTCCCTGGACGAGGCGCTGCGTGCGCTAGAAGAGGATCACGCGTTCCTGCTCAAGGGCGACGTCTTCACCCGTGACGTGATCGAGACGTGGATCGCCTACAAGCGCGAGAAAGAGCTCGATGCGATCAGGCTAAGACCTCACCCGCACGAATTCGCACTCTATTTCGACATCTGACGCTTGCTGGTGATCTGCGGCGGCGGCAAAAAAATCGAGTCCTCCAACGGCCCTGAACCGTCGGGGATTCGAAAGGTGATTCTACCGTTGGTAGCCGCGTCACGCGCCGGCCTACCATGCCGCCGCACGTCGTTGTCTTAGCCAACGTAAGCGGCAGGTTTCTCGGTTCTTGTCTCCGGATCCTTTAACGGCCGCGCCGGCAATTGCAGCACAATTGCATTTTGTCCGACGACGAGGTGCGTGACCATGGCAATCTCGCCGCCAGGGAATTCAAGCGCGTCATGATGAACGTGCGGATTTTCAAGATTGAGTTGCCGAAACCGAGCAACTTTGTGATTCACGCGCGCCATTCCGGAACGACTTAAGGCGTGGTGGTATTGGACGTGGGCCTCGAACGCCAATTCGGTGCCAGGGAGTACGCAAACGGCTACATCGGGTTCTCCGATAGCGGCGAAGCCACGGGTAATTGTTTGCGCAAAATCTGTCACCACCAGCTTGTCGCCAAGTTTTGCAGCCCGTGACGCTACGTTGTGAAGGCTATAGTCACACATTTCGGACCTCCCGTAGTGGATAAGCCCATCAGTCTGCGCAAGCTTATCCCTTTCTTCGCCCTGTGGCATCAACCGAGACTGCGCTTCAAAGTGGTGCCTAACTACTCTTAGCGACCAAGTCCTGATGCACAGACGCCGCCACGGTGGGGTAACGACCAAACAGATTCTGCCGGTACGGTTTTCACAACTTGAGGATGCCGAAGCCTCCTGAAGAACTTTGCGCGAGCTACCGTCAATTGTCGCGCCACGACATGACGGACGCATTTCGCGGACTCTACCGCACCGTTGCTGGGGCCTATGGGATGACGGCATTCCACGTTCCCGAAGCGGTTCACCGCGCGGTCGCGCATTCATAACCTACCGTCTCGGTGGATAATGAGTGACGATGCTCGCCTTGCTCACTTTTACAACGCCTTCGGGATAATGTTCCTGCGGCGTCGTTATTACCAAATTTTCTGGCCACGATGTTGCCTTTCGAAGTTCGCCGACGGTCTTTGCGGACACGGCAACGCCTGCCTCCATCTCGATCCTCATACGATCTGGCAAGCCACCAAGAGCTATCTGCAGCGCGCCAATGCTTTTGGGCTTGTAGTGCATGGAGTTCCTCCCATCTGGCTTTTGCGATTGGGTCTCTTTGGAATATTGAATCCTTGAAGACTTCCCTACAAGGGCCAATGCGAGGCGACCTGTCAAAATCCTCCATGCCAAGGCGTGACAATCACAATTTATTGTTGCGCACCGGGGTTTGGGGCCGACACCTGCCGACGTCGCCGTCATTTGCAGTTCGGCAAATTTTGACGGGTGATGACGGGGAGTGACACCGGGAGACAACAGAGTCATCAACCGTTACGGAGAAGCTCGTCGAGCTTACTCCGCGTTCTCGTTTAGCGCCGCATCGATCACGGCTTGGTAGGCTTCATGTTGGCTGAGCATCTCATCACCGGCGCGTCTGATCTCGTCTGTCGGCTCACACATCCTGCAATGGCCGCGCGCGCTTTCGGTATGTAATATTTCCAAGCAACAACATTGTTTGTCAGCGCGTCAGGGTCAAATGCGCCATGCGCCTTGCAGATCGCTCGGGCCACCTGCTCGATCATGGTCATGCAGTGTCTCGTTATCAGCCTATCGTCTGCGCATTCTTAGCGAGCGGCTTGGTCGTTTTGTGGGCATACCCACTCGTCTTCATTTCAGCGCGATTTATAGGCTAGCCGACTGATAATCCATAACGACAATCGTGTAGATACTTTGCCTTTTACTGCGAAGAAACGGCGAGTAAGGAGGCTTCCGTGTACGCTTCTATCCGTCAAGCCAAGGCAAAAACCGGCATGTCCCAAGAGCTGGCAAGCAGGATCAAGGAGGGCGCCATTCCGATCATCAGTGATGTCGAAGGCTTCAGGGCTTACTATGTAGTCTACGCGCCCGACGACACCGTAACAGCGATCAGTATCTTCAACGATTACGCGGGAGCCGAGGAGTCAAACAGGCGCGTGCTCGCGTGGATCGAGCACAGTCTGACGCCCCTGCTGGCAGGGCCAGCTACAGCGATGGCCGGGCCGGTGATCGTGCACACCTTGGCGTAACCGACGCAAAATGGGCGATGTGCGAGTGAAGTCATTGTTGTCGACGGATAATCTGCCACGTTGAAAGTGACGGCAGCGCCTGATCGCTAGACCCTGAGAAGCCTGGAATTAACGAGACGAGGCTATGAGGAAGGACCTCCAAGAGGCACTAGAAAGTGCTGTCGCCGAATTTGAAAAGCGGCAGCAGGCCAAACAAGAGCGATTGCGTGAACGCGAAAGGTTCGAAACCGACTGGGCTCGAATACGAACTGCTGTTGTGCTCCCCGCCCTCGAAGAGGTCGCGGTACTATTGAGGAAGGCAGGGTGGCAGTGCGAACTGCGCGGTGGAGATAAAGACCCAGGCGTGCATTTCACGGTCTATCGGGGGGTGACGGCCGGCGCGAGCGGAGGTGAAAAACCTTTCATGACCTACCAACCAGAAAAGCAAAACAACACTGTATTGGTCAACGTCGCAACGAGAGCATCCGCTGCACCAGTGGGCAGCTTTGCCTTGGACAAAATCACTGAGGATTTTGTCCAAACTGAAGCGACTAAGTTCTTTGCGCGCGTTGCTTCGGAAATCGGTTAGCTGAAACGAAGGCGGCCGCCGTTCGTGACGCACGAGATCATGAGGATCTGTATGAGCGATGCATACCAGACAATCCACCTGGAGCGAATGGGAGCCGTCGCAATCCTGACCTTGTCGCGGCCAGAACGCATGAACGCTATCGACAAGCAAATGCTG
>Ga0310916_10000146_pt1 | contig 34120 bp, 33 predicted proteins | sample GREbulkMGLF176_FD_203444 | JGI IMG/M metagenome (GOLD analysis project Ga0310916, IMG submission 203444) | Lab enrichment of tropical soil microbial communities from Luquillo Experimental Forest, Puerto Rico - GRE.bulkMG.LF176 | ecosystem: Environmental > Terrestrial > Soil > Tropical forest >...
TCTGTAGGCGCCCGATCAAAATGTCACCCCTCTGCCAATTAGAGATGACACTGCCCGGCGGATTTCCAGGGGGTGTTGGGGGTGACGGTTCGGCTAATGAGCGATGGGGAGCTGACGCGGCTCGAGGTGCTGCGAGATGTGGATCAGACGCGATTGACGACGGAGGCTGCGGCGCAGCTGCTGGGGCTGGAGCGTCGTCAGGTGTTCCGGCTATTGAAGGCCTACCGGACCGAGGGTCCGACAGGCTTAATCTCGAAGCGACGCGGTCGTCGCAGCAACCGGCGCAAGCCGGAGCCGCTACGGAAAGCGGTGCTGACGATCATCCGCGAGTGGTACTGGGATTTCGGACCGACGTTGGCGGCCGAGAAGCTGCGCGAGGTTCATGGGATCACGCTCGGTCGTGAGACATTGCGGCTGTGGATGATCGAGGCTGGGCTGTGGCTCGATCGCAAGCAGCGGCGAAAGCGCGTTCATCAGCCCCGCTCCCGGCGCGACTGCGTTGGCGAGCTCGTGCAAGTTGACGGCTGCGAGCACTGGTGGTTTGAGGATCGTGGCCCACAATGCACGTTGCTCGTGTTCATCGACGACGCGACGGGTCGGTTGATGCACCTCCAGTTTGTCGAAAGTGAATCGACCTTTGCCTATTTTCATGCGACCCGCGCCTACCTCGAAGCCTGGGGCAAGCCCGTGGCGTTCTACAGCGACAAGCATGGGGTGTTTCGCGTCAACCAGACCGCTGCGATCGGCGGCGACGGGATGACCCAGTTTGGGCGCGCTTTGCATGCTCTGAACATTGACATCATCTGCGCCAATTCGAGCCAGGCCAAGGGCCGGGTCGAGCGGGCGCACAAGACCTTGCAGGACCGGTTGGTCAAGGAGCTGCGGCTTGCCGGGGTCCGCAGCTTGGCTGAAGGAAACGCCCTGCTGCCGGCGTTCATGGCTGATTACAATGCGCGTTTTGCCAAGCCGCCGGCGAATCAGAAGAACCTGCATCGGCCGTTGCGCGCCGGCGACGATCTGGAGGACGCGTTTGCCTGGAAAGAAGAGCGCCGCCTCTCGCAAGCGCTGACCCTGCAATACGACAAGGTGATCTTCATCTTGGAGCCGAGCGAGCCGGCCAAGGCGGCGATCGGTAAGTACGTCACCGTTTTCGACTACCCCGATGGCCGGCTTGCGATCCGTCATGGTGGGGTCGAGCTCGCCTATCGCACCTTCGACAAGGTTCGTCACGTCGACCAGGGCGCCATCGCTGACAACAAACACCTGGGGGCGGTATTGGCGATGATCCGTGACGAACAGCTGCGCCGCGGGCCCCAGCCTCGTAGCGGGCCGCGCCGGCGCGACCAAGGTGACGCCCGTCTCTTCAAGGTCGGCTAAGCTTCTCTCTACGAGCCGAGCGGGCTCACGCCCGCTCGGTAAACAAACCGGTGCGGTTTCAAACACGGGCCTCGGGCGCCGGTCGGGCGCTACGCTACGCCGAGGCTCCGCGCCCGCCCGCCGCCCGACCCCAGCTACCGAGGAGTGACATTTCTAAATGGCAGAAAGAGTGACATCTCTATTTGGTGGACACACCGTCTGGTTCTCTACATCTGGTTTCTGCACGCCGATTTTGGCCGCTTCTGAAGTCGCATAATTCGTTACCATGGTAAATTTTTTGAAGCATTCGCGAAGTCGCCGTCTTAATGATCAGCGTCCCGCCGCTACAACAAAGGTGTCGAGCTGCGTCGGATCGGCATTCAAGCCGGTCTCACGGGATCTCGTAGACCGGGACCTCGTCGGCGATGCCACGCAAGGCGCGGCTTTGCGCCGTCGGAGTGAGCCCGCTGGTTTCGAGAAGGGCAGAGGCCTGCGGGTCGGCAACGACACTCTTCGTCGCCAGGATCGCGCGCGATTGGGCGAGAGCCTGAACGCGTGCGGCGACGTTCACGGTCGTCCCGAAATAATCCTGGCGGTCGTTGAGCACGACTGCGAGGCAGGGGCCCTCGTGGATACCGATCTTCAACAACAGCTCCTCGCGGCTGCGCCCGTCATTGAGCGTGCGCATCGCCTCGCGCATGCGCATCGCCGCGGCAAGCGCCCGGTCCGGCGTCGGGAACGTCGCCATCACCGCATCGCCGATGGTCTTGACGACGGCGCCGGCCTCGGCGGCGACGATCTCGTTGAGCACGCGGAAATGCGCTCTGACGAGATCGAAGGCGGCCAGATCGCCGACCCGCTCGTAGAGCTCGGTAGAGCCTTTGAGGTCGGTGAACAGGAATGTCAGGCTGGTGATCTTGAGCCGCTGCTCGGCATCGATCGTGTCGGTGCCGTAAAGGTCGCGGAAGACCTGGTTGGTCAGCAGGCGCTTGGCAGTCAGAAACGGCCGCCGCCTGCCGAGCAGCTCGTGCAGCTTGTCGCCGGCGATCCACAAGCCGGGCAAGACGCGCGTGTCGGTGCGGTTTTCGAGAGACAGGCGCAGCGGACCCGGATGCATTGTCATCGTCCCGGTCGGCGCGCGCAACTTATCGAAGACGAGCGAGAGGTTCTGGCGTTCGCGCGTCGGCTCGCCCTTGACGTCGAGGAATTGCGTGCCGTGCGTCACCGGGTCCATGACGATGACGAATTCTGCCGGCAACTGCAGCGATAAGAGGGCCTTTTCGCCGGGCGGCAATTCGACCTGATCGAGCACGATCTCCTCGATCACCTCTTCGACATTCTCGGGAACATCGAAGCCCGAGCCCCAGAAGATCTGGCGGAAATACTCCGCAAACGGGAGCTCGTGCGGATCGTGCGCGGCGATCCGGCGCACCCGCCGGCTGACCGTAAACGTGACCTCCACCATCTCGTCGAGGGTCGGCTCGTAGCCGGACGCGCACATTGCGCAGTAGTATTCCGAATGGTTCACACTGCGCAGCGTCGTGCTCGCATCGAGCACGCCGCCGCAGCCAGGGCACAGCACATTCCACGACAGCTCGAAAATCCCGAGCCGCGAGGCGTGCAGAAAGGCCGTGATCGCGCTCTCCTGATCGATCCCGGTCTTGGCGGCGAAGTCGAGCACATTGACCCGGCTCAGCGCGCGATCCGGCGCGTCCCGCACCAGCTCCTCGATTGCCGCTGCCGCGCCGGGATCGGCCGATTGCCGCAAGGCCGTAAACAGATTGCCGGCTTCGCTCATGTACGGCTCCTACACTCGGGGCTACCGCTATTGGTGCGAATTCAACGCGTGGTGTCCGCATTCTTCGTCATGCCTGCGAAAGCGGGCATCCAGAGCGGCCGGCACCGGGCCCGCGGTCCTGGGCCCCCGCTTTCGCGGGGGCGACGAGAAAGAGGAAGTGGAAATCATCTGTCTAGCTGGTACCTGTAGATGTCACGGGATCTCATAGACGGCCATCTCCTCAGCGACGCCACGCAGCGCGTAACGATGCGGGATCGGCTTGAGCCCGCTGGTTTCGAGCAGATCGCAAGCTCCGGGATGGTTGACAACCGGTTCGGTCGCCAGGATCGAGCGTGAGTTGGCAAGATCCTGCACGCGGGATGCGATATTTACGGTGCGGCCGAAATAGTCCTGGCGCTGGTCGAGAACCACGGCCAGGCAAGGCCCCTCATGGATGCCGATCTTGAGCAGCAAGCCATCGCCGGTGCGCGCGTCGTTGAAGCGGTGCATTGCCTCGCGCATGCGCAGCGCCGCGGCGACCGCCCTGTCGGGAGTTGGGAACGTCGCCATCACCGCATCGCCGCTGGTCTTGACGATGGCGCCGGCCTCCCCGGCAACGATGTCGTTGAGGACCTGAAAGTGCGCTCTGACCAGATCGAAGGCGGCCAGATCGCCGACCCGCTCATAGAGCTCGGTAGAACCTCTGAGGTCGGTGAACAGAAAGGTCAGACTGGTGATTTTGAGGCGCTGATCGACATCGATCGTGTCGGCGCCGTAGAGATCGCGAAACACTTGGTTGGTCAGCAGCCGCTTGGCGGTCAGAAAGGGTCGGCGCCGGCTCAGCAACTCGTTGAGCTTGTCGGTTGCGAGCCACAATCCCGGCAGGACCCGCGTATCGGTCCGGTTCTCGAGTGAGAGGCGCAGCGGCCCGGGGTGCAACGCGATCGTCTCCGTCGGCACAAGCATCTTGTCGAAGGCGAACGAAAGGCTCTGACGCTCGCGCGTCGGCTCGCCCCTGACCTCGAGGAATTGGGTCAGATGCGTCACCGGGTCGAGGACGAATAGACGTTGCGCCGGCAGCTGCAGCGAGAGCAGAGCCTTTTCGCCGGGCGGAAGCTCGACAGTGTCGAGGGTAACCTCCTCGATCACCTGATCGAGATCCTCCGGTAGGTCGATCGCCGAACTCCAGAACACCTGGCGAAAATATTCGGCCAACGGGAGTTCGTCCGGGGTATGCGCCGCTATTCGCCGCGCCCGCCGGTTGACCATGAACGTCACCTCGACGATTTCGTCGAGGATCGGTTCATAACCGGCGGCGCACCAGGCGCAGTAGTATTCCGGACGGTTTACGCTCCTTAGCGTCGCGCTGGCATCGATGACGCCCGCGCAACTCGGGCACAGCACATTCCATGACAGCTCGAAGAGCCCGAGGCGGGCAGCCTGCAGAAAAGCGGCAATCGCGCGTTCCTCGTCGAGGCCGCTCTTGACGGCGAAATCAAGTACGTTGACGCGCGAGAGGGCGCAATCCGGGGCGTCCAGCACCAATTCCTCGATCGCTGCGGCCGCGCCGGGATCAGCCGACTGCCGCAACGCCGCAAACAGATTTTTGGCTTCGCTCATGGTAAAACCTATCCCGCATTGCCGTGCGGAGAGCCGCCGACGCTCGACAGGTAAATTTGGTTACGAATCTCTGGCGCGCCAGCTGACCTGCTGCCATCTGCTGTCAGCATCGTTGTATGACAAGCTCATGAGACCCGCCGACCGGCTGTTTCAAATCATTCAGATCCTGCGGCGTACGACTAAACCGATAACCGCGGACGCTCTCGCCGCCGAGCTCGGGACCTCGCGGCGGACGATCTATCGCGACATCGCCGACCTCATCGGCCAGCGCATACCAATCAGGGGTGAGGCTGGGGTCGGCTACGTATTGCGGCCGGGGCTGGACCTGCCGCCTCTTATGCTGACACAAGAGGAGATCGAAGCGGCCGTGCTGGGTGCGCAATGGGTGGCGCGCTATGGCGATGCGGAGCTGGTGCGGGCAGCGCGGGACCTGACCGCCAAGATCGGCGCCGTCGTGCCGGAACGGCTTCGCCCTTTCGTATTCGAGCCGGTGACCGACATGCCGCCGGCGCGAAGTCTCGCGACCGACGGCCTCGACATGGCGCAGGTGCGCGCGCAGATTCACGCAGGCCGGAAAATCCGGCTCTATTATCGCGACGAACAGGGCCGCGAGAGCGAGCGCATCGTTTGGCCGGTGACGGTGGGATACATGGAGACCGTGCGCCATCTGATCGCTTGGTGCGAACTGCGCCAGGGCTTCCGAAGCTTTCGGACGGACCGGGTGATTGCGGCGGGGTTCCTCGACGAACGCTATCCCGAGCGGCCGAGCGCGCTTCGTGCGAAATGGCGGCGGACGCTGGACCGCGGCAAAGCAACGAGCGCCTGATGTTGCGCGGATGGCAGCGGCGAGCCACGCCAGCTCAGGTCGTTGTACGCGCATATCAGCCCAGACGCTGACGAGTAGCTAACCCCTGGTGGCGCATCGAGATTTTGCTTGCACCGATCCAAAAAGCCGGGTATTGATGCGAATTATTCGCATTCGCTTTCCAACTCCAGGATGATGGCCCGGTTTACAATTCGTCTTACCTGGTTTGCGACATCGCTCGTCTTCGCTGTTGCGGCCGCCGCGCTGGCGGATGATCCCAGTTTTTCGATCATGCTGAAAAACAATCAGTTCGTTCCGAGCGAGGTGCAGATCCCAGCCGGCGTCAAGGTCAGACTCGTCGTGCACAACGACAACGCGACCCCATCCGAGTTCGAGAGCACCCAATTTCATCGCGAAAAGGTCGTACCCCCCGGCCAGGAAATTACCGTTTTCGTCGGCCCTCTCGACCCGGGCAGTTATGAGTTTTTCGATGATTTCCACCCAGAGACGCGTGGCCATCTGGTAGCGAAATAGCGAGGGATAAGGATGCTGGCGGCCGCAATCATCGTTTTCCGCGAGGTCCTTGAGGCGTCGCTGGTGGCCGGCATCGTGCTGGCGGCGAGTCAGGGTGTGCCGCGCCGCGGTGTCTGGGTGAGCGGCGGGATCGCTGCAGGCGTCTTCGGCGCCGCGCTCGTCGCTGCATGCGCCGAAGAGATCGCCGCGGCGGTCAACGGCGTCGGGCAGGAGCTGTTCAACGCCGCAATCCTGTTTATCGCGGTCGCCATGCTGGGCTGGCACAATATCTGGATGAACCGGCATGGGCGCGAGCTGGCCGCGACCGCGGCAACCCTCGGCAAGGCCGTTCTCGGCGGCAGCCGGCCGCTCTATGCGCTGGCTCTGGTCGTCGGGATTGCGGTGTTGCGCGAGGGCTCCGAGGTCGTCCTCTTTCTCTACGGCATCGCGATCGCCTCCGGAGTGGGCGCAACGAGCATGCTGGCGGGCGGCGCTCTCGGGCTCGCCGGCGGCGCTGCAATCGGTGCGCTGATCTATTTCGGGCTCGCTGCGATCCCACTGCGCCGGCTGTTTACGGTGACTAACTGGCTCATTCTGCTGCTCGCTGCCGGCATGGCCTCCCAGGGCGCGGCCTTCCTGATGCAGGCAAACCTACTGCCTCCTCTCGGCAACCGGCTCTGGGACACCTCTTCGATCCTGAGCGAGAAGAGCATCCTTGGGCTGTTGCTGCATGTCCTGATCGGGTACTCCGCGCAGCCGGCTGGCATTCAAGTCGTGTTCTACCTCGCTACGCTTCTCGTCATCGGTATCTTGATGCGACTGATGCGGCGCGTGCCACCGAGCGCGCCAAGCCGGCCGGCTGCGGCGGCGTCAGTTTAATTCTAGCCTTCCCCCTGTTCTTTCAGATAGCTAACTCGCTCCCGAAATGCGAATGCGTATCAATATTAGTTTGACCATCGCGGTGGTGACGTTGGCGATCGCGGTTCCGGCTGTGGCAGATTTCAAAGTACGCATGCCCGACGCCAACCCCGGAGAGGTCGCGATCGAGCCTCTCGGCGACTATGGCCACGACCCGAAGCCCGCTCATAGCGGCGAGCTGAGCCTGATCCAGGAATTCGAATACGGGGTTAACGGCTTCTGGCGCACCGAGCTCGAGCTCGAGCAAAACCGGGACGCGGGTCCCGGACAGTCGCTGAATTTCAGTCAGGTAACTTCCGAAAACTTCTTTCAGTTCACCGAGCGCGGGCAGTATTGGCTGGATGCCGGGTTTTTTGCCGAATTCGGCAAGTCGACACTTCGCGGTAACCCGAACGAGTTCACCTTGGGACCGCTGCTCCGCAAGGAAATCTTCGGCACGATCAACACTGTAAACCTGTTTATCCAAAAAGAAGTCGGCCCATCCTCCTCGGCGCAACCGTTCTTCCTATACGCCTGGGAAACCCGGCTCGCCCTCGGCACGCCGATCGAGCCGGGTTTTCAGGCCTACGGCAACCCGAGCGCGTTCGAGGGGTTCAATTCGCACTGGCCGCAGGACAACCGCATCGGCCCGCAACTGTTCGGTGTCGTTTCGAACATCGGGCCTGGCACGCTCAGGTGGAACGCCGGCATTCTCTTGGGTGTGACCTCCGCCTCACCGCGCGAAACGATCCGCTGGCAGCTGGAATACGAAATTCACTTCTGATCGGAGCCTCACTCGGCGGCTTCGGCCTTCTCGACCGGGAGCGGCTCGGTGCCGGTCCAGGGGTGTTCGGCGACGTCGAAGAGCACTCCTTCCGGACCATAGAACTTGACCTCGAAGCCGCCAGCGAGGCCGTCCTCCCGCTCCATGTAATACTTGCCGCCGAGCGCCTCGAGCTGTTTGGCGGAGGCCTCGACATCCTCGACGAGAATGCCGAAATGGTGCAGGCCGGTGTAGTCGAGGCCCTTGCCGAGCTGATCGGTCTTGAACCGCAGGATCGCCAGATCGATCGTCCCGTCGCTCAGATGATGGCCATAGGCGAGCGGGCCATCGGTCTTGCGGACCTCCTTGAAGTCGAATGCCCGCTTGTAGAACTCGGCCATCGCATCGGGGTCTTTGGCGGCGATCGCGATGTGACGGAGCTTGGCCATATTTTGGCTCCCCTGATCAGTGTTGCACGTGATCGTCACCCCCGCGAACGCGGAGGTCCATGGCTCACCGCCGCTGGATTCTCGCTTTCGCGAGAATGACGAATGACGTTATTCCGCAGCCTCTTTTATTGGCGCGGGAAGCGGCTCCGCGCCCGCCCAACCATGCTCGGCGATGTCGAACAGCACCCGCTCAGGGCCATAGAATTTCTTTTCGAAATAGCCGGCCTGGTGTCCGCCCTGACCTTGGTCGATGTAGTGCTCGGCACCGAGGCTTTCGAGCTTCTTGGAAAACTCTTCGACATCTTCGACCAGCACACCGAAATGGTGGATGCCGCGGAAATCCATCCCTTTGCCGAGCTGATCGGTCTTGAATTTGAGGATCGCCATGTTCAGGGTGCCGTCGCTGAGGAACACACCATCGGCGAGCACGCCGTTCGGCCGGCCGACCTCTTTGAAGTCGAACGCCTTCTTGTAGAACTCGGCCATCTTTTCGGGGTCTTCGGCGGCGATGGCGATGTGGCGCAGCTTGGGCATGGATTTCCTCCTCGGATTGCTGATCGGGTTACCGTATCACGTCTTGTCGGATCGATGCCAACACCCGCGCCAGGTTCTTGCCGACGCGATTGAGCGCCTCATCCCACGAGAACAGACCAAAGCGGTCGAATTCGGGCAGCAATTTACCGTCGGCCAGCGCGAAATGCGACGTGCAGGTCAGGCTCTGCGGATCCGGCAGGCGGGGCGGCACCCAGACAAACAGCGCCAGATCCTTGCCGCGCAGATACCGGTGCACGCCGAGGTCGGCTAACGTTTCCGGGGCAACGGAAAGGCTGGTTTCTTCGAAGAGCTCCCGCACCGCCGTCCTGACGAAGCTTTCGCCGGGCTCCACTACCCCCTTGGGGATGTCCCAGCGCGGCGACCGCGTCGCATGGCCGAGCAGAATGCGCTCGCCATCGGTGACGATCACGCCGCAGCTCGTCTGCCGTGCCGTCACGGCCGCGTCCCACCGCCCGACACGCCGCCATAGAAGACCGGATGCCTGTCATTATCCGAGCCGGCGCCGCCGCTATCGGTGCACCCGGGGGCAAAGACTGCGAGCAACAGCACGATAACCGCAAACCGGCAGCATCTTCTCATTGCTTGTTGCCCATGGCGGTCTCTGTGAGCTTTATCCGCTACTATGCCACGGAAAGGAGACCAGGAGTGGCAATGGAAATGCGTTCGTATCGGCCGGTGATCATCGGGCGGCGCGGTGCCGCCGCAGCAAACCATCCGCTCGCGGCGCAGGCTGGCCTCCTGGCCCTGCGGGCGGGTGGCAACGCGGTTGATGCGGCGGTCGCGACGGCGATGACGCTTGCCGTGGTCGAGCCGATGATGTCCGGGCTCGGCGGCGACGGTTTTTACCATGTCTACGAACAGGCAACCGGCCGCGCCGTCGTGTTCAACGGCACCGGCCCCGCCCCGGCCGCCGCCACGCCCGAGCGCTATGCCGGCGGGATTCCGCGCATCGGCCCGCTTTCGGTTTCGGTCCCGGGGATGCTCGCCGCGCTTGGCACAATGCACCGCGGTTTCGGCCGGCTGGCGTGGCGCGAGTTGTTTGGCGAGGCCATCGCCTTCGCCCGCGACGGCTTTGGCGCCACTCGCAGCAACTGTCACTTCGCCGATGAATACCGGACGACGCTCGCCGCCGATCCGCGGAGTGCCGAAATGTTCCTTGCCAACGGCGCGGCGCCGCCGCTCGGTGCGGCGATCGTGCAGCCCGACCTCGCCCGCGCTCTCGAAGAGATCGCCGCGGACGGTGCGGACACTTTCTACCGCGGCCGCCTGGCACGGCGGCTTGCAGCGCACCTCGAAGCCGCAGGGACCCTGGTCAGGACACGCGACCTCGAAGCCTTCGAGGCCGAGCAACAGGAGCCGATCGGTATCGACTACCGCGGTTTCACCGTCCTTGAAGCGCCCCTAAATTCGACCGGATTTGTGCTGCTCGAGGAACTCAAGATCCTCGAAAACTTCGATCTCGTGCGGATGGGGCTGCTATCCGCCGACGCGGTGCATGTCATGGTCGAAGCCAAAAAGCTCGCCTTTGCCGATCGCGAACGCTGGGCCGCCGATCCGCGCACGGCCGCGGCGCCGCTAGGAGAACTGCTGTCGCCAGAGTATGCCGCACGGCTTGCCGCCCGCATCGACCTGCGGCGTGCCGACCCAACCCAAGGGGTCGCCGCGGCCGCGGGCGACACGACCTATTTCTGCACCGCCGACGGCGAGGGCAATGCGGTCTCGGGGGTGCAGAGCATCAACAGCGGTTTTGGCTCGGGCGTCATCGCCGGCGATACCGGTATCCTGCTCAACAACCGAATGGCCTATTGGCACCTCGAGCCCGGTCATCCCAACCGGCTGCGGCCCGGACGGCGGGTACGCCATACGATGAATCCGCCGATCGTGCTGAAGGACGGGACACTGTGGTGCGTCTTCGGCACGCCCGGCGCCGACAACCAGGTGCAGATCAATCTGCAGGTACTGACGGCGATGGTCGATTTCGGGCTCGATCCGCAACAGGCTGCCGAGATGCCGCGCTGGACCTCCAATATCCCCGGCCAATACGCCAACTGGCCGCATGACGGTGAGGACGCGCTGACGATCGAGCGCCGCTTTCCGGAGGCGGTGCGCACCGAGCTCGCGCGCCGCGGCCATCCGGTCAAGACCGTTGGCGACCTCGACGGCCCGTGCAGCGTCGAGATCATTCGCCGCGACGCAGCCACCGGCATGCTGCTAGCCGGTTCCGACCCGCGCCGCGACGGCTGGGCCCTGGCGTGGTGAATGCGCCGTCTCAATAGGACCGATGAGAGACCCGGTGGTGATAGCGGCTGTGCGGGCGCGCTGGCGTCGTCGCGGCGCCGGCCACTGCCCCCAAGCCGCCGCCGACCGCGGCCCCTATCCCGGCGCCATGCCCGCCGCCGGCAATAGCGCCGATTATGGCCCCGGTGCCGGCGCCCAGCAAACCACCGCCGAGCGCGCGCTCGCCGGGATTATAGGGGTCCGCAGCGGCCGCCATTGCATAAATCAATCCTGCGCCGATCACACCGGCGACAGTCGCTTGCCGTTTCATTCCACTCATCTCTACGCATCCTGAAGCGAAGACTTCATCGGCGTCGATCGCCGGTCGAATAAGTCTCGCTTTACACTAGCGATCCTGCGCTAATAAACGCTTGGGGTTGCGGTTCCATTCCCTCCTGCCCGCCGCCGCGATATTGTCGGCTAGGGATTGCCCCAGCCGCCGTCCGGACCCTGCCAATCCGGGAACGGATAGTCAAAGATGGCGCTGCCGGGAACCCAGATATAGTAGTTGGGAACTCCCGACCACCCATAGGGGCCGCCATTAAACCGGCTGGGTCCCGAACGCGGGCCGCGCCAGCCGCTTCCTGGCGCTGGATGCCAGTTAGAACCGCGCGCATCTCCCACCTGAGTCACGCCAGAGAGCGGACCAGTTGCTGCGCGCCCCATGTTCAACCCCGGCGAGGCGCAATGCCCCGCTAAAGGAGCCATCATAACCAGTATACCGGCCAGGGCACATCCGACGGTGCGCAATAGAGGCCTCCTTCTACCCGGCCGGGCTTTGGCGGCCGAGGCGATAACGACGTACATGGCCGGTATGCCGCCGGCGTCACCAATTTGGGGAGCCGCGGCGTCAGCACCAATAGCCCAAAGGTCGCAACTGAGATCAGTAAGTGCAGCGCTAAGCGCTGGTCGATCCCGCACGACCCCCCGCCGGGAGGCTTCGTCAGCTGCTCGATCCGACCGAGAAGACGAGCGGACACTCTGCGCGGAATTTCTGCCGAGCGCGCGTTACTCGTCCTCGGGATCAGGATACTCGTACTGGACGGGCGCTTCCCTAACCGAGTTCAGTAACCTCGGAAGCCTGACCTTCGGCTCCATTGGTTTTCGGCTAAGGAGCTCGACCAGGAATACCCATTCGTCGCCGTAGTCGAAGAGAAACCGCAGCTTCGTCCCAACCAAAGGGAAAGCCTCGTTAATGCGCGTCCGCTTGACGCTTCGTGCCTCTCCGTCGCCCTCTCCCATATCGACAAACAGCTCGTAGCGGACGGAAGCATTTCTGGCACCAAGGGGATACCTGGACAGCCTCGCAACTGATTCAGTTTCTTCAAAGTTTCCGAAAGGTCTAACTCCGGATCTCGTAGATGGCCGGCGGATTTTGGGCAAGGATCAGCCAAGAGCGCCGCCAATGCTTCAAATTTCGTTCTCGTTGTCTCGCCAGACGTATGTCCTCATAACGTTCGGCATAGACAAGCCGGCGCAAGCCGTACTGCTTCGTGAATCCCTTGACTAGCCCGGTGCGGTGTTCCCAGGCCCGTCGAGCAAGGTCATCTGTGACGCCAACGTAAAGCGTGCCGTTGGGACGGTTCGTCATGATATACACCCATCCGCCGGGCATGTTTCGCTTCTTTCCTGGAAGCAAGTATTCGTGGATGGCCGGGTCAAGTCAGGTCAAGCCCGGCCATGAACAATGATTAGAGTTCTAGGTTAATGGAATCCTGCTGATCGGAAGACCACCATGAAAATTCGTGATATTGAGGTATTTCAGGTGCAATGGGCGCCGGAGGACCGGCCGGCGCAGTGCAGCGCTTGGATCCGAATCCACTGTGAGGATGGCCTGGTCGGTATCGGCGAGGCGTCACCGATGCAGGCGGGCTCGCCTCGCTCGGGATCGTCCGACACAATCTTGCGCCGGAGCTGATTGGCGCGGATCCGCTCGATCATGCCGTGCTGCATGACATGCTGCTGCATAAATTCGCCAAGCTCGGACCGGAGGGGGCCCTGACCGGCGCATTGGCGGCAGTGGACATTGCACTGTGGGACCTGAAAGGCAAGTTCTTCAATCAGCCGATTTACAAGCTCCTCGGCGGAGCGTGGCGCACGCGACTGCCGTTCTATGCGTCGATCGGCGGCAATGGCGAGCGCAGCGTCGACGAGGTCCTGCACGTCGTCGAGACGCGCCTGAATGACAAGCCCGCAGCGGTTAAGATCCGCTTCGACAACGACCGGACCAAGCCGGATCTCGACATTCCCGGCGACATCGCCAAAGCGCGCGCGGTGCGGCGGATGGTCGGAGACGGCTTTCCGCTCGCCTTCGACGCCAATAACGGCTACTCGGTCGGCGGCGCGATCCGCGTCGGCCGCGCGCTCGAGGAACTCGGCTATTGGTGGTTCGAGGAGCCGGTGCAGCATTATCACGTGAAGGCGATGGGCGAGGTCGCAAACAAGCTCGACATCACCGTGTCCGCCGGCGAGCAGACCTACACGCTGTCCGGAGTAGCAGATCTGATCGCCGCGGGGGTGCGGATGGTGCAGCCCGACATCGTCAAAATGGGCGGCATTACCGGCCTCATGCGGTGCATTGCACTGGCCCATGCGCATGGCGTCGAGCTCGTGCCGCATCAAACCCAGCCGATGATCGGCGACGTGGCGAATTTGCATGTGGTGGCCAGTCAACTGCACGCGACCAAACCGTGCGAGTTCAACGATCCCTCGCCGCGACAGCACGCCGTCTTCGCGAATCCGCCAAAGCCGGTAGACGGGCTGTTTCATCTGCCCTTGGAGCCGGGGCTCGGACTACGCATCGACGAGGCGGAATTGGCAAAGCGGCGCGTGCCGGTCACGTAAAAAGGGGAAGCAATGGACGGAGTGGTCACGGCGGTCAGCCGCAGCCCCAAGCATACGCTCATCAAAACCAACGAGGACGGCATCCGGCTGGTGACTGGGCTCGGTGTCGAAGGCGACGCCCATTCCGGCGCCAGGGTCAAACACCGCTCACGCGTGGCGCGAGACCCCACCCAGCCCAATCTGCGCCAGGTCCACCTGATCCATGCCGAGCTGCACGACGAGCTGCGGCAAGGAGGCTTCGCCGTCTCGGCCGGGCAGATGGGCGAGAACATCAAGACGCGCGGCATCGATCTTTTGGCGCTGCCGGCCGGCACACAGCTGCATCTCGGTGCAGCCGCAGTCGTCGAAGTGACCGGGCTGCGCAACCCGTGCGCCCAGCTCAACCACGCTCAGGACGGACTGATGGCGGCGACACTGGGGCGGGATGAGTGCGGCAATCTGGTGCGCAAGGCCGGCATCATGGGCGTCGTCGTCGCCGACGGGGAGGTGCGACCCGGCGACTCGATCCGTGTCGAGCTGCCGCCTGACCCGCATCGGCCGCTCGCACCGGTGTAAAGGACGAATGAACTCTCGCGCTGCTGCTTTGGCGCTCGGCTTTTCGAGCGCAGGCCACTTTTTTGCGCATCTGTTGATGCTGCTCTACCCGACCGTCGTGCTCGCGCTCGAGGGTCGCTGGGGCATGTCCTACGGCGATTTGTTGTCGCTTTCCCTCGGTGGCTTCGTGCTGTTCGGCCTCGGCGCGCTGCCGGCGGGCTGGCTCGGCGACCGGTGGAGCGACGAGGGGATGATGGTCGTCTTTTTTATCGGCACCGGCGGAGCCGCGATTGCCACCGGCCTGACTGGCGGCCCCGTAGCGCTGGCGCTCGGTCTTGCCACCATCGGGCTGTTCGGCTCGATTTACCATCCGGTCGGCACCGCCTGGCTGGTACGCAGCACGAAAAACCGCGGGCGGGCGCTCGGCGTCAACGGCATAGCGGGCAGCATCGGCCTCGGTGCTGCCGCTTTCGTTGCCGGCGCGCTGGCGCAGACGATCGGCTGGCGGGCGGCCTTTGTCATCCCCGGCGCGCTGTGTGCTGCAACCGGTCTGGCGCTGCTCTTCTGCATTCGCGGCGGGCGCGAGGTTGCCGCACGGATCGAAAACCGGCCCGAGCCGGAGGCGGCGCGCAGCGACGTCGTGCGCACGTTCATCGTGCTGTCCTTCACGATGCTCGCCGACGGCACGATATCGCAGGCGATCCCGGTCGCGCTGCCGAAAGCGTTTGCTGCGGGGCTTACCGGCTTGACCGACGGCGGAACTCTCGATGCCGGCGGTTTTGTGACGCTGGTGTTTCTCGTCGCGGCGACGGCGCAGTTGGTCGGCGGCTGGCTCGCCGACCGATTCGCGCTGAAGGCTGTCTATGTCTTCGCATGGGCGGTTCAGGTGCCGTTGTTCTGCATCGCCGCGCAAGCACGCGACGTGCCGCTGCTCGCCGCAATGATCGCGGTCAACTATCTCGGCGTGCTGTCGGTGCCGGCAGAGAACGCGCTGCTCGCGCGCGACTCGCCGGCCCATTGGCGCGCCACCGCCTTTGGCGCCAAGTTTCTGTTGGCGCTGGGCGTCAGCACAATCGGCGTCAAGCTCGTCGTCGTGATTTATGACGGCGCGGGAAGTTTTGCCCCACTGTGGCTGACATTGGCCGGCTGTGCCGCCTTTGTTGCCGCGGCCGGCCTCTTCCTGCCCGGCCGGCTGCGGCGGCTATCGCCGGTGCTCGCCACGCAACCCGCGGAATAGAGCGGGGTAGCGCAACCGTCAAAGGCTCAGTACCGGTAGGTCAACGAACGAGGGCGTCTTGTCGCCATGGTGAATGGTGTTGGCGGCGACGCGGATGTCGGCATCGCCGTCACTCGCCAGTGCAAGATTGCCGCTATTGGTGTTGCGGGCGCGGCGCGGGAAGTTGCTGCTGGTCACATCGATCTCGATGCGGTGGCCGGCGGCGAAAGTGTGATTGATGTGGCCGAGGCTGATGATCAGCCGCTCGATGCGATGCGGCGCAAGGTGGCGCGGCTCCCTGGACGGGTCGCGGTACATCGCGCGCCCGACCCCATCCATCAGCAGCATTGCGCGCCCGTCGGGATGGAGATCGATAAGCTTGGCGACAAAATCGGTGTCGGGGCAATCGGATTGGACCGCGAGGCTGACGCGCACCTCACCGGCAATGGTGAGGCCCGCGCTGAGCGGCTCGCCGCGGTAAATCAGACCGTAATCGGGCAATAACTGGGCCGGGTGCTGGTCGCGCGACCCGGCATCGATCAGCATGTTGCGGCCGCCCACGGTCGGGATCGGCTGGCGCGGGTCGTAACGATAGCTACGCGGCGGCCCGCCGGGCTCGTCCGCAGCGAAGCTGCCGTCGCCGCGCAAATAAAGCCGCCGTGGCCTGGCTTCGGGCGGCGGCCAACGCTCTGCCTGCCGCCAATCGCTGGGCACATAGGTTTCTCTGTCCTCGACCCAGGCGCGCGGCGAATAGAATACTGCGGGCCCATCCATAATGCCGATCGGCTCGTCCTTCAGCCAATAGTCAAACCACTCGAAATAAGGATCGCGCGGCCAGAAATTGCTGTGATAGACGAAATGGTGCTCATTGGGGCCAATCCACAGCTTCTGATTGCCGACACGCGCCTGAATGTCGTTGAACGCCGCCAAGACGCTGGTCTGGAAGATGTCGAACCAGGTTGTGACATGAAACCCGGGGATCTCGATCGTGCGGCGGAAGTTGTGCGCGGCGCGGAACGCGTCGGGCGAGGGATGCGTGATGATCTCGTCGAGAAAGGGCTGCCAGAGCGCAAAGTCGGGGTAACCAGCCAGAGGCAACCGCATCCAATCAGGCGAAGCGGCGAACGGCGGGTCGGCATGTCGGGCCGCATCAAGCCGAGCATAGCGTGCTGCGGCCGAGGTTGAGGCGGCCTCCAGTTCCGCCACTGTGACGCCGAATCGCCGAATGACGGCCTCGCGATGGGACTGCGAGAGGCCCGAAATATTGCGCGCGACCCAGAGCCATAGCCGCTCCATTTCGATCGACTGGCCCTCGTAGACCACGTCGTCGTAAATACTGGAGGTGCCAGCCTGCGCGAAAAACGCCCGCAATGTCGGATGCCGCGTCGAGGCAGCGGCGAAAGTCGTCGTCGCGCCGGCCGAGGAGCCCGACATTCCGACCTTGTGGTTGGTCCAGGGCTGGGCAGCAATCCACTCCAATGTGTCTTAGCCGTCTGCGGCATCATCGGCGTAGACGCGGTCCTCGCCCTCCGAGCCGTGGCGGCCGCGCGTATCCTGGTAGACCGCGGCGTAGCCGTGCTCGACGATATTGCGCCAACCGCGCAGGATCGAGCCGCGCAACGGCTCCTCCGCACTCGGCAGCCATGCTTTGGTGCAGTCCGTCTTGTCGCGCGCATCGGCGGCAGTGATGCCGTAAGGGGTGCGATGCAAGATGACCGGCCAGTACGGTCCGCCGCTCCCCGGCAGAAACACGAAAGTGTTGAGGCGGGTGGTGTCGCGCATCGGCACCATCGTCTGGAAGGCTCGCGCGCCGGTGCGATCGTCGACAATTTGCATGGACCTTATTTCTTCAGACTGCAGGCTGGCGGGCGCGGCACTGCGACGGGGCGCCGTAGAGGTCAAGGGCGCGTTTTTCGAAGGCGCTCACCATGCGGCGCACCGCTTCATTGAACAGCACTTCGATCAGCCGTTGCAGCAGGCGCGCTTTGAATTCGAAATCGACAAAAAAACCGACGCGGCAACCGCCCGGAACCGGGGTAAAGGTCCAGTGATTAGTCAGATAACGGAACGGACCCTCGGCATAGGCGACATCGATCTGCTTTGGCGGGTCGAGCGTGACGCGCGAGGTAAAGCGCTCTCGGAACATGCGAAAGCCGATGATCAAATCGGCGACAACGAAATTGGCCTCGCGCTTTTTGATGCGGGCGCCGACGCACCAGGGCAGGAACTCGGGATAGCGTTCGATATCGGCGACGAGGCTGAAGAGTTGCTCGGGCGTGTACGGCAGCACCCGCTCTTCCGCGTGGGTCGGCATTACGGCGGGCCCTAGCCGGCGGCGGCGAGCTTGGCGTTTCGCACCGCCCGCAACCGCATGAAATCATCCCCGGCGTGATAGGAAGACCGAGTCAGCGGTGACGCCGAAACCAACAGGAAACCCTTGCCGAGCGCGAGATTTGCATAGCTGCAGAACTCGTCCGGCGTCACGAAGCGAGCTATCGGATGATGCTTCGGCGTCGGCTGCAGATATTGGCCGATTGTCAGAAAGTCGACCTCGGCGGCGTGCAGATCGTCCATGACCTGCAGCACCTCGCCCTTATCCTCGCCCAGTCCGACCATAACTCCCGATTTTGTGAACATGGCCGGGGCGAGGCGCTTGGCCTGATCGAGTAACCGCAGAGAATGGAAGTAGCGAGCCCCCGGCCGGACTTCGGCATAGAGACGCGGCACGGTTTCGAGATTGTGGTTGAAGACGTCCGGTTTTGCCGCAATGACGGTTTCGAGCGCGCCGTCCTTGCGCAGGAAATCGGGGGTCAAGACCTCGATGGTCGTGCCGGGCGCAGCGGCGCGTATCGCCGCGATCGACCGCGCGAAATGCCCGGCGCCGCCATCGTCGAGATCGTCTCGGTCGACGGAGGTGACGACGACGTGGGAAAGCCCGAGCGCCGCGACTGCCTGCGCGACGCGCTCGGGCTCGTGCGGGTCGAGCAGATCGGGCCGGCCGGTCGCGACATTGCAGAAAGTGCAGGCGCGCGTGCACACGCGACCCAGGATCATGACCGTCGCGTGCTTCTGCTTCCAGCATTCGCCGATATTCGGGCAGGCCGCTTCCTCGCACACAGTGTTGAGCTCGAGCTCACGCATCAGTCGCCGCGTCGCCTGATATTCCGGCGAGACCGGTGCCTTGACGCGCAGCCAATCGGGCTTGCGCGGGATCGGACTGTCGGGACGGTGGGCCTTTTCGGGATGGCGCAGCAACAGCGGTGCCGCGCTTCCGCTTGCGGGATTCATTCGACCAGCCTGAAGGCGAAAAGCGTTCCGCTAGAAGTGGATGGCCCTCCCATAAGCGTCAAGCACGGCTTCGTGCATCGTCTCCGACAGGGTCGGGTGCGGGAAGATCGTGCGGATGAGCTCGGCTTCGGTCGTCTCCAACGTCTTGGCGATCGTGTAGCCCTGGATCAACTCGGTTACTTCGGCGCCGATCATGTGGGCGCCCAACAGCTCGCCGGTCTTGCTGTCGAATACCGTCTTGACCATCCCCTCCGGCTCGCCGAGCGCTATCGCCTTGCCGTTGCCGATGAACGGGAAATGCCCGACCCTGACTTCGAAGCCGGCGTCCCGCGCGGCCTTCTCGGTGAGCCCGACGCTGGCGACCTGCGGCCGGCAATAGGTGCAGGCCGGAATGTTGCGAACATCGAGCGGGTGCACGTCGTTGACCCCGGCGATGTGCTCGACGCAGATCACTCCTTCGTGGCTTGCTTTGTGGGCGAGCCAGGGCGGGCCGACGAGATCGCCAATCGCATAGATTCCGGGCTCGCCGGTGCGCAGCCACTCGTCGACCACCACATGCGTTCTTTCGACGACGACGCCGGTGTTTTCGAGACCGATGTCTTCGACATTGCCGACGATGCCGACGGCGAGGACCACTCGTTCGACATTGGTCTCGAGTGTCTTGCCGTCCGCTGCGATCCGCGCCGTGACGCTGTCGCCAATCTGCTCGACCGCGGAAACGCTCGCTCCGGTGTGGATCTCGATCCCCTGCTTCTCAAAGGATTTGCGGGCGAAGGCGGAGATCTCTTCGTCCTCGACCGGGAGCACGCGGTCGAGCACTTCGACCACGGTCACCTCGGCCCCCATGTCGCGATAGAAGCTGGCAAATTCGATCCCGATCGCGCCCGACCCGACGACGAGTAGCGATTTGGGGATGGCGGGCGGCACCATCGCTTCCTTGTAGGTCCATACGCGTTCGCCGTCGGGTTCGAGCCCGGGCAAGCTGCGCGCCCGCGCGCCGGTGGCGAGCACGATGTGCTCCGAGGACAGCTCGGCGATGGCGTTGCTGTCCTTTGTTATCGCGAGCCGGCCCCTTCCGGCGAGGTGGCCGTGCCCGTCGAAGACCGTGACCTTGTTCTTGCGCAATAGATAGGCGACGCCGTTCGACAGCTGCTTGGCGACGGTACGCGACCGCGCTACGACCTTGCCGGCATCAAAGCTGACGTCCTTGGCGGAAAACCCAAAATCCTCAAGGTGATGCAGCAGATGATTGATTTCGGAGCTGCGCAACAATGCCTTGGTCGGAATGCAACCCCAGTTGAGGCAAATCCCGCCGAGTTGCTCGCGCTCGACAAGCGCTGTCTTCATTCCCAGCTGAGCCGCCCGAATTGCCGCGACATAGCCGCCGGGGCCGCCGCCTACGACGATCAGATCGAACGAGGTTTCCGCCATCTCACCCTTTGTATCTTCACAGCAGCATCGTCAGCGGGTCTTCGACGAGCTTTTTGAAGGCGACCAGGAATTGCGCACCGACGGCGCCGTCGACGACCCGGTGGTCGCAGGCGAGTGTGCAGCTCATGACGGTGGCGATCGCGAGCGCACCGTTTTTGACCACCGGCCGCTGCTCGCCGGCGCCGACCGCAAGAATGCCGCTATGCGGTGGGTTGATGACGGCTGCGAAATCGCGGACCCCGAACATGCCGAGGTTCGAGATCGAAAAAGTCCCGCCCTGAAATTCCTCGAGCCTCAACTTCCCCGCCCGCGCGCGTGCCGCGAGGTCCTTGGTTTCGTTGACGATCGCCGCCAGTCCCTTGCGATCGGCGTTTTTGACGATCGGCGTGATCAATCCGTCTTCAAGTGCCACGGCGACGGCGATATCGACGGTGTCCCACTGCAGGATCGCCTCATCGCTCCACGACGCGTTTGCTGCGGGCACCTTGCGCAATGCAAGCGCTGCGGCGCGGATCGCAAAGTCGTTGACCGAGATGCGGTAACCATCGGACTTGGCGTTGAGCTCGGTGCGGAACTTCAAGAGTTCGTCGATCTCGCAATCGACCGTCAGGTAAAAATGCGGAACTGTTTGCTTCGATTCGGTCAGCCGCCTGGCGATGACGCGGCGCATCGCCGTCAGCGGGCGCTCCGTATAGGGCGGGTTCCCGGCAAGTGCCAGCACCCGTTCCTTTGAGAGCGCGAGCGATGTCGGCGCCACCGCCACGGCAAGCTGCGGCCTGGCCGCGGGCCGCGGCGGGGCAGCGGTCGGCGCGCCCCTCATCGCCAGCAGAGCCGATTCGATATCGGCCTTGACGATGCGGCCCTGCGGCCCAGAGCCGGCAATCGCGCCGAGATCGAGGCCGGCCTGCCGGGCCATGCGGCGCGCCAGGGGGCTGGCGAAGATGCGGCCGTTGCCCCTCGCAGGCGCAGCTTGCGCGGTCGCAATGGCTTGCGGCGGCGGAGCATGCGCCCCGTCCTGCTCGTGCGCCACCGCGGGAGCAGTTTGCGTGGGGGCCTCGGTAAATTTCTCCAGAGCCGATGTATCCTCGCCCTCAGCGAGCAGCAATGCGATCGGCTGATTGACCTTGATTCCCTCTGCGCCCTCGGGAACGAGGATCCTGCCGAGCCGTCCGTCGTCGACAGCTTCGTACTCCATCGTCGCCTTGTCTGTCTCGATCTCGGCGAGCACGTCGCCGGAACGCACCTCGTCGCCTTCTTTCTTGAGCCACTTAGCGAGGTTGCCCTCCGTCATCGTCGGCGACAACGCCGGCATCAAGATTTGGATCGGCATGGCCCTCCGCCTTACACCGTCATCGTCTTCAGCGGTAGGCGACCTGGCGCGCCGCGGCGGCAATATCCTCGACCTGGGGCACCGCCAGGCGCTCGAGATTCGCGGCGTAAGGCAGCGGGACATCCTTGCCGGCGACACGCTTCACAGGGGCATCGAGCCAGTCGAAACACTCTTCCATCATGAGCGCGGCGATTTCCGAGCCGATGCCGGCGAACGGCCACCCCTCTTCGACCGCGACAACGCGGTTGGTCTTCTTGACCGAGGCGACCACAGTTTCGATGTCGAATGGACGCAATGTCCGCAGATCGATCACCTCGGCGGAAATGCCGGCCTTTTCCAGGTCTTCGGCGGCCTGCATCGCCAGCTTTACCATGCGCGAGAACGCCGTAATCGTGACGTGCGCACCCCCCCTCGCGATCCGCGCTTTGCCGATCGGGACGACGAAATCGGGATCATCCGGCACTGCAAAGCTCTCCCCGTAGACGAGCTCGTGCTCGAGAAAGACGACCGGATTGGGATCGCGGATCGCCGACTTCAGCAACCCCTTATGGTCGGCGCCGGTATAGGGAGCGACGACTTTGAGGCCGGGGACATGCGCGTACCAGCTCGCATAACATTGCGAATGCTGCGCAGCGACGCGCGCAGCGATGCCGTTCGGCCCGCGGAAGACGATCGGGCAGCTCATCTGGCCGCCCGACATGTAGCGGGTCTTTGTGGCCGAGTTGATGATCTGATCCATCGCCTGCATGGCGAAGTTGAAGGTCATGAATTCGACGATCGGGCGCAGACCGGCAAAGCCGGCGCCGACCCCGAGCCCGGTGAAGCCGTGCTCGGTGATCGGCGTATCGATGACGCGACGCGGCCCGAATTCCTGCAATAGACCCTGGCTGACCTTGTAGGCGCCCTGGTATTCAGCGACCTCCTCGCCAAGCAGAAACACCGTTTCGTCGCGCCGCATTTCCTCGGCCATCGCCTCGCGCAATGCCTCGCGCACCGTCATCATCGTGGTCTTGCCGGTATATGTGGACTCCACCACGGGCACCCGCTGTGGGGTTGCCGGCGTAGCGGCCGGGCGGGAAGCCTCAGGTGGTCTAGCGGAAAAGGCGGTCTTCTCGGCGACGCCGACATCTTCGCCATTGGCGGCGATCACCGCGATCGGGGTGTTGACCGCGACGTGCTCCGTGCCTTCGGGGATCACGATCCTGGCGAGCACCCCTTCGTCGATTGCTTCGACCTCCATCGTCGCCTTGTCGGTCTCGATTTCAGCGAGCACGTCACCAGCCCTGACGGGCTCCCCCTCGCTTTTCAGCCAGCGAGCGATCTTGCCTTCGGTCATCGTCGGCGAGAGCGCCGGCATCAGGACATCGGCAGCCATGGCTCGTCCACGACGGCTCAGGCTTCGGCCAACACATCGGTCCACAGCTCGGCAGGATCGGGCTCGGGGCTGTCCTGCGCGAACTGCGCCGCTTCGGCGACGAAGTTCCTGACCTGGGTCTCGAGTTCTGTCAACTCGCCTTCGCTGGTGCCGCCTTCGAGCAGCCGATGCCGGACCTGTTCGATCGGATCGTGCTCGGCGCGCATCCGGGTCACTTCCTCGCGGGTGCGGTATTTAGCCGGGTCCGACATCGAATGCCCGCGATAGCGGTAGGTCATCATCTCGAGGATGATCGGCCCCTGACCCGACCGCGCGTGCTCGGCGGCGGCGAGCCCCGCTTCATGAACCGCCCGCACATTCATGCCGTCGACCTGCTCGCCAGGGATCCCGTAGGCCATGCCGCGGTGAAACAGGTCAGTCCGCGCCGAGGCGCGATCGATCGACGTCCCCATCCCGTAGCGGTTGTTCTCGATGACGTAAACCACCGGCAGCTTCCACAATGCCGCCATGTTGAAACTTTCATAAACCTGGCCCTGGTTGATCGCGCCGTCGCCGAGATAGGTAACGGAGATCTGGCCGTTCCCGCGATAATGATGAGCGAACGCGAGCCCGGTTCCGATGGGGACCTGGGCACCGACGATGCCATGGCCGCCAAAGAAATTTTTTTCCCGGCTGAACATGTGCATCGAGCCGCCCTTACCGCGCGAGTAGCCGCTGCGACGCCCGGTCAATTCCGCCATGACGCCCTTGGGGTCCATGCCGCACGCCAGCATGTGGCCATGGTCGCGATAGGAGGTGACGATCGTGTCGCCTTGCTTCAGCGCCGCCTGCATGCCGACGACGACAGCCTCCTGCCCGATATAAAGGTGGCAGAACCCACCGATCAGCCCCATGCCGTACATCTGCCCGGCTCGCTCCTCAAAACGCCGGATCACTAGCATGTCTCGGTAGTATCGGAGCAGCTCCTGCGGGGCGAGGCTGAGATCGGCAAACGTGACCGATTCGGATTTGCGCTTGACTGCCATGCCGCTTCCTCCGCGAGGCCGCGAAATGTTGCCCCGAGAATCTGCTCCGAGCATGGTGACAAATCGGCTATTTTGCAACCTCAGCCCAGCGAGAAGCCGACGGAAGGAAGGGAAGTCGAGAGCAGCGAGAGACGGCAGCGGCGCCGCCGGACGTCCCTCGCCGGCACCCTCAATGGGCGACGGCGGATCGCATGATCACAATATCGTCAGGCAATACGAGGTTCAGTGTCGCCCGGATCCGCTCGTCGAGCAGGTCCGGATCGACGTGATCCGGTCTCAGCTCCGACACTTTGAGATCGAGCGCCGCGCGTTGCGCGCGCACCGCGTCGAGATTAGCGGTCGCTGTGCCGATCTCGCGGTTCAGGCGCAGCCACGCCTTCAGCCCGCGATCGCCTTCGACGAGATGATACGCGAAGTACCCGGTCAAAGTGATCCCGAGAACCGGACCGAGGAGAAACCGACTACGTCTCGCCGGCGCGCGCAATAGAATCATGCCGTTAAAGGACTATGTAGCGGCGGCGGCGTCAACCAACATAACAAATCTCGTCGATAATCCTTGCCGATTGCGCTAACCTCGCAACACCGAGCGGCCGGGGTATACCGCCGAGGGGCCGAGCTGCTCTTCGATGCGGATGAGCTGGTTGTATTTGGCGAGCCGGTCCGACCGCGACAGCGATCCCGTCTTGATCTGCCTGCAATTGGTCGCCACCGCCAAGTCGGCGATTGTCGTGTCCTCGGTTTCGCCCGAGCGATGCGAAAAAACCGTTCCCCAGCCCGCCCGTTGAGCAATCCCGACGGCCTCCAGGGTTTCCGACAATGTGCCGATCTGGTTGACTTTGACGAGGAGGGCATTGGCGATGCTGCGGCTGATCCCGTCGCGCAGCCGCTTTGGGTTAGTGACGAATATGTCGTCACCGACGAGTTGCACCTTGGTACCGAGCTCACGCGCCAATTGGGCCCAGCCTTCCCAGTCGTCCTCCGCCATTCCGTCCTCGATCGAGACGATCGGATAACGCCGAACAAGATCGGCCCAGTAGGCGACGAGGCCGGCAGCGTCGAGAGTCTTGCCTTCCCCGGCAAGACGGTAGCGGCCGTCACGGTAGAATTCGCTGGCGGCGGGATCCAGGGCGAGCACCACATCATCGCCGGCATGGTATCCGGCAGCCTCGATCGCCTGCATGATCATGCCGAGCGCCGCGTCGGTTGAAGCGAGGTTCGGCGCAAAGCCCCCCTCGTCCCCGACATTGGTGTTGTGCCCGGCATCGGCGAGCTTTTTGCGCAGCGCATGAAAGATCTCTGAGCCGGCGCGAATCGCCTCGGTCACCAAGCCTACGCCGACCGGCATTACCATGAATTCCTGAATGTCGATCGGGTTGTCGGCATGAACCCCGCCGTTGATGATATTCATCATCGGCACCGGGAGGGTGCGGGCAAAGGCACCGCCGACATAGCGGTAGAGCGGCACCCCGGCCTCGACCGCCGCCGCCTTCGCGCAGGCCAGGCTGACCCCCAGGATCGCGTTGGCGCCGAGTCGAGACTTGTTCGGCGTGCCGTCGAGCTCGACCAGCACGCGGTCGATCGCGAGCTGGTCCTCCGCGTCGAAGCCGGAGAGCGCCTCGAAGATCTCCCCGTTGACGGCGCCCACCGCTTGCTGCACACCGTGGCCGCCATAGCGCGGCCCGCCGTCACGCCTTTCGATTGCCTCGTGCGCGCCGGTCGACGCGCCGGAGGGCACGGCTGCCCGACCGGTGGCCCCGCTATCCAATGTGACATCGACCTCGACGGTGGGATTGCCGCGGCTGTCGAGGATCTCGCGCGCGTGAATATCGGCAATCGCGGTCATGGCATCTTCCGAGAAGCATCCCTCACGCGAGCGGGCGAGCGGGGCTCGCCTTGGCGAGCCGATCGAGCGCAATCAAGGTTTCGAGCAATTCGGGCAGGGCCTTCAGCGGCACCATCGTCGGGCCTTCGCAGGGAGCCTGGTCGGGGTCCTGATGGGTTTCGATAAAGATCGCAGCGATCCCCACCGCAGCCGCGGCGCGCGCGAGGACCGGCGCGAATTGGCGCTCGCCACCCGAACGGTTGCCCAGACCGCCCGGTTGCGCGACGGCATGGGTCGCATCAAAGACGACCGGATAGCCGGTCTGCGCCATGATCGGCAGCGCACGCATGTCGACCACCAACGTGTTATAGCCGAAGCTGGCGCCGCGCTCGCACAGTAGAATCCGTTCGTTGCCGGTCGAGGCGACCTTGGCGGCGACGTTTTTCATGTCCCACGGCGCGAGAAACTGGCCCTTCTTGATGTTGATGGGTTTGCCGGTCGCGCCGGCCGCCAGCAGCAGGTCCGTCTGCCGGCACAGGAATGCAGGGATCTGTAACACATCGACGACTTCGGCGACCGGCACGCATTGCTGCGGCTCGTGAATGTCGGTCAGCACCGGCAGGCCGGTGCGTTCGCGAATATCAGCGAGGATCGGCAGCCCCGCCTCAAGCCCGATGCCGCGCGCGCCGTCAATCGCGGTTCGGTTCGCCTTATCGAACGAGGTCTTATAGAACAGCCCGATCTTCAGCTTGGCCGCGATCTCGGCGAGCGCGGCACTCATCTCGAGCGCGTGTGCCCGCGATTCGAGCGTGTTCGGCCCGACGATGAAGACCAGCGGCAAATCGTTGCCAAGAGTGATCCTGCCGATGGTGATGTGGCGCGGAACCGCGCTGGGCTGCGTCATCGCGAGGCCTTCAAACGAGGCGCGACTGATCGAGCGCAGCGCGCACGAAGGAAGTAAACAGCGGATGCGGCTCGAAGGGTTTGGATTTGAGCTCGGGGTGAAATTGCACGCCGATGAACCAGGGATGATCGGGAATTTCGATGATTTCCGGCAGCGTGCCGTCCGGCGATATGCCGGAAAAGCGCAGCCCGGCCGCTTCTAGAGTGTTCTTGTACCCGATATTGATTTCGTAGCGGTGGCGGTGGCGCTCGCGGATGCGATCCGTGCCGTAGATCTGTGCCACCCGGCTGTCGGGCGCGAGCACCGCCTCATAGGCGCCGAGCCGCATCGTCCCGCCGAGATCTCCGTCCGGTTCGCGCCGCTCCAGCGTGTTGCCGCGCATCCATTCGGTCATCAGCCCGACCACGGGATGGTCGCAAGGGCCAAATTCGGTGGAGCCGGCGCCGCGCACGCCGGCGAGATGCCGCGCCGCCTCGATCACCGCCATCTGCATGCCAAAGCAGATGCCGAAATAAGGCAACCGGCGTTCGCGCGCGAAACGCGCAGCGGCGATCTTGCCCTCTGAGCCGCGCTCGCCAAAGCCGCCGGGGACGAGAATTCCGTGCACGCCTTCAAGCTGCCGGACCGCCTGCGACTCTGCCTCAAAGACCTCCGAATCGATCCAGTCGAGGTCCACCCCGACATTGTTGGCGATGCCACCATGAGCCACCGCCTCGGCCAAGGATTTGTAGCTGTCCGGGAGATGCGTGTACTTGCCGACAATGGCGATGGTCACCCGCCCCTCCGGCTTCAGAATCCGGCTGACGATTTCGTTCCATCGGTCGAGGTCGGGCGCGGGAGCATCGATGCCGAAATGCTCGCAGACCTCCCGATCGAACCCTTCTGCATGGTAGGCGCCCGGGACGGCATAGATTGTGTCGACATCGAGGGCTGGGATTACCCGGCTCTCGCGCAGATTGCAAAACAGCGCGATCTTACTGCGCGCCGCGGGAGGGATCGGCCGCTCGCAGCGGCACAATAGGATCTCGGGCTGAATCCCGAGGCTCAGTAGCTCCTTTACCGAGTGTTGCGTCGGTTTGGTCTTGATTTCTCCCGCCGAGGCGATCCACGGCACCAGCGTCAGATGAACGAACAGCACGCCGTCGCGTCCGAGCTCGTAGCCGAGCTGGCGAATCGCTTCGAGAAACGGCAGGCTCTCGATATCGCCGACGGTGCCGCCGATCTCGCAGATGACGAAGTCCTCGTCATCGAGATCGGCCCGGATGAACTCCTTGATCGAGTCGGTGACGTGCGGGATCACCTGCACGGTTGCGCCGAGGTACTCGCCGCGCCGCTCGCGGGCAATCACGGTCGAATAGATCCGGCCGGTGGTAACCGAATCGCTGCGCCGGGCGGCGACGCCGACATAACGCTCGTAATGGCCGAGATCGAGATCGGTCTCGGCGCCATCATCGGTGACATAGACCTCCCCGTGCTGATAGGGGCTCATCGTCCCGGGATCGACGTTGAGGTATGGGTCGAGCTTCCGCAGTCTGACCCTGAAGCCGCGGGCCTGCAGCAGCGCGCCGAGTGCCGCCGCCGAGAGACCCTTGCCGAGAGAGGAGACCACGCCGCCGGTGATGAATATGAACCGCGTCATGGAACTCCAGTTTACAGCATTCGGCGCGCCCGTCACATGGTAAAGGGTAGTGACGATCGATAAAGGTCAGCGCGCCAGCGGCGCGCTCGGCTGCGCCGGCTCCGCTGGCGGGGTTTGCGGCGCGGCCGGGACGGCCGGTGCCTCCGGCGCCGCTGGCGTGCTTTGCTCGATAATCGACCGCGGCGCACGCTCGCGGTTACTCATGACGACGAGCAGCGCGCTCGTCGTCATGAACGCGGCCGCGAGAATCGCGGTAGCCCGGGTCAGCAGGTTCGCCGTCGTCCGGCCGGTCATAAACCCCGACATGCCGCCGCCGCCCATACCGAGCGCGCCGCCTTCGCTCTTCTGCAACAAGACGACACCCACTAGCGCGACGGCGATGAGAACATGAACGGCGAGCAGCAGAATGATCATTGCGGTTATCTATTCACTCGCCATGCGGCTGACCAGAACCCTGGTCTATTCCGCCGCGTAACTACGCACGATTGTCCAGAAATCATCCGCACTGAGGCTGGCGCCGCCAACCAGAGCGCCGTCGACCTCGGGGAGAGTGAGGATGGTCGGGCAGTTTCTCGGGTTCACCGACCCGCCATAGAGGATGCGGATGCCGGCTGGTGTGCGACGCCGGATTTCGGCATGCATCGCGGTGATGTCCTCGGTGGTCGCGGTCAGTCCCGTTCCGATCGCCCAAACCGGCTCATAGGCGATGACAAGCCCAGCCACGGCGGCGGCCGGAATCGATCCGCCGAGCTGCGACGATACGATTTCGACTGCCTTTCCGGTCTGACGTTGTTCCTGTGTTTCACCCACGCAAAGAATCGCCACCAGACCCGCCCGCCACGCGCCGCCAATCTTGTCGCGAATCTCGGCGTCGGTTTCGTGATGATTCTGGCGCCGCTCGGAATGACCGAGGATGACGTATTTGCAACCGAGTTCGGCCAGCATTTCGGCGCTGACGTCGCCGGTATGGGCACCCTTCGGGGATGAGTGGCAATCCTGCCCGCCGAGCGCGATACCGCTTCCGGCGAGAATGCCGCCCACCGTCTCGAGGAGGGTGGCGGGGGGGCAGACGAGAAGTTCGCAGCCGATCTCGCCGCCGGCCGAGGCGGTCCGCTCGACAAGCGCGCGCGCCAGCGCCGCGCCGTCTGCGCGTAACCCGTTCATCTTCCAATTGCCCGCGACAAGTTTGGTCCCCATCGCCATGTTGCGACCCCGCCGGCCGGTCTCTATCATCCGGTCACTACGATCACACCGGCTTTCGGACGGGTCAACCGAGCCGAGCCGACAGAAAGTGGCAAGCTGCCTCCATGTTGCAAGCGATCCGCTCCAGAGCGGGATCCTTTATCGTCAAGGCTTTGTTCGGACTGCTGATCCTGACCTTCGGCGTCTGGGGGATCGGAGACATCTTCCGCAACCGCGGGACCGACACGGCGGTCGCGACGGTCGGCGACCAGAGCATCCGCGCCGAGGATTTGCAGACCGCGCTGCGCCGGGCGCTAGACCAGATGAGGGTGCGATTCGGCAGCTCGATCGATCTTGAGCAGGCAAAGAAACTCGGTTTGGTGGACCAAACTCTTCGTCAACTGATCGACCGCAGCCTGATCGATCAGGAGGTGGCACGGCTCAAGCTCGACGTCTCGGACGACGTGATCCGGAACGTGATCACCGGCAATCCAAGCTTCAGGGGATCGAACGGGCAATTCGATCGCAGCCTGTTTGGCGCCGTACTCGCCGCGAACAACCTCACCGAGGATCAATACGTGGCGCTGTTGCGTCGCGATATCCCGCGCAGCGACCTTGTCCATGCGGTGACGGGTGGCGCCGTCGTGCCGTTGCCGACCGTCGATTTGCTCTACCAATACCGCAACGAGAAGCGCACCGCGGATGTCATTTCGCTGCCCGCGGCCGGGGTCACCGATATTGGCCAGCCGAGCGAAGATCAGCTCAAATCTTTCTACGACCAGCATCAGGATATGTTTCGGGCGCCCGAATACCGTAATTTCACCGTGGCGAGCCTCAGCCCGGCGGATGTCGCGAAGGACATCGAAATTCCGGAAGCGAAGCTGAAAGAGGAGTACGACCAGCGCCAGGACGAGCTGCAACTCCCCGAGCGCCGCGAAGTGGAGCAGATCTTGGCGCCTTCGGAAGACAAGGCGAAAGAAGCCGGAGCGGCGCTGGCCGCTGGTAAGGATTGGCGGGAAGTCGCGACGACGATTGCCGGCCAGAACCCGGACACGATCGATCTCGGTCTGTTGAAGCGCGACGAGATGCCGAAGGCGCTCGCCGACGCCGCTTTCGAGCTGCCGCTGAACAAGCCGAGCGAGCCGGTAAAAACTCTGCTCGGCTGGCATATCCTTGAGGTTACTAAAATCGAGCCGCCGGTCGCGCAGTCTTTCGAGCAGGCCAAGCCGCAGCTCGAAGCCGATCTCGCGCGCCAGGAAGCGGTCGATCGTATCTACAAGATTGCCAACAACGTCGACGACGCGTTGGCGGGCGGCGCCGCGATCGACGATGCGGCGACGAAATTCGGACTGAAGACAACCACGGTGGCGGCGGTTGATGTCGGCGGCCATGATCCCGAGAACAAACCGGTGGCGCTGCCGGTGGCGCCCCAGGACGTCTTGAAGGTCGCCTTTGCGACCAATGAGAGTCAGGCGGGCAGGGTGACCGAGACTGCGGATGGCGGGATTTTCGTGCTGCGCACGGACAAGGTGATTGCTTCGCAGGTCAAGCCGCTTGACGAGGTGAAGGACAACGCGGTCGCGGCCTGGCAGGCCGACAAGCGGCGCGAGGCTGTCGCCAAAGAGGCCAAAGAACTCGCTGCCGCGGTCACTCCCGAGACGCGGTTGACGACCGTCGCCGCCGGGAAAGGCCTCAAGACTACCACCTCGCCGCCGTTCGACCGGCGTCCCAGCCCAGAGGCTGGCATCCCGGCAGTCCTCGTTGGCAAACTGTTCTCAGCCAAGCCGGGTGAGGTGGTTACCGCTTCGGATGCGAGCGGATCCTTCGTCGCGCAGCTCGACGAAGTGCAGCGCCCCGAAAAACCGTCGCAGACCGACACGGCCGAGCTGTCGCGCGAACTCGACGCCGCGCAGCAGGCCGATCTCACTGAGGAGCTGACACGGGCTCTGCGCGCTCGCTTTCCGGTCGAGATCCACCGCGAAACGCTCGACCGGCTCTTCTGAGCAGTTGCTGAACCCGCCCCTCGACCGAACTCGTTAGTCGAGCTGGGAAAAACGGGCCTGCTCGCTGGTCCACTCGCCGGCGCGCGACTTGTCACCTGCCAAAACGCGATGCGCTGGGTAGGCTGCGGCAGAATGCCGCGTAACTGACGTTTGGGGCCGGAAGGTTGATCTTGCCCAAATGGTCCCGTTAACTTCTTGACGCATCAACTCCTTCACATGCGCGGACACGAGTTGCTAATCCCTACTACAGCAGAAATTAACCAAACACGAGTTATTGACAATCCTCGCTTTATTACCGGCAAATGTGACGAGCGTGCAACTAAAACGACAAGCATACGACGTCATTCTGAGTTTGAAGTTCCGTAATGGAGGAAGCCGATGCGCTGTATCGAATCGCGTGCGGCGATTGTCGTGGCTGTGGCGCTGGCGTTCTCAACGGGCGCAGCCCTGACCACGCCAGCGGGGGCGACCGTGATGACTTTCACCAGTTCTGCGGCGTTCACCGCGACAGCGGCCGGCATCCCGCTAACAGTCGAGAATTACTCTACGGGCGTGGCCGGCGAGACAATCGCCAATGGCGGAACTTTCGACGGGCTCACTTATACCTTCGCCGCCGGCCCGAGCGGTACATTGCTGGGCGGGATCATTACAAATCAATTTAACAGCTTTAGCGGATTAAGTCTCGGAGGCAGTCAGTCTGGCGGTCAGCAATTCTTTTTTGGCGGTGATAGCGTCACGGTTACCTTTCCATCTCCAATAAACGCGATCGGTGCCTTTTTCAACGTCAACATGAATTCGGGAAATTACGTGCTTGCTACATCAGCGGGGTCGGTAAGCACTGGAAGCGCAACCTACGATACCCCGTTGCCATTGACATTCGTGTTCGATGGTCTGATTTCCACTACGCCTTTTACCAGCGCGACCTTTTCCAGCACTAATACGTCTCTGGGCAGCTTCAACATTCCCGAAATCCAATTCGGCGCGGCGGCGCCGGCAGTCCCGGAACCTAGCTCTCTTACCCTCCTTTGCACCGCTCTGGCTGCTGGCAGCGCGATGTGGTGGAGACGCCGCTTCGGCGGATAGGCCCTTCAGTTGACCGTGAAATACCTCTGTCATGCTCGTACGGAATCAGGAACTCGTTTTCGCCTGCAAGCGGGACGAGTAGCCGCCATTACTCTGCGAACCGGCGCGTCAGCGTTGAGGCGATCTCGCGGGCTGGATCGTTTGGGACCGCCGCCCGGAACATCTCTACGATGCGGGAGAATTTTCTCGCGGACGAACCATCAGCAAATTCGCGATTGAAGGCACCCGCCCCGTTGGCGTGGACGATCACCCGTCCACAGGCTCGCGGTGACGATCTCCGTCCCACCCGTCTCGATATCCTTTGGCGGCCTCGTCGTAATGCTTCGCCAGGCGACGAAGCATATCGACTAATTAGTACGGTCCGGTCGACCTTGCGGCAGGAGCACCGTCGCGCATCTGCTGCAGCACCTGTGAGGCCGCCATGCGGAGCAGCGCCGCATCGCCCATGATCGTCGTGAAGTTGTAGCCCATCTCGATCATCTGCTTCGCGTAGGCCGGGCTGCCGGTGTGGATGCCGGCCTTGACGCGATGGCGGCGGCAGCCGTCGAGAATCTTTTTGAGGTTCGCGATCATGCGTTCGTCGGTCTTGTCGAGGCCGGGCGGCAGGCCCATCGTGATCGACAGATCCGACGGACCGACATAAACCGCGTCGAGCCCCGGCGTCGACAGGATCTCGTCGAGATTGTCGATCGCCTCGACGGTCTCGATCATCGCAAAGGCGATGATCGTCTCGTTGGCCTTTTCCTGGTAATCCGCACCGCCATAGAGCGCCGCGCGGATCGGCCCGGAGCTGCGGTAGCCGGCTGGCGCGTAGCGGCAGGCGCCGACAAACTTCTCGCATTCGGCGCGGCTGTTGACCATCGGGCAGATCACGCCATAGGCGCCGGCGTCGAGCGCCTTCATGATATGCGCCGGGTCGTTCCACGGCACGCGCACCATCGGCGTCGCGTCTGTCGTCGAGATGCCTTGGAACATCGTCACCATCATCTGGTAGTCGACGACGCCGTGCTGCATGTCGACGACCAGCGAATCCCAGCCCAGATTGGCCATCAATTCGGCCGAGAAGCTGCTCGGAATGCCGCACCATCCGTTGATCACAGCCCTGCCGGCCGCCCAGGCGTCTCTCACTCGGTTCGCGCGCATACCGGTTCTCCTTGGCTCAACCCACTACCGACGATCCCGCCAGCTAAGTAGGCCGCTGTCAAGCGCGCACCGAGGTCTGACCTCTCCTGTTTCTACAGGAAAAATACAGGTGGCAAGCTGCCGCCTAGTAACGCAAATCCGACCCACGGTATCCGCACTTTTAGCGTCATGTCTGCGCAAGAAACAGACATCTTCGCGATCAACTGTTCGGACGGTTCGTTATTTAGCACGCCAATATGGCAATATTGAGACTGAGCTGGGATGGCTCAGGGCGAGGCGCGCGAGGTTG
>Ga0310916_10000147_pt1 | contig 34074 bp, 34 predicted proteins | sample GREbulkMGLF176_FD_203444 | JGI IMG/M metagenome (GOLD analysis project Ga0310916, IMG submission 203444) | Lab enrichment of tropical soil microbial communities from Luquillo Experimental Forest, Puerto Rico - GRE.bulkMG.LF176 | ecosystem: Environmental > Terrestrial > Soil > Tropical forest >...
GATTTCGAGCGAGACCGGGAAGCGTGCGGCAATCTCGTAGAGGACGGGTTTTCCCGACCACATCGAAATGCCGAAGTCGCCGCGGAAAAATCCCCACACGAAATCCACGAACTGTAGGAAGATCGGGCGATCGAGCCCGAGCTGGGCATGACAGGCCTGGACCGCCCGCTCGTCAAAGGTCCCGCCGCCCGAGCCGAGCCGCACAACGCAGATATCACCGGGAATGAGGCGCATCAACAGAAAGACGAGGGCTGCGGCGCCGACCAGGGTCGGGATCACCAGCAGCAACCGCTTTATGATGTACCGGTACATCTCTCTCCCTTCCACCGCCTCCCTTCCGCCGCCAGCTTACTTATCGAGCCAGATTGTCGCCAGATCCTGGTTGAGGTAATGGCTCGGACTGATCTTCCAGCCCTTCACATATGAGCGGTACGGAATTATCCGGTACCACCAGGGTGTCATGAACATATGCGCCTCGGTATCGAGCACGTATTTCTCGAATTCGCGCATCAGGGCGCGCTGTTTTGCGGCATCCGTCTCGTGCAGCAGGCTCTGATAAAGGTCGATCTCCTTCTGGTCGTCGTAATTCCCGTAATTTTCAGTGTAGACCGAGCGCGGCAAGAACTTACCGACATCGAGCAGCGGGTTGACGACGGCCTGGCAATTGAAATCCACCGTCACGTCGAAGGTGCCGTTGCGCAGCCCTTCAAAAAACGGACCGGTCGGCAATACGCGCTGCGTGACCTGCAGCCCGACCTTGCTCCACTCGTCGATCAGCCAAGTCGCCACATATTTATAGGGCTGATCGACATTGCGGTTCATCAGCTCGAATTTCAGGCCTTCCGCTCCTGCCTCCTTCAATAGACGCTTCGCTTCCGTCCGCGATTTTTCTATATCAGGCCAGAAGCCGGCGATCGTCTGCAATTCCTCCTTCGTTGCTGCCAGCGGGGAGCCCGGGAAGACGATGCCGCCGACGGTGCGCACATTAGCGATCTTAGCGAGCGCCGGCGCGCCGTGCCAGTTGTCCACCGCCAGGGTCAGCGCGCGGCGCACGCGAGCATCGTCGAAGGGTTTCTTCTTGTGATTCGGCGTGACCAGATTGACGCAATTCCAATCACTCTCCTGCACCACAATCTTGTCGCCGAGCTCCTTGACGAGCTGATCGCGCGATGAGGGCGGCAGCCCCCGAAACTCCATCGCACCCCTATCGGCCCGGATCGCATCGACCCGAACCGCCTGTTTATCGGCGTAGATTGCGGTAAAGCCGTCGAGATAAGGCAGCCCCTCGACATAATAATCGGGGTTGCGCGCCCCCTTGATCGACTGACCGGTCTCTAACCCGGCGAATCTGAAAGGGCCCGAACCCAGGATGTTCTTTTCGTACCAGTGCGGGTCCTTATCGAGAATTTCCTTCTTGTAGATCCAGGCAAACGGATCGGCGAGAGCCGGCAAAAACGCGTTTGTCGCGAACTTCAGACGGAACACCACGGTCGCCGGGTCGGGGGCTTCGACCTTGTCGAGCATGACGAAATAGCTCTCACGCGCGCTCGTCACGCCCTCCGGCGGGTGGATGATCGCGTTCCAGCTCGCCGCCACATCGGCGGCGGCTAGCGGCGATCCGTCGTGGAACTTCACGTGATCGCGAATTTTGAAGGTATAGGTCTTGCCGTCGTCGGTCGGCTGCGGCATCGCCGTGCAGAGGTCGCAGACGAAGTCAGTCGTCGAAGCCGGGTTGTTTGGATCGACCCGGACCAGCACACTATAGAAGGGCGCCGCCGAATGAACCGTCGCGAAGGTCGTCTCGCGGTGGCCGTCGAGGCTTGGCGGCGCGTCGGCAGGGATCATGTAGGTCAACGTTCCGCCCGACTTCGGGTTGTCGGCGGTCGCGGGCACGGTGCTCGCAACAGCCGCCGCAAGAGCCGCTGCCATAAGCCCTGCCCGAATGTGCATAACCATGTTCCTTCGAGAATATGCCGTCACATCAGCACCTCGGTACAGGCGACCCAGTGGCCCGGTTGCACCTCGCGCAACTCGGGGCGAGCCTGGTTACAGCTTGCGACCACGATTGGGCAGCGCGGATGGAAGACGCAGCCCGAGGGCGGGTTGATCGCGCTCGGTACCTCCCCTCTCACCGGCCGAAATGTGCGGCCTGCCTCGACCGTCGGATCGGGCACCGGCACGGCCGCCAGGAGCGCCCTCGTGTACGGATGCAGCGGATTGTCGAAGAGCTCGTCGCAATCCGCGAGCTCGACAATGCGCCCGAGATACATGACCGCAACCCGCTGGCACAGATGCCGGACGACCGAGAGGTCGTGCGCGATGAACAGATAGGTCAGCCCGAACTGACCGCGCAAATCTTCGAGCAGGTTGACGATTTGCGCCTGGATCGACACATCGAGAGCTGAGACCGCCTCGTCGCAGACGATGAATGCTGGCTCCAGAGCGAGCGCACGGGCGATGCCGACACGCTGACGCTGGCCGCCCGACATCTCGTGCGGATAACGGTCGGCGAATTTCGGGTCGAGGCCACAGACCGACAGCAGCTCGCGCACGCGGGCAGCCCGGCGCGCGCCATTACGCTCGAGTCCGTGCACCATGATCGGCTCGGCGATGATCTCGCCGACCTTCATGCGCGGGTTGAGCGAGCTGTACGGATCCTGGAAAATGACCTGGATGCGGCGCCGCAGCACCATGAGGTCCTTGCGCTCGAGCTTGGCGATATCGATGCCGTCATAGAGGATTTCGCCGGCGGTCGGCCGCTCGAGCCGCAGGATGCATCTTCCGGTCGTCGTCTTGCCGCAGCCGCTTTCGCCGACAAGCCCCAAGGTCTCGCCGCGGCGCACCGAGAAATTGATCCCGTCGACCGCCTTCACCTCGCCGATCTTGCGGTTGATGACGATCCCCTCGGTGACCGGGAAATGCATCTGCAATCCCCTGACCTCGAGGAGTGGCTTGGTATCGATCGTAGCTACGCTCATGACGCTATTTGTCGAGCCAGATCGTCGCCAAATCCTGATTGACGTAATGGCTGGGGCCGATCTTCCAGCCTTTGACATAGGACCGGTACGGCACGGTTCGCTGCCACCACAGCAGGTAGATCGCATGCGCCTGCTCGTCGAGAACGTATTTGTTGAACTCGAGCAAATCGGCGCGCTGTTTGGTCTTGTCGAGTTCGCGCAGCTGCTTGTCGTACATCTCGATTTCCTTCGGATCGTCAAACTGCCCGTAGTTCGAGCCGGACACCGAATGCGGCAGGTATTTGCCGACATCGGCGAGCGGATTGACGACATTCTGGCAGTTGCCCTCGGTACCTACATCGAAATTGCCGCTACGGAGCGCCTCGAACCACGGCCCGGTCGGCAACACTCGCTGCGTGACGTGCAGTCCGATCTTGCTCCATTGGTCAACGACCCAGATGCCATAGTACTTATAGGGTTGATCGACGTTGCGGTTCAGAAGCTCGAAGCTGAGCCCTTCAGCACCCGCCTCCTTCAGGAGCCGTCTCGCCTCCGCCCGCGACTTTTCGATATCGGGCCAATACCCGGCAATCTGCTGCAGCTCCTCTTTTGTCGGGGCAAGCGGCGAGTCCGGGAACGTCAGGCCGCCGACCGTATGAACAATGGCGATCTTGGACAGCTCCGGTGCGCTGCCCCAGCGGTCGATGGCCAATGTCAACGCGCGCCGCACGCGGACGTCGTCAAACGGCTTGCGCTTGTGGTTCGGGGTTATCACCCCGCCACAGTTCCAGTCACTGGTCTGTACGGTAAGTTTGTCGCCGAGAGCCTTTTTCAGCTCGTCGACAGTGGAGGGCGGGAAGCCGCGAAATTCGATCGCCGCCCGATCGCTGCGGATCGCCTCCACCCGGACGGCCTGCTTCTCCGCGTAGATGCCGGTGAATCCGTCGAGATAAGGCAGTCCTTTGCGAAAATAGCCGGGGTTCTTGACCCCCCTCATCGACTGGCCGACTTCGTAAGAAGCGAATTTGAAGGGGCCAGACCCCATGATGTTCTTCTCGTACCAGTGCGGGTCCTCGTCTAGGATCGCTTTTTTGTAGATCCAGGCGTAGGGGTCGGCCAATGCCGGCAGAAATGCGTCGGTGGCGAACTTTAGACGAAAGACGACAGTCGTCGGATCCGTAGCCTCAACCTTGTCGACCATGACGAAATTGCTCTGCCGGGCACTGATGACGCCGCTCGGCGGAAAGATGATCTCATTCCAGCTCACAGCGATATCCTCCGCCGTCAATGGCGAGCCGTCGGTGAATTTGACCCCCTCCCGGATCTTGAAGGTGTAGGTCTTGCCGTCATCGGTTGGCTTTGGCATCGCGGTGCACAGATCGCAGACGAGATCGTCGGTCTTGCCCGGATCGTAGGGGTTGGCGCGGATCAAGACGCTGTAAAACGGTGCGGCCGAGTGGATCGTCGCATAGGTCTCCTCACGGTGCGCGTCGAAGCTCGGCGGCGCGTCCGCCGGGATCATATAGGTCAGCGTATCGCCACGTTTCGGCTCCTCGTCGGCCGCGACCGGAGCAGCGCACAGGGTTACACCGAGAATGGCCGCCGCCGCTTTACAGTTGAATTTCACCCACGTCTCCCTGCTTGACTATTTGTCGAGCCAAATCGTCGCCAGGTCCTGATTGATGAAGTGCGTAGGGCTGATCTTGAAGCCCTCGACATAAGACCGGTACGGCACGATCCGGTGCCACCACAGCACCCAGATCATATGCGCCTGATCGTCGAGCACGTATTTCTCGAACTGGCGCATCAACTCGCGCTGACGTTCCGGATCGGTCTCGCGCAACATCCTGTCGTAAAGATCGACCTCCTGCGGGTCGTCATAATTTCCGTAGTTCTCGCTGTCGACCGTAGCTGGCAGAGCCTTTTGCACATCGAGCAGCGGGTTGACCATGCCGTGACCGGGGGCTTCGAGCACGACATCGAAGTCGCCGCTGCGCATCGCCTCGAACCACGGACCGGTCGGCACCACCCGCTGCCTCACGTGCAGTCCGATCTTGTCCCACTCGTCGATCAGCCACGTCGCGACATATTTGAAGGGCTGATCGACATTGCGGTTGAGGAGCTCGAAGGAGAGGCCCTCGGCCCCCGCCTCCTTTAACAGCCGCCGCGCCTCGGCCCGCGATTTCTCAATGTCGGGCCAGAACCCCGCGACCTGTTCCAGCTCTTCTCGCATCGCAGCCAATGGCGAGCCAGGGAACACGATGCCGCCGACGGTCTTGACGATCGCGATCTTCGACAACCCCGGTGCGCCGTGCCAGCGGTCGATCGCGAGGGTCAGTGCACGGCGGACACGCGGATCGTCGAACGGTTTTTTCTTATGATTGGGCGTGACGCCGCTGGCGACATTCCAATCGCTTTCCTGCACTGTAACCTTGTCGCCAAGCGCATTGACGAGCTCGTCGCGCGCCGCAGGCGGCATGCTGCGGAATTCTATCGCCGCGCGGTCGCTGCGTATCGCTTCGACCCGCACCGCCTGCTTGTCTGCGTAGATGCCGGTAAAACCATCGAGGTAAGGCAGCCCCTTGTGGTAATAATCTGGGTTCTTCTCACCCTTGATCGACTGGCCGACCTGATAATCGACGAATTTGAAAGGCCCCGAGCCACGAATGTTCTTTTCGTACCAGCGCGGGTTCTCATCGAGAACGGCCTTCTTGTAGATGAAATTGAACGGGTCGGCGAGCGCCGGCAGGAACGCGCTCGTCGCAAATTTCAGGTGGAAGACGACCGTCGACAGGTCGGGTGCCTCGACTTTGTCGACCATCAGATAGTTGCTGGAACGTGCGCTCAACAGGCCGTTTTCGGGAAAGATGATCTTGTTGTAGCTCGCGGCCACATCAGCGGCAGTCAGCTGAGAGCCGTCGTGAAATCGGACATCCTGGCGGATTCTGAACGCGTAGGTCTTGCCGTCATCGGCCGGCTGCGGGATCTCGGTGCAGAGGTCGCAGACAAAATCGGTAATATTGGCAGGGTTGTCCGGGTTGACCCGGATCAGCACGCTGTAGAACGGCGCGACCGAGTGCACCGTCGCATAGGTGCTCTCGCGATGCCCGTCAAAGCTCGGCGGCGCATCCGCCGGGATCATGTAGGTGAGCGTCCCGCCGCGCTTCGGCTCCTCGCCCGCGACCGCCGGCAGTGGCAATAGTAGGACGCCAATCAGCAACGCTATGCTCGGTGATTTTTTTAACGAGCACCACCAGTGCGTCACACCGGCCCACGGGTCCGCGCGGAGCGCGGCCCGAGGACAGGCTCCGGCCGGTGTCCATGTCCGCCATGGATCGCGGCCTCCGCCGGGATGACAAGAAAACGGAACACTCACCCCAGTTTCTTCCCGCTTACTTGTCGAGCCATATCGTCGCCAAATCCTGGTTGAGATAATGGCTGGGGCTGATCTTCCAGCCCTTCACATACGACCGGTAAGGCACGGTCCGGTACCACCACAACAAAAAGATCTCGTGCGCCTGGTCGTCGAGCACATGTTTCTCGAACTCCCGCATCAGCGAACGCTGCTTCGCGGGATCGGTCTCGCGCAGCAGCTTGTTATATAGGCCGAGTTCCTGCGGGTCCTCGAACCGGCCGTAATTTGCGGCATAGTTGGGCAGATATCTTTGCACGTCGATAAGCGGGTTGACGACGTCCTGACAATTGCCGGCGAGAACGGCATCGAAATTGCCGTTGCGCATCGCTTCAAACCAGGGACCGGTCGGCACGACGCGCTGCGTCACATGGAGCCCGATCTTGCTCCACTCGTCGATGACCCATGTCGCATTATATTTGTAGGGCTGGTCGACATTGCGGTTCAGCAGCTCGAAGCTGAGCCCTTCGGCTCCCGCCTCCTTCAACAGACGCCTCGCCTCGGCCCGCGACTTCTCGATGTCGGGCGAAAACCCGGCGACGTCCTCCAATTCCTCCTTGTCCGCCGCCAATGGCGAGCCGGGGAAGACGATGCCGCCGACCGTATGTACATTGGCGATCTTGGCGAGTTGCGGCGCGCCACGCCAGCGGTCGATCGCCAGGGTCAGCGCGCGGCGTACCCGGACATCGTCAAACGGCTTTTTCTTGTGGTTGGGTTCAATGAAACTGCCGCAATTCCAGTCGCTGGTCTGCACGGTGATCTTGCCGTCCAATGCATTGACCAGCTCGTCGCGCACCGAGGGTGGGAAACCGCGGAACTCGATCGCGGCGCGGTCGGCGCGAATGGCATCAACCCGCACCGCCTGCTTGTCGGCATAGATCGCCGCGAAGCCGTCGAGATAAGGCAGCGCCTGGTGGTGATAATCGGGGTTCCTCACCCCTTTGATCGACTGGCCGGTCTCGTAGCCAGCGAATTTGAACGGGCCGGAGCCCTCGATGTTTGTCTCGTACCAGCGGGGGTCCGTGTCGAGGATCGCCTTTTTGTAGATCCAACCGTAGGGGTTGGCGAGCGCCGGGAGGAACGCAGTCGTCGCGAATTTCAGATGGAAGATCAGCGTCGTCGGGTCAGGTGCCGTGACCGTGTCGACCATCTGGTACCAGCTCTCGCGCGGGCTTAGAACGCCTTTGGGCGGATGGATGATCTCGTCCCAGCTCGCCGCCACGTCCGCTGCGGTCAGCGGCGATCCGTCGTGGAACTTGACGCCCTCGCGGATCTTGAACGTGTAAGTCTTGCCGTCATCGATCGGCTGCGGCATCGCTGTGCACAGATCACAGACGAACTCGTTGGAGGACGGGTTGCTCGGATCGACGCGGATCAGCACGCTGTAGAACGGCGCGGCCGAATGTATGGTCGCAAAGGTGGTCTCGCGATGGCCGTCGAAGCTCGGCGGCGCGTCCGCCGGGATCATGTAGGTGAGGGTGCCGCCGTATTTAGGCGTCTCTGCGGCTGCAGCGGGCGCGACGAGCGCCGCCGCGATGAGCATTGCAGCCAGCGTCGCTGACTTGGTTTCCACTGCTTCCTCCCATGTTCGCCTGTTTTGCTATTTATCGAGCCAGACCGTTGCCAGATCTTGGTTAATGTAATGGCCCGGGCTGATCTTCCATCCCTTTACATACGACCTGTAGGGGACGATCCGGTACCACCACAATACCCAGATCTCGTGGGCCTGGGTATCGAGCACGTATTTCTCGAAATCACGCATTAAAGCGCGCTGCTTGGAAGAGTCGGTCTCCCTCAGCATCTTGTCGTATAGATCGACCTCTTGCGGGTCTTCATAGTAGCCGTAGTTTCCGCTGTAGATCGAGCTCGGCAAGTAGGCTTGGACGTCGATCAGCGGGTTGGGCACGCCATGGCAATTAGCTATCAAGGCGACCTCGAAATTGCCGCTGCGCAGCGCCTCCAATTCCGGGCCGGTCGGTTGAATGTTCTGGGTGACGTGGAGCCCGATCTTGCTCCATTCGTCGACGAGCCAAGTGCCGACATATTTATAGGGCTGGTCGACACCCCGGTTCAACAGCTCGAAGCTGAGCCCCTCGGCTCCGGCCTCCTTCAACAGGCGCCTGGCCTCGGCCCGCGACTTTTCAATATCTGGCCAGAAGCCCGCGATCTGTTGAAGCTCCTCTTTGGTCGCCGCCAGTGGTGAGCCCGGAAACACAATGCCGCCGACGGTATGCACATTGGCGATCTTCGAGAGCGCCGGTGCGCCGTGCCATTGGTCGATTGCCAGGGCCAGGGCGCGCCGGACGCGCGCGTCGTCGAAGGGTTTCTTCTTGTCGTTGGGAGTCACCAGGTTTCCGCAGTTCCAGTCGCTCTCCTGCACGCTGATCTTGTCACCCAATACCTTGACCAGCTCGTCGCGCGTCGCCCTTGGCAAGCCGCGAAATTCCATCGCGGCGCGGTCGCTGCGGATTGCGTCGATACGCACCGCCTGCTTTGGCGCGTAAATGGCGGTAAAGCCGTCGAGATAGGGGAGTCCCTTGCGATAATAATCGGGATTGCGTATTCCCTTGATTGCCTGCCCGGTCTGGTATTCGGCGAGTTTGAACGGGCCCGAACCCAAGATATTCTTCTCGTACCAGCGGGGATCCTTGTCGAGGATCTCCTTTTTGTAGATCAATGTGAAGGGGTCGGCGAGCGCCGGCAGAAACGCGCTTGTTGCGAATTTGAGGTGGAAGACAACCGTCGTCGGGTCCAGCGCCTCTACCGTGTCGACCATTTCGTACCAGCTCGCGCGCGGGCTCAACATGTCCTTTCGTGGATGAATGATCAGCTGCCAGCTCGCCGCGACATCGGCGGCGGTCAATGGTGAGCCATCGGTGAATTTGACGCCGTCGCGGATCTTGAAGGTGTAGGTCTTGCCGTCATCGGTCGGCTGCGGCATCGCCGTGCACAAATCGCAGACAAAGTCGGTCGTCGAGGAGGGGTTCTCCGGGTTGATCCGGATCAACACGCTGTAGAACGGGGCGACCGAATGCAGGGTTGCGAACGTGCCCTCGCGATGAGCGTCGAAGCTGGGCGGCGCATCCGCCGGGATCACGTAAGTGAGGGTGCCGCCGCGTTTCGCCGGGGCCTCCTCCTCGGACGGCGCCGCGGCCAATGCTGTGGTTCCAACGGCAAGAATGCCTACACCTGCCGCCAACCACCACGAACCGAATTTCATCTTCGCCTCTCGCTGCGAGGTAATCAGGATGCGGCCACGCCGTCCGCCGGCTGAAGCTGCCTCTCCGCCGCGACCATTTCGATCGCGATCTCGTTGCTGCGGAAGCATGCCGCGAAATGCGGCCGGTCCGCCGCCCGTTGCAGCGGCGGCCGCGCCACGGCGCAGGCCTCGATCGCAAACCGACAGCGCGGCCGGAACGAGCAGCCGGCATCGAGCCGGGTCAGGTCGGGCGGCTGACCCTCGACCGGGTCGAGCCGCGCCTGGCGCGGGCGATCGAGCCGCGGCACCGAGCGCAACAGCGCCATCGTGTAGGGATGCCGGGGCTCGTGATAAATGTCGGCGGCGGGGCCGCTTTCGACGATGCGGCCGGCATACATCACGTTGACGCGGTTGGCGTAGCGCGCCACGACCCCGAGATTGTGGGTGATGATGATCAGCGCTACGTGAAGGCGGCGCGTCAGCTCCTTCATCAGCTCGAGGATCTGCGCCTGGATCGTCACGTCGAGCGCTGTCGTCGGCTCGTCGGCGATGATCAGCTTGGGGTCGCACGCCAACGCGATCGCGATCATGATGCGCTGGCGCATACCGCCCGAGAGCTGATGCGGATACTGCTTGAGGCGCCGCGCCGGGTCGGCAATGCCGACCACGGCCAGCAGTTCGACCGCTCGTTTTTGAGCTGTCGGGCGATCGGTCCCGCGATGCTGCTCGATCGTCTCGGTGATCTGCCGGCCGATGGTCAGGACCGGGTTCAACGAGGTCATCGGCTCCTGAAAGATCATACCGATGTCGGCGCCGCGGACCTGGCGAATGTCCTCGCCCGACAACCGCAGCAAGTCGCGGCCGTCGAACAGGATTTCGCCTCCGGTGACGCGTCCGGGCGGATCCGGGATCAGCCGCAGGATCGATAGCGCACCAGCGGTCTTGCCCGAGCCGCTCTCACCGACGATCGCCACCGTCTCACCACGTTCGACGGTGTAGGAGATACCGTCGACGGCGGGCACGGTCCCGGCGCCTGTACGAAACTCGGTATGCAGGTCTCTGACCTCTAGGAGTGGTGGCAAAACACTCGCTCCGCCCTCCCGTTCACGCCGTGCTGCCCGTGGTTTTTCTGGCGCCGCTGTGGTGGTATCGACCCGGCTGCCGCCTGTCAACCGCGGCAAGCAGGACTTCACGCCCCCACCGCGTCTGGCTAAGATCCCGCCGGCGTCAACGTCATCAACGATGAGGAGGACCGTTTAATGCCTGTTTCCATGTACCACGCATCTGTTCCGGTGTTTCTCCAGCTGCTCGGTGGCCTCAAGGGCGTCATCGAAAAGGCCGAGGCGCACGCGGCCGGACACAAGTGGGATGAAAACACCATACTGAATGAGCGGCTCTATCCTGACATGTTCACCCTCGCTCGGCAGGTGCGGCAGGCGAGCGAGCACGCATTTGGCGCCGGACGGGCTGCCGGCGTCGAGGTGCCCAACCTTCCCGCCATCGATAACAGCTACGCCGAGATGAAGTCGCGGATTGACAAAACCATCGATTTTCTGAAAGGACTACAGCCCAATCAGCTTGACGGCAAGGAAGACAGCCAAGTCACCATTACCGCGGGCGGCCAGCCGCGCACCTTCCGCGCTCAGAATTACCTCTATCACTTCGCGATGCCGAACTTTTATTTCCACACTACGACCGCTTACAATATTCTCCGCAGTCTCGGCATCGAGATCGGCAAGCGCGACTTCATGGGCCAAATGCCGTCATAACGCTCACCACCCCTCCCTCTCCCCGACTGCCGCTGAGCGCGGGAGAGGGACCGGGTGCCCGCTGCTCCTCAGGCCTTCGCCTCGAACGATTCCGCGACTGTTTTCGCCATGTCGAGGAACTGACGCCGGATCTTCGGATCCGGGATGGCGTAATAGAGCCGGATAAATTCGATCGTCTCCGGGCGTTGCAGGTACTCGCGCCACTGCCGGTCCTCGGGACTGAGTTCGGCGTCGTTTGGCCGTAGATCGCCAAAGAAATAGGAGATCGGCACGCCGAGGATGTCCGCCATCGCCGAAAGGCGAGAGGCGCTTACCCGGTTGGCACCGCCTTCGTATTTCTGCACCTGCTGGAAGGTGAGACCCAGGGCGTTGGCAAGGGTCTCCTGATTCATTCCAAGCAGCAGACGACGCATCCGGATACGCGCACCGACATGTACGTCGATCGGGTTTGGCACGCCGGTGCCGCGCCCGTATCTGGGAGTCGAGTTGGGCTCATCCAACTCTTTTGACGATTTTTTCAACCTACTTTCCCCTTTGCACCGGCTCCGCAAGGTTGCAACGGCTTTACACGAAGCGCAAGCAACATTCGACAAATGCAGGCATTGGTTGCCATTCAATTAACTTAAGGTCGAGCCGGGTCGGTTGCTATGGTTAATAATGTTTCTGACGAAGATGCGGACGGGTCAGGGATCTTTGCTGCCCATTTCGTCATAGCCGCGCCGGCTACTGATGAAGACCAGCGCCATCAGCCCGATGCCGAGCCCGAGGCTGAGGATGACCCCCAGCGCCAGCGCGATCCAACCTGCGAGGGTGATTTCCGATTCGCCGAGGCCGGACCACAAGCTCGCAATCACGACGACCACCACCAAGACTGCGCCGGCAGCGATCGTCACCGCGATCCAATTGCCCAACGCTCTCATCGACTCCTTTCGCTGGCGGTTAGGGGCATCATGATAAGATTGCCCCCGCCTGCCGCAGCTCGCCGACAAAGCGCTTAATCTCGCGGTGGCGCGTTTCCTCGTCGGGGGCGCGCAGCAGCGCCGAGGGATGCACCGTTGCGAGTGCGTAGGAAGCCCACCTCGACGGTACCACGCGGCCGCGGTCCTTGCTCACGCGAAAGGCTCTTCCAAACAGCGCCTGAGCCGCTGTCGCTCCCAAAGCAACGATGACGCGCGGCTTGACGACGGCAATCTCAGCTTCGAGCCATGGAAAGCACGCCTCAATCTCGACCGATCCCGGTTTGCTGTGGATCCGCCGCGGGCCGCGCGGCACCCATTTCAAATGCTTCACCACATTAGTCACGTAGGTCCGGCTTCGATCGATACCGGCCTCGACGAGGCAGCGGTCGAGCAGCTTGCCGGCCGGGCCAACGAAGGGATGGCCTGCTCGGTCCTCGACATCTCCCGGCTGCTCGCCGACCAGCATGACCACGGCTTTCTCCGGCCCCTCGCCGAAGACGGTCTGAGTCGTGTTTCGATGGAGGTGACATGCCGTGCATTCGGCAGCGGCCTGGCGCAGCGCCGCAATGGTTGGCTCGGCCGGAATAAGCTGATTGGTGGGCTGTCGCGCTCTAGTCACCATCCGACTTCTGAAAAGGACGCGCATTCGGACGCACATTCGTGTAAACGCGATTTTGCCGCAGTCGTACCGGCTGGCGCGAATTAAACCTGCCGCGAAAGCCGCCTATCGCTGCGGTCCGACACATGGCAAAGTGCCGGCTCGCCGCCCTCTCACGGAGACCCTAATGCCGACCAAGAGCCAGCATCCGGAGACACTCGTGCTGCATGCCGGGTATCGAAGCGACCCGACAACAACCGCGGTCGCGGTGCCGATCTATCAGACGACGAGCTACCAGTTCCACGATTCGCAGCACGCCGCAAATCTGTTCGGTTTGGCCGAACTCGGGAATATCTACACGCGGATCATGAACCCGACGACCGCCGTGCTCGAGGAACGGATGGCCGCGCTCGAAGGCGGTGCTGGCGCGCTGGCCCTCGCCTCGGGCCAAGCCGCCTCGCTGTTCGCGATCCAGAACATCTGCCAGGCCGGAGATAACTTCGTCAGCTCCACCGATCTCTACGGCGGCACGTGGAACCTGTTTCTCAACACGATGATGAAGACGATGGGGATGGAGGTTCGCTTCGTCGACCCGGTCGATCCCGAGAACTTCCGGCGGGCGACCGATAAGCGCACCCGCTGCTACTACGCCGAGACCTTGCCGAACCCCAAACTCGAGGTCTTCCCAGTCGCCGAAGTCGCCCGCATCGGGCGTGAGCTCGGAGTCCCACTGATCGTCGACAACACTGCTGCTCCGGTGTTGTGCCGTCCGTTCGACCATGGGGCCGCCGTGATCGTATATTCGACAACGAAATACGTCGGCGGGCACGGCACCTCGATCGGCGGCCTGGTCGTCGACGGCGGCAATTTCGATTGGGAGAAGCACGCCGATCGCTTCCCGATGCTCAACCAACCGGATCCGAGCTATCACGGTGCGGTCTGGACGCAAGCCGTCAAGCCCCTGGGGCCGATCGCCTATATCCTCAAAATGCGCGTGACCTTGCTGCGCGACCTTGGCGCGCCGATGAGCCCGTTCAATGCGTTCCTGTTCATCCAAGGGCTCGAAACCTTGCCGTTGCGCATGCGGGCCCACTGCGCCAATGCGTCTGCCGTCGTCAAGTTCTTGTCCGAGCACCCCAAGGTCACGCGGGTCATCTTTCCGAGCCTGATGACCGGCGAGGCCAAGCGACGCGCCGACGCTTATCTAAAGGGCGGCTATGGCGGGCTCGTCGGGTTTGAGCTGAAGGGCGGGCGCGAAGCCGGGCGGCGCTTCATCGACGCCCTGCAGATGTTCTACCACGTCGCCAATATCGGCGACGCGCGCAGCCTGGCGATCCATCCAGCGACGACGACCCACTCTCAGCTCTCTCCTGAAGAGCAGCTGCAGACTGGCGTCGACGAAAATTATGTTCGGCTGTCGGTCGGGATCGAGCATCAGGACGACATCATCGCCGATCTGTCGCAGGCTCTGGAGGCCGCCTGACCCGCACCGAGCACGAGACCGTTCTGAGTTTTCGCTGGCCGGTTGACCTGCCGTTGACGGTTGCCAGCCACGGGTGGGTGCATCTTGCGCCATGGCGCTGGGACCCTGACAGCGGCCAGCTCGCCCGTGTCGAAACGATCGAGGATCGCCTCGGAACGGTGGCGGTCTCACAGCGGCATCCCGGCGCGGTCATCGTCATCTGGCGGGGATTAGCCGCCACCGACGCGGCCGAGATCGCGACCCGGGTGCGACGCTGGCTTTCGGCCGATTGGGAGCCGGAGGCGGCGATTGAAGCTCTGCCAGACGCAGCGGTGCTGATTGAACGCGGCGGTGGCCGGCTGTTGCGCGGCTCGTCCTTCTACGAAGATTTCATCAAGACCGTGCTGACGATCAATGCCAATTGGTCGGCGACCTGCCGGATGGCGGCGGCCCTTGTTCGAGAGCCAGGGGGCGGAAGCTTCCCCGGGCCCTTGGCGCTTGTTGACTATGGCGAGGAACGGCTTCGCGAGCGAGCAAAGCTCGGCTTCCGGGCGCGAACCGTCGTTGCGGCGACACGTCAGATGCTGGACGATGGCGCGATCACGGCTGGCGGCAACGGCGCTCCTGACCGACTCGCTCACGACTACCTTATTGGGTTGAGCGGCATCGGCCCTTATGCCGCGGCGCACTGCCGCGTGCTGTTGCATGATTTCAGCCGGATCCCGGTCGATTCCTCCGTGCTCGCTTATCTGCGCGCGCAATATGGCTGCGACGCGGCCGAGTTCGTCGCCGGCCGGTCGGAATGGGGGGCCTACCTTGCACTCGGTTACAGAATGGTCCGGCTTCGCGAGAAGTTGGCGCAAGCGGCACTACCGTCGTCAAAATAAGACCTCAGGGGGAAGTTGGTCCGGCTGGATGCCAAGCTGGGCGAGCGCAGCGATGATCCATGTGCGGATTTGACCGGCGCCGCGATTGTCTTCGCGCCACGCCTCGACGACACCGCGAAAACGCCGGTCGCCGTCATACGGCACCGCTGGAGATACCGCGGCGCGTAGAGCCGGGGTGGGAATGACGAGATCGCCTGATTGCGGGTCCTTTCTGAGCGCGGCCAAGGCCAAGAGAACTGTTGTGATGACGCAATCGGCGCGGCCCGACCGAACTGCGAGCAAGGCTTCCTCGCGGGTCTTGAACCCGGTCATCGCGGCATTTCCGGCAAATCGGTGCGCGGCCTCTTCGCGCACCGAGCCGGTATCGACCGCGATCAAGGTCTCAGGAACGTTCAACTCTCTCCAACGCTTCGCGGCCAAGCCCTTGCGCGCCACGATTGCGTAAGCATCATGGAACAGCGGCGTCGTGAAATCGGCGAACATGGCGCGCTGCGCTGTCGGGCTGGGGCTGTAGGCCAAGTCAAATTTTCCGGTATGGAGGCCCGTCACGGTATCGGCCCAATCCGCTTCGCTGACGACGGCCTCGACGCCGAGCTCCGCAGCCAAATTGCGCGCCATCACGATCCAAAACCCCGACCATTGCCCGGAGGCGGGGTCCTTGAAGCAATAGGGCCCCTCCTCCGCGAACGCGGCGATGCGCAGCTTTCTCGTTCGCAGAATGCGGGCGAGCGTCGGTTCGTTCGCCGGCACCGGCTCCGCCGCCGGGGGGCTGGAGCCACGCCGGCGAGCGACCGCGCCGGCAGCGACAAGCCCGCCAAGTTCTCTGCGAGTTAACATGATCGCCTCTAGATTTGTGTTGGCGGAGTGCTGGTCCGTGGTTCCTGGCCCGTCGTCGTTGATCCGCCGATCTGGGCCGTGTAGCTTCGAATTCGCAATTACAATGGTCGGGTGCTGTGCTGCTTCGCCCCAAGTGCCGACCAGCCGCGACAGCGCGTTGTCTATATTGAGAAGAGCCTGTCCAAGGGGAGGATAGAAGATGTCGTATGCTCTCTACGTCTGTCTGCAAGACGATGACAAGATCGCGTGCTTGGCGATGAACGCCGACAGCGGCCAGCTTACGTCGCGCGCCGAGTTGGCGGCGGGCGGGCCGTCGGTCATGGCGATTAGCCTCGACCGGAAGACGCTGTACGTCGGACATCGCACCCAACCGTCAATTTCGAGTTTCCGGATCGATCACGATACCGGCGGGCTGACGCTCCACGGCACCGTGCCGACGGAGCATGCGCCGACGTTTCTCTCGCCCGACCGTAGCGGCCGGTATCTGCTCTCTGCCTACTACCAAGGCGGGTACGCGGCAGTGCATCCGTTAGGTGCGGACGGCGCCGTCGGCGGCGCCCTAATCGACCGGCGGGAAACGGCCACCGGCGCCCACGCGATATCGACCGATCCCTCGAACAGGTTTGCCTTTGTCCCGCACATCGCACGTCTCAACGACAATGTTCTGGAGCCCCCGCGGGACAATCCTGGCCCCAACATGATCATGCAGTTCAAGTTCGACGCCGAAAGCGGCCGTCTGACCCCCAATTCACCGTTCCGCGTCGAGCCGGCCGAACGCCTCGGCCCGCGGCACTATTGCTTTCATCCCAGTCGGGACCTCGTCTATTTTTCCAACGAGCAGGGCTGCAGCGTCACCGTCTATCGTCTGGACCGTGCGACCGGTGCCCTCTCCGCCGCGCAAACGATCTCGACGCTGCCAGACGGGTACACTGCGCGCAACACTTGCTCGCAGATTCACCTCACACCTTCGGGCCGCTTTCTCTATGTGGGCAATCGTGGCCACAACAGCATCGCGGCATTTGCCGTCGATGGCACGACCGGGCAACTGACTGCGATCGGGCACGTGCCGACCGAAGCGGTGCCCAGCGCCTTCGCTGTCGATCCCACCGGGCGCTTTCTGTTTGCCGCCGGCACCGCATCGGGCCGCCTGGCCTCGTATCGCATCGACGGCGAGAGCGGTGCGTTGACGGCCCTAGGGACTGTGGCTGTGGGCCAGCGACCTGCGGCCGTGTTGGCAACCCGCCTCGGCGATTGACCAGAGTTTGGGGCATAGCGGCAGACAGGGGCGCGGTTCACCCCCGGGTTCGGACGACGACTATCTCGTTATCTCGGCGCGGCGGGTCGCCGCGGCGGTCTCACCAGCGACGCTTCATCACGCCATGACCGCGATTCCGCGCTACCGCCCACACCGCGGGCCCGCCGTGCTTTCGGCCGGATTCCGTCCGTTCTTCCTCGGCTCGGCGCTGTGGTCCGCGCTCGCGATCCCGATTTGGCTGGTCTGCTTCGGTGGGGAGAGCACGCTCCCGACGAGCCTATGTCCCGCGATCTGGCATGTACACGAGATGGTCTTCGGCTTTGGCGCCGCGACTGTCGCCGGGTTTCTGCTGACCGCGATCCCGAACTGGACCGGGCGGATGCCCCTTCAGGGCGCGCCGCTCGCCTGCCTGGTGCTTTTGTGGCTTGTGGGGAGAGCCGGCGTGCTGATGTCGGCCCGGATCGGCCCGGAGGCGGCGGCGCTCCTCGATCTGGCCTTCCCGCTCGCTTTCCTCAACGTCGTCGGGCACGAGATCGCCGCCGGGCGGAATTGGCGCAACCTGCCGATCGTTGCCGCGCTCGCCCTCCTGCTGCTTGCCAATCTCCACGTGCATCTTCAGTCAGTCGGCATCGCGGCGACCGCCGATCTCGGCAGCCGGCTCGGCATCGCCACGCTTTTGATGCTGATCAGCATGGTCGGCGGCCGCATCATTCCGAGCTTTACGCGAAACTGGCTCACCAAACAGCGCCCGGAAATCCCCTCGCCCGCAGTGTTCGACCGGTTCGACCGCGTTGTCCTCGCGGCGACCGCTCTCGCGCTCGTCTTGTGGGTTCTCGCGCCGGATGGATTCCTGACCCCGTGGGCTGCGCTCGCGTCGGGACTCGCACAAGCCTCCCGTCTAGCACGCTGGCGCGGTTCTGCGACCCTGCGCGAGCCGCTGGTGTGGGTCCTGCATCTTGGCTACGCTTGGCTCGCGCTCGGCTTCCTGCTGCTCGCGCTCAACGGCGTCGCAACACTGTTGCCGCAGACCGCGGCGCTACACGCGCTGACCGCCGGTGCGATCGGCACAATGACCCTGGCGGTCATGACGCGTGCCTCGCTCGGTCACACCGGGCGGACACTCGCTGCGGGCCCGGGAACGACAACGATCTATGTCCTGGTCACCATTGCCGCCGCGCTGCGCGTTGCCGCGCCGCTTGCCGCGGAGCACTATCTGGCCGTTCTCTGGCTTGCCGGCGCGGCGTGGAGCGGCGCCTTCGGATTGTTCGTGCTTCTCTATGCGCGACCGTTGATGCTGCCGCGCGAAGCGGCGGGTCCGGTTTGACTACCGTATTACGAAGATGCCGCAGTCCGCGCCGTTTCCGGCCGGTACAGCATTGACCACATCGCCGCAATGGCGACCGCGATCCCGATAAGCAAGATGATCCAGAAGCAGACGAGGGGCGCCACGCCGACGGCCCAACGCGTCACGGCGACCAACAGAAGCGTCGCTCCCAGGACGATGTTTGTTCCGCTCGGCCAATCCATCGCGTCCGCCTGTCGCGCCCAGACCGCGAAGACGATGACGGCGATGGCGGAAGCGGCCAGCGCGAGATTATTCATCGCCCCCGCGGGGTTGGCGAATATGGCGCTATAGGCGAGCCTCAACCCGAGCAGTATGTTGAGAAGATTTCCGATCATCTTGCGAAACTCCGTCGCGATGGGTGTGCTGGAGGAACCGCCAGGTCATCGGCGGTAACGCGAGAAAGACGAGGCTGCTGCCGACGATCAGGCACTTCCAGCCGAGCCCGAGCGGCGTCCACAAGACGATGGCGAGCGCGGCAACCGCATGCAGCCCATAGGCGGCGACGGCGGAGCGTGCGACGATCGGCGTCGGACGAAGCTGCGCAACCGCCCAAAGTACTCCCCAGATGCCCGCCAGCAAGGCATAGAGCCCGAGGAGCAGCCCGGTCTCGAGGGTCGCCAGCGCGTTCATTCCGCGGCCGATACCGCGGCAACTGCGGGAACGCGCCGGCCCAAGGTCAGGACATCCCAGACCAGCACGACGTAACCCGCCGTGAAGACGATGGCCAAGAGGAAACGCGTGACCATGCCGTCGACGAACCACGCATTCTCTTGAGCCGAAATGAACGCGCTCAATGTCGAGCCGCCGATCGCGCGCTCGACAAAGGCTTGGACAAAGCCCGACACCAGCAACGCGCCGGTCATTCCGACGAGGCCCAAATTGAGCGCGGCAAACGACCACTTCCAAAGCTGGCCTTCGACGACAGCGAGATTTCGTACCCTCTGGAGAACCAGATAGAGGACCGAGATAATGCCGCAAGCATAGGCTCCCCAGAACGCAAAATGTCCGTGCGACACGGTCCACTGCGTGCCGTGCGCATAAAGGTTGACTTGCGGCAACGTGATCATGAACCCCCAGACGCCGGCGCCGATGAAATTGCCGAATGCTTCGGCCATCATCCAATAGAGGGCGGGTCGGTTGGTCGTCTTCATATGCTGCGCGCCGGCGTCATACACCGCATGCACGACCATCCCCAGCAACGGCAACGGTTCGAGCGCCGAAAAAAAGCCGCCGATTGTCAGCCAATAACCCGGCGTCCCGATCCAGAAATAGTGATGACCGAGGCCGAGGATCCCAGTGCCGAGGACGAGCGCTACTTCGATGTAAAGCCACGCCTCGACGATCCTGCGTGAAGTGCCGAGCAGTTGCATCAGCGCCAAGGCCATGATGCAGCCGATCAGGACCTCCCAGGTGGCCTCGACCCAGAGTTGGACGAGCCACCACCACCAGAAAAGTTCCGCCGACATGTTGGTGATCGCCGGAAATGCGATCAGGTAGAGCAGCATGAGTGGCACCAGGTCGATCATCAATACGGTGATGATCCCGGTGGTCTTGCGCGCAGCGATCGCGGTTCCGATCACGTTGTAAGCGAATACCACCATGATCACGACGATGCCGAGGGCAGCCCAGCGCGGCGCTTCGACGTACTTCCGGCCCTGATTGATCAACCACAGAGCCGCCTCGTTGCTGCCGCCGTATTTGAACGAAGATGAACACCACCGCGACCACCGCAACCGCCGCGCAAAACACGTAGAACAATATTTCGGCGGCTCTGATTCCGGCGGTCTCACGACCCAATTCTCCCGGCAAAAACCAGTAGATAGACCCCATGAACCCCATCAGAAGCCAGATCACCAATGTATTGATGTGCAGAATCTTCATTATATTGAACGGAAGAATTCCGAACAAAAAGTCAGGATTTATGTAATAATAGGAGGAGAGCAGCCCGGTTATGGTCATCACGCCGAAAAAAGTTATCGCCGCGGCGAAATATTTTAGGGCGAGCGTCTGCGAGCGATACATGGCCATCCCCTACCGTTGTTTCTCGATTTGGTTGAAGTTCGGGGGGAACCCGTTGGTATCCACTGCGGCCATCCACTTCAGATAGGCGACGACGGATTGAGCCTCCGCCTCGGTGATGCGGAGGTTCGGCATCGCGCGGGTCCAGGTGCGGTATTGCTCAGGGTCCATCAGGAATTCGACGATCACCCCCTCGCGCGTGTCGGCGCCGGTGACCGCCTGCCAGCCTTCCCAATCGGGATCGAGCCAGGCTTTGGTCAGATCCGGGGCGTAATAGGCGCCGTTGCCGAAAAAGGTGTGACAGTCAATGCAGGCACGGCTTTGAATTACCATCTTCCCCTGGCCGATCAGCGCTCCGGCGGCGGTATCGTCCAGCGGCTTGCCGAACAGCGGTTCGGCTGTGCCGATCACCGGCACGTTCGAAGCCGCGATTGCTGTCGAATTTATAGTCGATGTGCTGGTTGATGACGGTATAGGGCGGCACGTGCGAGCCGCCGGGGCTGATCGCCGCGAGGCTGTCGATCGTCAGCATGATCAAAACGATCGACATCACGGTGATCGTGCTGATCGCGCCGGCTCGCCAGAATGCCGGATCGTCAAAACCCATATCTGTTCCCTCCCCTCATCGCGCCGCCGAGAACACTAAACGACGTCCCTGCCGCTGGATCAGCCAGCTTCGGGCATTCGGTCGGCACCTTCTCCGGGCTGTCGAGACCAGCAGAACCATTTCGATGCCCGGTACGAACCTTCGGACCGGACGATGCGGAACAGGCTTTCTCGCACGCGGGGTCGCCTACACGGCCGGGATTATGTGCTCTTCGACGCGCTGAACCCCCGCTATGTTCTCAGCGGCGACACGCAACGCCCGCCTCTCCTCTTCAGTCTGGTCTTCGGAGAGCCAGAAATGGACGACTGCGTCTTTGACGATGACATCAGCCGCCCAAATCTTGAACCATTGCTGAGCCTTAAACCATTCTTGTCCCATCAGCTCGGCCAGCAATTTGTCGCGAATGGTTCGATCGTCGCTACCGATGTCGGCCGCGGGGTCGTCCCGGGTCGCCGCTAAGGCCCGTACGAGGTTCGCCCTGCTGATAATGCCAACGATTTTGCCGTCGCGAACGACCGGGACCCGCTTGACCCTTTTCGTTTCGAGCAGCGTTGCCACATCGGCGAGATCCATCGTGTCGGGGACGGAGATGACGTTGGCCGTCATAACGTCCTTCACCCTGCGGCCATGCGCCTTAACGTATTCTCGGGCGAGATCGTCGTCCGACGCAATCGTATCGAGCCACCGAGAGCGCCGGTGTTCGATCCGACGCTCGGTCCCCGTCTCGGTGCGATGCAAGAGATCACCCTCGCTCACGATCCCGACCAACCGCTCGTCCGAATCGACAACAGGCGCCCCGCTGATCCCTCGTTCGGAAAGCAGCCTCGCCAACGCCTGCACCGACGCGTCGGGACCGACGGTAATCACGTGCGGCGTCATGACATCCCTGGCGCGCATCCCAGCATCTCCACGCGAATTTTCACAAGTATAAACGGCCCCCTGGCGGGCCGCGTTGACCTAGATCAACTGACCGCCGCCCGATGACGCGACCAGGGTCCGATCGGTCTGCCGGCGATCGCAAACCAACCCCACCCGACCAGCAGCGCCATTGCCACGATAAAGAGCGCCGCCCCTACCAGCGCCTGCTGATCGTAGAGGTAGCGGGTGCAGAGCCGATAGGGCGCGACGGTATAGAGCCAGCCGAGGACTGCGGCGTGGGAAATCAGGTTCGCCCATACGAACCCGCGAGCGACGGGCGGCATCAAAGGCCAGCTCAACGCCAGAGGGACACCGACCAGGAGCGGTACGGCGGTGAATTTAGCCGCCTCGACCAACGAGCTTTGCAACGCCGCGTCGAGCATCCGCGGCAACATCCACAGCGCCGCGGCAAACATCGCAACCAGCAGCCCCGGAACTCCCCCGGCGTTGAAACCGGCGAGCACGGCTCGTCGCCTGCCCGCCGCTCCGCGCGCGGCGAGACCCCCCGCCAGCGCGAGCAACGGGATCTGGATCAGCATGTGGCCGGCCATGCTGCCTTCTAGCCAAGCCGCGACCGGCGGCATTACGAGAACCATGTAAAGCAGGATGCCCGGGATCACCTGTCGAGCTCCGCGATAGCCCGCTCCGCAGCGTCCGCGTCATAGACGTGTGCGAGCCGCCCTCTGGCGTCGACCAGATAAATGGCGGCGTTGTGGACGAACCCTCCGGCGCCGTCAGGCAGCACGACAACGCCGAAGGCGTCGAGCAGACCCCGCAGCTCGATCGGGTCTTTCACCCGGGCGACGCGCCAGATCCGCCCGTCGGCGCCGATCCGGGCAGCATAGTCGGCAAGTTCCGGGACGGTGTCGCGCTCCGGATCAAAGCTGACACTGAGCAACAGGATCTCAGGGCCCTCGGACTGGGTGCTGAGTCTTTCGAAGACCGACTGGAACTGAGACGCGAGGAGCCCGCAGATCGCTGGGCAGCTCGTGTAGAAAAACTCTACCAGGATTGGCCGGCCGCGCAGAGCCGGCAGCCGGAACGCACGGCCGGATTGGTCGACGAGCGTTGCATCGGGCAGCGGCCGGGGCCGCTCGGCGACGGCAAGGCGCCACGCCCCTTCGCTCGTCGCCGCGCGAAAGCCATCCGTGAGACCGCCAAGCACCGCTACCCCCGCCGCGGCCACGGCGATCGTTGCGAGCGCTGCCCGCAACTTCATCGCATCGCAAGCAGCCGCGGCACGCGCAAGAGGAAACGCACGGCGAAGACGAGCACCGCCGCCATCACGGCGAGCGCGAAAAGCGAGGCGATCTGGTCGTACGCCACCCATTCCGGGAGGTGGACCGCCCAGCGGCGCGGCACGCCCTCTTTGCCGGCGTATAGGAAGACGAGCGCGAAGCCCACGCCGCCCAGTGCGAACACCCAAACGGCCAGCCGGTCGAGCACGTTCTCTCCGGTCTCGCGGTCATGCCCCAGAAAGTACATGAACCCAAAGACCATCGCGGCCATGCCGAGCAGCAGATAGAAGTGAAAATGCCCCGGCACCCACATCGTGTTGTGCATGACCAGATTGACCATGATCGTGGCATCGACGATCGCGGGCACGATGCCGGCGGCCCAGCCGAACATCGACAGGAACAACAAAGCCGATGCCGGGTCCCAGCGGATTCCGCTGCGGTATACCAAGGTCAACGCACCGTATGCGGTCACAACCAGCACCGGAAGACCGGCGGTGTATGAGGCTACCTGGCCGACAATCAACGCCCACTCGGGCATGACGAAATCCATCAGCAGGTGGTGCGGATAGGCGATCAGCACCAAGAGAGTCGAAGCAGTCCAGCCCAACAGAAACGGCTTACTGGCCTTCCACTCCCTGCCGGCGTAGCTCGGAAGGATCTCGTAGACCGCAATGACCGTCATGTAGATCGTGGCGTTGATAAACACATGGCCAAAGAAATAAATCATGTTTTTGGCCAGTAGCGCGTCGACGGCAAAACCCGGGACTGCGATATTGATCAGACTGACGGCGAGCACGGCAGCGCCGCTCACCAAACCCAACGTGTTGACGATGGTGACCATTGTGCTGGCGACGACGGTCGGCTCGGGTAGTCGCGCCCCGAGGCGGCCGAACAAGACGGGCCAGCCGAGTGCGGCGCCAAGCGTGCCGTATTCGGCGATGATCGCGCGCCCGGCATCGAGATAAAACAGCAGGAAGCCGACCCCGATCACCAGCAGTCCGCCGAGATAGAGCGCCGCCGCCCCCGGCTCCCAGGCCCCGCCCGAGGTCGCCGGCAATGGATAGAGGAATGTCCACCCGCCGCCGAAGCCACCAAGGAAGATGGCGGCAAGGATCATCGCGACCCCTGCCAGGAACGAAACGAGATTGGCGATCAGGATGCCCCGGCTCAGGCGGACATGGCGGGTGAGGAAATGCCACATGATCCCGGCCCCGGCGAGACCGGCGATCCCGACCATACCGGCCCCGTGCGCGGTCATCATCTCGTAGAAGAGGTCGGGCGGTACGGGCAGCCACTCGGCCTGCGCCAGGCGCAGAACGACGCCGACCAGCATCATCAGCAGCAATACGACACCGGCGATCGCGAGATAGGCCACGACACCCGGATAGATGCCGGTGCTGAGATCTCGTGCGCTACCAGTGGCGAGGACGGAAGACGGGATCGACATCGCGAGCGCCTCGGGATCAGTTTGGCTTTACAACCAGGTCGGTTATCATCTGGTGATGCACGAGCCCACAGTACTCCAGGCACAAAATGCGGTAAGTGCCCGGCGTCGTGAACGTGTATTGCAGGCGGTTGACATAGCCCGGCATCGCCTGAGTTTGTGCCACCATCTCCATTGCCGGGTTGTAGATCCCAAAACCGTGGTTTACGTCTGCGCTGGTGACCTGGAACTCGACGGGCTTGCCGACGACCAGATCGGGTCCCTCGATCGTCCACGCCCATTGCGCGCCCGTTGCACGGACGATCACGCGCGAGGCGGCCTGCGGCCCACGGTCGGGGTAGGGCAAGGCCCGCAGAGTGGTCACGGTTGCAATCGCAATGACCGCCACGAGTAGCCAGAACCAGCCGGCGCGCACACGGTAGGCTTGGCGCTGCACCGCTTCGGCGTCGGCCTCCTGTCCGGCGCTGGCGGCAACCCAGAGGAACACCACCGCGATCGCCGCCATCAGGATCACGCTGATCAACCACACACTGTCCTGGATCATAGCGGTCCCCCTCTGATCCATTCACAACGTTAACGCAAAGATTCCGCACGGCCATTGATCTGGGTCAATGGCCTGGCAGCGGAGGCCGCAGCTCATCCGATGACGAGCAGGCCGTGACTGCCGAGGACGGCGCCGAGCAGGGTGATCAAGCTTAAAGCCAAAAGGATCCGATGCAGCCGTGCTACGAGCCTGAAGGTCGGTTCGGGCTCGGCCCTGGCTCTTGCGAGAAGTCGTCGATGCAGGAACAGCGGCTCGATCACGAACAGCATCAGCGTGAACAAGAGCCACACTCCCACCATCGCGTGCATCCACCAATACGCGACCAAGAGGAATCGATCCCACAAATCGAGCCGCGCGAGCATGTAGAAGCCCGTGAGCCCGGCCAGCGCTGTTGTGAAGCGTGCCTGCCGGCCGAAACGCCCCTCGACGATCTCGAAAAAGGCGACCCGCTCCTCCGCGATTTTGATATCTCGTACCGCCGGCAGCAATACCGTCGTCACGAATGCCACGCCCCCGATCCACAGGACGACGGCGAAGACATGGAGCGCTCGAGCAATCGTTACGTCATCCACTGGACCGGACCCACCTGCCCTGCCCTGCCCCGCCCCGACCGATCACATCTTTCAACCACCGCACGCCCGGTTTTCGATGGCGGCGGGAGGTCCCATCACGAATATGCGGCTGCCGGCGTCCTCAGCCAAAAGCGGCGGCCCTGCCTCGGGCACAAATCCCCCACGGTCCTGAACCAGGCCGTTCGGTGGCGTTCCGTTCGAGTCGACGATAGCCGCCTCAGGGCGCTCCTCCCTAGGCATGCCTTCCCCCCTGTTCGTCGCTGCGATGTCCAATCCTCGATTGCCGTCGGCCCAAGAGCAAGCTGCATCGATCGAGCGCTGTATGCGTTAGCCTTATGAGGGGCAAATGAGGGGCGAATGGTGACTGCCGCACGGCCGCATATCATCATTGTCGGCGCCGGCTTTGGCGGGCTCGAAGCTGCGCGTGCACTGGCGCGGGCGCCAGCCGACGTCACGGTCATCGATCGTCACAACTACCACCTGTTCCAGCCGCTTCTGTACCAGGTCGCGACGGCAGCGCTGTCGCCGGCCGATATCGCCGAGCCCGTTCGCGCCGTTCTTCGGCACCAGCAAAACGTCACCGTCTTGTTGGACGAGGTGATCGGTATCGACGCGGCGGCCCGCCAAGTGAAGACGCGCTCCGGTGCGGGCCCGACGTATGACTACCTCGTTCTCGCGACCGGCTCGCAATACAACTATTTCGGTCACGATGACTGGCCGCGACTGGCGCCGGGCCTCAAATCCTTAGACGATGCGACATTGATCCGGCGGCGCCTCCTGCTCGCCTTCGAACAGGCCGAAAGCATCCCGGAACCCGCGATACAGCGGCGTCTGCTAACTTTTGTTCTGGTCGGGGCGGGGCCGACCGGGGTTGAGATGGCCGGCGCGCTCGCCGAGCTTGCGCATGCGACACTGTCACGCGACTTCCGCCACATCAACCCACAGACGGCGCGCATCCTGCTCGTCGAGGCGGCGCCGCGGATGTTGGCGGGCTTCCCTGAGAAGCTCGCCGATTTCGCGCAGGGCGAGCTCGAGCGGATGGGGGTCGAGGTGCTGCTCGACACGCCGATCGAGGCGATCGATGATCAAGGCGTCGTCGCGAAGGGCAGGCGCATCGACGCCGCCAACGGCATCTGGTGCGCCGGCGTCGCGGCATCGCCGGCAGCGCGGTGGCTCGACGTCCCGGCAGAAAAGGGAAGCCGGGTCAGAGTCGCTCCCGATCTGTCAGTACCCGGCCACGCGGATATCTTCGTCATAGGCGACGCCGCTTTTGTGATCGCGCGCGGCGGCGAGCCTCTGCCCGGTCTTGCGCCCGTCGCCAAACAGCAGGGCCGCTACGTCGGCGCGCTGCTCGCCCGCCGCGTGGGCGGCGAGCCCGCGCAGCTGCCGTTTCATTATCGCGACGAGGGCGCGCTCGCTACGATCGGCCGTCATGCGGCGATCGCCGATCTCGGGCGGATCAAGCTGACCGGTTTCATCGCCTGGGTGCTGTGGGGCGTGGTCCACATCTTCTTTCTGATCGGGTTCCGCAACCGCCTCGCAGTGTTCGTCAACTGGAGCTGGGCGTGGCTGACTTACGGCCGCGGCGCCCGATTGATCACCGGTGAGGTCACCGCGCTTGCCCCCGTTTCAGCCCTCCTCCGGCCGCCGGAAGCCGCTGAAGGCGCGCGGGATGCGGCCGATGTCCCGGATAAGCTCGCGCGGCAGGTGCCCCGGTAACGCCGTGTTGGCGCGTGCGTTGAGCGCATCGGTCAGGCCGCCAACGCGATCGGTGATCGCCGCGACGATCTGGTCGTAACGTCCGACCGCGGCGAAGAGATGCACGACGTCGTCGGGTACTTCTGCGGCCATCTCGCTCCATTTTCCTTCACGCGTCATCCTGTGGAACTTGTGGCCGAGATCCTCGAGCCCGTGCAGCGCAAAGACCGGCCAATAAGCCGGGGTCGAGCCGTAAAAGGCGACACGCTCGCGCACCCACTCGAAGGCGCGCGCGACGGTAGCGTCATCAGGGCCGGTGGCGAGAAAACCGCCGCCCGAAATCTCGAAATTCTCGCGGCTGCGCCCGGCCTTCGCGAGCCCGTCGGCGAGGCGCGGCATGACCGCCTCCGCGAGATATTTGCGGGTGCAGAAGCCGTGCAATTTGACGCCGTCGCACTCCTCAGCGGCGACTTTGAGCATCGCCGGCCCGACCGCAGCGATCGTGACGGCGGGCGCCGGCGCCTCGATCGGCTCAGGCGTGAAGCCCGGCGTCATCAACGTGAAGCGATAGTGCCGGCCCTCGTAGTTGAGCCGCTCGCCGGTCTTCCAGCAGCGCCAGATCGCCCGCAACGCGTGCACATATTCGCGCATGCGCGGTGCCGGTGGGGTCCACGGCACCGAGAAGCGCCGCTCGTTGTGCGCCCTGACCTGCGAGCCGAGGCCGACGACGAAACGGCCGCCGGTCGCGCCGGCGAGATCCCAGCCGACATTCGCGACCGCCATCGGCGAGCGCGCGAAGGCGATTGCGACGCTGGTGTGCAGCTCGATGCGTTCGGTCGCGGTGCCGGCGATCGCCAATGCGAGAAACGGGTCGTGCGTATTCTCCATCGAGGCGACGCCGTCATAGCCGTCCGCCTCGATTTCCCGGGCCGCCGCGGCGACCCTGCGCAGGTCCTCTTGCGGCACTGTCGTAAACACGCGCATCCGCACCTCCCTCTCATCCGCTGCGCCAGCCAGATCCGGCCACAACTCAGCCACCGATCGCAAGTCCGGTTCTTGTCATTCCGGTGCGCGTTCGGGGGGTCGGAGAGCGATGAAAGAATGGAGCATTTCGTCGCTCGAGAGCCCGGGGCGCGCACGTGAGGCGCGCCTCCGGCTCGAGCGGTTGAACCGCTCCTCGTGTCCTAACGGGGTGAGATGGTATCGACGCCGGTGGCTTCCTTCTTTCGGCCTCGGCAGATACACGCGCGTGATCTCTCTGGGTTGAGCCGGGGGTGCTCGGCGATCAGCGGCCTCGCCGCATAGCCAGAGTTAGTTTGCGCGAAAACCGCACGCCGCTTGATCGCGGTGGATCTTGGTATCGGTGTCGACCAATTTTCTGCCATGTTCGCGGTCGTCGGGCACGCTGGGAGGGGTCCAAGCTAGCGGAAGAAACCTCAAATCAGCGCTTTCCCCAGCCGTCGATCAGGGCGAAGCGTTTGGCTCTATTAACAGACTTATCCACCGGGTCGGTGGATCAACTCTAACTTTCCGATAACAAACGGGATTTCGGAGCAGGCATTGGCGCTAAGGGTTTCGTGGGACTGGGGATGTGCTGTTGGCTATCCCCGCGGCATGGCCATTCATCTGCGTGAGACCGGTTGTGCCGATCGCCCAGCGGTCCCCCCATCTCGAAGCACCTGGCCCTTTTTCTCCATGCGCTTCAGCGACGTTTCGGTTCGCTCCAGGGTGTAATTAATCGCTCTGGCGATCTGGCGCGCCGTCATCGCCTCCCCCGAAAATGACAGTTCCCGCGTAATCATCTCGGGAATTTTTCGACGGCTGGCTCGATGCCGGGGCTCTTTGGCATCGGCCGATGATCGGATCTTACCGTCGGGAATTTCCCTGCCGAGGATCTCGATCGCCGCTCGGAATCCTTCCTGCCGGGCTCGGATGAGCTTGGCTTCCTCGGCCTTCTGTTCGCTTAACGCCAGTGCGGACTGCCGGTCTGCTTCCAGAGCCTCCAGGTACGCGCTGGCCCTCTCAAGTAGTTCTGGCATGGGCAGCACCCCTTCTTCGTTGACTTCAGTCTGGTTAAAAAATGAGCACGCCATGAGATCCTTCAGATTATATATTCATAGTTCCCCGAAGGTGTGACAAATTTTAGGTTAATGCGTTACGTTTGCGCTTTTGTGACAAAAGGCCACGCAGGTACTGGCCCTCCAGCCAGCTAAACCTCGCATTGAACCAAGTTGTCTTTGGTTATACCCAAGCTATAATGATAGCCGCGGCGCAGATCCGCGTTCCCTGCTTGGGCTCCGTCACCACAAGTACGGCTCTTCGATTGAACCTCTTTGCTCGCTCGAAGCGGGTCACGGGAAGCGTAGGCTTAATGCTCGTGGCGCTGCCCTGTACCGATCGATTGCGATAAGAACGACCCTAAATTTGCCCTATTTGCATTGTATGGTTGCGCTCGATGACGGTTCTAGACCGAGGGGAGGAGGCGAGCCCGCCGCGCGTGCGCGTCCAGCGGGGCCGCCGCGGCACTACAACCTGAACGCGATTTTGCTGCAGATTCGCTGCAGATTGCTCAAAATGCGGTATTGGGCTCAATTGTGGGTGGTGGATAACCAATGTTCGCCGTGATCTTCGAAGTGAACCCCAGGCCGGACCAGTGGGATACCTATCTCAGCTACGCGCGGTCGTTGCGGCCCGAACTCGAGCAGATCGAAGGGTTCATCGACAATGAGCGGTTTTCGAGCCTGCGCCGAGAAGGTTGGGTGCTGTCATTGTCGATATGGCGCGACGAGGAGGCGGTGATCCATTGGCGTACGGCCGCTCGGCATCACGAAATCCAGCAAAAAGGCCGCAGCGAGGTTTTTCGCGACTATCGTCTCAGGGTCGAGGAGATCATTGCCGACATCCAATTACCCGGCGGCGAGCAGCTGCGCGAAGAGCCGTTCGACGCGACCCGGGCCGCCAAGCTCGTCGAGCTGTCCGAGGCGGCGCCGGCGGACTTGCCGCCGCAGGCGGACGCGGCGACCGTCGCCGCCCGGCTCGGGGCGCCGGATCTCGCGGCGCAGCAGGGGTTGCTCGCTTGGGATGCGTTCGCCAGCATCTATCAGCCGGGGAAATTCATTCTCCTCACCTCGCGGCGCGATGCGGCAGCGGCGGGCTCGCCACGGCACAGCAGCAACGAAATCCGCTACCGCCGCGTTCGCATTATCCGCGACTACGGGATGTTTGACCGCGCCGAGGCGCCACAATATTTCCCGCCGGTGGCGCTGGAGCGGCCGGCTCGGATCGTATAGCCAGCGGGCCGACCGGCGTTTTATCATCTCGACGATGATCGACAACGAGCGAGGAGAGTGACATGAGCAAGGCAACGTCGCGCCGGGCGGTGATGATCAGCGCCGGTCTGATCGGGGTCGTTTGGGCGGCGGGACTGGCCCTCGCTGCGCCGATATCTTTCCAGGTGCCGCTGACCGGCGCGCAGCAGGTGCCGCCCGTGCAGACGACCGGCAGCGGCACGGCCAGTCTGACCTATGATCCCGGTACCCGGGTCGTGACCTGGTCGATCACCTATAACGGCCTGTCGACCCCGGTCACGATGTCGCATTTTCACGGCCCGGCCGAGGCGGGCAAGAACGGCACTGTGGTCGTGTGGCTGACCAAACAAGGCAGCCCGGTGGAGAGCCCGATTAAAGGCGAGGCGACGCTAACGCCGGAGCAGGCGCAGCAGTTCACGGCCGGCCAATGGTACATCAACGTGCATACGGGCGATCATCCGGCAGGAGAGATCCGCGGTCAGGTGACCCCTCCCAAGGGCTGAGCCGTCCTTAGAGGTAGTTTGCGAGCGCCGCGGCAGCAGCGGCGGCGCAGGCGAGGAGGACCAGCGCGCGTCTCGCAGGCGCCAGGTGCGGCGCCGGCACGTCGTACGGCAGCAGCTTGCGGCCGGTGACCATCGGCAACAGCAGGTTGTGCCGCTTTGCCACGCCGTAGACCAGGATCGCGAGCACATGCAGCGCCGCTGCGGCGAGCAGAGCGTGCCATAATAGCCGGTCGTGCAGCGCGGTCATCAGGTTGGCGATCCGGGCCGGGGTCTGTTCGCTGAGGGGTCCCTGATTGGCCACCTCGTTATCGACGAATATGCCGGTTAATACCTGGCCGAGCAGCAGAGCGAGCAACAGCATGACCATCCAGCCGCCCGCCGGATTGTGGCCGGCTTGCAGGTCGGGCTCGCGCCGAAAGACGTGCGTCAGATGCATCGCCGCGCTGCGCGGCGATGCCAGAAACCCCGAAAAGCGGGCCGTATCGCTGCCGAAGAAGCCCCAGAGCATCCGGAACAGCACAAGTGCGAACAGCGCATCGCCGACCAAGGCATGCCAGTTCATCCAGTTCAGGCGCCAGGTCACATAAGCGGCCGGGATCAGCACGGCGGTGAGCCAGTGAAACACGCGCACCGGCAGATCCCAGACCAGTACCGGGCGTGCCTCCCCTTCCGCCGCGCCGGTCGGCAGGTATGCAGCCTCGGCGCGCGTTGCGTCGCTGGTTTCCGTCAAACGGGTGCCTCGCATGATCACGGGCCAAGGTTGCCCGGCTGCGGCCGTTCGTCGATAACATGTGGGGTCGAACCCGTCGCGGAGATCACCATGTCGAGACATGTCGCCATCGGGCTGGGCCTTATGGAATTCCCGTTCTCGGGGATCGGCGGCTACTGGCGGTGGGTCGATTTGTGCGAGGCCGGCGGCGTCGACTCGCTGTGGCAGACCGACCGCATGATCAGCCGGGAGCCGATCCTCGAATGCATGTCGGTCATGGCGGCGCTCGCCGGGCGCACGCGCCGGCTCAAATTCGGCGTCAATGTGCTCTCTCTGGCGTTTCGCGACCCGGTGCTGGTCGCCAAGCAATGTGCAACGATCGATTTTCTCTCTGAAGGCCGCCTGTTGCCGGCTTTCGGCATCGGCAGCCCGCTCGGGCCGGAATGGCGGACCTTGAACCTCGACACCAAGACGCGCGGCCGCAAGACCGATGAGGGGCTCGAAATCATCCGCCTGTTGTGGAGCGAGGACGAGGTCGATTTCGAGGGCGTGCACTTTCGTCTGTCGGGTGCCTCGATTGCGCCAAAGCCGGTGCAGCCCGATCTGCCGATGTGGATCGGCGGCTCGTCGGAAGCGGCGATCCGGCGCACCGCGCGTTTCGGCACCGGCTGGCAGGCGGGCGCCGAAGCCGCGGACCAGCTCGCCTCGATCATCGCCGCGATCCGCGCCGCGGCCGCGGCCGCGGGCCGCCCGATCGACGAGGACCATTACGGCGCCGGCATCCCGTTCCGCTTCGGCCGCCCTGATGACCCCGGTCTCGACCGGCTCTACGAAGCCTACCGCAAGCGCACCGGGCGCGACCCTTCGCACTACTTCGCGATCGGTGACGCCGAAGCGATCGTCGAGCGCATCGCCGCGCATGTCGCCGCCGGGGTCTCCAAATTTATCCTGCGCCCGGCCGCCCGCGGCGACGAGGACATGCTGGCGCAGACCCGCCGGCTGATCGACGAAGTCTTGCCACGCGTCGCGGCGCGCTGGCCCAAACCGACGCGCCGTGCCGCTCGCGGCGCCCAGAAGGTCGCGTGAATTGGCGGATTCCGCCGGGCCGGCGATGCTCGCCGGTTGCTTTTTTTGCCGCGCCGACATAGATCCTGGCGTGCCGGCCGCTCACGTCCCCATCGTCTAGAGGCCTAGGACATCGCCCTTTCACGGCGGCAACAGGGGTTCGAATCCCCTTGGGGACGCCATTTATATCAATAATTTATAGCCACTAACCGCAAGATGTCTCACAAATTTCTCACAAAGGCGCGGACGGACAGGGATGGACGGAGAAGTCACCTAGCGGTTAGAGAGATCGCCCCAGGGGCAGGTTTTTTGGGGCTCGCGGACGTGGTAGCTAGAGGCTTTCCCGGACCGATCGAGCTTTGCTTATAGAACATATCAAGCACACGCCATATAGGAAACCAACCCTGACAAGGCAATAGGAGAATTGGCCCCCGAATCTGTGGGCATGCTATTTATCCGTGGAAACCATGGGACAACTGAGGCAAGCTATTGAATTAGCTAGTATATTGTCGACTCAGCAGGTATGGTTTCCGCCCAACCTGATCAGGCTGCGCCACGGCATCGAGGCCTTCGGGGGCGCTTCCACTTCTCGAACCCTAATGCGACAGACGGACAGGCGACGGGAGCACATGCGATGAAGATTGGCTACGCGCGCACCAGCACGCTCGCTCGACCAGGAAGCCGGACTACAAGACCAGATCGAGCGGCTGAAATCGGCTGGCTGCGAGAAGGTGTTCACAGAAAAGGTTTCGTCCGTCGACACCCGACC
>Ga0310916_10000151_pt1 | contig 33833 bp, 29 predicted proteins | sample GREbulkMGLF176_FD_203444 | JGI IMG/M metagenome (GOLD analysis project Ga0310916, IMG submission 203444) | Lab enrichment of tropical soil microbial communities from Luquillo Experimental Forest, Puerto Rico - GRE.bulkMG.LF176 | ecosystem: Environmental > Terrestrial > Soil > Tropical forest >...
AGCTCCTCGGGGGTGGGCTCGCGGCCGATCTCGTTGAGCATCTGGCGCGAGGTGCGCACGATCTTGTTGATGGTCTCGATCATGTGCACGGGGATGCGGATGGTGCGCGCCTGGTCGGCGATCGAGCGGGTGATGGCCTGGCGGATCCACCAGGTCGCATAGGTGGAGAACTTGTAGCCGCGGCGGTACTCGAACTTGTCGACCGCCTTCATCAGCCCGATATTGCCCTCCTGGATCAGGTCGAGGAACTGCAGGCCGCGGTTGGTGTATTTCTTCGCGATCGAGATCACGAGGCGCAGGTTCGCCTCCACCATCTCCTTCTTCGCCTGCCGCGCCTCGCGCTCGCCCTTCTGCACCATCTGCACGATCTTGCGGAACTCGCCGATCTCGAGCCCGGTCTCGCCGGCGAGCACGTGGATGTCGTGGCGATACTGCCTGATCTTGTCCTTGTCCCTGGCGACGAAGCTCTTCCAGCCCTTGGCGGAAAGCTTGGACGCGCGGTTGAGCCAGCGCGGATCGAGCTCGGAGCCCTGATAGTTGCGCAGAAAATCCTCGCGCGCGACGCCATGGCTCTCGGCGAGCCGCATCAGACGGCCCTCGTAGCCGACCAGGCGCTTGTTGATGTCGTAGAGCTGCTCGACCAGCGAATCGATGCGCGTCTGGTTGAGCCGCAGCGACTTCACCTCCGAGATGATGTCGTCCTTGAGCTTCTTGTAGCGGCGCTCCTGGGCGGGGGAGAGGGTGGTGTTCTTGAGCTTGAACTCGATGTCCTGGTCCTGCAGGCGGCGCAGCCGCTTGTAGGCGTCGGCGACCTTGTCGAAGGTCTCGACCACCTTCGGCTTGAGCTCGGCCTCGATGGCCGCAAGCGAGAGCGAGTTCTCCATGTCGTCGTCGTCGAACTCGCCTTCGCCCGGCACCGCCTCGGCCGTCTCGCCTTCCTCGCCGTCGGCGCGCGCCGGCTCGCTCTTGAAGGGCGTTGCGGCGGGAGGCGCCGCAGGCGGCGCCGCGGTCTGCACCAGCACCGGCGCGCCGGGCATGGCGGCGACCAGTCCCGGCTGCGCAACCGGCTGCCCGTCCGGGCCGAGCACGGGCGGAGCGGGCATGGCCTTGGCGTCGGGACCGGCATAGGTCGCTTCGAGATCGATGATGTCGCGCAGGAAGACCTTGCCCTCGTTGAGCTCGTCACGCCAGATGATGATGGCCTGAAAGGTGAGCGGGCTCTCGCACAGGCCGGCGATCATGGCCTCGCGGCCGGCCTCGATGCGCTTGGCAATCGCGATCTCCCCCTCGCGCGAAAGCAGCTCAACGGACCCCATCTCGCGCAGATACATGCGCACCGGATCGTCCGTGCGCTCGGTCGGCTCCTTGGCCTCGGTCTTGGCCGGGACCGCGCGCGCCACCTCGACCAGCTCGGCGCTTTCAGGCTCGTCCTCCTCGGCCTCCTCCCGCTGCTGCCCATCCTCGTCGTCGCTGTGCTCCTCGGTCTCGACGACATTGACCCCCATCTCGCTGAACATGGCCAGCACGTCCTCGATCTGCTCGGAATTGACCTCCTCCGAGGGCAGCACCGAGTTGATCTGGTCATGGGTCACGTAGCCCCGCTTCTTGGCGGTGCGGATGAGCTTCTTGACGGCGGCATCGCTGAGATCGAGCAGGGGCAGCGGGGTGTCCGGAGCCTCGGATGCCTCCTTTTCCGGCGGCTCCTCCTTGTCTTTTTCTTTTTCCTTGGCCGCCACCTTCGCCTTGGTCGCCATGCATTTCTCCTGAACGCCGGTGCGCACGTCGGTCACAAAAACCATCCCCCTACCCTATGTGAGAAGACTCAGGGTAGGCCGCCCCGGGTTCCACTCCCCGATTCGGCCCTCGGGGGGAGTGTCGGCGCGGGTCATTAAACCCCGATTAACCCTCCATCCGCCGGCGCACAAGGATTGCAGGGTTGATTTTTGCGCCCGTTTTTTGCTCGCTTTTCGCAGCCGTTTTCGCCGCCTGTCCTGTTCGGCCCCTGTCTGCCTGCGATCAGAGCGTTCGGGCCAACCTGCCGGACGAGGCCCCAAAACCTTCGATCAGGGCCTCCGTGCCGTCGAGGTCGGAGAGCCGCGCCTTCACATCCTGCAACCAGGAATAGTTGGCCTCGGTCGTCTCCTGCCCCAGCGCGTGCTCGGCTTCCCGCAGTTCCCTAACTAGCGAATGGCGCTGGCGATGCAAGGCAACGAGCTGCTTCCAGGTGGTGACCACGTCGTCGGGCGCGGCCCCGGCCTGGGAGCCCCAGACCGAGGAGGTGGTGATCGCCTTCTGGATGCGCGCGGACGCTTCTGCGAGACCGCGGCGGCCGAGCTCGGCCAGCATGGCGTCCGCGTCGAGCGCGCTGCCGGGGGCGCTCCCGACTGCGCTACCTTGGGCGCTACCATGCGCAAAAATGTCGATCAGGGCCGCCTTCACTTTCGCTGCCTCGGAATGGCGCAGCTCCACCGCGGCAAGCTCCTCGAGGTGGTCGTGCAGCAGCCAGGGATGGTTGATGACGGCCTGGAGAATGAGCGCCTCGCGGCGGGGGATGGCGGCGCCATGACCGCGATGCACGGGGCTTGCCGCGAGCTGCGGGCTCGCAGCCACATAGGGTCCCTCGGCGATCCCGGGCGCACGCGCCTCTAGCCCCGCGCGCCCGAATGCATTGCGCGCGCGCCCAAGAATTCGCCCAGGAGCTCGCCGGCCTTCGCCCCACGACGGGCCGCCGCGCAAAGGCGCCGCACCGGATCGCGGCCGCGCCTTCGGGCGCTCACGGGCGCCGAACAGACGCCACAGCCGGTCGCCGAACTCCCTGCGATAGTGCTTGCGCACGGATTCATCGCCGATTGAGGCAACCACCTGCGCAAGCCGCGCCTCGAATGCGGCGCGCCGCTCCGGCGTGTCGAGGCTGCCCGCTTCCGTCTCCCGCATCCACAGGACATGCGCGAGCGGACGCGCCGCCTCGATCACTTCAGCAATCGCCGTACGTCCTCCCGACCGCAGGAGGTCATCGGGATCGTGTCCTTCCGGCAGGGTTGCGAATTTCAGGCTCTTTCCCGGCTTGAGCAGCGGCAATGCAAGGTCGATGGCGCGATAGGCGGCGCGGCGCCCGGCCTCATCCCCGTCGAAGCACAGCGTGGGCTCCTCCGCCATCCGCCACAGCAGCATGAGCTGGTCGGCGGTGAGCGCGGTACCGAGCGGCGCCACGCCTGCCTCGTAGCCGGCCTGCACCATGGCAATGACGTCCACATAGCCTTCGACCGCAATCACCGGGGCGCCTTTGTGCGCGGCGGCGCGCGCCGCGGCGATGTTGTAGAGCGTGCCGCCCTTGTGGAAGAGCGGCGTCTCCGGCGAATTGAGGTATTTTGCCGGCGCGTCGGGATCGAGCGCGCGCCCGCCGAAGGCAATCACCCGGTTGCGCACATCGGCGATCGGGAACATTACGCGCTCGCGAAAGCGGTCGTAAGGCAGCGGAATGTCCTCGCCGGCAACCAGCAGCCCGGCTTCGACCATGTCGTCGGTCGATACGCCCTGCCTGCCCAGATGCTCCTTGAGCGCAAAGCGCTCGTTGGGCGCGTAGCCCAGGCGGAACTTGAGCTGCGTCTGCGGATCGATGCCGCGATCCCCGAGATAGCCGCGCGCTCGCGCGCCCGCGCGCGCGGCAAGCGTCGCCTCGAAGAACTTGGCGGCGAGCTCCACAACTTCGTTGAGCGTCTTGCGGTGCTCGTCGCGGGCGATCTCCTCCTGGGAAAGCTTCGGCAGCGCAAGCCCCGCCTGCTCCGCCAATCTCTCGACCGCCTCCGGAAACGAGAGCCCCTCGGTGAGCATCAGGAAATCGAAGATGGTGCCGTTCTTTCCGGCCGAGAAATCGAACCACATGGATTTCTGGTCGTTGACGAAGAACGAAGGGGTCCTCTCCTTGTTGAAGGGCGAAAGCCCCCGCCACTCGCTGCCGGATTTCTTGAGCTTCACCCGGCGCCCCACCACTTCCGATACCGGAAGCCGCGCGCGCAGCTCATCGAGGAATTGGGGCGAAAAGCGCATGCGGCCGCACTCCGAATCGATTCGGCCATGATAGCCCGCAAACGCCATCGCAGCCGCGCCGCGGCGCAAGTCGCGGACAAATCGCCGCGAGCCGGCACGCTTTCCAAGCTATCCACAAGGTTGGCCGCGACATGCACGCGCGCCCGCGACAGCTTGTTTCGATCGCAATACGTTTGTATATACAGAAAATTGCCAGCCATTCCGCCGTTCGGCTCTCCTGAGGGTCAGAGCCAGGATTGATCCCATCGTTGGTGAGGGGCTGGGAGGATGTCAGCCGATGAGGATGCTGAACTGTTCGCCAACATCCGTGCGTTCGAGTGGGATGATCAAAAAAATGAAGCAAATCTGCGCAATCACCACATTGATTTCCGAGATGCCCGATGGGTAGTTCAGGGCGCGACCCTCATTCGCCGATCGGACCGAAAAGGCGAAGTCCGATATATGGTCTTTGGCTTCGTTCGAAGGCAGAGAAGTCGTTGTCATTTGCACGATCCGCGGGACAACGTGTCGACTCATTTCCGCTCGCCGAGCCAAGCGTGATGAAAGAAAAAAATATCACAGTCGTATCGCGCGGCGACCGGAGCCGCGGGAACACTGATTGGAAGAAGGTGGACAAGCTTACCGACGCGCAGATCGACGCGGGGATGACCAACGATCCCGAATGGGCGGGGTTTGCGGATATCGACTGGTCGGACGCGGTGCTGGTAGTTCCCCCAAAAAAAATCGCGATCTCCATTCGCGTCGACGAGGATGTGCTCAACTATTTCAGGCAGTCGGGAACGGGTTATCAGAAACGCATGAATGCCGTGCTGCGATCCTTTGTGCAGCAGCACAAGGGAAAAAAGCGCGCCTGAAACCGCCAATCCTACGCGGCCAAGCGAGCCGATGCGTCATGGCGCACATATGAGATCGACGGCGGACATGACGTGATGGTCGACCGCCCCGAGCGGCTGGTGCACGGATGGGGTGAAGCGGAAAGACCCGCGAGATTGTCGCGTGCTTCAGTATTCCCCACCCGGCCGCCGTCGCTTTGCGCCGGCGGCCACCCTCCCCACCCGAACTCGGGCTCGCCCGAGTTCGGCACTTTAAGTTGGCCCAAGTCGGATATATCCGACTTGGGCTGGGGAGGGATTCCGCTACCCCGCCAGCATCGCCTTGACCAGGCCGCTGACCTTGCCGAAATCCATCCTGCCGGCATGGCCAAGCTTGAGCGCCGCCATGACCTTGCCCATGTCCCGGATGCCCTTCGCGCCCACCTGATCGATGGCCTGCGCAATCGCCGCCTTCACCTGCGGCTCGGACATCTGCTGCGGAAGATAGGCGCTGATCACGTCAATCTCGGCTCGCTCGCGATCGGCGAGCTCCTTGCGGCCGGCCGCATCGTAGAGGGCGACCGATTCCTGGCGCTGCTTGATCATCTTCTGCAGGATGCCCAGCAGATCGCCGTCGGCAAGCTCCGGCCGGCCCGCGAGCTGAGCCTCAATATCGGCGTTCTTGATGGCAGCGCTGACAAGGCGCAGCGTCGATACCCGGCGCTCATCCCTCGCCTTCATGGCGCCCTTGAGCGCGGTGTTGATCTCCTCGCGCAGCACGGCTATGGCCCTTTCCTGAGCGCCCTGCCCTCACGAGCAGATTCGCAACCAACACGCGAGCCCGCGCGGGCGCGGACGAACACCTATGCCTTCAATGCACGAGACACAACCCACGCAAGCGGAGGCGCGCCAGGGCTCTGGCCAGGCCTGGCCGGAGCCCAAGGCCACTGCCCTTCTCGTGCTCGCCGACGGAACGGTGCTCGAAGGTTTTGGCTTCGGGGCAAGCGGGCAGGCGGTCGGCGAGGTGTGCTTCAACACCGCCATGACCGGTTACGAGGAGATCCTCACCGATCCGTCCTATGCCGGCCAGATCATCACCTTCACCTTCCCGCATGTCGGAAACGTGGGGACCAACGAGGAGGACATCGAGACCGTCAACATGGCGGCGACGCCCGGCGCGCGCGGGGTCATTCTGCACACCGGGATCACGGCGCCGTCGAGCTACCGCGCCACCCGCCACCTCGACGCCTGGCTCAAGGCGCGCGGCGTGATCGGGCTCGGCGGCGTCGATACCCGCGCGTTGACAAGCCTCATCCGAGTGAGCGGCATGCCGAACGCCGTGATCGCGCATGAGCCTTCCGGGCGGTTCGATCTCGACGCGCTCAAGCGGCAGGCGCGCGAGTGGCCGGGGCTCGTCGGCATGGACCTCGTCCCCACCGTCACCTGCGCGCAGCGCTTCGGCTGGGACGAGACGCCGTGGCAGTGGGACAAGGGCTACGGCCGGCAGGAGCGGGCGGGGTTCCACGTGGTGGCGATCGACTACGGCATCAAGCGCAACATCCTGCGACAGCTCGCCGGTCAGGGGTGCAAGGTGACGGTGGTTCCGGCCACCACCTCGGCCGCGGAAATCATCGCGCTCGCGCCGGACGGGGTCTTTCTCTCCAACGGCCCGGGCGACCCGGCGGCAACCGGCGAGTATGCGGTGCCGGTGATCCGCGACATCATCGAGCAGGCAATTCCCACCTTCGGCATCTGTCTCGGCCATCAGATGCTCGGCATCGCGGTCGGCGCCAGGACCGTCAAAATGCACCAGGGTCACCACGGCGCCAATCATCCGGTGAAGGAGATCGCAACCGGCAAGGTCGAGATCACCTCCATGAATCACGGCTTCGCCATCGACGGCGCCTCGCTGCCGGACAACGTGGTCGAGACCCACGTGTCGCTGTTCGACGGATCGAATTGCGGAATTGCGCTCGCGCAGCGGCCGGTATTCTCGGTCCAAAACCACCCCGAGGCCTCCCCCGGCCCGCGCGACAGCCATTATCTGTTTCGGCGATTCACCGAGATGATGCTCAAGACCATGCACAAGGCTGCAAGCGCGTGAGCCTGCCCGACTGATTGCCTGGAGCGGAAAGCCGATGGTCGGCTGGATAGCCTTCTGGGACTCCAGGCATTCAATCTACGTCAATGCGCGCCATCGCGACGTGCATTACCGGACCATCGCGCATGACATCGCCGCGCACGTCAAGCCCGGCACGCGGGTTCTCGACTACGGCTGCGGAGAGGCGCTGCACGCCGGGCGCATCGCGGCATCGGCGCGCGAGCTCACGCTCTGCGACGCCGCCGGCGCGGTGCGCGCCGCGCTGGCGCGACGCTTCGGCAGCCATCCTCGCATCAGCATACGCGCTCCCGAGGAGGTTGCCGCGCTTGCCGCAGGCTCGTTCGACGCCATCATTCTGCATTCGGTCGCGCAATATCTCACAACGCAGGAGCTTGGCGCCCTGCTTGCCGATTTCCACCGGCTCCTGCAGGCCGACGGCCTGCTCGTACTCGCCGACATCATCCCCCCGCACGTGAGCGCGGCAACCGACGCGCTCGCGCTCCTGCGCTTTGCCGCCGCCAACGGGTTTTTCGGCGCCGCCGTCATCGGGCTCGCGCGCACGCTCGGCTCGCAATACTGGCGCCTGCGCTGGCGGCTTGGGCTTGCGCGCTACAGCGAGGCCGCGATGATCGGAAAGCTTGCCGCGGCCGGTTTTGAAGCGCGGCGGGCAGCGGCGAATATCGGGCATAACCGCGCGCGCATGACATTTCTGGCGCGACGCACGTGATATGGCGTGCGCAGGCCGCGGTTAAGCGCCAGGCGTTGCATTGCGCGGGGGCTCTGGTCTAAAGAGCGCGCGCGCGGCCCGGCCGCCTTGGCTCCCCGCGCCGGCAAAGGACGCGCCGACGCGCGCTTTTTTTGTGTCCAGCGCACGCCTAATCTTTCTTAAGTCTCATGCCCAAGCGCACCGACATCCATTCCATCCTGATCATCGGCGCAGGCCCGATCGTGATCGGCCAGGCCTGCGAGTTCGACTACTCGGGCACCCAGGCCTGCAAGGCGCTCATGGCCGAGGGTTACCGCATCGTGCTGGTCAACTCCAACCCGGCGACCATCATGACCGACCCCGATGTCGCCGACGCGACCTATATCGAGCCGATCACGCCGGAGATCGTCGCCAGGATCATCGAGAAGGAGCGCCCGGATGCGCTGCTTCCGACCATGGGAGGGCAGACCGCGCTCAATACCGCGCTCTCGCTGAACAAGATGGGCGTGCTCGAGCGGTTTCACGTGGAGATGATCGGCGCCACCGCGCATGCCATCGACAAGGCGGAGGACCGCAAGCTGTTTCGCGACGCAATGGGCCGCATCGGCCTCGAGACGCCGCGCTCGACGCAGGTCAAGACGCTGATCCGGGCGCTGGAGGCGCTCGACGACATCGGGCTTCCCGCCATCATCCGGCCTTCGTTCACGCTGGGCGGCACCGGCGGCGGCATCGCCTACAACAAGGCGGAATTCATCGACATCGTCGAGCGCGGCATCGACGCTTCTCCCACCAACGAGGTGCTGATCGAGGAGTCGGTTCTGGGCTGGAAGGAATTCGAGATGGAGGTGGTGCGCGACCGCAAGGACAACTGCATCATCATCTGCTCGATCGAGAACCTCGATCCGATGGGCGTGCATACCGGCGATTCGATCACGATTGCGCCCGCGCTCACGCTGACCGACAAGGAATATCAGATCATGCGCGACGCCTCGATCGCGGTGCTGCGCGAGATCGGGGTCGAGACCGGCGGATCGAACGTCCAGTTCGCCGTCAATCCGCGGGACGGACGACTCGTCATCATCGAGATGAACCCGCGCGTATCGCGCTCCTCCGCGCTCGCCTCGAAAGCGACCGGATTTCCGATCGCCAAGGTCGCAGCCAGGCTCGCCGTCGGCTACACGCTCGATGAGATCGCAAACGACATCACCGCCGGCGCGACCCCCGCCTCGTTCGAGCCGACCATCGACTACGTGGTCACCAAGATCCCGCGCTTCGCATTCGAGAAGTTTCCCGGCGCCGAGCCCATTCTCACGACCTCGATGAAATCGGTCGGAGAAGTGATGGCGATCGGGCGGAGCTTTCAGGAAAGCCTGCAGAAGGCGCTGCGCTCGCTGGAGAACGGCTTCACGGGGCTCGACGAGATCGCCATCGAAGGGGTCGGCGAAGGCGACGACAAGAATGCGGTGCGCGCAGCGCTCGGTACCCCCACGCCTGAGCGGCTGCTCAAGGTGGCGCAGGCGATGCGACTCGGCTTTTCGGACCACGACATCCACAGCTCCTGCAGGATCGATCCCTGGTTCCTCGCCGAGATTCGCGAGCTGGTGGAGACCGAGGCACAAGTTCGCGCCAACGGCCTGCCGGCGAGCGCGGGCGCAATGCGCTCGCTCAAGGCGATGGGCTTCTCGGATGCGCGGCTCGGCAAGCTCGCCGGCATGACCCCGGAGGCGGTTACCCGCCATCGCCGGACGCTCAACGTGCGCCCGGTGTTCAAGCGCATCGACAGCTGCGCCGCCGAGTTCGCTTCGCCCACGCCCTACATGTACTCGAGCTACGCCGCGCCGTTCGCCGGCGCCCCCGCCTGCGAAGCGCAGCCGTCGGACCGCCGCAAGGTGGTGATCCTGGGCGGCGGGCCCAACCGGATCGGACAGGGCATCGAGTTCGATTATTGCTGCTGTCACGCCGCTTTCGCTCTCAAGGAAGTCGGCTACGAGACCATCATGATCAACTGCAATCCGGAAACGGTCTCGACCGACTACGACACCTCCGACCGTCTCTATTTCGAGCCGCTCACCACCGAGGACGTGCTCGAGATCATCGACGTCGAGCGTTCCCGCGGGCGGCTGCACGGCGTGATCGTGCAATTCGGCGGACAAACGCCGCTCAAGCTCGCGCATCCGCTGGAAGCGGCGCAGATTCCCATTCTCGGCACCTCTCCCGACATGATCGATCTTGCCGAGGACCGCGACCGGTTCAAGAAGCTGCTCGAAAAGCTCAAGCTGCGCCAGCCGTTGAGCGGCATCGCCACCACGCCCGAGGAGGCGCGCACGATCGCGGAGACGGTCGGCTATCCGATCGTGATCCGGCCCTCCTATGTGCTGGGCGGGCGCGCCATGGAGATCGTGCTCGATGCCGCGCAGCTCAATCGATACATCGCGCGCCTCGCCGTCGATCTCGGCCGGCCATCGGAGCTGGTGGTCTCGCAAAGGCGTCCGCTCCTGATCGACCGCTATCTCTCGGAGGCGATCGAGGTCGATGTCGACTGCCTGGCGGACCGCAAGGACACCATGATTGTCGGCATCATGGAGCACATCGAGGAAGCCGGCATCCACTCCGGCGACAGCGCCTGCTCGCTGCCGCCGCATTCGCTCTCCGCCGCCGTCATCGCCGAGCTCGAGCGCCACACGCGCGCGCTTGCGCTCGCGCTCGAGGTCGGCGGACTGATGAACGTGCAATACGCGATCAAGGACGGGGATATCTACGTGCTGGAAGTGAACCCGCGCGCCTCGCGCACGGTTCCGTTCGTGGCGAAGGTGATCGGGCTGCCGGTCGCCAAGATCGCCGCCAGAGTCATGGCTGGCGAAGCGCTGGCCGGATTCGGGCTGCAGCCCGGGCGGTTCGACCATATCGGCGTGAAGGAGGCGGTATTTCCATTCGCGCGCTTTCCGGGGGTCGACACTGTGCTCGGCCCGGAAATGAAATCAACCGGCGAGGTCATGGGCATCGATCGTGATTTCGCGATCGCCTTCGCCAAAAGCCAGATCGGAGGGGGCTCGCGCCTGCCGCGCGAGGGAACGGTCTTCGTCTCGGTCAAGGACGACGACAAGCCGCGCCTGATCGAAGCCGTTCGGCTTCTCGTTGACCTCGGTTTCCGGATTATCGCAACCTCCGGAACTCAGCGCTATCTCGCCGAGCAAGGCATTCCCGCCAGCAAGATCAACAAGGTGCTGGAGGGCCGCCCGCATGTCGTGGACGCCATCACGAACGGCGAGGTTCAGCTGGTCTTCAATACGACAGAAGGCGCCACCGCGCTTGCCGACAGCCGTCCGCTCCGGCGGGCAGCCCTCTTGCATAAAGTGCCCTACTACACCACTCTCTCAGGGGCCGTCGCCGCGGCGCAGGGAATAAAAGCCTATCTCGCGGGCGACCTCGAGGTGCGTGCGCTGCAGAGCTATTTCGACGGCAAGGGCTGATCCGGGCAATTCCGGAGCAGGCCCCCTGACGGTACGGGATTGGGTTCAAAGTTACGGGTCGCGTGGCCGGACAGGGGTTCGGCCCGCGATTGAAACTATTGTGTTTTGGCTAGAGTCGGAGGTTGAAGAACAAGAGATGGACAAGATTCCGATGACAGCGGAGGGCTATACTGCCCTCGAAACGGAGCTCAAGCACCGTCAGCAGGTCGAGCGGCCGCGCATCATTCAGCAGATCACCGACGCGCGCACGCACGGCGATCTCTCCGAGAATGCCGAATATCACGCCGCCAAGGAGACGCAGTCCCACAACGAAGGCCGCATTGCCGAGCTTGAGGACAAGCTGGCGCGCGCCGAGGTCATCGATGTGTCGAAGCTCTCGGGAGACACCATCAAATTCGGGGCCACGGTAACCTTGATCGATGAGGACACCGACAAGAAGCAGGTTTGGCAACTGGTTGGAGAGCCCGAAGCCGATGCCAAGAAGGGGAAGATTTCCATCACCTCCCCGCTTGCCCGCGCTCTGATCGGCAAGGCGAAGGGGACGAGCGTGGAAGTGGTGACACCGAGCGGCGCCAAGGCATACGAGATCAAGAAGATCGAATGGCGCTAACCGCGCTGCCTCCAAATGCAATAAAAGCCGCCCTCATTCGGTAACGGATCACCGCCTGCCGAGATCCTCCATCGGAACGAGCGCGGCATCCTTGGAATTGCGCAGCGTCAGCGACGTTTTGACGTTGCGCACATGCGGGGCGGCGGTGAGCTCGGTCACGAAGCTCTGAAAGGTCTTCAGATCCGGGGCTACGCATTTGAGTATGAAGTCGATCTCGCCCGAAAGCATCCAGCACTCGCGCACCAGCGGTTGCCCGCGCACGAACTCCTCGAACTGCTTGAGGTCCGCGTCGGCTTGGCTCGACAGATGCACCAGCGCGAACACCGTGACGTCATAGCCGAGAAGCTTGGCGTCGAGGAGCGCCCGATAGCCCTTGATGTAGCCGGCCTCTTCGAGCGCGCGCAGGCGTCGCAGGCACGGCGGGGGAGATATCCCGACGCGGCGAGCGAGCTCCACGTTGGAGATCCGGCCGTCGTCCTGAAGCTCCCGCAGAATCCGGCGGTCGAGGGCATCGAGGCGAGCGGACAAGGTGGTAGCTCCCTGGCTGTTTCTCTGTCGACAGGTAATGAACTGTAAGCCGCACCGCTCGCCGGCGAAACTTTATTGCCCGCAAGCGCAAAATATTACCTCCCGCTTCCATTAGACTGGGAGGAAGTGATCTGCGTCCCTTGCATAGCTGCGCCGAACTCATAGATTGTGCAGCACGGGAGGGTTCCCAACCGGAACCACGGGCTCCCCTTAATCCTTTCGACGCACGGGGCTTTTTCTGATGGCCAGGACGACCCGCGCCAAAGTCGTGATCATCGGGTCGGGGCCCGCAGGCTACACGGCTGCGATTTATGCCGCCCGCGCCATGCTTGAGCCGATCCTCATCGCGGGCATCCACCCCGGCGGACAGATGACCATCACCACCGATGTGGAGAACTACCCCGGCTTTGCCGACGTGATCCAGGGGCCCTGGCTCATGGAGCAGATGCAGAAGCAGGCCGAGCATGTAGGGACAAGGATCGTGACCGACCACGTCAGCCGGGTGGCGTTTGCAGGGCGGCCGTTCCGGCTCGAATGCGATTCCGGCAGCCACTACCTGGCCGACAGCGTGATCGTTGCGACCGGCGCGCAGGCGCGCTGGCTGGAGCTGCCCTCCGAGCAGAAATTCAAGGGCTACGGCGTATCCGCCTGCGCGACCTGCGACGGTTTCTTCTACCGCGGCAAGGATGTGCTGGTAGTGGGCGGCGGCAATACGGCCGTCGAGGAAGCGCTCTTCCTCACGAACTTTGCCGCAAGAGTGACGATCGTGCACCGGCGCGACAGGTTCCGCGCGGAGAAGATCCTGCAGGACCGCCTGTTCCGCAATCCAAAGATTGCCGTCATCTGGGACACCGTGCTGGAGGGCGTGCTCGGTGAAGAGAGCCCCCTCAAGGTGACGGGAGCCGTCCTTCGCAACGTCAAGACCGACGCACTTTCCGAACGCAGGGTCGACGGCGTGTTCGTGGCCATCGGTCACACGCCCGCCTCCGCCGTCTTCGCCGGCCAGCTCGACATGAAGCCCTCCGGCTATATCAGGACCGCGCCGTTCTCGACCGCGACATCGGTGCCCGGCGTGTTCGCCGCCGGCGATGTCACCGACGATGTTTATCGCCAGGCGGTAACCGCCGCCGGGCTGGGCTGCATGGCGGCGCTGGAAGCCGAGCGGTTCCTTGCGGCTCAGGGTGAAGCCGAGCCGGCGGTCGCGGCGGAGTGACTGCCATGAGCATGGATTGGGACAAGCTGAAGGTCTTTCATGCTGCCGCCGAGGCGGGCAGCTTCACCCATGCGGGGGAGCAGCTCGGGCTGTCCCAGTCGGCCGTTTCGCGGCAGGTGTCGGCGCTGGAGCAGGAGCTCGGCGTATCGCTGTTTCATCGCCATGCCCGCGGCCTCATCCTCACCGAGCAGGGCGAGGTCCTCCACCATACCGCGCATGACGTGTTCATGAAGCTCGAGGCGGCGCGCGCAAAGCTCACGGACAGCCGCGAACGGCCGAACGGCGACCTGCGCGTGACGACGACACCCGGCATCGGGGTGCACTGGCTCACCCCCAGGCTCGGGGAATTCGTCGAGCTTTACCCCGACATTCATCTCAGCCTCCTCACCACCGACGAGGAGCTCGATCTCGCGATGCGCGCCGCCGATGTCGCGATCCGGCTGCGCCAGCCGACGCAGCCCGACCTGATCCAGCGCAAGCTGTTCTCGGTGCGCTTCCACGCCTATGCCTCGCCCGAATACATCAAGCGGTTCGGCACCCCGCGGGAGCTGGATGATCTCGACCGGCATCGGGTGCTGCTGCTGGGCGGCAGCACGGTGCCCAATTATCTCGAGAACCGGCGCTGGCTGATCGAGGTCGCGCGCAACGGCAAAGGCCCACGCACTCCCGCACTCACCATCAACAACGTGCTCGGCGTCCTGCGTGCCTGTCAGCGCGGGATCGGCGTGGCGCTGCTGCCCGACTATCTCGTCGAGGAGAATGGCGGCCTCGTCCAGTTGTTCGGCGAGTCCGATACCATCGCTCTGGACGCCTATTTCGTCTATCCCGAGGAATTGAAATCGGTGGCCCGCGTCCAGGTGTTCCGTGATTTTCTGGTCGCCAAGGCACAGCGCTGGCATTTCTGATTGCGCGCGTGACGCCGCATGGCTGGCATGCGCATCCCCATATTGTTTGGGCCGCTGCCAGGCGCATACTGGCCTCTGCTGGCAGCGGGCCGCTGCTTTTTTCGGCGGCCAAGCCGCCAGTTGTTCCCCTCTGGAAGGTGATTGCCGGCCCCCGCGCCGGTAAACTGTAACCGGACCCGTCAAGGGTCCGGTTTCTTTTTTTCGCGATCGGCGCAGTTCATGACTCTTTTGAAACATGACTCTTTTGAACAAGACGGCGACCGCGCGTTGATGCGCCAGGTTCCGACCGCTTCCAGGCACTGTTTGTGCGAAGATCGCTTGCGTCGAGACTGCGCGCCGCCTAATTTACGATGCTGATCCAACTCGAAGGACACGCAATGGTCTGGACAACGCCTATTCTTGTCGAAATCTGCATTGGGCTCGAGATCAACGGCTATCTGCCGGCCGAGTTCTAAGTCCTGACGCGTTTGCGTCAGTCCTGAATTGGGGCGCCTCACCGCCATCGTACTCGGCTCGGCGGCAGGTGGAGGTTTTCCGCAATGGAACTGCCGCTGTCCGGTCTGTCGCCTGGCGTGGGCGGGAGACCCGCGCGTGCGGTCGCGCACGCAGGCGAGCCTTGCCGTCAGCGGCGACGGTGAGAGCTGGGTCCTGATCAATGCATCCCCTGACCTGCTCCAGCAGATCAGGCAATCCAAAGCGCTGCAGCCGCGCTCCGGCACGCGCGGGAGCCCGATCAAATCCGTGGTCCTCACCGGCGCCGAGATCGATCAGGTCGCGGGCCTCCTGAGCCTGCGCGAGCGGGAGGCATTCACCCTGCTCGCCACCTCGGCCTCGCTCGAGGCGCTCGCAGACAATCCGGTGTTCGCCGTGCTGTCGCCCGAGCTAGTGGTGCGCCAAGCTGTGGCTGCGGGTGAAACTGCAGCGCTTCCCGGCGGCTTGCAGGTTCGACTGTTCATGACGCCGGGCAAGGCGCCGCTCTATCTCGAAGGCGACAATCCGCAAACCGCGAGCGAGACCGCGGCCAATGTCGGCGTCGAGATTTTCGCAGGCGCTGCGCACATCTTCTATGTTCCCGGCGCTGCCGCCGTTACCGCGGCAATGATGGAGCAGCTTGCACGGGCCGATGTCGTTTTCTTCGACGGTACGCTTTTCCATGATGACGAGATGATCCGGAGCGGGGCTGGAACCAAGACCGGGCGCCGCATGGGGCATATGCCGATCGAGGGTGATGGAGGATCGCTCGCCGCGCTCGAATCGATCGCGGCACGGCGCATCTTCGTGCACATCAACAACACCAATCCGATCCTGATCGAGGGCTCGCCCGAGCGCCTGCGGGTGGAGCGCAGGGGCTGGGAGATTGCGGAGGACGGGATGGAGATCGTGCTGTGAAGAGCGAGCCGCTGTCGGCCGATGATCTCGAAGCGGCGCTGCGCGACATCGGCGCGCGGCGCTACCATCGCCTGCATCCATTCCATGCGCTGTTGCACGGCGGCAAGTGCAGCAAGGGCCAGGTCCAGGCCTGGGCGCTCAACCGCTACTATTACCAGGCGCAAATCCCGGTGAAGGACGCAAGCCTGATCGCGCGTTGCGAGGATCCGTCGCTGCGGCGCGAATGGCGCAGCCGGCTCGTCGATCACGACGGGGACACCGCGACCGACGGCGGCATTGCACGCTGGCTCACGCTGACAACCGCGCTCGGGCTCGATCGCGATTACGTCGTCTCGCTCAAGGGCCTGCTGCCGGCTACGCGCTTTGCGGTCGATGCCTACGTCCATTTCGTGCGGGAGCGAACGCTGCTCGAGGCGGTCGCCTCCTCGCTCACCGAGCTGTTCTCCCCACAAGTCATCGGCGAACGCGTCGAAGGCATGCTCAGAGGCTATGACTTCGTCAGCGCCGACGCGCTCTCCTATTTCAGCAAGCGCCCGCCGCTCGCCCGGCGCGATTCCGAGTTTGCGCTCGGTTACGTCAAGCGCCGTGCCTGCTCCGCGCAGGCGCAGCAATCCGTGCTGGCGGCGCTCGAATTCAAGTGCGATGTGCTGTGGGCTATGCTGGATGCCCTCTACCATGCCTATGTAGCACCCAGGCACGTCCCGGTCGGCGCTTTCGTGCCGCAGGAATAGGATACCCATTCGTGGGTGATGCCCCCAAGATCTCCATCGCGTCCGACGGGCGCCCCCGCCTGCCGCGCGGCGTGCGGCTCGTTCACAACGAGGCGCATGGCGGCTGGGTGCTGCTGGCGCCGGAACGCGTATTCAAAGCCGACGCTGTAGCCGCCGAGGTCATCAAGCGCTGCGACGGGAATGCAAGCCTCAGTGAGATCATCGACGATCTCGCAAGGACCTATTCGGCTCCGCGCGAGAAGATCGCCGAGGACGTCAACGCGCTCCTCTCGGGACTGGCCGACAAGAAGCTCCTGGAGCTCTGACGTGGCGTCCCGCGCACCTCTCCACAGTCCGCTCGGCCTCCTCGCCGAGGTCACCCACCGCTGCCCGCTCGGCTGCCCCTACTGCTCGAACCCGCTGGCGCTCGACCCCCGGGAGCAGGAGCTCGACACTGCGACCTGGGTGCGGGTATTGCGGGAGGCATCGGCGCTCGGGGTGTTGCAGGTGCATTTGTCCGGCGGGGAACCTGCCGCCCGGCGCGACCTGCTGGCGATCACGCAGGCCGCCCACGAGGCCGGGCTCTACTGCAATCTCATCACATCGGCGGTCGGGCTTGCGCCGAAGCGGCTGGCTGCGCTCGCCGCGGCCGGCCTCGATCACGTGCAGATCTCTATCCAGGACAGCATCGCTTCTTCGGCCGACCATATCGCGGGCTATGACGGCGCGTTCGCGCGCAAGCTCGCGCTGGCGGCCGAGGTGGTGCGGCTCGCTATGCCGCTCACCGTGAATGCCGTCGTGCACCGCGCCAACATCGAGCGGATCAGCGATATGGTCGACCTCGCGATCACGCTCGGCGCAAGCCGGGTGGAGATCGCGCACGTGCAGTACCACGGCTGGGCGCTGGCAAACCGCGCGCGCTTGATGCCGACGCCAGCGCAGGTTGAGCGCGCGGTTGCGCTGGTCGAAGAGCTGCGCAGCCGGCATCGCGGACGCATTGTCATCGACGCCGTGGTACCGGATTACTACGCGCGCTATCCGAAGCCTTGCGCGGGAGGCTGGGCGCGGCGCTCGCTCAACGTGACGCCCGTCGGCAAGGTGCTTCCCTGCCACGCCGCGGAATCCATCACCGGGCTTGAATTCTGGAACGTGCGTGAACATTCGCTGTCCGACATCTGGGCAAATTCGCCCGCCTTCAATGCCTTCCGCGGCAGCGGGTGGATGAAGGAACCCTGCGTGAGCTGCCCGCGGCGGGAGCAGGATTTCGGCGGCTGCCGCTGCCAGGCATTCGCGTTGACGGGCGATGCGGCGGCGGCGGACCCGGTGTGCCACCTGTCGCCCGCCCACGGCCTGGTGGCGAAACTCGCGTCGGTCACCGAGGACGGCAGCTATTCCTATCGGCGTATGTGACTGGCTGCGCCAAGCCGCAACGCGATAAGACGCCGCGCGCCACCCCCATTGCGCTCCGATGACGCCTGTCGGAGACTGGCGGCAAGGTTGGGTGGCCGCACGGGCCAAACTTCTACCAACCGCCTTATCATGCAAGGGAGGATGGAATGTTTCACTGTCCCGCTCACCGGCGCGGTACGCTGCTTGCCGGGTTGCTCGCAAGCTTGCTGGTTTCCGTTTGGCCGGCGCAGGCTCAGCAGCAGGCGCCGCTGCCGCCGGGCTCACCGCTGATCGGTCAACCGAACACCGAAGCCGCCAAGAAGCTCGCCCCCGTTCAGCCGCCGCCGCTGGCTGCCGCACCTGACCAACTGCCGACCGCAAAGCTCAAGGCGCCGGCCGGTTTCAATATCGAGCTGTACGCAAGCGGCGTCGACAATGCGCGCACGCTTCGGCTCGGCGACAAGGGGACGGTATTCGTCAGCAACCGCACGAAGGACAAGATCTACGCCATTGTCGACAAGGACGGCAAACGCGAGGTCAAGGTCATCGCCTCGGGATTGTATCGGCCCAACGGCATCGCCCTGCACAACGGCACGCTGTATATCGCCGAGCTTTCGCAGATCTCCAAGATCGACAATATCGAAGCCAACCTCGACAATCCGCCCAAGCCGACCGTCATCTTCAGCGACCTGCCGAAGGATGAGGCGCACGGCTGGAAATATCTGACCGTCGGGCCCGACAACAAGCTCTATTTCCAGGTCGGCGCGCCCTGCAACATCTGCCTGCCGGACGATCGCCACGCCAGGATCTATCGCCTCAACCTCGATGGCAGCGGACTGGAAGTGGTGGCAACCGGAATCCGCCAGATCGTCGGGATGGACTGGCATCCGGTCTCGAAGCAGCTTTACTTCACCGAGAACAGCCGCGACTGGCTGTCCGAGGACATTCCGCAGGACAAGCTCAATCGGGTGACCCAGCCCGGCAAGGACAATTTCGGCTACCCCTATTGTCACCAGGGCAATGTCCCGGATCAGGAGTTCGGGTGGGGCCACTCCTGCGACGAGTTCACCAAGCCGCTGGCATTGCTGGGCCCGCACGTGGCGCCGCTCGGGATGCGCTTCTACACCGGCACGTCGTTCCCGGCCGCCTATCGCAATCAGATCATCGTCGCGCGCCACGGCTCGTGGAATCGCACCAACAAGGCGGGCGGCGACCTCGTGCTCGTCAAGCTCAAGCCGGACGGCACCTTCGCCTCCATGGACCCGTTCGTCACCGGCTTTCTGGACAACAACAAGTATGTCGGAAGACCGGTGGACGTGCTGGTCATGAAGGACGGCTCGCTGCTGGTGTCCGACGACTATAACGGCGCGGTCTATCGCATCAGCTACGGCAGAGAGCGCCACGCCAGCCACTGAAGCGTTGAAGGGCCCGGAGGCGGGATGCCGCCTCGGGGCCCTGCTCCGTTGCACTGCGCACTGCTTTCTGCGAGCGCGACATGCGCAAGCTTGCCGTTGCCATCCTTGTTTCCGTCCTCCCATCCTTGCCGGCGCGCACCCAATCACTCGACGCGCGCCTGCCGACCTGCCTTGCCTGCCACGGGGAGAACGGACAATCGCAGCTGCCCGAGGTCCCCTCGCTCGGCGCGCAAAACGCCCTCTACAGCCTCACGCAGCTGGTCATGTTCAGGGACAGGCTGCGTCTGAGCGACCCGATGAACGAGATGGCGCAGGGACTCTCCGACGACGATCTGCGCAAGGCGGCGGACCTTATCGCCAAGCTGCCCGCGCCCGCACCCGTCGCCGACGCTCCCGATGCGGCCCGCATGGAGAAGGCGCGCGCGCTTGCCGGCCAGAACAGGTGCAACTTCTGTCATCAGTCGAATTTCGAGGGCGGGCAGAATGTGCCGAGGCTCGCCGGACAGCGCGAGGATTACCTGCTCAAGGCGCTGCGCGGCTACAAGGACAATTCGCGGCGCGGTTACGACGCGGCCATGGCAGAGGTGGTCTATCCGCTCGCGGATGCGGATCTCGTTGAGCTTGCCTATTTCCTCGCGCGCGTGAAGTAGGTTGGGTTAGCGCGGCCCCGATGTGGAGATGGAGGCTGAAGAGTTGAACCGCGCGTAACCCAACATCTCGCAGCGCCTGATCGGCACGTTGGGTTACGCGCGAATTGAGGCGCTTGCGAAACCGATGGGTCAGGGGCCGCGCTAACCCAACCTACAGATCCGGGCAACTTGGACATGCAAAACAAAACACCGAGAGACCTGGATGGGCACGCGAGCACCTCCCGCCCGCCTTCGGACCTGCGCGCGCCTCAGGTCGTGGACTGCGGAGGCGTTGCATCGGTGCATCTCACGCTCGCCATCAGCGATTACGAGCATGTGCGCGAGATCGCGCAGGGCCTCCTCCGCGCGGACGGCATCACGCTCACCACCCTGATCTTTCCCTCCATTGAGGAGATCACCTTTCGTTTCACCCGCGGGATGGAATGGGATGTATCCGAGCTCTCTTTCGGCAAATACATTTCACTCACCTCGCAGGGCAAAGCGCCCATGATCGCGATCCCGGTATTTCCCTCGCGCGTTCATCGTCATTCGGCGATCTATGTGCGTCGTGATGCGGGCATCGGGACGCCCAAGGATCTCGAAGGACGCGCGGTCGGCATTCCGGAATGGGCGCAGACCGCCGGCATTTACGTGCGCGGCTTTCTGGCCGAGAGCTACGGCGTCGATCTCGGAAAGATCCGCTGGCTGCAGGCGGGCGTCAGCGAGCCCGGCCGCGCCGAGAAGGTGGAGCTCAGGCTGCCCCCCGCAATCCGCTGCGAGGCGCGGCCGCACAGCAGCTTATCGGCCATGCTGGCGTCGGGCGAGATCGACGCCGCGATCTCCGCCCGCGCGCCCGATGGTTTTGCGCCGGGCGGACCGGTGACCCGGCTGTTTCCCGACTTCCGCGCCGAGGAGCAGCGCCTCTTCAAGGCGACCCGGATCTTTCCGATCATGCATCTCATTACCATCCGGCGCGCCGCCTTCGAGCAGCATCCGTGGATCGCGATGAACCTGTTCAAGATGTTCGATGCGGCCAAGCGCCGCTGCCTCGACCGGCTGCGCGACTTCACCTGCGCGCGCATTCCGCTGCCGTGGGCGGCCGCCGTCGCCGACGAGATCAGCACCGATTACGGCCCGGATCCCTATCCCTACGGCATCAAGGCGAGCCGTCCCACGCTTGAGGCGTTCTGCCGTTACGCCCACGATCAGGGGGTGACCCACCGGCGCATGGCGGTGGAGGAGCTGTTTCCGCGCGAGGTGCAGGCGACGGCGCGGGTGTAGCGCGGATCCGCAACAGCGAAATTCAGATTCTAGCTAAATTGAGGTGCTCACGGCTGAGAGCGTCATCCGAATGAAAGCCGCGAAATTCGCCTCTGCTGCCTCTAGGGCCGCGCACAAGAGTTGAACGCACATCCTCTTCCGGGCCACTCCCCGCTACGAAATGGGTTGCGGCATTTGCGAGTATGGGACTGCAATTGACCCCAAAGCGGAAGTCGAGCGCCACATTTTGCTGTGACGCACAATTCTCTCATCCGACTATGTGATAGGGTGTGCAGTCCCCGGTTTCGAGGGCACCATGAGGCGACGCGAATTCATCGGCCTTATTTTTGGCGCGGCAGCAACGTGCCCGCTGGTGGCGCGGGCGCAGCAGCCGGAGCGGATGCGGCGTGTCGGCGTGTTCATGAATCTGGCCCCCGATGATCCACAATCAGCCAGGGAAATTTCGGCCTTCGTCGATGCGCTCAAGCAACGGGGCTGGACACCTGGCAGCAACCTTCAAATCGAGTATCGCTGGGGCGCCGGCGACCACGACCTTGATCGAAAGTATGCCCCGGAATTGGTCGCGTTTTCCCCTGACGTGTTGCTGGTGACCGGCGGCACCACCGTGGGCATACTGCAACAGGCGACCCGCTCGATACCGATCGTGTTCGTGGAAGTGACCGATCCGGTCAACCGCGGCTTGGTCGCGAGCTTGGCGCGGCCGGGCGGTAACACCACCGGATTTACCCAGTTCGAATTTAGCACTGCCGGGAAATGGCTGGAACTGCTCAAGCAGATTGTGCCGAACGTGCGGCGAGCTGTCGTCATTCGCGATCCGAGCGAAACGTCTGGGATCGGCCAGTTCGCCGCCATCCAGGCCATGGCGCCGTCACTGGGGGTGGATGTCAGCCCGATCGACGCGCGCGACATCGGCGCCATCGAGCGGGCCATGACATCGTTCGCGCGCAACCCAAATGGCGGCATGATCCTGACGCCGACCGGTAGCGCGCGCGGTCACCGCGAAACGATCATAGCACTGGCGGCTCGGCTCAAACTGCCGGCAGTCTACCCGTACCGCTACTACGTCGCCGATGGTGGCCTGATCTCCTACGGTCCTGACGTGACCGAACAATGCCGGCGCGCGGCCGAGTACGTCGATCGCATCCTCAGGGGCGAAAAAGCTGCTGACCTGCCGGTGCAAGCGGCGACCAAATACGCGATGGTCGTCAATCTCAAGACCGCGAAGATGCTGGGCATCGACGTGCCGCCGATGTTGCTCGCCCGTGCCGATGAGGTGATCGAATAAGATCGCTCGTCACTGCGATTGCTGACAGCCGCCGGTGGCACATCACGTCGTTTACTGCGCGCGCAAGCAAGCCACTCGGACCTGTTTCCGCGCGAGGTGCAGGCGACGGCGCGGGTGGAGCGCAATCGAGATTCCGCGGCGACGAGCGTTCGGTCGCCGTGCTATCATTAAGGCGAAGGAGCGACGCCGGCAGCGATCGGCGGGGCGCCGCGTCGATTCAAACGTCGCAGTGAGACAAATGAAACGGGCTGCGCGTGCACACGCCCTCACTTACCCCAAGACGTTCCGCGCGCGGCAGATCGCGGCGAACGGCACTAAACTCTATGTGCGCGTTGGCGGCCGGGGACCCGCAGTCGTTCTGCTGCACGGGTATGGCGAGACCGGCGACATGTGGGTGCCGCTTGCCAAAGACTTGGCGCGCGATCACACGGTGGTCATTCCCGACTTGCGCGGCATGGGGCTCTCCGCCAAGCCGGCCGGTGGCTACGACAAGAAAACGCAAGCCGGCGACGTTGCACGCATTCTCGATGCGCTCAAGCTCGAGCGAGCTGCCCTCGTCACCCACGACATCGGCAACATGGTCGGCTACGCCTTCGCTGCGCAGTACCGCAACCGCGTGACCTGCTTTGTGGTGATCGACGCGCCGTTGCCGGGCGTGGGTCCGTGGGAGGAGATCCTCAAGAACCCGCTGCTATGGCACTTCCGCTTCGGCGACCCGGACATGGAGCGTCTGGTCGCCGGCCGCGAGCGCATCTACCTCGACCGGTTCTGGAACGAGTTCTCCGCCGCCCCAAAGCGGTTCAGCGAGGCGGCCCGCCGGCACTACGCGAAGCTCTATGCCCGCCCCGGTGCGATGCACGCGGGCTTTGCGCAGTTTGCGGCCTTCGACCAGGACGCCGTCGACAACAGGGCCTTCGTCGCGGCGGGCAAGCTCGATGTGCCGGTTCTAGCGCTGGGCGGCGAGAAATCGTTCGGCAAAACGATGGCCGCGGTGATGCGCTTTGCGGCAAGCGACGTGGAAGAAGGGGTGGTTCCTGGCTCCGGACACTGGATCATGGAAGAGAACCCCATGGCGACCGTCGCGCTGGTTCGCACTTTCCTCGACAAGGGCCAATAAGCGCGGGCAGGCTGGCGTCAGTCCACCTTGATATTGGCCGCCTGGATTACCTTGCCCCAGCTCTCCGTTTCATCGGCTATGAATTTCCCGAACGCGACCGGAGTCATTGGCGTCGCGTCGACGCCCAGGTCGGCAAAGCGCGCCTTTATGTTGGGATCGGCCACCACGGCATTGATCTCCTTGTTGAGGGTGTCGATCACTTCAGCAGGCGTCTCCTTCGGCGCACCGACGCCGTACCACTGGCTCGCCTCGTAGCCCGGCACGAATTCGGCCACGGTCGGAACATCCGGCAGCACATCCGAACGGGCGGCCGTTGTCACGGCCAGCGCCCGCAGCATGCCGCTCCTGATGTACTGGATGCACGTGGGTATGGTGCCGAAAACGACCTGCACCTGTCCGCTGAGCAGATCTGTAACGTAACCGCCGCGATAGGGAACGTGGACGAGCTTGATGCCGGTCATCATCTGGAACCGTTCGCCGAAGACATGCGACACGGACCCGCTCCCCGAGGACCCCATGTTGATCTTGCCCGGATTGGCCCTGGCGTAGGCGATGAACTCCGGGACCGTCCTGGCTGGAACGGATGGATTGACCACCATGACATAAGTAGCGCCGCCAATGCTCGCGACCGGCGCAATCTCGCGGATGAAATTGAAATTGAGCCTCTTGTAGAGCGTCGCGTTCACCGCGTTCGACAGGCTCACCAGCAGGAGCGTATAGCCGTCAGGTGCTGCCCGCACGACGCTTTCAGTGCCGATATTGCCACCGGCGCCCGTTCGGTTCTCAATGACGAATGGCTGCCCGAGCCGCTCCGACAGCGATTGAGCTATAAAACGTGCAATGGTGTCGGTTGCCTGGCCGGCAGGAAAGGGGGCGATGATGCGTACCGGCCGCGTCGGATAAGCTTGCGCCCGCGCATTGCGCGACGCGCACGACAGTGCGGCAGCACCGGCGGCCGCTCGGAGAAATGTGCGGCGTGGGAATTTCATGCGCAACCCGATGGCGGTTGAGATGAAGTTACATCAGATTTGCGGGCGCGAGGAGGCGTTCCATGGGTTCCTGGATAAGGCTGCCCTTCGATCGCGGCCGCAGATCGCTCAAGGACGGCCCGCTATCGTTCGCGTCATTAGCTGCGCCTGGCGCGACTGGTCGCGGCAGTGTGAACAAAAAAATCGCTGTCACTCGCACCGGAATACCAGCCGCACAATCTGTTGTTAGGGATTGAGCTCTTAGGCTGACCGAGTTCGGATTGGATTGAACCGGGGGAGGGAATTTGACACTCACCGGGAATTCAACCCAACCGCGCATCACCCCAGGGCGCTCCGGCCACGCCCCGCAAGCTGAACCGGAGCGCCCATCCCTTTGCGTGTTGCGCTGCGGCCACACACGAAGAAAACCGTGCCCTCTCCTACCCGCCGCCGCTATTGCGCCAAGCTGGGGCAGTGGTCTTGCGCAGCCCCAAAGAGGGAAGGCGGGGGGAGCCTTGGGAGGCCTTTCGGTACGGGAAGCATTGTATTGGCCGCCGCTATCGCGGTCACTCCTTGCTTGCGCTGCGATTGCGGCTGCCACGGCGCTTGCCGGCTGCAACAGCGACAAGATTCCGGATTTCAGCGGCCGTCACATGCAGCCGCTCTCCGAGGCAATGCTGGACGAGCTCGACATCAGAAAAATGGCAAAGGAATCGCCGGTCCTGATTCGAATCTTCAAGGAAGAGTCGGAACTGGAACTATGGAAAGTAGATAAGAGCGGACGCTTCGCGCTGCTGCGGACCTACCCCATCTGTCGCTGGTCAGGTGATCTGGGCCCAAAGATCCAGGAAGGCGACCGGCAGGCACCCGAGGGCTTCTACACCATCACGCCCGACCTGATGAACCCGAATTCCCACTATCACCTCGCTATCAATACCGGCTTCCCTAACGCCTTTGACCGGGCCAACGGCCGATCAGGCGCATCGCTGATGATCCACGGGGACTGCGCCTCGGTCGGCTGTTACGCCATGACCGATGAACAGATCACCGAAATCTATTCGCTGGCGCGTGAAGCCTTTTTCGGCGGCCAGCGGTCACTTCAGATTCAGGCCTATCCGTTCCGAATGACCCCCCTCAACATGGCCAGACACCGCAACTCCCCGCACCTCGCCTTCTGGAAAGTGCTCAAGGAAGGCTACGACCATTTCGAAGTGACACGCAAAGAGCCCAAGGTCGCCGTTTGTGACAAGCACTACGTGTTTGATGCGCAATCCTCCGGCAAATTCAACCCGGTTGATCCGTGCCCCGCCTATAAGGTGCCCCAGCAGATCGCGTCCGCCGTTCACAACAAGCAGCACCGCGACGAGATCGAGACTGCCCAGCTCATCAGCCGTGGAATCCCCGACGCTGTGGCCGCAAACAGCGGGGATGGGGGCATGAACCCCACTTTTGTTTCGGCGCTCAGAGCCCATGGCGGACCGGGCACTGCCATTCGCACCGCCTCAGGCACCATTCCAGCTCATGTCCATCCGCCTGCCGATGCCTTCCCGCAAGGTACCCTCGCAAGCATGTTTGCCGCCGTCTCTCCCGAAGTGAAACCCCTACAGGTGCGTGTGGCCTCAGCCGCGCCGGCCTCGAGCACTATCGGTTCGTTCTTCGGGAACCTGTTCGGTTCCAAGCGCGACAGCACGAGTGACAATGCGCGCGAAAGCTCGGTAACGCAACCAAAGTCGCAAGGTCCCGCGGCCGCGCCCAGTGCAGCCCCCGCGCAGAGTCAAGCAACCGCCCCTGCCAAGGGGATGCCCGAGGCGGCGCGCGCCACCGACAGCAAAAAGCTTCCCGTCACCCGGTCGCAAGGCGCGCCGCCGCAACAGGAACCGAGCGCGGGGCAGTTGCGCGATGCCGGAGCCCCGCGCACGAGCAATCTCCTGATCGGGGCTGTGCCCACAGTGCCGGTCGGACGCTTCGACAATCGACCAATGGCGCTTGGACAGTCGCAGCAGAAACAGCTATCGGGCAACAACGCAGATACCCCAACGCCTTGATGCGCCATACAGCGGCGACCCGCTGCACTTGTTTCCGGCCTGCTCGCATCAAAATGCAGGCTCATGCTCCCCTGATCTCGTGCAGTCCCCCTGCCCGCCCAATGAGCGCGTTGGCGCCGATGGCGATCACGAACAGAATGATCAGCAGCGCATACATCTGCGGCATGTTGAACACGCTGTAGGCCTGGATGATCAAAAAGCCGATGCCGCGGTTGGAGAGCTTGGTTTCCGCAAGCAGCGTGCCGATCAGCGCCACGCCGAGCCCCAGCCGCACGCCGTTGATCACCGGGTGGCGCATGGCCGGCAGATAGATCTTGGTGACCATCTGCCAGGCATTGGCGCGAAAGCTCCTGCCCACGCGAATGAGCACCTTGTCGATCTCGCGCATGCCGCCGGCGGCGTTGAGCGCGACCGGGAAGAAGCAGGAGATCGCGCCCATCGCCACCTTCGATCCGGGACCGACCCCGAACCACATGATCATGATCGGAAAGAAGATGATCTTCGGGCAGGGGCCGAGATAATAAAGAAGGGCCTCATAGGCGCGCGCCATGAAGGCGCTGGCGCCGAGCACGATTCCCACGACCAGCCCGCTCAGGCCCCCGATGAGCATGGCGATCGCAATCTCGTAGCCGGTGGTGCCGAGGTGGAAATAGAACGACGGATCGCGCAGGGTAACGAACAGCGCGCGGCCGATGGCGCCGAGCGAGGGCACCACGTCGCGGTAAAGCAGGCCGGAGGCGGCGAGCGCCTCCCAGCCCGCCAGCACCACAACGATGATCAGGAGGCGCAGCGCCGTCACCGGACGCAGCGGCAGGCCGAACGGCCTTGCCGCCGGCAGGCTCAGTCGACCGGTCTCAGCCATCGCTCGAGCCTTTCCATGATGATGAAGACGCAGATGCTGACCAGGATCACGAAGCAGATCGCGGCATAGGTTCCAGGCAGGTCGTAGCGCTCGGCCAGCTCGTTGATCAGCTGCCCGAGCCCGCCGAAATTGATCAGGAACTCGACTCCCACGATATTGATGAGCGCGAAGATCAGCCCCAGCCGCAGCCCCACAAAGATGGTCGGCAGCGCCGCCGGAAACAGAATCTTCCAGAATTGCTGCGAACCGCTGAGATTGAAGCTGCGCCCGACATTGATCAGAACGCGCCGCGTGCCGGAGAGGCCTTCGAGCGTCTTGAGCATGACCGGGGCGAGGCCCGCGGTGAAGCCCATCATCACGATGGTCAGCGCGCTGCGGCCGAAGATGACGAGATAGAGCGGATACATCAGCACCAGCGGGGCGGCCGCGACCGCCGCCACCCAGGTTTCGGTCGCGAGCCGGAGCAGATAATAGCGGTAGAGCAGCACGCCCCCTGCCACGCCCACGATGGTGACCAGGATGCTGGCGGAGAACGCCTCCCCGGCCGTGAGCAGGAAGCGCTGCAGCACGTCCTCCTCGACGATCACGCGCGGGAACGCGGCGATGATCTCGGACGGCAGCGGGACGATGAAGCGATTGACGAGGCCGATGCGAATGAGGAGCTCGACCAGCGCGACGAGCGCTGCGATGGAAGCGAGCCCGAGCGCAGGGGGAGCATATCTGCTGCGGGCCAACGTCGCTGCGGTCATCGGCCTTCGCCTTCGCGCAGGCGGGCGCTCTCCTGCTCCGCAAGCCCGCGGGTTGCCTCCTCGCGCAGGTCGTTCCAGATCTGCGCCACGTATCGTCCGAACGCCTCGCTCGACACGATCTCCGAGGTGCGCGGACGCGGGAGCCTGATGTCCACCATCCGCTTCACCTTGCCGGGCCGGTAGGTCATTACCAGGATGCGGTCGGAGAGCTGCACGGCCTCGGTGATGTTGTGGGTGATGAGCAGCGTCGTCTGCTTGAGCTCCTGCTGAATCTGCAGGACCTTGTCGCCGAGCAGGAGGCGCGTCTGCTCATCGAGCGCGGCGAACGGCTCGTCCATCAGCAGGATTTTCGGTTGCGCGGCAAGCGTGCGCGCCATGGAGACCCGCTGGCGCATGCCGCCCGAAAGCTCGGCCGGATAGCGGCGCTCGAATCCGTCGAGCCCAACCAGTCGCACGAAATGGCGGGCGCGGTCATAGCGCTCTGCCTTGGGCAGGCCGGCGATCTCCAGCGGGAAGGCTACGTTGTCGAGCACATTGCGCCAGGGGAAGGTCGACTCCTCCTGAAAGATCATGCCGATTGCGGGATGCGGCCCGCGTATCCGCTCGCCCGCAACCCGCACCGCGCCCTCATAACCGTCGAGCAGGCCGCCCATCACGTTGAACAAGGTCGATTTGCCGCATCCCGACGGGCCGATCACGCCGAGAAACTCCCCCGGAGCAACGTCCAGCGACACGTGATCGACCGCGGTGAGCGCCCCGTCCGGCGTCTCGAACCGCTTGACAATATCATCGACGACCAGGATGGCGTCGGCGACGGCTCTGCCAGCCGCGTCAATCTGCCCGACCGGCGCCGTCACGGCAGCCATAGCGTCCTCTCGTCCAGCTCGATGGCTCTCACAGCATAGCAGGCGGCCGCTAGTGCCCCGCTTCCGAAGTTCGTGATTCATTGCGGCACCCTCTGTCACGAACTTCGGAAGCAAAGGGGCACTAGCAAACCTATGATTCTAGTGCCGCTTTTCGATTTGAAGTTCCTTCACGAGCTCGGCAGCTGGTGCTGTAGGAACTTCAAATCGACGGCACTAGTGTGGCGGATTTGACGTTCCTGCCAGCATTGCCGCGAGCTGTTCGTAGGAACGTCAAATCCAAAGCCACACTAGAAACCATATAGTTGCTAGTGTCCCTTTGGTTCCGACGTTTGTACAAGAGCGTGCTGCAAAGGAATACAATACAAACGTCGGAACCGGGACACTAGCTCTGCTCCGGCCGGAACGGGCGCCCGGCCCGCCGGCACCAGTTCTCCCAGGCCCGGCTGATGCCATAGGAGGTGGTGCGCGCAACAACCTTGTCCGTTTCGCCCGGGGTCAGAAACTTGACCTCCCCCATATCCATCGCCTGCTTCTGCAGGCGCGCGTTGACCTCGAGATAGACCGAAATGTAAACCGCGTGCCGGATGCCACGCGCGGCCACCGTTGCACCGTGACCGCGCATCAGCGCGCAAACCCCCGCCCCTATGCGCTTAGCGAGGTCGCGGCCCATATCCATGTTCTCGACCAGCAGCGAGGTATCTCCAAAATGGTCGTGGGAATCCCATACCGGCACCTGATGACCGATTGAGGCGCCCATATGGAAGATCGGCTTGATCGGGCGCCCGGTGACGCCGAACGGGATGACGCTTTCACTGTGATTGTGGACCACGGACATGACGTCGGGGCGCGCCTCGTAGAGCGCGCCGTGAATGAAGCGCTCGAGATAAGGCGCGCGCGAGCGCGCATCGACGGCCGCTCCGTCAAGCGTGAACTCCATGATGTCGTCGCGCTCGATGCAGTCGGGGGCGCGCGAGCGCGAGAGCAGATAGCGCTGCGGATTGTCCGGATGGCGAACGCTGATATGCCCGAATGAATCGACCACGTTCTCGCGCGCGAGAATGCGATTTGCGGTGACGAGCTCCTCGATCAGTTCGTCGAGCGTGGCCATCGGCGTCTCCTTCACAAGATGAAGCTCACGGAGCCGAGCGAGCCCAGCTCGTGCGCGTCGATGAGCACGCGGCGCTCCTTGATCCGAAAGAAGCCGCCCGTCCATTTGAGAATGTAGCGGTAGGCTCCGACATATTCCCGGATGCGCTCGTAGCGCCGGTAGCGGTAACAGATGAAATTGGCCGCCACGGTGACGAGATCGCCGTCCACGGCAATGATGCGCACGTTGCTGATCATGCGGCGGGTGCGCGACCTCGGCGACTCGGCGTGGCAGTTCGGATCGAGCACACGGATGACGCGCTGGCGAATGCGCTCGCGGTCGTCGGCGACGAGAAAGAGCGTATTGCGGTAGTCGCCCTCGGGATGGTCGTTCGGCGGGACATAGTAGGCGGCGTCCTCGGTCAGCAGCGCCTCCCATTCCTTGAGCTTCCAGTCATCGAGCAGTGAGGCCTCCAGGTAGAGGAAATCCTCGACTTGCGCCCGCGTCACCACGGTCGGCGTTGCCACCGTCATGCGGGAGCTCCCATCAATTCGTTCCAGCGCCGCCAGAAGATGCGCAGGTGATGCTCGTCGCTGTTGAGCTGCTCGCCCTCCTTTCCCATGCCGCGCGACATCTCCGACCAGCGGTCGTCGCTCCAGTTGGCAAGCCCCTGCTGCACCAGCTCGAGCGCCTCCACGTCATCGGGAGTGGCAAACCCGCCCGGACCGTAGAATGTGAGAAAGGCGTCGAGCCGGCGGGCGCGGGCGTTTTCGCCTTCCTCCGCCGGGCCGAGCGCCCAGGCCGTGACATGCATCTTGCCCACACCCTCGGGATAGAAGGTGCGCACCGTGACGGAAGAGCCGTCGTTGATCACCAGGTTGGGGAAGATCACGAGGTTGCGGTTGGTGTCGGCCACGCGGCTGGCGCGCTCCGGACCGAGACGGGCAACGAGCTCGCGCCTGATCTCCTCAATCTCGGGCTTAGCGGCCTCGCCGTAGAGCGGAATCCATTTGGCGACGGGGCGGCCGCGAAAATTGACGTTGTCGGTGGTGAAATGGCCATTGCCGAGCTCGACCGCCAAGCCTTTGGTGGGCAGCACCAGCCCTTCTTCCTTGGGCGGCTCGATCTTCACGCCCGAATTGGCCATGAAGTTGAGCCAAGTCGAATGGGTGGAGGGAAGGTGATAATCATCGACGCTGTTCTCCACCATCAGCTTCCAGTTGGCCGCGACATCGTATTCCTGCACCCCGGTAATGATCTCCATCCGCCCGGACGGCGACTGATCGAGCACCAGGTCGATGTAGTCCTTGGCGCCGGCAAGGTAATCGGCAAGCGGCGGCGCCCGCCCATCGAGGCACATGAACCAGAAACCGCGGTAGTCCTCGAAACGGGCAGGCCGCCGCAGACCATGACCGGATTTGTCAAAACCCTCTGCATAGGCGTCAACGCCGGGCACGCCGACGAGCCGCCCGTCGTTGCCGTAGGTCCAGCCGTGATAGATGCACTGGAAGCGGCGCCGATTGCCTTCACGCTCAGTGCAGACGATCGCGCCGCGATGCCGGCAGGTGTTGAACAGGCAGTGGAAGGCGCCCTGCTGGTCGCGGCAGAAGATGACCGGCCGGCCTGCGACCTTGCGCGAGCGGAAATCGCCGGGTTTTTTCAGCTCGGAAGCATGCCCCACATAGATCCAGCAGTGGCCGAAGATCCGCGCCATCTCCTTGCGCAGGATATCCTCCGAAACCAGTACCTCGCGGTCCAGCAGAAAGGTTTTTTTCTCACGGTCGTCGATGATATAGGAGCGCGCCGACATTCCACTTGCCTCGGTTTGGGGCCGATGAACCTATAGTATTCGGGCAGGCCATGGCAGAAAACCCGATTCCCGTCTGTGCCGCAGCTGACCTTGCTCCCGGCAGCGTCAAGAGCTTCCAGCTCGGTGATGCGCTGGTGGCGGTGTACAACATCGAGGGAACCTTCTATGCGACCGAGGCATGCTGCACCCACAGCTTCGCCGACCTTGCCGACGGTATCCTGGAAGGAGACGTGATCGAGTGCAGCCTGCATTTCGGCGCCTTCCACGTGCCGACCGGAAAGGCTGTTCAGGCGCCCTGCTTCACCGATCTCAAGACCTTCCGAACCGAAGTGAAGGATGGCCAGGTTCTGGTCGACCTGAACCATCCGGCCGACGGGGCAGCGTCATAGAAAGCGTCGTAGCGGCGTAGGTCGGGTCGAGTTCTTCACGAGACCCAACGATCGGGGCCGCGGCACGAGTATTGTTGGGTCTCGCGCAAACAACGCTCGACCCAACCTACCACTAACCCGACCTGCGTCGCGCGCGCTCGCGCGGAGGCCCCATCAGCACCGGCTGGAACAGGACGGCCGCCGCCATGGTCGTGACCAGCGCCAGCGCCATCAGCTTGCCCATGCTCGACGTGCCCGGATGGCTCGACAGCCAAAGGCTCCCGAACGCTGTCGCCGTCGTGAGCGCGCTGAACATGACCGCGCGGGTCAGGCTCGACTGCAACAGGTCGGTTTGGCCCGCCCGCCACGCCATGATGTAGTAGATCTTGAACGCCACTCCGAGCCCGAGCAGGAGCGGCAATGCGATGATGTTCGCAAAATTGAGCTTCATGCCGAGCAGGACCATCAGCTCCATTGTGACAATGCCTGCCATCAGCAGCGGAATGAGGGTGAGCAGGACGTCGCCGAAACGGCGCAGCACGATCCAGAGCAGGATGGCGATGGACGCCAGCGCCCAAAACCCCGCTTCGAAAAACGCCCGGATCACGGTGCGACCGGATTCAAGAATCGAGATCGGACCCCCAATCGCACTGGGCTCGACGCTCTGCACGGCGCGCGCGAACCGGCGCAGTGTCTCGTTGTCGTTGGGATCCCCCTTCGGCAGGATCTCGACCTTGAAACGCCCATCCTGAGTCACCCATTGTCGCGCGATCTCCGGCGGCAGGGTCTCGAGCGTCACCGGCTGCGCCTGAAGATACCCTCGCAAGCCGTCGAGGGCAGTCACGAGGGGAGGAACCATGGCGGCATGGGCGCGCTGTCGAAGGGCCTCGTCGCCGTCCGCCAGCTTCGACAGGTCGACGGCAAGGCGCTTGGCTGCGACCGCACCCCTGCCCGTCTGCGTGCCCGCCGCCTGATTCAGGCCATCGGCGACTGACTTGAGGGCGGCGACATTGTCGGCGTCGGTCGGTGGCTTCCTGTTGGGATCGGGTCGCAGGACCGGATCGAGCACAGCTGCCATCTGGTGGATGGCGGCAAGCTTGGGCTGCTGGTCGTCCGGAATGAAGCTCTCGACCGTCTTCACGCTGGACACCTCAGGCAATTTGCTGAGCTTCTCGACATCCGCGTCGGCCGCCGCCTTGTCCGGCGCGAGCACGAAGATCGAATTTGCGCCGATCGCGGGGTCGCTTCGCAATTCGAGAAAGGTCGCAACCGATTCCGCCTCGGGGCTGCGCAAATTGATCGGGTTGAAATCGAATTGCAGCCAATACAGCAACGGCAGCCCGACAGCGACCACAAGTCCGGTCCCGATGATGATCGGGATGCGGCGACGCTCCATGAATCGATCGACCGGCGCCAGTGTCTTGAAGCCCATCTCGGAAGGCTCGCCGGGAGGATGCAGCAGCGTCAATAA
>Ga0310916_10000152_pt1 | contig 33825 bp, 36 predicted proteins | sample GREbulkMGLF176_FD_203444 | JGI IMG/M metagenome (GOLD analysis project Ga0310916, IMG submission 203444) | Lab enrichment of tropical soil microbial communities from Luquillo Experimental Forest, Puerto Rico - GRE.bulkMG.LF176 | ecosystem: Environmental > Terrestrial > Soil > Tropical forest >...
CCCCATTGGCTCTCAACATTTCATCAAGTTGACGGATCTCATAACCGTAGTCGCTGACCTGTTTTCCATTAATCGTCAAAGGCTCTCCGAGAACCTGCGCCCGCGTCTTTTGTCCCTTCGTTATTACGTTGTCTTGTGTGAAGCGCGGTATGGTTGGATCGTAGTTCTTGGGAACATATCGAAGGTCTTCCTCGCGCAGGCGGCTGCGGTCACGCGGTAAGTCCGCGCTCCGACCGCGTATCGCGTTTAGGACGATTGCCGCTGATGTAGGACCACAGAACGCAGGGTTGGACTGCGCCTCGAACTGATTGGCGAGCGCGGGAAAGTCAACTTTCGCCGTTGCACGCGCCAGACGGATAAGTCCCTCATCTGACGAAAACGGAATAAGCTCCTGAGGCATCTTCGCCGCAGGAGCATCCTCGGCGGAAGTCGCCGAAAATTGCACAGTCGTCAGTAAGAGCGCGAGAGCGAAACGGGTGCCAAATTGCATTGGTGGCTCCGAGTTTCTGCATCATCGAAAGCAATCCTACAGAATTCATGTCATGTCCGCTATTGGCCCTTGGCGGACACCTGCATTTGTCGGCTAATGTCTGCTTTCGGGAGTAAAGCCGACATGTAGCTTGAGATCGGTTTGCGAGGTTCACTGTCCCTACACACGGCTGCGCGAAAAATGTTTGAACTACCTGCCTTACCGTAAAGCTGGCCGTGCGTCTGAACGATTCTTAAAGGATTTGCATTAAAGTGCTTGCCGTGCGTCCGTAAGAGGGTCGAAAAATGGCGGCGGGGGACCAGCACCGAATAAAAGCAGCCGAATTGCATGCTCGGGCGCAGTCCGAGGCGAAGCCTCAGATGCGGGTCCAATATGAGAACTTGGCAAAAGCCCACTTGCGTCTAGCCGCGCAAGCCGATCTGAGTGAGCGCTTTGAGGTAGTTGACGGCTTATGCCGGGAATTGGGGGGCATTGGTGCCAGATCCAAAAGAGTACCCTACGAACCGCCCCGGCCACGCTCAAGATTGGCGATGCAGACCGAACGAAATAGCTCTGGAAAAAGGACTGCCAAGCTGGGAAATGTTCTTTATTGGCTCGGCCGTATTATCGCCGCGCTGATCGTCGGCGTGGCTATCGCACTTTATGTCAACGAGGGCTCCGCGCGGAGCGACGATCTACCCAAGGTGGGTTTTCTTATCTTAATAGCCGCGATTGTTTGGGCGGTCGGCCATGCTTGCCGGTTCGTCCTTGCTAAAACTTAGGTTGCTTTAGTTTCCCCGACCGGCTGATTGGATCACCCGAATAGGATCGATGCAGCCGGCCGGGGGAAGTACGCCCGACGCCCCCTTAAACCGAACAAACTATTAGCGTGAGTGATTGAATAAACCATTTAGCGGATGGGCATTGGTCCCGACCGGCAAAGCGCTTTTGCGACGGAGGGCTTCGCCGGCCGGGTTGGGTTGCGCGTCCGAGGCCAGGACGGGCGCCGCCGTTATGCGGCTGGAGCGGTTAAAAAATCGTCAGTCTGCCGTTATGGTGGCGCAACCCTTTTTGCGTGATTATTCGTGAGTGAGGCCGGAAATCACCCGTTGGCATCCTTGATGATGGAGGGGTGCAGTGGAAATTGTATTTTGGCTGATCGTCGCAATTGTCGTGCTTGCGGTCGCCTGTGCTTTGGGCTTTAGGGAACGCAAAAAGACGCCCAATACAAAAGAGCGCTCGGTCGATTTGCAGGCGCGAAGAAAAACCTATGACGATGTTACCTAAGCGGGTCTTACTCGGCGGGCGCACGAACCCATTGGACTTGGGAAGTCCGGCGTAGATCAGAACCGCTCGATGTTCAATTTGTCGGTGCTCGATATATGACACCGCAGGCAATTGCATAATCTCAGTCGAGGTTAAGGGCTGATTGCTTAATCCTGTATCGCAATGGTGGGGAGGGGCAAATGGGGGTAAACTCTGCGACGCAAATGTGAGCTGGAATCAACGCTCCTGGACATAGCAGCCAAACTCGATCTCCTCGATCAAGGGACGTGCCTTCGGTTGCCAGTCGAGCTCAGCGCGCGCGCGTTTGGCGCGCACGCGGCTGTTGGAGCCCATGGTATCGTTAGCCGGCCCTTCGCCCCATTCGATGACCGCCTCCTCCACAGTCATGCTTTCCGTGCGGCCGCCTTGTCCGAGCATGCGGCTAATCGCTTCGCACACCTCGCGCATGGAATTCTCGCCGTTCTCCGCGAAATAAAAAGCACCAGCGGGTGCCTTCTCGATCGCCAGCAGGTATAATCCCATCAAGTCGTCGATGTGCACGTTGGCCCAGCGGTTCTCGCCCGCGCCCATGTGCTTCGCCACAGCAAATTTTTTCGCCACCTTGATCAGCCAGGGCACCTGGATGCTATGCGGATTGAGGCCGTGCCCCAGCCCGTAGATCAGACTAGGCGCAATCACGATCGAACGCACGCCGTTGTGCGCCGCATCCCGCACCATCTTGTCAATTTCCGTTCGTGCCGCCCGCTGCGGCGTCGGCGTGAAAGGCGTCTCCTCATCGAAGACTTTCTCGACCAGCTTCCCGCGCGAGCGCGTGCCGACGATGCTGGAACCGTCAGTATGCAGGAAGATTTTGCCAGTGCCTGCGAGCGCCTTGAGTATGCCAGCGGCTGCGACGCGGTGGTCGGCATTAGCGGCGTTGATCGTGACGTCCGCGTCGCGCGCGGCCTCGGCCAGGACTCCGATATCCTCGAGGGTGCCGCGTACCGGCCTGATGCCGAGGTTCGTCAGTGCTGCGGCACTCTCGTCCGAGCGCGCCAGACCGCTGACTTGATGGCCTACTGCCATCAGCGCGGCGGCAACGGACCCACCGATGTAGCCGCTCGCACCCGTAATGAAGACTTTCAATTACGCCGCTCCGCTCATAACGACGCAACTGTAACAACAGCTGCTGGCAAAAAATTAAATTTTGTTCATCTCAGCCGGCAACCCGCAGATGTGTACAGGTCAGGTCTGTTGACCCATTTAACCCCAGTTCTATCGAGATCGCTCGCGGCCACTCCGCTGCTCGCTCAAGTTCAAGCGCGAACAACTTTAAACGGTCCACTGGCCCAGAGCGCTTATCGCGCGCTATCGTAGCGGTCCAAAAAGATAATCAGTGAATGGTGGGAGGAAGCAATATGAGCGCCAAAAAACTTCTACGCGTTACGAGACGCCGATTCTTACAGAATACGGGTCTGATGCTTGCCGCCGCCAGTGCTACGCCGGTTTTCACTGCGCCGTTTGTGTCGCGTGCATTGGCCGACAACAAATCACTTTCGATCGTGCAATGGAGTCACTTCGTTCCGGAGTACGACGCCTGGTTCGACAAGTTCGCCAAGGACTGGGGCGAGAAGAACAAGGTCGCTGTTACCGTCGATCACATCCCGGTACAGAATGTTCCGGCGCGCGCGGCTGCCGAAGCTTCAGCGCAGTCTGGGCATGATCTTTTCGGGTTTAACGGTGCCGGCGGCGCGCATCTCTATCGCAAGTTTTTCCTCAACGTCGCCGACCTCGTGAACGAGACGGAAAAGAAGTACGGCAAGGTATCCACAATCGGCAAGCAGCTCGGTTACAACGCCGACGATGGCACATGGTCGGCCTTCCCTGACTTCTACATCAACTTCCCCGGCATGTATCAAAAGAGCTTGTGGGGTGAAATCGGTGTGGTGCCGGATACGTGGGACAACCTGCGCATCGGCGGTGCCAAATTGAAGGCGAAAGGTCATCCCGTTGGCATCTCGCTGGGGCACAGCAACGATCCGAGTACGACATGGCGCGGCTTGTTGTGGAGCTACGGCGCCTCCGAACAGGACGAGGCCGGCAAGAAGATCATTCTCGACAGTAAGGAGGCGGTAGAAGCGACCAAGTACGTCGCCGCGCTCTACAAGGAAGCGATGACGCCTGAAGTGCTGTCGTGGAACGATTCGAGCAACAACCAGTACATCGCCTCTGGCGTCGGTTCGTACATCATTAACCCGATTTCGGCGTACCGGACGGTCCAGAAGTCCAACAAAAAACTGGCCGATGACATCTTCGTCATCGAGCCGCCGAAAGGCCCTGCAAAGCGGTTTATGGGCGCCGCCTCCGAGTTCTACGGCATCTGGAAGTTCGCCAAGAACCAGGAAGCAGCGAAGGAGTTCCTGCGATACTACGCATCAAACTGGCCGGAAGCCTTCAAGGCAAGCGAGGGCTATAACAATCCGTGTTTTGCCGGTCTCGTGCCCAAGCCTATGCCAATTTTGTCCAACGATCCGACATCGACCCCATCTGACAAGCTCAAAATTCTCGAGGACTCGGACCAGTGGTCCGCTATCCCGGGCTATCCTGGACCGGCAACCCCTGCAATGGACGAGATCTATTACGCCTTCATCATCAACGACATGATGGCGAAGGCCGCGACGGGGCAACTGAGCGCCGAGGATGCGGTCAAGTGGGGCACACAGCAGTGCGAGATCATCATGAAGAAATGGGCCGGCAAGGCCTGACAGTATAAGCCGGACTGCACAGTCGCGCTGCAGTCCGGCTCATGCCGGCGCGATCAAATGTCGGCAAAGGGGGGAAATCTGCTGAGATGGCGCCACGCCATTGTGGGAATGGCCGAGCGAATGCCACTACGTTGATTCTGGGAGGTTCAATGGCTGCGGTATCGACCAAGAGCATAATCAAAAAATTCGGCGAAGTTCCCGCCGTCAACGGCATCACCTTGGACGTGCCGAACGGGGAATTCATGGTTCTGCTCGGCCCGTCCGGTTGCGGCAAAACGACGTTCCTGCGGATCATTTGCGGATTGGAGCGGCAGACGAGCGGCGATCTTTTGATTGGCGGTGATCTCGTCAATGAATTGCCGCCCCGCGCGCGCGGCGTCGCGATGATGTTCCAGAGCTACGGCCTCTATCCGCATTTTTCGGTGCGCCACAACATCGCCTTTCCGCTCAAGACGCAGGGTGTGCCGCGCGCCGAAATCGATAGGAAGGTCGAGTGGGCCTCGCAACTCCTCGGCATAGACCGTCTGCTCGACCGGCGGCCGCGCCAGCTTTCCGGTGGCGAACGCCAGCGCGTCGCGTTGGCGCGCGCGCTCGTCCGTGAACCGACTGTGCTACTCCTCGACGAGCCGCTATCGAACCTAGATGCCAAGCTGCGCGCCTCGGCGCGCCTTGAAATCAAGCAGTTCCAGCAGCGGGTCGGCGTTACCACCATTTATGTGACACACGATCAGGTCGAAGCAATGGGCATGGGCGACCGCATTGCCGTCATCGACGGGGGGCTCGTTCGCCAAGTCGGAACGCCGACGGAAATATATGACGATCCGGCCGATCGATTCGTCGCAACATTTGTCGGGACGCCACCGATGAACATCGTTGGGCGCACCGACGGCTTTCTCGGATTCCGGCCAGAGAATTTCCTGCCCAAACAAATGGTCACCGACGAAGCTTCCACGGAATTCAAATTCCGTGTCGACCGTTCTGAGTATCTCGGTTCGGAACGCATCGTTTACGGCGCTATCGAGGGATTCGACCCGAAGCAAGTCGTCACTGCAAAGCTGCCGCCGGCACACGTTGCTGAGGAATGGATCCGGCCCGGCAAATGGCATCCTTTCGCCGTCCGCGATCGGGCGATGCGCTACTTCGACAACAACGGCAAACGAATGAGCCGGCACTAGGGGCATACCGATGGTCGCGATCGCTGAATCCGTCCCTAAGCCGGACTCTCATTTCCGCTTCATTCTCGACCGGCGGGACGTGCTCGGCTCACTGTTCGTTGCTCCTGCGATCCTCTACGTGCTGCTACTGGTCGGCGTCCCGTTCTTGATGGCGGTGTATTACTCGCTCAGCGCCTACACAATCTACGATCCCTCGTGGAGCTTCGTCGGCCTGTCGAATTTCGTCGACATCCTTGAGAATCCGGTATTCATGCAGACGCTGAAAAACACCTTCATCTTTACCTTCGGATCGCAAGCACTCGGTCTAATCCTCGGCAAGTTCGGTGCATTGGTGCTGCTCCGGCCGTTCCCCGGCCGAAAGATTGTAAGGGCGTTGGTCATCCTACCGTGGGCGGTGCCGATCGCGCTGGCGACAGTCGCCTGGCAGTGGATGTTCGATTCGCTCTACAGCGTGATCAACTGGACGTTTATCGCGTTGGGCTTCGTCACCCGCGAGGAGGCGCCGAATTGGCTCGGGAGTCCGAACCTGGCGTTGCTGTCGGTGACCATCGTCAATGCCTGGCGTTTCTTCCCGTTTGCGATTGTTATTTTCCTCGCAGGCATCACCGCGATTCCGCAGGACGTGCTCGACGCGGCGACGGTCGATGGCGCTGGTTTCTGGCGGCGTAATTACCAGATCATCTTGCCGATGCTCTTGCCGATCATGACCATTGGACTCGTGTTCGGCGTTGTGTTCACGTTCACGGATTTGTCGATAGTTTTCCTGATGACCATGGGCGGGCCGGTTGGCGCAACCTCCGTCCTGGGTTTCGCGGGTTTTCAGACGGGCATTACGTCGGGCGACGTGTCTCACGGAGCGGCGATCTCGCTCTTCATGCTACCGGTGCTCCTCATCGTGGTCGTAACGATGCTGCGGTTCATCCGGCGGCGGGAGATCTGACATGGCACGCGTCACTGTCGGAAAAGCGCTGCAGGAGACTTCGTTTTATGGCGCGGTCGCATTTTTCTTTGTGCTTGCGGCCTTCCCCTTCTACTGGATGGTGATCACTTCCTTCAAAACAAACGGCGACCTTTACAACGTCACCAACATCCCCTTCTGGTTCACCGATCCGCCAACTCTCGAACATTTCCGCTATCTGTTTGGGAAGACCCTGTTTACGACCTGGCTCCTAAACTCCTTAATCATCGGCCTGTGCGTCACGGCAATTACTCTCGTCACTGCGCTACCGGCCGCCTACAGTCTCGCGCGCATGACCGGCCGCAACGGCGAAGCCCTCGGGATCGGTATTTTTCTCACTTACCTTGTGCCGCCGACACTCCTCTTCCTTCCGCTGTCGCGCGTAATCACTCTTCTTGGATTGCAGAATTCAATGTGGTCGCTGGTTGTGGTGTATCCCACCTTCACCATCCCTTTCTGCACGTGGCTGCTCATGGGATTCTTCAAGACGCTGCCGGTCGAGATCGAGGAGGCGGCGATCGTCGACGGCTGTAGCCTGTTTGGCGCCTTCATTAAGATGGCCCTCCCGCTGTCGTTGCCGGGCATCCTGACGACGGTGATTTTCACCTTCACTCTTACTCTGCAGGAATTCGTCTACGCACTGACTTTCGTGTCGGCCTCCGACCAGAAGCCGATCACCCTTGGCGTGGCGACCGATCTCATCCGTGGCGACGTGTTCTACTGGGGCGAGATCATGGCTGGTGCACTGATCGCAAGCATCCCGGTGGCGATCGCCTATAATTTGTTCCTCGACCGCTTCATTGCCGGTATCACCGGTGGGGCGGTAAAATAGGAAAAGCGTGGACATCATCCGGGCTTGGAGGTTGGCATGCACGACATCGCTATCCGTGGAGGCACGATCGTCGACGGGACCGGCAAGGCCGCGTTCAACGGGGACGTTGCTATCGCAGGCGGCCGCATCGCGGCGGTCGGTGGCAAGCAAGGACCTGCGCGCCGCGATATCGACGCCAGCGGTCTGCTAGTTACGCCCGGTTGGGTTGACTTGCATACCCACTACGACGGGCAGGCGATGTGGGACCCGTTGCTCGCTCCGTCATGTTGGCACGGTGTGACAACTGTTGTCTTTGGAAATTGCGGCGTGGGCTTTGCGCCGGTGAAGAAGCATCATCGCCAAGCCCTAATGGATTTGATGGAAGGGGTCGAGGAAATTCCGAATCCCGTGCTGGCCGCTGGGCTGACCTGGGAATGGGAAAGCTTTCCCGATTTCATGGACGCGCTGGAGCGTCGCGAGCGCGCAATCGACATTGCGGCGCAGGCAGCGCATTTGCCAATCCGAGTCTACGTGATGGGCGACCGGGCAATCCGCCGGGAACCTGCTACGACGGAGGACATTGCGGAGATGCGGCAGCTGACCATCGAGGCGTTGCGGGCTGGCGCTTTTGGCTTCACCACCTCGCGCACTGATTCGCACAAGACGCCCGACGGCGAACTTGTGCCCTCCCGCGATGCAGACGACTTGGAACTGTTGGGCATCGGTTCGGCCCTGGGTGAAACCGGCACGGGCGCCTTCGGCATGAACAGTGATTTCGATGACGAGGAGTATGAGCTGCGTTGGATGCGGAAGCTCGCCAGGGAAACGCGCCGGCCGGTCTGGTTCCTTCTTACTGATCGTTACGAAGATCCGGAACGTTGGCGCCGTTTGATGAAAGCGGTGCACGCGGCACGGTCCGAGGGGCTGCCACTGACCGCACAGATTGCTGGCCGTCCTATCGGTGTGATGATGGGCATCGGCACTGCGCTCAATCCGTTTTCGGTGCGGCCGAGTTACAACGCGCTCGAAAACCTTCCCATTGCGGAGCAGCGTCAACGGCTGCGCGACCCCGAGCTAAGGCGGAAAATCCTCGCCGAGCAGCCGTCCGAAGTCGCGGTGGCGAAGCTTGCCCAATTCAGGCAGCTGGTCACAAAGCGCTGGGACAAATTCTTCACGATGGGCGATCCGCCGGACTACGAACCGGATCCGGAAAAGAGTGTTGCTGTGATCGCAATGCGCACGGGACGCACTCCCGATGAGGTGGCCTACGACTACATCATCGAGGAGAACCAGTACCTGTACTTCCCGGTGGTAAATTATGTGGCGGGCGATCACGAGCCTATCCGCGAAATGCTCGGCGACCCGGCCTGCGTGCTTGGTCTAAGTGATGGCGGCGCGCACTGCACGTCCATCGTCGATTCAGGGACGCCTAGTTTCATGCTGGCGCATTGGGCACGAGACCGCCATCGCGGGCCACGACTGCCATTGGAGCATATGGTCAAGCGGCAAACGAGCGAAACCGCGGACTTTTTCGGTCTGTCTGATCGTGGCCGGCTGAAGCCGGGCCTGCGCGGCGATGTGAATATCATCGACTTTGACCGCCTGCGGCTGCATAAGCCAGAGCTCGTCCACGATATGCCGGCTGGTGGCCGGCGCTTTGTGCAGCGTGTCGATGGATATGAAGCAACACTTGCAGCAGGCATCCCAATCTTCGAGCGCGGTGAGCACACGGGCGCAATGCCGGGGCGGCTCATACGAGCAGGTCACGATGGTTGTCGTGGGGACTAAATTTAAGAGGGAGCTTTCGGCGCGCGGCTATTTGAGAAGGAAAATTCAACGTAGGCCCACCTGAGCCACGTAAGCCCTTCATGACCGCTTTTGGCCCTAAGCGGACATCCGCTACTGCACTGCATGTTCTGCTGATCGCCGACGAGGTGATCGAGTAATGTCCGCTACTGGCCAAAGCGGACGTGCGAGCGAAGTACGGCGTCATCCTGATCGCGCGAGCGGGACATCCGGGCACAGAACGAGTCTGCCATCGAGACTGCCTGCCTCGAGACGGCGGTGCGCATCGGTGACCTCGTCGAACGAGATCCTTTTGGTGACACGGGGATGGATGGTGCCGGCCGCCAGCAGGCCGAACAATTGCGCAAGGTCTTGCTGGAACCAGTTGGGATGTCGCGCCCGCATCAAATTGATCGAAAAGATGCTGACTCGCTTGCCACCAGGCAGCCAACTCAGGAGACGCCTCCATAGATATACGCGCGTAATCCACGTCAGTGTGGCAACCAAGTGGCGCTGCGCCTGTACCCCCGCCGAGTATCCGTAGGCGCAGAGCAGACCACCAGGCTTGAGGGCATCAAAAGAGCGACGGTAGCTGTCCTCGCCAACGCCGTCGAAGACGAAATCGAATCCGCCAGGCAAGACACGCGTGAAGTCTTCGCGCTGGTAGTCGATCGGTATTGCACCGAGCTCACGGACTAACGCAGCGTGCGTGCTGCGTGCGGTGCCCCACACTTCCAGTCCGGCCATTCGGCCAAGCACCAGCAGTGCCTGGCCGAGCGCCCCAGCCGCGCCCTGCACAAGCATACGCTGCCCTCTCTGCACTCGTGCGGTGCGATGAAGGAGCTGGTAGGCGGTCGTCCAGCTCAAAATCAGTGCTGCGGCTTCCGCTGCATCAACGCCTGCCGGCACTCGGGTTAGGTCGCTGGCGCGCAGGGTACGGTAGGCAACGTTCGATCCGACCACCGTCATATCGGCTACCCGGTCGCCAATCTCAAAATCATTCACGCTATCACCGAGCTGATCGATTTCCCCAACGACATCATAGCCGAGAACGAACGGTGGTCGGACGGCCGCCGTTTGCGCGTAGACGTGGCGCCGGATTGTCACGTCCGTGTACTCGACACTCGAAGCGAGCACGCGGACTCGCACCTCGCCTGGGCCCGCCGTCGGCAGGGGTGTGTCAACTACTTCGATGACGTCGGGATCGCCAAATCGGCTGACTTGAACAACCCGATTGCACTGTTTGCTCATGGTCGGGCAGTTAGCCTTTCTGATTTAGCAACTCATCGACCGAAACCGCGTTCGGACAAAACTCGTGAAAATGTTCGGTGGCTGTCCCCTTGGCAAGTTCATGCGCACATCGCTTCTTGTTGTTGCACGTGATGCACAGCCATTTCATCTCCCGCATGACCAGCGGGTCTATTTCGGCAATGATTTTCGGATCTACACGCAGGGCGACTAACATTTTCTTCAGTAGATTTGCGCTGTCGGGTCCCTTGCGGACCAGTTCCTGGAGTTGGCTTGGGGTCACTCCAATATCTTTGGCCATGCGCGCAACTTCGTCCGGCCCACACATGCCAAATTCATCATTGAAGCCGACGGCAATGCGATAATTGGTCACCCAATCAGCGATGGATTTAAGGGCTGCTTCCACCAACGGATGGCTTGGATGGCTTTCGCGGGTGATCATGGCGCTCTCTCCATTGCAGGATTTGGAAGGGAGCTTGCCAGAGTTGCCCATTCAGTCATTGCGTTGGATCAATTTACTGGCGTTGTCGAAGCCGACGACGATAAGACTCCTTCGAATCGCCGAGCAATCGATGCGGCTGCGAAGGGAGGACAAAGAGGTCGAGGAGAAATAATTTTGAAGGAGTCGCCAAAAAGAGGTCCACCATCGTGGGGACCGCAATGCTTTTTCTTTTTTCAGCGGCAAGCAGCCTCACCCGCCGCCACAACGACGGGCCGAATTCCAAATTGGGATCGCCAACCGGCGCGGCTTCTGTCGCTTATTTTTTCTCCGGCTTCATAACGAACCAGCCGGCAGCCAACACAACTAGCACCACCAGTACGTAGAAAGCGAGTGAGAGCATGTCCATTTGCCAGTCCTCCCTAGGAATGGTGTCTCTCAAGCAGCTTTATCGTGTGCCCAAAGCGGCGCGGCCTCCATTCCGGGTTTTTACGTAGGTCGAGCACTGCCACTAAGGGCTATCGCGCGAGGTAGATTTGTCTTTCTAAGGCCTCCAAGGAAATGGGCACCGCGGTGGGCGGATGTCCGCTTTTGGCCCAAAGCGGACATTCCAACCGCGGCGCCAAATGTCTGCTTTCTAGTATTAAGCGGACATCACGTAGTCTTGGAGCGGGTCGGGGCACGCGACTCGGATCGCCGGAGGTCGACCTCCTTTTCGGTTGCCGTGGGTGCTAATGGCGGCGATGCGAGCGCGCCGGTTATCGCCATGATTTGTTGCTGACAAGTAAGTCCGTCGGCCATGATCCGCTCGAACGCTCCGCCAGCCCAATCCTGATACGCCTGGATGAGATCGACGAATGTGTGTGTTTCGCACATGCGCTCTGCGGCTTCACGCGCTTTACGAGTCCCAGTATGGCGCCGTTCGAACCAGGTATTGGCAAGCACCTGCATGCTATCCAAAACCTTGTCCTGGTTTTCCCAAAAACGTTGCGCATTGTCTCGAACCGGGGCCGAAATTGCCGAAGTTGGCAGAAACGTCTTCTGCATCGCGGTCCATTGTTCAGTGAAATCCGTATTCTTCATAGTCTACCTCCATCGAGCAGCGCGTGATCGAATGAAAGCTTCTGGATTGAAGCGGCACCAGCAGTCGGTGCCCGCTCCGTCGCGGGCAGCTGCAGCACGGTGGCGCGCTGACCCTCGCGCAGGTCCGTGACCAAGGCGATCTGCCCATCGGGGAACTCCAGTGCGTCGTGATGCCTGGTAGGTTGCTCTGGATTTACTTGCCGGAAGCGCGCGACCTTCTGTTTGAGACTGCGAGTGCGCATGAATGGGAATGCTGCAGCGCATTCCACGTCTCGTTCAAACGCAACTTCGGTCCCCGGCAGCAGGCAAACGGCCATGTCCGGCTCGCCGATCGCGGCAAAGCCGCGTGTCGGCGAGGTTCGAAATCGGGTCGAGACTAGCTTGTCGCCCACGCGTGCTGGACGCGATGCGACAAAGTGGAGGCTATAGTCGCACATGATCAATAACTCCCTGTTGCTGCGAACAGCCGGGAATCATCCTTTGATCCAAGTGCGTGAAAGATCGGCTTGGGTCCGGGATTTCCCGGATGTACCGCGATCCTGCTTGGATGCTAGCGGCATTCCTGATTGGTGGAAAGCAGGAATTTGTGTCCGCGAAATAGCCACGGGAGTGGGATCGGCTCTTCAACAGCGGGAAAATCAAGCCGCGCGCCGCCAGTCCATTACGAGGGCGATCCACGCGTGTTGTTCAGAATCGAGGCGCAGTGCGTATGGCGACCAACCCCTACTGCGCAGCGCCATCGACACGTCGGCGGCCACGGCGCTTTCAGGCACGCTGAAGCCGGCGCTGCGGCGCCCCTTGGGCGTATCTACGAATACGCGGCGACGACGAGACATCAGACCCACCATTGCGAACGGTCTCAAGCGATCGCCGGTTTGAAATAAGCCATCGGGTGTAATGGGAACCGGCGCCGCGGCGAGCCCGCGCGATTGATATGTAGGACGACCCAATTATTTTCCAAGAGTCTGCTGGAGCTGCTGCATCGCAAAAATCTGCTAGGCACGGAATGTCCGCTTTTGGCCCAAAGCGGACATGCCCTTGTGCACCGCATATGTCTGCTTTTGACCCTTAGCAGACATGAGCGAGTGCGCTGCACATGTCCGCTTTCAGGGGTAAAGCGGCATGGCGCTTAACGTTCAGAACGTCCGTTTTAGGAAGAACGTCATCATCCGCTCTGACGGCGAGCGGTCCAAATTTCATAGAGCGCCAACACCCCTATTAACGCACCGATAACAACGAAATTTTTTTTAGCCGTCGATGAGCTAATGCCAACAATCCAAGGGCATACAATCAGCCATACTCCAAGTATAACGTTGATCCATTCCTCCCAGGAGCGAAAGACGGTAAGCGTGAGCAATTCCGCCAAGATTACCAAAACTCCGGAGATCACTGCTATTTTCGTAGCTGTTGAGTCTAGATCGAACAGAAGGGCCCATGGTGAGATACACAACCAAAGGCCAAGCAGCCAGCTGCACCAGTCTTCCCATTGCTTTGGAAGTGAGACCGCCATCGTCGCCCTTTTAATGACCCGTAGGCACCGCCTTAGCGTTGTGGACCGCTCAGGCTCAGCTCGCGTTCAGCGCTAAAGATGTTGCTGTAGAGATTGGCGATCCACTTTCGTCCGTTCGACGTGACATTGAGGTAGCGGATCGCGCTCTGGATATGCGGTGCTACGCTAGTCCAATAAAACTTTGGGTACAGATCGATGAGATCGGCGGGCGAAGTATAGCCGAGTTGCTTATTCATCCCGACTTCTTCAAATTCGTAATAAAGTGCATTGGCTTTGCGCAGATATAGCGGATCACCAAGCTGGCCGATAAGATTGGCAGCGCATACCAGCATGCCCTCTTCCCTGTCACTGTCGTCAGCGCCATGAGTCAACGGAAAGCGCGTGGACTCGATGGCGTTGGCGACGCGGGTCGCGTCGAGGTCTTTGATCTTGGCCATGCGATCCATCACGTACAGCTTTGACCGGTCGATGTGATACGGCAATAGCGCGGCGTCGGATGAGCCGCGCGGCAGCTCGGCTTTGTTGCCTTTGGCGTCAACAATATAGCCGTCGATGCTATCGCCTTTAAGAACACCGCGGACGTAACCAATGTCGTGAAACAGACAAGCGAAGATGAGGTGCGCGAAATCGCTGGCATTTGTCTCCATTAAGAGCTGTCGTCCCCTCAAAATATCGTAACCAACGAGGGTTACCAGCATCGTGTGCTCAACGTTGTGATAGAGCGCGTCACTGTTCCCGATACAGTCGATTGCAAGTCTCGCAGCCGACTCGACGCGTTCAATTAAACCCGCGTCCGTCGAGCCAAACCGTCGATGCATTTGTTCGGCAAGGTGAGACCCCAGGGCATTCGCCGTCAGTTCGGGAATGGTAAACATAGCCCCCTCCCGCAGTGCTCGAACCACCATCGTGTCGACTGAGCATGGTCAACAATCGACGATGCATTTCGTGGCCGCCTGCGCCGGACATTTTCAAAGCGCGCCTGCCCCGTACGCCGCGTTATTGGACGTAGCTCAACGCGAAAAACAACTTACCGCTCCACAATGACGTTCTCATATTTCGTTTTGGCAATTCTGGCGGTGGGGCCATGCGTTCAAGACAGGACTGCCGCTTTCGCGCCGGTCACCGTAGGTTGGACGATGGTCCAACCCTTCAATCACCTCTATTGGCCCCTGTCGGTTATCGAACAAAAGGGAGAAGGACCATTGCAGCGGATACACGACGGGAGCGACCGAATTGGGGTCCTGCCTGACTGATGTGACCCGCGAAGGGTCGCTCCCGAAGAGCCGTTCGTGCGTTACCGCTATGTTGTGACCCGAACGAGTCACACAACAATCATCGCGGCCTTTTGATCCGGTGGAATCATTTAGACCTCCGCGTCACGAAGGCTGCAATAAAATTCTGGACAAAGATATGCAGATGTCAAGTGAGTAAATTCGATCAACGAGGGTCGCGATGTCCGCTATCGGCCCATAGCGGACATTCGGGTTTGCAGTGCACATGTCCGCTTCTGACCCAAAGTGGACATCCCCAGCTGCACCGCACACGTCCGCTTTCGGGATAAAGCGGGCAGATGCCAATTGTCTTCAAAGGGTGTGGTTGGCATGTTAAATTGGTTTGATGGCCTGTTCTAATCGAATGGAGCACTGCCGTGCCTCCGCATCGGCCAAAGTCATCACGAAATCGTGTGGCAATTTCCACGAGGGATTTGGCGCGACGTCTGCGCAAACGTCTCAACAAGACGACAGAGGGAATTGAGGCAGCGGTAGCTAAAGTTAAAAACGACGCGGAGACTGCCATCAAAGAGTCAGAAGCGAAACGGACCTGATGTAAAATGGCTCTCAAGGCTTTCTCCAGAATGCATTTGCGGAGGGGCTAATAAGGTTTGTGAAACTCGGCGGTTCGATGAAATGGTGAGGCGCAAGAAACGGATCGCGACCGTAAACACGAAGCTCGGCATTTCGATCAGCTGCCGGGTGCAGAAGCCAGTCTTGAAAGATCTCGACGCCTACCGAAAGCCACTAAAACTTTCGCGCTCCGCCGCCTTGGTAAAGCTCGCCACCGACCACCTGGCCGAACTGAAGGAGCCGGCCGAAAAGCTGTGGGAAGGCGCCGTCGAACACATGTTCCCCACGGGCAATGGAGTTAAAGGTGACGATCCGAGATGATCACACCCAATCCATTAGCAGTCCGCCTTCCTGGACGAATTTGCAGTCGCTCCTACATCCGACCGACGAATGACGTATCTGCTGATGTCGCCAGTGATGTCCGCTTTTGGCCGGATATTCAGTTTTGCAGCCTACATTTCCGCATTTGACCCAAAGCGACATACGCTTGTGCAAACCGCCTAACTGGCTGCAGGGATGGGAGGCGACGATGAGCATGAAGACCATCTTGGTTCCGATGGAAAACAATGACATGCAGTCAGCACTGGAGACCGCGCTGCTATTGGGTCAACGAAACAACAGCTACATAGAAGGCTTTGCGCTGCGCTGGCAGGTCATCGAGCTTATTGCCGGCATCGATGCAATGGGGGGAATACCCTTGGATAGGTTTAAAGAAGATGTTGAAGAGGAAGCAAAGAAAGCAAAACAGATTTTTGAAATCTTCATGCAAGATCACGGTGTGCCGCGCTCAACCGAGACGACCGAGACGGTGTCATTCGGCTGGTTGGATCATGCGGCAGAGGGAGAAGGCTTTATTGGCAACTATGGTCGCGTTTTCGACGTGATTGTGATGAACCGACGTGATGCAAACTCTGGCCCCATGCACGATAGAGCGATTGAATATGGTCTATTCGAAAGCGGGCGACCAATACTACTGTCTCCACCGTCGCCTCCAAGCCAGATTGCAACCAACGTGTTGATCGCATGGAACTGCAGCACAGAGCAGGCACGAGCCACTGCCCTCGCGATGCCGATTCTTCAGAAAGCCGACCGCGTTACGATCCTGACGGTCATTGGCGGAACGGGAGTGCCGGGCCCCTCGGCTGACCAATTAATTCGATACCTGCGCCGCAATGGGATTGTCGCGGATTCGATGAAAGTTGAGCTTGATGGGAGAAGCACTGGTGAGGCGATTCTGGCTTCAGCTCAATCACTGGGTTGCGACCTTCTAATCAAGGGTGCCTACACGCAAAGCCGCATGCGGCAGTGGATATTTGGCGGGGCAACCCAATACGTCTTGGCGAATGCAGCTTTGCCCGTCTTGTTGGCGAATTGACAGGCTTGCTGTTACTAACGAGGCGGTCAAATGAATTACGGAATGTCCGCTATTGGCCGATAGCGGACATTCAGTTTTGCACTGCACATGTCTGCTTCTGACCCAAAGCGGACATCGGTCCACTTCCAATCCGCCAGTTTGAGCCGCTACGATGGCCTTTCGTGGGGTCGAGGGCGGGTATGAGACGGCGCGAGTTCATTTCATTAATTGGCGGTGCGGCGGCTGCATGGCCGCTGATGGCGCGTGCGCAGCAGCCCGAGCGAATTCCACGGATCGCTGTGCTCATGAACCGGTCTGCGGATAGCCCGGAAGGTCAGGCCCGCTTCGTGGCTTTTCAGAAAACCCTGCAACAATTGGGATGGACCAATGGCCGCAATATCCGAATTGAGGTCCGTTGGGCTGAGGACGATATTGACCGCGAACGTGCCTACGCGACTGAATTGCTAGCCCTCGCCCCCGATGTTGCCCTCGCTTCCGGCACTCTTAGCGTGGCAGCATTGCTGCGTGTCAACCGCACATTGCCGATCGTGTTCGTCGGCGTAACTGATCCAGTGGGAGCCGGCTTCGTCGACAGTCTCGCTCGGCCCGGCGGCAACGTGACCGGCTTCATGATTTATGAATACAGTTTTGGGGCAAAAAGGCTGGAACTGCTTAAACAAATTGCTCCGAACGTGATACGGACGGCGGTTCTTCGTGACCCCGACAATCCCGCAGCCAACGCTGAATTCGCCGCCATCCAGGCATCGGCGCAATCGCTGAAGATTGAAGTGAGCCCGCTCAATAGCCACCGAGATGCTGGTGGCATTGAGCAAGCGGTCACGACTTTTGCTCGCTCACCCAACGGTGGCTTAATCGTAACGCCTGGCGCGTCTGCGACGGGTGATCAGGTCATCACGCTCGCGGCTCGCTACAAGCTGCCTACCGTGTACCCTTTCCGTTACTTCGTTACTCGCGGCGGTCTGATTTGCATCGGACCCGATGTGGTCGACCAGTGCCGAAGCGCGGCTGGGTATATTGATCGCATCCTCAAGGGCGAGAAGCCTGGCGACCTGCCGGTGCAAGCGCCGACCAAATACGAGCTGGCAATCAATCTCAAAACGGCCAAGGCGCTTGGTCTCACAATTGCGCCGTCGGTGCTCGCTCGCGCAGACGAGGTGATCGAGTAGACAAGCCATGTCCGCTTTTGGCCCAAAGCGGACATCTCTAGTTGCACCGCACATGTCCGCTTCTGACCCAAAGCGGTCGCGGGTGAGCCTTTCCCGCAGCTGCGATGGCCTGAATGCTCTGGTAGGTTAGATTCACGCTCATTTCGCAGGGGGCCGGCGCATGGACCAAACGGAAATCACGGCATCATCGAAGCTGCGTGCTACCTTTCTCGTCATCTCAATTACGATGTTCGTGCTGTGGGGTTTGAGCCTGATCCCGCCGATCAAGTCTTGGGGTGATCCGAGCGAAGACGGCTTTTCCTACTTGCCAGCCTTTTGGGCCACCATCACCTGTCTGCCGGTCGGATTTTACCTGCTCGCCGGCGCTATTGTCGGTCACGGCCGCCATGTCGCCCGCGCTCGCACCGCGCTGGTTCTCGGCGGTGGGCTGCTCTTTCTTGTGGTGGGGTTCCTGATCGTCCAGCACATCGCCGAATCGTAGAAGCTTGTCATGCGACCGACTCAGTGAAGATTATAAAAAGGCAGGCTGCCAGATAAGGGTTTGGGGGCGTTATGAGTTGGCGGGGTATTGGCGCATTTCTATTGTTCGTCGTCCTTTATATGGTCATCAAGCCTGCCGTTGGAGTGATTGCTATTTATGCTGTCGATAACCCAGTCGTTCATAAGCTGATCGATCTTTTTGGCGGCAACAACCAAACCATTGTGGGTGTGATTGCCGCCGGCCTTGGCAGCCTCGTCGGTATGTCATTGGCGATAATCGCGCATACCGCAATTATGGAAGAGCGTCCCGCACGAGGAATCGGTGTGGCGTTCATTTTATGGCAAGCGGCATACGCACTCATGTTTTTGTTGGCGGGTGAAGACGAATTGACTAACCCTATTTTTGTCGAAGGTTGTGTCGCCTGCGTGGTGGCGTGGGTGGCATTTCGATTGCCGCCTTTTAAGCGACGACCGCCCCTCGCAACTAATACGTTGTGGTGGGCAAGAGTCGTGGGATCAGCGGGGATCGCTATCGTCGCGATCACAGTATTTGTGCTCATTGCGGTCGACAAGTAAGTCAGACAAATGCACGGCGCACCCATAGAAGCGCGCGGTCTGGGCCAACGCGTAATAGCCACCGTAGTAGCCACGACGGTAGGCTCGCCGGTAATATCGACGCGCGTGCCGATGGTAGTAGTAAACCTTATGTAGCTCAGGCGCGGGAGCATTTGCGCGCCATTGCCGGACGCGCGTCAATCTCTGGCACACGTTGTTGCATGGTAATCGCGCTTCCAAATGAGTGGCCGGAAATCATAAGACTAAAACGCAAAACCCGTTTGGTTTGCGGCTACCAAGTCGCCGTCCGCATCCCGAACAATTCACCCCCGCATCGTTGCGTTAGCCTTTTTATTGCCGTTGGCCGGGTGCCTGACCGGATACCAGACCGACGAAACACACCGGTTGTGCGCAACGAAGAAGCATTCGCTAGGGCACGCGCCGCCGTCCTCGAAGCGGCGAAAGAACCGTCGACACGCAAACACCACGGTCATGGGGATTTATGGGCAAGCCACGCCCGCTTAATTTGCTGCCTTTGCGGCTAAGACGTTGTACGCCGTAAGCGGGCGGCGAATACCCTTGAGTTCAAAATCTCCGACTGGTTCAACCGCTATGTTTTTCTCGACGACCATTAATACACGGGGGCTAATTAGGATTTGACCTGGCTTTGCCTCGTCGCAGAGCCGCGATGCTACATTGGATACCGTTCCGATGGCGGCATAATCGAAGCGTCCTTCAAAGCCGATGGTGCCAAGCGTGGCAAATCCGTGCGCAATCCCTATGCCAAAGCCGATGTCGTGTCCAAGTTTGCGCCATTTCTCGATTAGCTCTCCTATAGCCGCTCTCATGTCAATGGCCATCAGTACAGCTTGGAGGGCGGGGTTATCGACCGGAATTGGGTCGTTGAACACCGCCATTACTCCATCGCCAGCATAGCGCTCAAGTGTGCCGCCATACTTGTGTATGATTTCACCAATCGCTGCATGATATTCACGTAATAGGGCCATAACGTCTTCTGGATCAGAGCTTTCAGAGAAACCGGTAAAGCCGCGCAGATCGCAGAACAGCGCGGTAATTTCTCGACGGTGGCTTTCGAGCTGCTTCTCCGTCCCGGATGCGACGATCAGATCGGCCACCTGCGGAGGTAGGAAACGTCGCAATCTACTCATCCGCTCAATTTCACTCACTTGATCGGCAACACGTTGTTCAAGCTGCTGGTTGAGTTTGTTGAGGTCGTTGAGCAGCCGTGCGTTCTCGATCGCAATGACGGCCTGGGAAGCGAAGTTCTGCACGAGCTCGATCTGCTTGCTGGTGAAGGGGCAAACATCCTGGCGGAAGATGGAAATTGCGCCGACCAACTCACTATCTTTGAGCATAGGCACGGCGAGATGTGTTCGCGCACCGGCAGATTCCACGAGCGCGACAAAGCGAGGATCGCGTTCGATATAACCCTGCTCGGCCATTAGGTCGGGCATATCGACAACGCTCTTACTTGCGGCGAGGCGGTCGAGCGGATTGTGCGGATTGTCACCAACCACAAGTATCGGTCGCTGCCGCCATCGCTCCGCATAGGCGGGCGGCGCATTTTTCTGGGCGGCGATACGAAACGAATTATCGGCATAAAGAAATAAATTGCCGAACTTGGCCTCGCAAATGCGTGTGGCGTTCTCAAGGATCGCGTCGAAGACCGGTTTCAGTTCACCAGGCGAACTTGAGATGATCTTTAGCACCTCCGATGTTGCGGTCTGTTCCTCCCGCGATTCCTTGAGTTCGCGGGTGAGAGAGACCACCTGCTCCTGAAGGCCGGGGGTCGACCCCTGTGCTCGCCGCGCTTTGCGAGCCCCGCTCTTACGACGAGCTTTCACTGGCGGCCTGTTTCGACCGTGCATGTCGCGCCCCCCAAGCAGTTCACGGCGATGCTCCAACTCTATATAAATCTTCGCTTTAGCGCCATGACAGTATGTTCGCTTTGCGCCAAAAGTGCTCCATGCGGCGCGATAAAAAGAACGTTATTTGGTGAGCATCAGTTCGCCGCCGACATGGAAAGAACCAGATTTCTTTACTGGATCAGTGTAAAACTCGAATTTCTCATTCGCGCCTAACTGAATGCGCGTGGTTACGCGCCAGCGGACGTCGTCGGTGTTTGGACAATCAAGCCGAAAATGAGCGCCCCGGCTCTCGGTACGCTTCAGACACGCAGTGGCAAGAACGCGCCCCAGTAACGCGAGGTTGCGAACGGACAGCGCGCTTTCCAATTCAGCGACTCGCACTTTGTCAGAGGTGCGTGCCTTGTCATGAAGTCGCATAGTTGGCATGGCTTCGCGCTCAATTCGCTCAAACTCCGTGAGCGCCTCTCCGAGCGTTCGTTCTTGTCGGATAGGACCCAGCTTGTTGTGTGCCAGCATGCAGCAGGCTGTGCGCACTTCAGATTGAAGCCGACCGATATCGCGGCTTATCAGCTCTGAAAGCCACGCGCGTTCGGATTCGGGAATATTGGCCTCTCCTGCTTCGCCTAGAGCCACCCGTTCGGTCTTGGCAAGTGCTGCCGCTTTCCGGCCAGCACGCCGGCCATAGACCAGCGAAGCCGACAACGCCGAACCACCGATGCGATTGCCGCCGTGAATTCCTCCAGCAGTCTCGCCGGCGGCGAAAAGGCCAGCGACCGGAGTCCTGCCATCAATGTCAATTTTGAGACCGCCGAGCCAGGTATGACTTCCAGGCGCTACTTCGAGCGGCGTCCTTGTGATGTCGATATGGCGGTGAAGACAAGTCTTGTACACGTGTGGGATCTGCTTCTGGATAACATCCATCGGAACCTTTGTTGCGTCCATGAAAATCCCGCCGGTCGCCCCGGCCCGCCCCGCGTGAATTTCCTTGGCCATGGCTAGAATGACTTCTGAGCGTGTCGATTGTTCCGCAGTATCGGGAAAATAGCGCTTGAGGAATTCCTCACCTTCCCGATTTCTGAAAACTGCGCCAGCATTGATGAAGCCGGTGGGGTGCGGGGCAAAGCCGAAAAGCTCCTTCGGCGAACAGCACATCGCCTGAAAGTCTATCATCTCGATGCCAATGAGTGGTACACCGGCGCGAAAGCCGAGCACGTATCCGTCGCCGGTCACCTGTGGCGGATTATCATTGACGTAGAACAGTCCGCTGCCGCCCCCGGTGCACAAGATGATTTGTTGCGCTAGGTAAACGACGAGCGCGGCGTTCTCGTAGTCCACACCCCAGGCCCCGATTACGCGATCATCCCGTTTGATTAGAGCAACGATTGCCGTAATTGAATGTTTTTCAATGCGTGCATCAGCGCGCAGCTTCTTCGACAAGACCTTCGTGATCATGTTGCCTGTAGTGTCGTAGTGATGGCAGGCCCGATTCCTCGAGTGGCTCGGAAACGCCTTGAGGTCCAGTTGGCCGTCCGCAGAGCGCACGAACTCCGCTCCCCAGGATTCGAGGTCATGCACCACGTCAACAATGTCGTAGACCCAGATGCGCGCGAGTTCAGGATCAATGAGTTCACCGCCATGCTTGACGATGTCGTCGAGATGGAGTTCAGGGCTATCATCCTTGCCCATTGCAGCGGCAAAGCCCCCACGCGCCACCGTAGTCGTGCCGCTGGTAGCGCGGCCCTTCGTCACCTGAATGACAGAAACGCCGGCTTCGGAACATTCGAATGCGGCCATACTACCCGCAGCACCGCCACCGACGACCAATACGTCGGTTTGGTAATGCTTGATGGGAATCTCTAGGCGATTGGATTTGGTCCCCTGAGTCATTGGTCTCATCAATTCCTGCCGATTTTGACGAACGCATCCACGCAAGCATCGGCAAAGACAGTATCATTGACATGCAGCGCAAACTCTTCGACGGGAGCAGCCTTCAGATGCTTTTTTAGGGAATCGATGAAAACCTGATACTCCTCCGGTCGCTTCCATGGACCCGTGTCGTTGCCGTCAAGATCGTGCGCGCGACGCTTGGTATGTTCGCTGAAGCCTTCGAGCGGTACCAAAACACGGACCGGCCCCTTGGCCGCATTGAGCCGGTTGCCGATTTCGTAGCCTAACTTTTCGAATTCCTCGGCATTGGTCCGCATAAGCAGATTCTGCGCGTTGTAACGAAAGAATTCGCGATTTCGGTAACGCTCGGGCACATGTCCCACCCAAAAATTGCTGTGGTCGGTTGCTCCCGGCACAATAACTTGAGGCAGACCGGCCGCGCCCGCAGCGGTCAGCCGACCATTGCCGGCGGAATACACGCCGTCCGCGATGAGGTCCGCGAGTTCATGCGTTGTTACATCGATGACACCAATGAGTTCGCCTGATCCGGCCAGGCGTTCGAGCGATTTTCCGCCGGCGCCAGAGGCATGGAACATTATGACTTCGTAACCAAGGGACTGCAGGCGTTCGGTTACACGCTCGACACAGGCGGCGGTGCCGCCAAATGACGAGATAGCGACCAGCGGCGCTTTTTTAATTTTGGTTTGTTTTTGCGTCGTTCGCTTCTTAACCGCAGCCGCCACCGCGAGCGCGGCATCTTCCATCACCGACTTTGTGATCCGATTGAGCGAAACGTCGCCGATCGAGGGAAACATAACGATGTCGCTCTCGCCTATGTACCACTGCACGGCTGCCGTGCCAGCCACCGCGCTGATCATCACTTTAGGCACGAGGTAGGGCATAGCCCGCAAGATCGAGCAGACCAGATTAGTCCCATTCGCTCCCCCGAGACCGATGGCGCCTGCAATCTTACCCTTCAAAAACTGCTCGATTAGTATCTTGGTGCCGCCTTCGATCATCACCGTAGCGGCGTCCTGGCGCGATTGTTCGTTCAGCATTTGCCATGATGCCCCGGCCGCCGCGACCACACGCGCGCCCGTCATATCGACGCCGTCAACATCGTGGGTCTTCAATGATAAATCTACAATCCATGGTTTCACTCCCGCGCGCGTAAGCGCATGTGCAACAAACCGGGCTTCTCTGCTTTTGGTGTTCATCGTGGCTAGGACCGCGACTGTTGGTCTCGGTGTGCTCACGACAGCCTCACTGGGCCCTTCCTGAGCCCGCTTTCGGAAGCTTGATACTCTTGAACTGCCGCGCCGCTTCCACGACGGATGTCTCAATCGGGAAACGCTCGGCAGAGGAGCCCCCAACATATCCGTTCAGGCGCGGCTCAAGCTTCAGAAAGCGCTCGAGATCAGCCGGCGTCTCGATAGCGCCACCGTGACACGTGACGATTCGGTCGGAGAACTTAACCGACAATGCATCGAGCACAGCGCCAGCGCGTTTTCGCGCGACACCTTCTGCAAGTACCGTTTTCGAACCGATTGTACCACCCGAGCTGTTGCCGAAATGCACGATAATATTGTCCACACCAACTTCCGCCATAGCGAGAGCTTCCTCGGGCGAGGTGCAGAACGCCTTTGTAAACAGCCCCATGCGTGACGCGATCCCGAGGACTTCAACCTCACGGGCGCATCCCATGCCGGTTTCTTCCAAATCGCTGCGAAATTTTCCATCGATCAGCATCACGGTAGGACAGTTCATTACACCATCATAACCAGCCTCCTGAATTCTTTTGAGGAAACGAGTCATGTCGCGCGTCGGATCAACACAGAGCAATCCGGCCACTAGTGCGCATTCGCGCACCACGTTGACAAGCGCGCGCTCGCCCAATTCGAGAGTCAGCGCATTGGCATCGCAGATGGGCAGATAGCCTGCCATCGAACTCAAGCCCTGCATCCGGAAATAAGCAAGGCAATGAGTGGTGACCATATCGGCGCCACCGCGTACCGCCATCTTTGCAGTAATACCGGAGCCGCACAGAGCGTCGTAAATTGGCCGCCCACTGTTTATTTCCGCACGCAAGTGCTTAACAAGAGTTACACGGTCATATCTTCTCGTCATGCGCTCTCGTTGCCTCCCCACGCTCAAGTTGGGCATCGTACAGCATTAAACGAACCGAGCTGCTGACTTTCAAAGCTTGAATACGACTTTGAGAAACTCTTTGACCGACCTCTTAGCTGCTTCCGTTGAGGCGGCGTCGTAACCGACGCGAGGATTAAGCTCGACACACGGGTCCTTGTAAGTAAATGGCCGCCGTGTCGACGCATTAATCAATACGCCCGCAGGCTCTTCGACGATCATGCAGTGGCGAACCGTCTGAGCATTGGCGACGACGGCGGCCGGTATCGGACCGAGCGGATTATCAAAGGCGTGCGGGGCAGTTGCATACTCGGTGACTTGAACGTCGTGCCCAGCTGCCTTCAGTCGCTCAGCATAAGGTTTGCACAGCGCGATGGGATTGTAGTCGTCGAGCGTACCGCCGAAGATGCGGATCGGCCGATCCGCAACGTCAGTATCAGAAATAAAAGTTGTCGCGCAATCAGGATAAAACGGTATATAGGCCGCAAATTCGATACCTGATTTATTCCACATCTTATGGAAGCGTTTGAGACTCGCATACAACGTAGCCTGCCCGCCACGCGAGAAGCCCATGAGTACGATCCGTTGGGGATCGACACGGAGGTGCTTCGCTAATACGTCGAGTGCGCGATAAATATCCAATATGAAATTGAGGCGGCCTAGCGCACCTTGATTGGTATTGACCGATGAAAGGCCGCGACCAGTAAAACCATCGAGTGCAAGCGTAGAAACGCCCATCGCATTTAGTTCTCTCGCCCACATCTCAATATTGCCGCCCATACCACCGGAGCCATGCTGGAGCACGACAACGGGTAAGCGACCAACCCCCGATGCGATCCGGAACAGTCCAGTCGTGATCGCTGCTTTTGCGTTTGAATCGCCAGCCAAGAATTGCGCATCGGACAGAGTAAGCGTGTCTATCGCGAGAAGTTCGGTTCGCGTCGCAAAATCGGACGATACAGATTCAGCTGGCGCGAGTGCAGGAATAAAATAAGTAGCCAACACCGCAACGATTCTGAGTAACTTCATCGTCGTCGCCCCCGAGGCAAGACACGGCGATGGTAGCAATCGGCCGCGATGCTCGGAAGGGGTCGGGCTCAGTGATGTCCGCTTTGGGTGCCCGGACCTTGAACGCATTCCGCTGATCGAGCGATAGAGCGCGATAATCTTCGAGCTCGCTCAAATCGACTTCGTTGCGACCCGCCATAGCGGCCTCCACCATTTGTATGTGCTTCAGGTCGGCTTTACGGGCTCCGCTTAATCACGTAAAGTGAATAGTCACGAGTAATTTGATCTTGGAATGAGAACGATGGATTTAGCTGACCTTCATATTTTTAGGACCGTTGTGACCGAAGGCGGCGTGACTCGCGCGGCCGAGCGTCTCAACCGAGTGCAGTCCAATGTGACGACTCGCGTGCGTCAGCTCGAAGAGGACTTGGGTGTGTTGCTGTTCATCCGCGAGGGCAAGCGGCTACATCTATCGCCGACTGGAAGGGTGCTGCTCGATTATGCCGACCGCCTGCTCGACCTTGCACAGGAGGCGCGCGTGGCTGTTCGTGACAACGCGCCGCGTGGGCCACTGCGTCTCGGTGCCATGGAGAGCACCGCCGCGATCCGCCTACCTGCGCCGCTGAGCGAATTTCATCGGCGTTATCCGGAAGTAAAGCTTGATCTTTCGACACGCCCAATCAGCGAGCTCACTGAGCGCGTTTTGGCCGGCGACCTAGACGCTGCGCTGGTCGCGGAGCCGATTTCCGACGCTTTCGAAAAAGCTAAGATCTACGATGAAGAACTCGCTCTCGTTTCCGCCGCTGATCATGCCCCGATCCGTTCACCGCGCGATGTGCAATCGGAGACCGTACTTGCATTTGAGCATGGTTGCCCTTACCGACTTCGCCTGCAGCAGTGGTTTGCTCGCTCGGGCGAGCTGCCCGCGCGGATCGTCGAAATGTCATCGTGGCACGCCATTTTGGGTTGCGCCGCTGCCGGCATGGGCATCGCGGTGATGCCAAAGACGGTACTAGTAACATTCCCTCAAAGGAACTTTCTAAAGGCGCATCCGCTGCCTGCGGAGCTCAATCATGCACCCACTGTGCTCATCTGGCGTAAGGGCTCCCGCTCTCCGAAACTCGTTGCCCTAATGAAAGTGCTCGGCTCGAACACCAGCCGAACTTTGCGTCGCAAGAACCGATGACGTCCGCTAGGACCGATATCGACTTGCCAGATCGAATTGACGGCTGAATGCGCAGCCGAACCCCGTTCATCTCCTCACGGGATTAAAACAATCTCATTTATTCATTTTGCAAAGATCTTGGCCATTGCTAAAGCGCCGAGGACCTCATCATCTGGAGGCAAGCAATGTCAAAGGGCTATTGGATCGTTCGCGTCTCCGTTCATGATCAGGCTCGGTATCCCGAGTATCTCGCGGCAGCTCAGCCGGCTTTCGCAAAGTACGGTGCCAAGTTCATTATTCGCGGCGGGATCTACGAAAAAATGGAAGGCAGTGATCGAGAACGCAACGTTGTGGTCGAATTCAAGGACCACGCAACCGCTATGGCTTGCTATCAAAGTCCTGAGTATCAAGCAGCAAGATCCTTGCGTCAAAAATATGCCAACAGCGACTTCGTTATCGTCAAGGGTGTGGGTGCTTGAATTTGCGTGCGCTTTTTCGCCCGGCGGGAGTGTGAGCGCGGCAAATTCACGGAATTCTTGAAGAATGAATATGAGATCTGATCAGAGAGTTTTGGTCAAAAAGACCTGGACCGCTATTCTTCCAACTGCGGATTCAGCAGCGTCGCTGTTCTATCAGAAGCTATTTGAAATCGACCGCGAAGCAAGAAAGCTTTTCCAGCACATTGATATGTGTGGGTACAAAAGAAGGCTAATAGAAGCGTTCAGCTATGTCGTCGATGGTCTTGATCAGCCCGACCGCTTAATGTCGACCGACGAGGTGATTGAATAGCGCCCGATGTCCGCTTTTGGCCCAAAGCGGACATCCAAAGCAGTTATTCGATTGCGGGACAGCGAAAATAAGCTAGTCGTGTCCCCGCGGAAAATCGTGTTACTCGGTTATTGTCGTCGATCCTCAAGACGATCTGATCGGTAAAACGTCCGCTGGGTGTCGAGCAGTCCGCTACCAACCGGACGGTATTGTCGTCAACCTTGCGTTCCTTGATATGGCAGGCTGTAAAGCTGTCTGTGAATTGGTCGCCCTGAACAATGAATCCATTTCCATACAAATCAGAATGATCGGCCATTGATATCCTGTTATTTTTCTTTACGAAAATCTGAGAGCAAACGTTAGGATCGCTGGCCCAAGCGCCATTTAAATCTGCGGCAAACGCATGAAAAACGGGTAGCAAGGTGAGTGTGAACCCGATCAATATTTGTTGGTTTGGCATTCGTAGCGCTCAAATGATATTGCCGCATTCTCTCACGAGAGCGCACCAACGAAAATATCTCGCGGCATGTCAGGAAATGGACAATCACGGGTCGCAAATCGGCATTGCATGTCCGCTTTTTGGGGGTAAAGCAGACATGGGTTGCTGCACTGCATGAGTCCGCTTTTGATCCAGCAGACAAAACCCTCTACGCCCCTTACTGCCTTTTCTCTGCTAACCTTTGAAGCGCTACTGGCGTCTAGGGAGTGACAAATGCGACAGCGTCTGTTCGGCATGGCGGTGATTCTGCTCTTGGCGTCGAGCATCAGTGCTTACGCCGAATGTGTTCCGCCACCGCCACTCGCAGATGTGACCACAAAAGTCGATACCGAAGGTGCCGTCGCCAAAGTGCTCAAAATTGCCGGCATCACTTTGAAGGCCGATATCGCGATCGAGCGAAAATCGATTTTCACACAGTTCCCCAATGCCAATCAGATGGTGGTGGCGCTGGTCGCCATCTATCAGTACTGCACGCAGCTCGAAGTAGTCAAAACCCTCACCGATGAACAGAAGCTTGAAAAGCTCGCCGCGTATCAGACCACCTGGCTCATGGCGGCCGCCGGTCCTCGCGCGATAGCGACCACAGCGGACAAAAACGGCGGGGCCGCGCCCGACAGGCCGCGCAGCCACGACAAACGATCCGGTCGGATGCTCAATAATGTCCTGCTGTTGCGCATCGCCATGGATCACACGCCCATGGTCCGAATTAAGACCGGAAAGATTTCCTGGGTTGACATTTATTTGAATCCGGTACCGCTTTGGATCACCGACATGAACAAGTCCTTTATCATCGTTGGGTCTGCTGCAACCGAGGCGGAAGGTCGGCAACGAATGCAGGGGCTAAAAATATCGCACCCGCAATATGATTTCGAGCTGTATGAGCCTTACGGGACCAATACCAACTATGGAATCATGATGGCGTCCTGGGTGTCCAAGCAGCGCGCCGGAGAAGCTTTGCAGGCTGCCAAGCAGATCGAGCGAACGAGTTTTATTTGGGAGTGCCGAGGAACTGGCGATAGGTGCTGATAGGAGCGACGGAACTCTGCCACAACGCCATTCGCTTTCGAGGGCAAAGCGGACATCGCCTTTTGCGCTACACATGTCTGCTTTTGACCCAAAACGGACATTAACCCTAACCAAAGGTTTCCGTTGGCGCCGGTTTGACTTTCACTATTCATTGGGACCGCACCACCGATCAGGGCAGGAAAGCTCGGAATGCATATGCGGAGCCTAGTTCTGTGCGCCGCGACAGTGACGCTCAGCATTACATCGGCGTCCGCGACCATGCGGATCGCCGACGATCGCGGTGGTCAGATCGGTCGCTATTTAGAGGCCTTCACAACGGTGCGCTCATCGGGTGAGCTCGTCATCGTTGATGGAAATTGTTTGTCGGCTTGCACGCTGGTACTCGGTGTCGTCCCGCTTGAACGGATTTGCGCCACGCACCGAGCGCGGTTCGGCTTTCACGCAGCGTGGATGCTCGACCCTGACGGAAGGCCGGTGACAAGCCCATTGGGCACGCAGACTCTGTGGAGTGTCTATCCAGCCTCGGTTCGACGATGGATCAGCACGCACGGTGGCCTGTCAGGCAATATGATCTTCATGCAAGGTCGGGATCTCGACGGCATTATAGCAAGCTGCGATCGCGATGGGCGAGCGCAGGCACGATCTGCGCGACGGCTTAAGCCGACTCCGGTGCGCTATGAATCTGCAAGCGCTTCCAGTGATCGCCGCTGAGGCCATCACGCGTCCAAACCAGAGATAGTGAACGCCCTGCTAGCGCGCGCCGGTCGCGCACAGCGCCACGACGACGACTACTCGTTCAAGTCGGCCAAGGCCGCGCTGCGTTGCCAGAGCAACACAGCAGATCGGTCATCCTGTGCCCACGACGACGGCGTAATCGGCACGGATCTGTAAAAGTATTTCCCCGTCACCTCGGCAACGTGTGGCGAGGAAGCGAGATAGACCATCGTTTCTGCGCCCTCAGCAGGGGAAATCGCAAAAAACTTGGCGAACCTAATGAGAGGTGAGATCAAACCGCCGCTTTGGTCGCCGAAGCGCGTGGCGACGAAACCAGGATGCAGGCAATTCGCAGTGACACCCAAGCCGTGCAGGCGGCGAGCGAGCTCACGCGTGAATAGGATGTTGCATAGCTTCGACTGACCGTAGGCTTTCCTGGCGCCGAAGCTCTTTGCCGATTGAAGATCGTCGAAATCCAGCGTGGCTTCCTGGTGCGCGGCGGAAGCCGTATTGATGATGCGTGCTGGAGCCGAGGCTGAGAGCCGCTCGCGCAATCGCGCTGTCATAACGAAATAGGCCATGTGATTGAGTGCGAAGGTGCGTTCAAGCCCGTCTTCCGTGAGCCGGCGCGACGCAAATAGCGCGCCCGCGTTGTTGATCAGAACGTCGACGCGCGGCTCGTAGTCGGCGATTTGAGCCGCCACGCGTCTCGTCTCGTCCAAGCGAAGGAGATCGGCAAAGTGCGCGCAGTGGGCGATGCCCGGGGCGCTGTCGCGAAGCCGGGCGAGGGTGGCCCCCGCGCGGGACTCGTCCCGTGCGACCAAGATGATCCGGGCACCCATTCTTGCGAGTGCGACGGCGGCGACCGCGCCAATTCCGGACGTGCCGCCCGTAATGACAACGACTTTTCCCCTCATGGTCGTTCTCGTCTGTCGAGGGCAGGCTGATATTGAGGCCAAATTTACGCGTCACCAACCTCGAGACCAAGTAAGCTTTTTTTCAGAACCGAAGAGCGATGAGACGGCGCGAGTTCATCAGGCTCGCCGGCGCTGAGGGCTTCAATCCTCCCGCCCCATCGGAAAAGCGATAAAATTGGTGCGCCGTTAAACGAAGCGTTCTCAAGAGGGTGCCATGCTCCGTCGCGACTTCATTTCTTTTCTCGCCGGCGCGTTGGTCGCCGGGTCACGCGTTGCGATCGCCCAGACCCCATCTAAGGTCTACCGTGTCGGTACGCTCCTCCCAGGTGCGCCGGTAGACGAGAAATCGCCCCTTGGGGCGATCCTGCTGAAAAAGCTGGAGCAGCACGGCTACACACTCGGAAAAAACCTCGCGTACGAGGCACGCGGCGCCGGGGGCCAGGTCAGTAAGCTTGGCGAGATTGTCAACAGCATGAAGGCTAATGGTGTGGATGTGATCGTCGCCGGCGGCTTTCCAACCACCCTCGCCTGCAAGGTCGCGAATGTGCCGACGGTGGTCTTCCTTGGAGCCGGTGATCCAGTCGCGACGCGCCTTATCGACAGCCTTGCGCACCCGGGTGGCAACATCACCGGCATTTCTGACAACGCGGCGGCTCTCGCCACCAAACGTCTCGAGTTGATCAAGCAAGCGGTGCCGAAGGTGCGACGGGTCGCGATGTTGTGGAACCGAAATGATCTCGGCATGAGCATGCGTTATGATGCCTCCGCCGACGCCGCGCGGTCCCTTGGAGTAACGGTGCAGGCGCTCGGTGTGCGCGAGCCCGACGATTTTATCGGAGTATTCGAAGCCATGGATCGCGACCCACCGGATGCCATCTTCATGGTCGCGGACTCGCTCACGACCCTCAATCGCAAGCGCATGTTCGACTACGCCGGCGCGCACCATATTCCAGCCCTCTACGAATACGATGTCCCCAATGTGCATGACGGCGGCTTGATGTCCTATGGACCCGACCTGAAAGAAAGCATGGAACGCGCGGCCGGTCTGACCGCACGCATCTTGGGTGGCGCGCGGCCGGCTGATCTGCCGTTTGAGGAGCCGACACATTACAAGCTCGTCATCAACCTCAAGACCGCAAAGGCCACTGGCATCGAGCTGCCGGTAAATTTTTTTGGCACTCGCCGATGAGGTGATCGAGTAGCGATGCCAATTGCTGCACTGCACGAGTGCACTTATGACCCTTAGCGATATTCCAATATCGCTGACGAGTGTCTGTCTTCCGGTGTGAAACGGCCATGGCGCGGAGTTTGTGGTCTCGCGCCTGCCCGCGTGCACCTTTGCGCGATAAACTTCCGTCACGGACTAGCCGTAGGAGGCATTCATGCGTAGGCACCGTCCGACAGTATTTGTGACTTTCGTCGCAATGTTTCTCGCCAACGTTGCATCGGCACAGGTGAAGGCCACCGCACCAGAAAAGATGATGCCGGGTGACAAGGCGAAGAAGATGCGCGCATGCGCAAAGATGGCCGAGCAACAGAAGGTAAAAATGGAAGACCGCTCCCGCTTCGTAAATGAGTGTGTTGCAGCAGGAGCAAAATAGGTATGAAACATGAGCAGGCCATGACTAGCCGAACGACCGCTTTTGGCCTTTAGCGGACGTTTCACCTGTCGCATTTGATGTCGCTTTCGGGGGCAAAGCGGACGTGGGCTGGTGCATTGCATATGTCTGCTTTTGACCCAAAGCGGACATGTGCAGTGCGCTGCACAGGTCCCATCTCACCCCTTCCTGAGCACACGTAATGGCAAATGCCTGCTTTTGACCCAAAGCGGATATGCCTCTTACTCGTCGCGGCGCCATATCTCGTAACCGATTTCCTTAGCGATCAATCCATCGCGGATATGGAAATTGTGCAGCAATCTCATCTTTACCTTGGTGCCGATGGGAAACGGGCAATTCTCGAAGCCATCGCCGGAGATGCGAAACGTTGCCCACATGTCATCGAACACGCGGTCGGGTGTTGCGAAGCGTTCGATCGGCTGAAAGGTGATCCCTTCTGCGGACTTAAACACGCGCAGATACATGTTCTTGATCGTCTCCCGCCCCAGATAACTGACGTTGCGAGCGGGCGTCTCCCAGACGGCATCCTCGGTATAAAGCTTGATGCATTCATCGATGCGGTCAGGATTTTCCTCATGTAAATGCATGTCGACTAGATCGAGCGCATATTGGCACTTTTCCTCATATGTCTTCGGCACGTTACGACGAGCAAGAAGTTGCTCAACCGTCTCTCGGGATTTTTCGATGATATTCATGGTCTTCCCCTGTTCAGCGTGCGCAACGAGTTGTGCTGGCCAAGACCACCTAATGGTACGCTGTGTGTCAGCGCGGGCGAAGTGTCCCTAGCTGATATGCTAGTACCGCTTACGTATGTCTGCTTTTGGGGGGTAAAGCGGAAGAGCTTGTGCACCGCACGTGTCTGCTTTTGACCCAAAGCGGACATTGTCCGGCGTTTTATGTTGCAGCGCGAAGCGAGTCTCAGCTCTATCAAAACATTTGCTTGAGCCGGTACGATGCAGTCTCCTCGGCAGCTGGAGGGTGGCCCGTTAACGGTGCCCCTCCGTTTTCCCTCCCGGACGCCGGCGACAGCAGCGCGGTTCGTCTGTCAGCCACCGGGGCCGTCCGTCATGATGTAGCCCATCAGGTCGCCCACGTTGTGCTCCAAATTTCGGATGATGTCCTTGACGACGTCTCCCATCGAGATCACGCCCACGACCTTGCCCGCGTCCAGCACTGGTAGATGGCGAAAGCGGCGCGCAGCCATCATTGCCATGCAGCCTTCCAGTTGGTCGTCCGGCTTGACCGTCACCGGGTGGCCC
>Ga0310916_10000156_pt1 | contig 33431 bp, 34 predicted proteins | sample GREbulkMGLF176_FD_203444 | JGI IMG/M metagenome (GOLD analysis project Ga0310916, IMG submission 203444) | Lab enrichment of tropical soil microbial communities from Luquillo Experimental Forest, Puerto Rico - GRE.bulkMG.LF176 | ecosystem: Environmental > Terrestrial > Soil > Tropical forest >...
TGTTCACCGGCGGGCTCGGCTTTCACTACGGCGGCGAATATCTCGGCTGCACTGTGATCCCGGTCAGCGGTGGATTCACCGAGCGACAGGTGCAGCTCATCGTCGACTTCAAGCCGGACCTGATTGCGGTGACGCCGTCTTATTTGCTCGCAATCGCCGATGAGTTCGACCGCCAAGGGATTGATGCACGCCAGACGTCGCTGCGCATTGCGCTGTGTGGTGCCGAGCCGTGGACCGATGCCATGCGGACCGAAATCGAGCGCCGCATGAATCTTGCTGCGTTGAATGTCTACGGACTATCGGAAGTGATCGGGCCGGGCGTGGCGCAAGAATATGGGGACAGCAAGGACGGCCTGACGGTTTGGGAAGATCATTTTTTTCCTGAAATTATCGACCCGGCAACCGGCAAGACGCTGCCCGACGGCGCAGAGGGCGAGCTGGTCCTCACGTCGCTGACCAAAGAGGCCATGCCGGTCATTCGCTACCGCACTCGCGACCTCACGCGGCTATTGCCCGGGAACGGGCGCGCTATGCGCCGGATGGATCGCATCAAAGGGCGCAGTGACGACATGCTCATCATTCGCGGTGTCAATGTGTTTCCCAGTCAAATCGAAGCGGCGCTCGCCCAGGAAGAGGCGTTCGCACCGCACTATATTTTGGAAGTGACGCGGCCGGGCCGGCTCGATGAACTGGAGGTCATCGTCGAGACCAGGACCGTCGTCGCGTCCGACGCGGCGGCAATATTGTCGGATCGCGCCGTGCATCTCATCAAGTCGCAGGTCGGAGTTTCCACCAAGGTGCGCGCGGTAGCGCCAGGCAGCGTTGAACGATCACAAGGCAAAGCCAAACGCGTGATCGATAAAAGACCGCGCCAGTAGGACGAGACAGCGATGGTGCTTTTAGATCAATCTGCCCGAAGCGAGGCCTCCGTCGTTTTTGATCGTGCCGGCCTGCCGCGCGAGGTCGTAGCAGCATGGCTCGATTGCGATGATGCCGTCACTGCCGACTATCGCAGGGATGCGGAGAAGTTTTCGCGGCGCTGGACAGCCGGCGCAGAGCTTTTAGCGCAGCTGCCGACGAAACCAAATCGTTCGGACGCACAAAGAGCGGCAGTGGCGGCGATTGCCGAACGCGACTGCGCCACACGCGGCAGATTTCTCGATGTTCATGTCGAGACGGTCTATCGCCGCCTGACCGAAAACCTTTCGAAATTCAAACGTGTCGACGATTTGGTACGCGATGCGGCGGCGGCCGTGCCAGGCCTGGTGCCGGATGAAAGCCAGCTTGCTCGCAACAATAGCTTGCAGCAAAAGGAAAAAGATGGCCTTGAAATCGATCAAGGCCTATTTCTGTCGCGGGCGCTAGGCCACGAGCAATGCGGCATGCATTTGTGCCATGCCATGCTGCTGCCGCGGCCGGAGGCGGCGGAATTTAGTCGGCACTTTCAGCAAACGGCGAAGATCGAATTTGCAGGCGCCACGCTTGAGCGGCGCGGCAAGGCGGCGCAAGTCATCATGCGCAATCCGCGGTTTCTCAATGCCGAAGATGAGACGACCATTGACGGGCTGGAAACTGCGATCGATGTCGCGACGCTGGATCCGGCGACCGATATTGCGATCCTGCGCGGCGATATCGTCGAGCACACGAAGTATCGGGGTCGCCGGCTGTTCTCCGCAGGCATCAACCTGACGCATCTGTATCAAGGCAAGATTGCCTATCTCTGGTACATCAGGCGTGACATGGGGCTCGTCAACAAGCTCTTCCGCGGCATTGCCCGGCGCGATGCCAGCCCCGACGAGCTATCCGGTGCAACAACCGAAAAGCCGTGGATCGGCGTTGTCGAAGGGTTCGCGATCGGTGGTGGTTGCCAGCTTTTGCTGGCACTCGATTACGTGCTGGCGGCGAGCGATGCCTATATGACGCTGCCCGCGCGCAAGGAAGGCATCATTCCGGGGGCGGCAAATCTGCGGCTGTGGCGCTTTACCGGCGATCGCATCGCTCGCCAAGCCATCCTTTATGGTCGCCGTCTCGACTGCGACACGCCGGAAGGACGCTTGATTTGCGACGAGATCGCGGCTCCCGCGGCAATCGATGACGCGCTGGAGCGGGTCGTCGATGGCTTCACCAGTTCGGGCGTCGTCAGCGCCGCCGGCAACCGGCGGGCATTGCGGGTCGCCGAAGAACCGCTCGATACGTTTCGCCGCTATATGGCCGTCTACGCGCGCGAGCAGGCGCTGTGCCATTTCAGCCCGGCGCTCATCGCAAATCTTGAGCGCAATTGGAACGCACACCAGCGAGCGGGCTAACTCTGTAAGCTTTATGCAGTGGACAACAAAGCCGCCGGGGATTGGGCATACCGACGGCTTTGCCTACGTCCCCGACGCGCGTCGTGGCTTTCCCATGTCGCCGTCTTACGGATAACGCTTGGGTCGATGCCGAAACCGACAAACAACTTTATTACATGCGCCGCGGAGGTATGTTTAACCAAAGCAATGTTTCAAACTCATAATCGCACTCGTCACACACCCAGGTGTGACGAACGTTATTGTGTTTGAGAAATTCCGAATATGTGGGTGCGCTCAGTAATTCGTCACATTTTGGGCAGCGGCATTGCGCGAAATACCATTCATAAATGTGGCTTCTGGGCGCGGTGATGCGGGGCCTCATGCAGAAACCTTCCGAAACTCAAATTGCCCCAGCCTTTTTGATAGTTGCACCAGTGCTTTCAATATTTCTTGAATGATATCCGGCGCATTTTATCGGTCACAAAGGTTAATTCTCGGGGCTTGGGCCTGGCCGACTGCATCGAACCACGGCGCCGCGGGCTCACCGGCATGCGCTTTTCAAATGATCGCGCCCACACAACCGTGCGGCCTGGGCAAATGAAGTTACTCGTGGTCAGTCCCACAAACCAATCAAGATTTCCCGCCCGGAATTGGTTACTGCGCGGCGAAAGTCATCGCCTTGAAGCGATTTTTCTGGTCGTCGCTTAGTCCGCTTTCAAAATCTTCCAGCGCAACCTGAATAGATAAAACGGCGCGCCAGGTGGCATCAAGCCGCGCTTCGATTGCCTCCAATCGGGCGACCGCCGATTGCGGCATGGAGTTCGGACAATGCGCCGCAAGGTCGCTCGCCGCTTTGCTGAATGCCTGTTTCACATCAGCCAATGCGGCACGCTGCTGCTCGGTCGGCTGGACCGATTTGTCGATCTGATCGATCGACCAATCGGTCGCCGCGGAGGCAGTCCCGCAGGAGCGAAGATCCGTCTTTTCGCTCGACACGACCAGGGTTTTAGTCGCAGCCCGGCCAGCTAACCGTGATTGCTGTTCACGCGTCAGCGATTGCTCAAGATCCCGCAGCGGCTGGTGGATGATGTCGACCGCCATCGTCAGGACTTCAATCTGGGAGTCCATCATTTGCAGGCGCACGATCGGCTGCTCGGGGATGTCGGTCGGGCAAGATTTGGCGAGATAGCCGGCTGCGGCGCCGATCGCACCGCCGAGCCGCTGCACGCGCTCCATCTGTTCCGCGGTTGGCCGGATTTCCGCCATAAGGCGCCCGACTATCGCATTAGCATCGATGGATTGGTGACATTGATCGCGGCTGTGATCCGCGGGCGCGGAAGCGAAGGCCGTCGTGAAAATCGCGTCGTATCCGAAAGGCCACGGCGACGAGGATGTCGGCCAGAAGATATTCTGGAAAATCGCGGGCAGCGCCCGATCCGGATAGAGCAGCGCCAGCGTTACCTGCCGCTGCGTTTCATGACGGCCAACATCATTACGCCCAACGTCATTGGGATTGCCGTGCATATACAAGGGGTGATGATGGTGCCGATGCCCGAAAAGCGGCACTCCAAGATGCAATGGCCCGATCCGCAGGCCGAAAGCCGCCGCGGGCGGAGAAGCAAAAAGAATAATCGTTAATGCTGCAACTGCGAAACCAGCGCCGGCTTTCCGCATGATTCGGCACCTGAAAGAGTGGTGAAAATGAGCCCTACTAACGCGTACTGGTACCGGCAAGTTCCATCCGCTCGCGCATATTTGCGGGCTCGCCTTGGCGCTTGTTGCCGAGACGCAACAGCGGGACGAGCACAAAAGCAAAAGCGGTAAAAGCCGCCGAAATCAAGACCAGCGGCGGCAACGCGCTGTGGAAAGCGTGCGTGTAGAGGAACGAGCCGACATTGTCGGCGAGCGTGCCGGCAAAATTGATGATGGACATCAGTACGGCGAATGAGAATCCTTCCGCGCGAGGCGGGCAATAATCGGCGGCGAGCGTCAGTGTCGCGACTGTGGTCAGCATGGCGGAAAATCCGGCACAAAAGCTGATTATTGCTGCGGCGATCTCGTTCCAGAAGAAGAGGTAGCCGAGCCCGGCCAAGGTGCCGAAGGCGATGCTCAGGTTGAGAAGGGTTTTAAGCGTCAGGCCTTCAAAAAATGGCCGATAGAGGAGGGCGCCAAAAACCCATCCTGCGGCGGTAACCGATCCCAGCACGCCGATATAGGCCTGTGAGAAACCGAGGTCGTCGGTCATGTGGTAGTACAGCGGCGTGCTCAAGCCGGGGCTGAAATAGTAGAGAAACAAAAACATCGCTACGATCCACAGCTCGCGCCGGCGGAACGCGGTCAGGAGGCCGCGCAGCGTGTTTCTCATTCCGGCCAGATCGATTCCGACTTTTTTCTCGGGCACGAGAAAGAAAGTGCCGGCGATCACAGCGCACGGCGCGATCGCGATAATGGCGGCTGCGGCGTGCAAAGCACCTTCCGGAGCAAGGTGCTGCACGAGTTGACCGCCGACAATAGCGGCAACCATTGCGGCGATGTTGAACCAAAGCCATTGCTGGTTGACGAAGGTCCCGCTTTCTTTGAGCCGCTGGCCGTTTTCGACCAGAACCGCGCCGCATAGTGTCGAGGAAATCGCCATCGCGTAAGCCGTGAGCATCAGTGCGAAGGCAAGATCGCCCGGCGCATCGAGCTGCGTAACCCATAAATAGCCGACAGTCGCAGCGACATTGGCGATGATCAGATAGCTTTTGCGCCGATAACCGAACAGGGGGACGAAATCGGAAATGAGCCCGTAAACCGGCTTGATGATCCACGGCAGATTGAACAGGGTGATGAAGGCGGTGACCTGAACCGGCGTCCATCCATGCACTTGTTTGAGAAAATAAGTGAGCGGTTGAGAAATCAGGCCGACGATTTGGCCCAAGCCTTCGACGAGATAGACCAAAGCGAAAAAAATCAGCAGACGTCTTGTCGTGTCTTTTTCGCCCGGCGCGATATTACCGCCGGCCGAATCGGAGGGGTCGTTCGTAGGCGCACTCGGCGCGGCGTCCGGCATGATCTCTTATTAGCTGGCCGCGTGGCCGGCGTCAGCGGCCAAGGTTTCGATTCCGAGCTGTTTTACGATTGTCTCAACGATGTCGCGGGGACGCGGCACGATGGAAACCGTGACTGGCCGTTCATCAGCAGTGGGTTCCTCGAGAGTCTTGAATTGGCTGTCGAGCAGTGTCGTCGGCATGAAATGATCGGCGCGAGCCGCAACGCGCCGGGCGATCAAGTCGCGGTCCCCTTTCAGGAAAATCAGGCGCACATCGCCCCGATCGCCGATCAGGACGTCCCGATAGGCCCGCTTGAGCGCGGAGCAAGCGATAATGCCATGGCCGCCGGCGTGCCGGGTCGCGTCGATCCATGCCGCGATGGCGTAAAGCCAGGGCCAGCGGTCTTCGTCGTTGAGTGGCTCGCCGTGATGCATCTTTTCGACATTGGATTTCGGATGAAACCAGTCGGCGTCCTCGTAAACCCAATGCAGCCGATTTGCCAGCATGGAAGCAATCGTGCTTTTGCCGGAGCCGGACACTCCCATGACTACGAGAACATGGACGTCATCCGCACCTGGCCTTCGATCCATGTCATTGCTCCGGCGCGGCGGCCCGGATCGCGAGCCAGACGAGATCGCCTTGCGCATAGGCACGATGCGCCGGCAAGTCTTCGCCGGCAAGTACGCGCTTGAAAATCGGCCGCCTGTTGGCGTTATCAATCAGAAACAGCATTTCGCCAGTGGCAGCGAGAGCCGGTAAAGTCAGCGTGACACGTGGTACAAACGGCTCCATTCCGGCCTTGGCAACGCCGAGAACCCACCGTTCTTTTTCTTTCAAAGCGGGAGAGTGCGGAAACAGCGACGCTACATGACCGTCCGGAGCAAGTCCCATCAGCACCATATCGAACATTGGCCGGCGGGGCTCGAGACGCTCGGCGCCATAAAATCGCTTAAGCTCGTCCTCATAAAGACGCGCGGCGTCGTCGGGGCTGTCAGCGTCAGTCGGAATCGGGTGAATGTTTTGCGGGGGCGCCGGGACCCGATCGAGGAAAATGCGTTTCGCCGTGCCCATATTGCTCAACGGGCCGCTCTCGGGCACGAAACGATCATCGCCCACGAACCAGTGGACGCGATCCCACGGCACTTGGTTGCGCCAGGGATCGGACGCGAGCAAGTGATAAAGCCCAAGCGGACTCGAACCGCCGGTGAGGCACACCGCTGCTCGGTTGCCGTGACTGATCCGGTTGAGCAATCGCCGCGCTGCCGCCTCGGCCACAGCGGCGGCATCGGCAACAATGACAATCTGCGGCTTCTTCGCGGTCATTGGTTAGGTCGTCATGGCAATTTCAAGCGATCGGCCGCCAGCGGCGTCCGTCGCGCGCAAGCAATTCGTCCGCCTCTTTGGGCCCGTCGCTGCCGGCACGATAGCTCGCCAAATGCGTGTCCCGCGCTTGCCGCCAGGCATCAAGAAATGGCTGTACCACGCGCCAGCCGGCTTCAATGCCGTCGGCCCGCGGATAAAGGATGGCGTCGCCAATCATGCAGTCATAGATCAATGTCTCATAGCCGGTGCTTGGCGCGATTTCGAAATAATCGTCATAGCGGAACGTCATACCCACGCCGCCGATAGCAATTGAAGGACCGGGAATCTTGGCATTGAATTCAAGACCGATGCATTCGTTGGGCTGAATTCCGATCACCAGGAAATTCTCGGCAAGGCGGTCGATGGGTGTATCGCGAAACATGGCAATCGGCGCCTGTTTGAATTTTATCGCCACCTCGGTCTGCTTGCCGCGAAGCGCCTTGCCGGTTCGCAAGTAAAACGGCACGTCCGCCCAGCGCCAATTATCGATCATTAGCTTGAGCGCGACATAGGTTTCGGTCGTACTGTGCGGATCAATGTCTTTGGTCTTGCGGTAAGGCTCGACCGGCTGATTTTCGACGAAGCCTTCTCCATATTGCGCTCGTACAGAATTGCGCAGCGCCTCGTTTTCGCTCGGCACTTGCACTGCGTCGAGCAATTGCGCTTTCTCCGCCCGCACCGAGTCGGCAGCAAAGCGTGATGGCGGCTCCATGGCGATGAGCGAAAGCAGCTGGAACAGGTGGTTGGGCACCATGTCGCGCAACGCCCCGGTCGCGTCATAGTAATTACCGCGGCGGCCAACAGTGAGCGATTCGGCGACCGTGATCTGAACATGATCGATATGGTCGCGATTCCAGATCGGCTCAAACAGGCCGTTGGCGAAGCGCAACACCATGATGTTCTGCACCGTCTCCTTACCGAGGTAGTGATCGATGCGATAAATCTGATCTTCCTTGAGAATGCCGAGGAGCTTCCGATTGAGCTCATGGGCGCTCGCGATGTCGGTGCCAAACGGCTTTTCGATAATGATGCGCCGCCAAGGGTGGCCCTTGCCGGAGCCGTTTTCTCGCGCCAGACCCGATTGGCCGAGATGACAGCCGATCGGGACGAAGCCTGCGGGCGGCGTGGCGAGATAAAACAGCCGATTACCCCGCGTGTCGCGTTCGCGTTCAATGCGCGTGAGTTCTCGCCCGATTTTGTCGTACGTTGAATCGTCGTCGGGTTCGCCCTGCACGTAGGCGACGCAGCTCAAAAGCTGCTTGAGTACTTTTTGATCGATCGGCCGGCCCGCGAATTGCGGTAAGCTTCTCGCCAGGTCGTCACGAAACGCTTCGCTCGATGACGGGCTGCGCGCGACCCCGACCAGCCCGAAGGCCTCCGACAGCAGGCCCGCGGCCGCGAGGTTATAAAGCGCAGGGACGAGCAGCCGATGCGTAAGATCGCCGGACGCGCCGAAAATGACGAGGCAACAGGGATCGGCGGGACGTGCCGTCGTGGCGCTCGTCCGAGGGGTCATGACGGTTTCGCCTTGCGCTCTTTGAGTTCAACATGCGCGCCAAAACCTTTGCGCATGATCACGCCAACCTGCATGCGGGAATCCTCATCACGCCAGGGCGCGATCGAACGCGGCTTGCAGCGCCTTCAGGCCCGCCGCGATCTCGCCTTTGAGATGGACGCGCAGCGCGCGCCGGCCGCGCTCGAGCAGAACATCAAGGTCGCCACGGGCCTGCGCGCTCTTCACCACGTCGAAGCTGGCGCGGTGTCCGGGAATAGGCAGGTCGTCGCCGTCGTCGGCCGTGATTTGCAGAAAAACGCCGCTGTCAGGCCCGCCTTTGTACGCCTGTCCGGTCGAATGCAGAAATCGCGGTCCGAATTCGAGACAGGTCGCGACATGACGGCGATCGCGCAGCGCCAACCGCAAATTCTGCAGACATGACGCATTCTGCTCGTTGCGCGCGAGATAGGCCAACAGAGCGAAGTAATCGCCCCCGGTAATGCGGCTGAAATGTGCGGCAAGCCAGCTCGAAACGGTGTCGCCGGCGCCGGCTTTGCGCAAGGCTTCGGCATTGGCCTGATCGGTAAACACCGACATCGAATTCTCGGAGCAAACTGGCGTTTCGGGCGGCAACTCGCCGGACTTTTCAAACCCGCTCGTCAAATCGCGGGTTTTGATCTTGCTCGCTTCCACATCGGGCTGATCGAATGGATTAATGCCGAGCACGGCGCCCGCAGTTGCCGTTGCGATTTCGAAACGAAAGAATTCCTGGCCGATATGCGCCAGTGAATTCTGCACGATGCGAACGACTGGATGACCGGCGCTTTCAAGCTTCTTCAGCTTAGCCTCGTGCTCGGGCTCGTCCTCACCTTTGAGCGCGAGATCGATGAACAGGCGATCATCGCCATAGACTTCCGGCCTGCCGAGCGGTTCGCCGTCGATAGGGATCAAGCCTTTGCCGTGCTTGCCGGTGGACTCCGCGAACAATTGCTCAGCCCAAACACCGAAACCGCCGCCGAAACGGCGCAGTGTGGGCGAAGCGAGCATGGTGACTTTGTCACGGCCGCGCGCTGCCGCCGCGCCGAGCACGATGCCAAGCGTGACCCCTGGATTCTCGGCGGGCGGTACATCGGGCCCGCAGGAGCGGATCATGCTTCGCGACAACTCGGCCAGTTCGGCAACATCCAGCCCGGCGATTGCCGCCGGAACGAGACCGAACGGCGAGAGCACCGAATATCGTCCGCCGATTGACGGGACGCCGTAAAAGATCCGACGGAAGTGTTGCTCTTTCGCGTGGGCTTCCAGCGACGAACCCTGATCGGTGATCGCAATGAATTGTCTCCCCGCTTGGTCCACCCCCACCTTGTCAGCCGTTTTTGCGAAGAAATAGTCCTGCAAAATATTTGGCTCAGTAGTGCCGCCGGATTTGCTGGAGACGATGAATAATGTCTTGCCTAGATCGAGGTCGGCCTCGAGCGCCTTGATCTGCGCCGGCACCGTCGAATCGAGAATGCGCAGTCGCGGCCAGCCGCTTTGTTGACCGAAAGTGACGGCCAAAACTTCGGGGCCAAGGCTGGAGCCTCCCATGCCAAGGAGGACCGCATCCTTAAAACCGTCCCGCTTGACCTCATTGGCAAAGGCGACGTACTCGCCGATCTCGGCGTCTTCGGCGTAATCGAGCCAACCCAGCCAGCGGTCCTCGTCGGCATTGGTCCACAGCGATTTGTCGCCTTGCCAAAGTCGCCGTACATTGCCATGCGCGCGCCAGTCCTCGGTAATCTCGTCGACGCGCTTTTTGAGTTGCGGATCGAGCGCGAAGCTCTGCGCGTCGATTTTGTCGCCGACAATTTCGATCCGCTTCTTCGCCACCGCGGCGAGCAGCTTGTCGGCGGCGTCGGCAAAAAGCCGTATGCCGTCGCGAATAAGCTTGTCAGTGACCGATTGCAGTGAAATGCCGGCGCGATCGAGTTCGCCAAGGAGGCGCTGCGCTTCAGCGATGTTGGCCGTCAGCGTGTCGCCCACCTTGCCGTGATCGCGAAACGCATCAATCGTCGCAATAGGCTCGGTGCTTATCGTGTCCGGACCGATAAGTTCCTCGACATAAAGAACGTCGCTGTAAGCCTTGTTCTTGGTGCCGGTCGAGGCCCATAACAGCCGCTGCGGCTTAGCGCCGTGGGCAGCGAGCGCCCGCCAGCGCTCTCCGGTGAACAGGCGCAGATAACGCTGATAGGCAAGCTTGGCATTGGCGATCGCGATCTTGCCTTTGAGCGCCGCCAGGCGGGCTTTTTCATCCGGGTCGTTGGCGCGCGCGATCTTTTCGTCCAAAAGTTTGTCCGCTTCGGTATCGATGCGGCTGACAAAGAAGCTCGCGACGCTCGCAATCCGCGAAATCTCGCCGCCCTTGGCGGCGAGCGCCTCGAGCCCGGACAGATAAGCTTCGACGACTTGTTCGTAGACTTGCTGGGCAAATAACAGCGTGATGTTGACGTTGATACCGTCGGCGGTGAGGTCATGGATGGCCGGCAATCCTTCGGGCGTGGCCGGCACTTTGATCATGACGTTTTGCCGATCGACCTCCCGCCACAGGCGCTTTGCCTCGGCGATGGTTCCTTCCGTATCCGTCGCCAGATAGGGCGACACCTCGATGCTGACAAAGCCGTCAGCACCATGCGTGGCATCGAAGACCGGACGCAGAACTTCGGTGGCGCTGCGAATGTCTTCTACTGCGAGCTTTTCGAAAATGTGTCCGGCCGAGCGGTCATGGCTCGCCAGCATACGATTGATGGCGTCATCGTATTCGTCGGTGTGGCCGATGGCGTGCTCAAAAATCGAAGGATTCGATGTGACGCCGCGCAGACCATCCCCATCGACAAGTTTCTTCAATCCGCCGTTGGCGATGAAACCGCGGGAAAGAAAATCGAGCCATACCGCTTGGCGGTGTTCTTGCAGCGCTTTGAGCGGGTTCATTGCGGGGGTTTCCCTGCGGTCTTGTCAGTCGAATGCTTGGCAATCTGATCTTTGGCGGCCTGCAATATTTTATCTGCAACGAAGCCGAATTTCCGCATTACCTCCGGCCCAGGCGCCGATTCGCCGAAACTATGCATGCCGATAATTGTCCCTTCGGGACCAGCATAGCGGTCCCAGCCGATAACTGAGCCGGCCTCCACCGCAACGCGCGCCTTGACGCTTGGCGGCAAAACCTCGTCACGATATCGGTTATCCTGTTGCTCGAACAATTCCCAGCTTGGCATGCTCACAAGGCGGGCGGCAATTCCTTCGCGCTCGAGTTGTTCGTAAGCGGTGACGCAGAGCTGAACCTCGCTGCCGCTCGCGATCAGAATGACTTGCGGCGTCCCATTCTTGCTGTCGGCCATCACGTAAGCGCCGCGCGCAAGTCCATCCGCGCTCGCATAGCGACTGCGGTCGAAGATCGGAAGCTTCTGGCGGCTCAGCACAAGGCAAGCCGGCCGATCGGTCAACGCCATGATGATCTCATAGGCTTCGCGCACTTCGTTGGCGTCGGCAGGCCGCAAAACGATGATGTTTGGAATGGCACGCAGCGCGACGAGTTGTTCGATCGGCTGGTGCGTCGGCCCGTCTTCGCCGAGGCCGATCGAGTCGTGGGTGAAAACATGAAACACCGGTAATTCCATCAATGCAGCGAGCCGGATCGACGGCCGCATATAGTCGCTGAAGGTGAGAAAGGTCGCGCCGAAGGCACGAAGCTTCGAGACCACCAGGCCGTTGACGATGGCGCCCATGGCGTGTTCGCGCACGCCGAAATGCATGACGCGTCCGCCTGGATCATTAGCTTCAAGCGCGTCAGCCTTGGCGAAGGCGGTCTTGGTCGAAGGCGCAAGATCAGCGGCGCCGCCGATAAGCCATGGCACGGTTTGGGCGATCGCGTTGAGCATCTTGCCCGATGCGTCGCGCGTCGCGAGACCTTTCTCGTCCGGCGGAAAGGTCGCCAAGTCGCGATCCCAATGCTCCGGCAATTTGCCGGCCAGCAGCAGCTCGACTTCGCGCGCCAGCTCCGAATGCCGATCTTTGTACGCCGTAAATATTTTCATCCAGTCGTCGCGCAAGCCGCGCCCGCGGCGGCCGATGCCTTTGCGGAACGAGTCGTACACGCCATCCGGCACGAGGAACTGCGCATCTTCCGGCCAGCCATAGAACCGCTTTGCCAGCCTGACTTCCTCCTCGCCGAGGGCATCGCTGTGCGCTGCCGCGGTGTTCTGCTTGTGCGGGGCGCCGTAGCCGATGATGCTGTTGACGATGATGAGCGTCGGCTGATCCTCGGTGCGCAGAAAGATTTCGACCGCTTGGGCAAAGGCGGCCGTGTCATTGGCGTCGCGCACCCGGACCACGTTCCAGCGGTAACCCTTGAACCGCGTGGCGACGTCCTCGCTCATGGCGAGATCGGTATGACCTTCGATGGTCACCGTGTTGCTGTCGTAGATCCAGCACAGGTTCGAAAGCTGCAAATGTCCAGCGAGCGAGGCCGCCTCGCTGGCCACGCCTTCCATTAAATCGCCGTCGCTGCAAATCGTGTAGACACGAAAGTCGAACAGCGTCGCGTTCGGCTGATTGTAACGCGCGCCGAGCCAGCGCGAGGCAATTGCCATGCCGACGCTGTTGCCGCAGCCTTGGCCAAGCGGGCCGGTCGTGGTCTCAATGCCGGTCGTGCGGCCGAATTCCGGGTGCCCCGGCGTCACGCTGTCGAGCTGGCGAAAGTTCTTGATGTCGTCGAGAGTGACTGCTGGGTTTTCAGTTACGCGTCCGGCCTCGACGCGCCGCACGCCGGCAAGATGCAGAAGCGCGTAAAGCAGCATCGAGGCGTGGCCTGCGGACAAGACAAAACGATCGCGATTCGGCCACAGCGGGTCGGACGGATCATAACGGAGGAATTGCTGCCACAGCGTGTAGGCGACCGGAGCGATCCCCATCGGCGTGCCGGCGTGGCCCGAATTCGCCTTTTCCACCGCATCGATGGTGAGCGTTCGGATCGTGTCGATGGACCGCTTGTCGAGGTCCCGCGCGCCGGCCGTGCGGCGGGTGCCCTCCCGGGAGGTGGCTTCGGACATGTGACAATACCTAATAAGCGCAGAATCGCCCCTTTAAGAACGAAAAACGATCGAGGGCTTATGCTGTTCCCACGGCCGGACGAGCGCAGGGTGGCTATTATGTTGACGTCTTAAGTCCCGCTGAATACTGCGACATTTCACGCCCATCCGCTGCTGCAAGTGGGTCTTAGAGGTTGCGCAACAGGTTGCACATGCGACCCTGGAATACGATGCGGGCGACAGCCTATGGCGGCGGGATCGGCCTTGTCGCGGCTGCCATCAAATTGTTCGCGCCCTGGAGCCAAGCACAGCCCGGCTTGGCAATCGCGAAAGAGTTGATCGGCGCGACGCTCGCCTTTGCGTTGCTGTGCGGGCTGGCGGCGGCATTGCGCAATTTCATTCAGCGGAGGCTGATGGAGTCGGAGTCTCGATAGTGGTGGCAGCGAAGTAACAAACGTTAACTCGCGTCGCGCGAGCGGGATTTCTTTTCCCCTCCCGCCCATAGCCGTTCGCAGAACGGCGTCGTTTCGCTCGCCTATGCGCAGCGCGTGGTGGGGAGGGGTAAGGCGGCACTTTTTCTATCGTCCCCCCACCAAGGCTCATATCGCCGACGCGATATTCGCCGACCCTCCCCACCGCCAAGCGGGGGAGGTGTTGTTGTTTATGCAATCGAAGGCTGCTGGGGGCTTCGCTGGGCAAATGGAAGAACTAAAGTTCAAGCTGGATGCGTATCGCCACAGCGTTCCCGAAGATCGCAATTGGCCCAAGGATAGCACCCGTTTAAGCACCCGGTTGGGCTGGCAACGGCCGGGATCGAGTGCAGGCGCCCAGTAGATCGACGCAGCGAAGGGGGCACGCAACGTGATGTGGTCCTCAGTTGGCGCAAGCCTGAGGAAGCCAGTGGAAACGTAACAATCCTACGCCGCCGGTTCATTTGACTGATGAACACCTATGAATACCTAGAACACCTATCTGGAAAACAAAAAGGTAGGTCCTCGGAGGAGTGAGTTGCGAATTGCGAGATGCTTTAATCAAAGCAAAAATTGCAGTATTCAGCAAACTCACGGATCAACACTATTTACCTTCTTTATTTGTTAGAAAAAGAGGTATTCCAGGTATTCATAGGTGTTCAAAACAAGCCCAAGTCACAATTGTGCAGGTTGGAGTATGAAGCAACCAACGTCCTTAGTATTTCTGCAAGCGGTATACCTCAATGAGGATTTGCCACTGTCGGTGCGTACGCGCGCAGCCATCGAAGCTGCACCTTATGAGCAACCGAAATTAAGTGCGATTGGATTTGTGAGGGATGCCGACACCTTCGCAGCGCGGTTGGAACGTGCCACGGCCAGGAGCGACAAGGTGCGCAATGCGCAGCCGAAGCTGATTGAAGATTTGCGCTTTCGGGATGAGTAGGGGCTTGTGGATAAGCTGTGCGTTTCTTGCCTTAGACCGTTATGGTTTACAAATCTTTCGTATTGTTGAAATCGAAGCTTCTATAAAGTCGAGGCCGGTCCTCGTCCGCGAGAACCCGGCCCCGATCTTGGAACCCCATCCCCCGACACCCCACCGAGGTTGGGGCCGTCATAATCTCCAGTCGTATTGTGTCTCGCAATAGGAACGAATGATTTGTGATCAGGGTATGTTCCGGAATTGATGTGTTTTGTGTGGAAAGTTACGTTTGGGTCGCACGGATAGGACTGTGAATTGCTTTTGCGTTTGAAGCAAATTTCTTTGCACTCAGGCCACATACCCAAGTCGGACCCAAACTAAAAGCGCGACTAGGCTGAGCAGCAGCCAAACGACGACAATCGTTTCGGCGGTGCTCATTACTACTCCCTCACGCACGTGCAAACCCACTATTTCTCAATACGCCAATAACGTTAAACTAGCGTTAGCCATGAGCGGGCAGGGCAAACTCGGTCGTGGTGAGGGCCAGACCTTCGGCTGGCACGCTTCGGTCTGGCCCACTTCATTACGCTAGCCTCGATATCGTTGAGTGGCTGACTGCGCAGCTTCTGGCGATGTCCGCCAAGGCCTCACCCCGAGCTCGACGCTCTAGAGCTTCTTGCTGTTGGTGTGGTGTGAGCTTTAGCTTGCGTCCAAACTTCACTCCCCGTTGTTGCGCTCTGGCGCGACCTTCGCTTGTCCTGGCCAAGATTAGGTGACGTTCAAACTCTGCCAATCCTCCCAACACAGTCAGCATCAATCGCCCATGCGGCGTGGTGGTGTCGGCCCAACTATCACCCAACGATTTGAACGCTGCACCAGCCTTACCGACCGCATCGAGGGTATTGAGTAGATCACGAGTGGAACGCGCAAGCCTGTCGAGCTTGGTAACAACCAGCGTGTCGCCTTGGCCGAGCGCAGTAATCGCTTTGGCGAGTGCCGAACGTTCGGTGATTGCACCGGAAATCTTTTCCGCGAAGACCCGTTCAACCCCGGCAGCAACCAGTGCAGATTGTTGTGCGTCGAGCGTTTGACCATCCGTTGAGACCCGAGCGTATCCGACGATCATTTTGCATCTGACATTTGAACAGAGATTGTTTTGTCAAAACAAGAGCTGGAGGCTTGTGCATCACTTGAGAGTTTTGCACGAAGCGCCTTCTGCGCCCGCTTTCCGAGGCGCCCAGCTAGGATCATCTTTTTTGCTTCCTCCAGGCATTGCTGCTGGAGGGCAGGGTGATCTTCGACATAGAGGCGAGCCCAGCTTGTGATCTCAGCGGACTTGTAGGCTGACAGTTTCTCGCCTCGACGCCTGATGTGATCCTTGACCATATTTGCGAGCCCTTAGCTGCGCCAACACCTTGGCGGCTGATGTGACTCGGATGTCTGCTGCGCTCATTGTTGCTCCTTCGATGATCAAATAATTTTATCAGATCGGAGCAAATAACTCACACTAATTCGCACAGTCGCGGCAACTTTGTTTGATCTTTTTAGTTGTTGTTCGCGGCTGCGTTCGTGTTCTGAAAAATCGACTTCAGGGGTTGGGGTGGGGCAAAAATTGCCTGGCCTCGACGCGCCAATGGGGGAAAATCCTCGAAGAGAATTTTGGGAACCACGGGATGGCGCCGTATGCTAAAGACAAGTCCACCAGCCATGTTGCAATATTCCTAAGCGAGCATGTCCAATCTGCAAGCCATCATGATTGCCATTTGTCCGACCTGCGGAATGGGTGATAAAACCAGAGAACTTCAGCTTCTTCCCCAAGGAGAAATAAATGGAAAAGTGGGAATACAATCTTTTGGTTCAAAGCCCCAATACTGAATGTGCAAAATGTGAAGCGGCATTGAACGGCCTTGGCGAAGATGGGTGGGAGCTAGTAACGCTCTACGTAAATGGCGCGGGGGACAACGTCTTCGTTTTAAAAAGACTCAAAGGACAAAAAGAAAACGCATCTGACTGATCTAAAACGAGAGCATCTGATCGAACAGGTTTTGCCGCCTGAAGTGCCGGAACCCGACAGCCTAGGCGGATGACGATTTCAACGAAAAGCCAAAGCAATTTCAGTTAGATATTACAAGACGTTGAATATCGTGGCACCTTTGCAACAACCCCCAGATTTTCATTTCGTGGAACGAGATTAAGCAAACTTTAATACAAGGCTGAGTTACCCTCGTGAGGTAGGGGAACGCCTCGAATCAATGTCGAGGCGCATTGATGGGGGTATCTCATGAAAAATGGGATTGCGTCCTATGGCACCCTCTCTCATGAGTACTACGTCCTTAAAGTCAATGGTCGAACTAATTCGATACATCGGCTGTATAGGGACGCACTGAGAGAAGGTTTGTTACTCAAAAATCACTTTCCGAATGATGATGTTAAAGTGTACGAGGTGACCGAAGAAGTAAAGCACGACACTGTTTTGCACTGATCCTAAGAACGTCAGCTTCGGTTATTTGGGCTTACAATTTTCCCGGCGCACTAATGGCGATACCCCGGCATCGTGATGACTGGCTCTCTGGCTCAGCTATTGAACGTGCCATCCTGTGAGCGTGTGTTCTCTCATCAAGACCGAACGGATGTTCCCCCAGCCAACGACCGGCTGTTGAACTGAATTTAGCGAGCGCACGCCAATTTCTTTGCTGAGCAGCTTGACCGCTGATCTTCGCCCCGGTTCATCCTCGAAATAGACATAGGCAAGCTGCTGTCCCGCGCTGTCCTTCACGACGAAGGCGGCACCAATATCCTCGACTGACCAGGGCGGTGGGAAGCGACGAGGGGAGGGCATCTGTTGCTAGTGGGAAGGCCCTCACTTGTCCGAGGCCATCATGCTCTCGACGGCAGCCATGACGGTCGTATTGCCGTGTCGGGAGCAATATGAATAAACCTTGTACTCATCCTGTTTGAGTGTTTGGGATTGGACGATCGTGTTGCCCTTGTGCAAGCCGTGGTAGTATCCGCTAAGCCACATCACGATGTCGCGCGAGGGCGTCGCGAGTTGCTCCAGCACAAACTGATCGCAGGTGATTTTAGCAAAGTCCAGCGTCTCTTGCGCTTGCATCGTCGGCATCTGTGCAAACAGGAATAGAATGCTGGTGAGAAGCAGGCGAAGTTTCACGGCCACCTCCACATGGGATTAGAGGGGCACCAATATAGCCGTTTGCACCATCACTGCGATGGGATGGATGGAGTGGAGGGGTTCTTCCCGGCCCATTAGTGACAGAGCCCAGTCAACAGATAGCCACGCAAAGATTGGGCCACCAAACTGGGTGGCCCAAAGTTATTAGGACGTGAGAGAAGAATACCGCGCCACCAGCCATGGAAGGCGCAGCGTAATCGGGGCATTGATCTACGTCAACGTGCAGTGCCCATTTTAGGCACAGCAAACACACATTTCTCTTTCGGTGTGACTAGCGTCACGGCATCGTCGGTCATCTGAAAGTATGGTGGGATCAGCCTACGGGGTAGCTGATCATGCCAACAGATTTAGGCGTGGTATCCGCACGAAAATGTAAGGCGACGCAAGCTCAAACACAGACCGTGGCCACGATAGTATTAGTCTGGCTTATCATCTCTCTCATTATGCTTGTGTTGTTGTTTGCTGACCAAAGCTTTTCAAAAGCAACGATAGAATGGGAATGCCTTTTTTAAAGCCGTCTCCAGCAGCTTCGCCACGTTGGTCGCGATCCTTCGCGCCTCATCCTTCGTGGGCAACTTTGCCGCTGATCTTCGCCCCGGCGCATCCTCGAAATGCCGTCACGTCGGGGCCGATCCTGGAAATCAGTCCTTTGGCAGCTTTTCCGTCTGGACTTTTTCGAGCAGATCGAGGCGATCTTCGGCGTCAGCAATCAGTTCTCTTAATATACCCTCAGCGGCCGGTTCTTTGACGAGGCGCAGAATGGCGCGTAGCCGACGCAAACGATGGCGTAGCCAGACATCTTCGGGTTCTAAATCCATCGAACTACGTCTTTGCTCCTCGGCACTGCAGGCACGGCGACCAAAATCGCAAAGATCACATAATCGGCCGCGGGCAGAGCCTCATTCATCTCATTCATCAAAACTGGCGCAAACGTAATGACCGCTTTGCAAGTGCCATGGCACGGAAGGGCGAAAGCTTGAGAGCCCTCTCGCGTCATGAGTTTTAACTAAGCCCGCGCCGCGACCATTGCGCAGATCAGATCGGGGCAGTGGAAATTCCCGCCTAAAAGGTCTTGCCTCGAATCGGTTTTCTAGCGAGTGATTCACGCGGTGGAGTTCGGTCAGCGCATCGAGCTTCCCGTTCCTGAGCTCGCGCGGTCGAGTGGGTCACTACCACTCGACCGTGCACCGCCTTGAAAGTGAGAGCAGCGTCGACATCACTGCCGACGCTGTTCCCGAGCTCAACAGGTTCTCGCCTGTCACCTAGTTCATCGCATCAGGAGCCATCCATGACATAGCTCAGACCGGTCGATCGAACGTCCGGTACGTTGACCCTCAGCGCAGGTACACTGTCGTGCTTGGCCTCATCATGGAACGCTCCTTTCGAAGCGTTGCCCCACAACGACCGCGCTGGAACGCACGATAGTGCCGATGGACAATTCAAAGCGTATGCCCGCATTGGGCGCGGTCAAGCCCAGACGACAATTTTTTGACGTTATCCACAGAGCTAGCCTTAGCGCCCAAGTGCTTGCGCCCTTCATCGCAGTTGGGCACGGCGCACATGAAATGACATAGGCTTGTACCTGTGGCGTACCTCCAGCCACAGGTCTAACCGTTAAGTATTTGTCGATACTAGATAAACCTAATTTGTCGCCCGTGACGCGATATAGAGCGCCAGCGCCGCGGCATTCGAAACGTTGAGACTTTTGATCGCGCCGGGAAGCGCAAGTCGAGCAAGCTGATCGCAGGTCGCGCCGGTGAGCTGCCGCAGACCACGGCCTTCGGCGCCGAGCACCAAAGCGAGCGGCCGGTGCAGCTCGATTGCGGCGAGATCGTCGGGCGCCTCGCTGTCGAGACCCACGGTCAAAAATCCACGCGCCTTCAACTCGGCAATCGCTCGCGCCAGATTTTGCACGATCGCGATCGGCACTAATTCAAGAGCGCCGGATGCCGACTTCGCCAAGACGCCGGTCGCCTCCGGGCTGTGGCGCGCGGTGGTGACGACCGCAGCGACGGCAAAGGCGGCGGCCGTGCGCAGGATCGCCCCGACATTGTGCGGGTCCGTGATCTGATCGAGCACCAGCACGATCCCGGTCGCCGGTAGATCCGCGATGTCGGGCGAGGGCAGGGGATCGGCTTCCGCGATCAAGCCCTGATGCACGGCGTCAGGCGTGAGCCGCGCCGCGAGCGCATCCGGCCGCATCACCTCGGACGCGACGGAGACGGCAATGCCTTCATCGGCGAGCCGGCGCAGCGCGTTCTCGGTCGCGAGCAAGCGGCGAATGCGGCGCTGGGGATTGGTGAGCGCCGCGGTGACGGTGTGCCAGCCGTAAAGAATCACAGCGTCGCCGGCGCTGCGTCCTTGCGCGTGCCGATTGTGCCCACGATCCTGGCGCCGGCGCGGCTTTGTCCTCGACTGCCATTTCCGTTCGCGCATGCAAGGTTTCTGTCACGGCGAAGGCGGAGTGGCAACTTTTCGAGATAGACGCAGGCGCAGCCCGCCAAGCAAGCGAAAGCTGGTAGGTCGACCGAACTCAAACCCACAAAGCGTCAGCCAGCCTCAGCGATGTTCGCTGCAAAGTTGTCGTGGATCTTATCTTGGGCACATTATCTTGAGCATGCAGCTGCGGTTCTGTTCCGCGGCTTGCATGAACGCATACCAACAACGACTATCTGAGCACACGCAGCATAAAATATACGAGATCGACGCTTGTCATCTGTCGTGGAAAGCTGCGAGCTGAATTTAGCACTACCGTCGGCGAAACAACCTTGATATCACCGCTGCACGATGACCGGCGCGCCGATCTTGGCGCGACTATACAGGTCGACGACGTCATCATTGGACATGCGAATACAGCCTGAAGACACGCCGCCGCCGAGCTTCCAGGGCTCGTTGGTGCCGTGGATGCGATAGAGCGTGTCGCCCAGATAGAGCGCGCGCGCGCCGAGCGGATTATCCGGCCCTCCCACCATATGATGGGGCAGATACGGCATCCGCCTCAGTTCATCTGGCGTCGGAGTCCAGTCCGGCCATTCGCGCTTGGCGGCAACGGTGCTGACGCCCGACCAAGCATAGCCCTCCATGCCAACGGCGATGCCATAGCGAATGGCCTTGCCGCCGCCGAGCACGTAATAGAGTCGCCGTTGGCTGGTGCTAACGACGATGGTCCCGGTGCTGTGCGCCGTGGGATAATCCACCACTTCGCGTGGAATGGTGCCGTAAATTATGCCGAACGGAGTCTGAAACGACCACACTTGGCCGGCCTGCTGCGAAAAAGATGCTCCGAAGATGTTGGATGCACTATTCGCGGCACAGGTGCCAAACAATGAACCGGCGATAATTATGACGAGCAGGCCGACTCTTCTCACGACACTTCGACTCCACGCTGTCCTACATTGCCGGGACTCATAACAGATGGTCGTCGTCGCTACTGTGACCGCTACGCCACAGGTGGAAGAAAACCGGCGTGGAACTTCTCTTAGCGGCGCCAAGCCGCGCGCCTCCGGTCTCGACTGCCATTCACCCTTGCACATGCTAGGTTTCTGTTACGACAACGGTAGAATTGAAAACTTTTTGCGAGCCCGAGGGCAATTGGCTGGTGGTTACTTCCTGAGTGTGGACTAGACGATGGTGCAGCACGCAAACCGCGTGATCGTTTCCGGGTGCGGGCCAGTCGGGGCGGTCATTGCACTTGCGCTCGTCAAGAAGGGCATTCCGGTGACGTTGATCGAACAATTGCCGGACGCTGCCGAAGATCAGCGCGCCGCCACGATCCACCCGCCGACGGTCGAAATGCTAGTCGGACTTGGGCTCGAGACAGAGATGTTCTCGCAGGCGCCGTCGGGCGGTATAGCGGCGCCGCTGTTTCATTTCCGTGACCGCGCCACGGGTGAGTTGGTCGCCGAGTTCGACATCAGCCTGCTCAAGGGTGAAGTGCCATACCCTTATGTAGTTCAGTGGGAGCAGTACAAGCTTGTGCATGCCGCACTGCCGTACATCATCGCGAGCGGGATGGGCGAGGTGCGGTTTTCAACGAAGCTCGTTGGCCTTGCGCAAACCGCGGATGGCGTCGAGGCAACGGTCATCAATGCCGGCGGTGCGACGGAGAAACTCTGCGGCATGTATCTCATAGGCGCCGACGGCGGCAGCAGTACTGTGCGGCGCCTCGCCGAGATTGCGTTCGTGGGTTTTACCTGGCCGGAGCGCTTCATCAAGATCGGCACCAGCTTTGACTTCGGCGCCACCGGCAAGGGCTATTGCACCCGCAACTACTTCTCCGATCCCGATGAATGGATCAATCTGTTCAAGGTCAAAGGCCGCGGTCCGCCAGGCATCTGGCGCGGCGTGTTCCCGGTGCCAGAGACGGAAACCGACGAGGAGGCGCTAAGCATGGCGAGCCTCCAGCGCCGTCTGCAAGGTATCCACGAGAAGAACGGCGATTATGAAATTCCTTATTATGCGCTCTACGCGGTGCACCAGCGTGTAGCGGAGACCTTCAACAAGGGCCGCGTGCTGCTCGCTGGCGATTGCGCTCATGTCAACAATCCGATCGGCGGCATGGGGATGAACGGCGGCATCCACGATGCCATCAATCTTGCCGAAAAGCTTGCCGATGTCTGGTTCGGCCGTGCCGAGACGAGCGTGCTCGATCGCTACACGCGGCAACGCCGCAAGGCGCAGGTCGATTACGTGCAAGCGCAGACCATTGCGAACAAAAAATCGCTCGAGGAAAAAGACCCAGCGATCCGCCGCCAACATTTGGATGAATTAAGGCGCGTGTCCGAGGATGTCGCGCTGCACAAAAAATTTCTGTATCGCTCGTCGCTGATTGACAGTTTGAATTCCGCGAACGCAGTGGAATAAACACCGAACTTCCGAATGCACGGACTCGCCGACAATTCGCTGATCGCAAAGCCGTTCCATATTCAAATTTTGTCGATATTGCCGGCCTCGATCACCCGCTTCCACTTTGCGAGCTCGTCACTGACGTAAGCGGCGAAGTCGGCCGAGGAATCGCCGTCCGGTATAGTAGCGACGTCCAGGAAGCGTTGCTTAACATCGGGCCCGTGGACGATTGCGGCGATTTCTCTCTGTAACAAGTCCACGATAGGCTGCGGCGTTCCAGCCGGGACGAGCACGCCGGCCATGGTTTCAGATTCTTGGTCCTTGATCCCAAGCTCACCGAGCGTCGGCACATCAGGCAGGGTTTCTAGACGCTGCTTACTGGTGACCGCAAGCGCGCGAATCTTTCCAGACTTGATAAACGCACTCGTACTGCTGATGGCGTTACAGCTGATTGGAGTGAAACCGCCGAGCAACGATTGCGCCAGAGGTCCGCCACCGGCGAAGGGAACGATCACGAAGCTTACTCCAAGCGCCTGCTTGAGCATTTCGATCGCCAGCGACGGCGTTGTGCCCGCCCCCGGTGAAGCAATGCTGTATTTTCCCGGGTTGGCCTTCATCAAGGCGATCAACTCTTGCATCGTCTTGGCGGGAAACTGGGAGTTGACCTCCCAGGAATTCGGTGAGGCGCCCACTTTAGTGACCGGGATGAAATCTCTCTCGACCTCGAATGAAATCGATTTGTACAGGTTCGGGTTCACCACAATGCTCGATGATGCGAGCAGGATCGTGTAGCCGTCGTGTGCGGCGCGTGCGGCCGCTGTCATGCCGATATTGCCGCCGGCGCCCGCGATGTTTTCAATGAAGAACTGCTGACCGAGTCGCTCGGAGAGCTTCTGCAAGACGATGCGCCCGACTATATCTGTAGAGCCGCCAGGCGGGAACGGTACGATCACCTTCACTGAATGATCGGGATAACCCGCGGCACGCACGTTGGATGCCAACGCGATGGCGAGAGTCGCCAGGAGTACAGAAATCCGAAGACGGCTTTTTATCTCATCCCCGCTCATTCGATCACCTCGTCGGCGCAGGCGAGCATCAGCGTAGTACTGTCTTCAGAGGTAGTACTGTCTTCAGAAGTCGTGGCACATGCCACACGACACGTGTCACGCGGCACATGTCACGCGGCACATGTCACGCGGCACATGCCACGACTATTCCGCAGCAGGAACCTTTTCGCTCTCAGCTGGAACGACTTCCTTTATGGCGCCGCGCCAGCCGACATGTGTCAAATCGAAAATGACGCCGTCCGGAGTTTTGTATTTGACCTCATAGAAGGTGTTCGGATTGTTGTCCGGCCGGCCGCCAAGATAGCTGGCGCCCGCGTCGGTCACCTTCTTCGTCGCCGCGTCGAGATCGTCGACCCACATGCCGAAATGAACGAGGCCGTGATAACCCTTGTGGAAACCCGGAACCTCGTTTTCATATTTCAAGAGCGCCACATTGATAGTGCCGTCCGACACGTAGCAGCCGATGCCCGCTTTGCCGACGCGCTTCATGCCAAAGGCATCCTCGAAGAATTTTGCCGCCTGGTCCGGATCAGAAACCGACAGAGCGATATGACGAAGCCGCGCCGCCATGGGGGATTCTCCTTCTCGATTTGCTTGTAGGCTTGCTTCTGGATTTGGGGTCAGCATCTGCCCGCCTCCAGGAGGCGTCAAGCGCTCTGGAATGCGCGCTATTTGGCCGATCCGCTACGCCGTAGCGTCAGGGCGTATGAGACATCCAGAACGGTGTGCATCACACCAATTTTAGAGCGTTGGAGCAAAACGCGACCGTACGTCGGTTGGCGTGAAAATTAATCGTCTCATTTTCGTTGACGTTCGTCACTGTAACGGTTACATCCAGCTTTAATTCTCGCTCAAGTGTATCGGACGCGGTTCGGGAGGCATCCCGGATTGCGGGGCGAGTGCGGTGCCCGCGGGCGGGCTTGCAACCCGCTCCCGGGCGGCTTCGGGTACCCGCCCGACCAGCACTACGACTGGTCTGCGAGGAGCTTCGCTGTACTGAGACGGGTCGGTTTGCGGGTAACGCCCGCTTACGGGCCCCATCCCAGGTAGCGCGGACTGAAGCTGAGCGGTGGCGTTCGGTCGCCTAAGCAAGAGCCGCGGTGGAACGCCGATAGATGTGCGCCTCCCGTATGGGGGCGCGGCCGTGCCCGTTCTAGCACGGCAGAATACCAATTACGTCTGTCGGCGTTTCGCTTCCGATTTTTTCTTTTCTTTATCGTATCCCGGATCGAGCGGCGCTCGATCCGCGAGCGATATCCGGGCTACGTTTGCGAAGCGGCCATAGCGAAGAACCAAGCAGGCACCACCACCTGTCGCACTTCGCGCTCCGTCTTCGCGCTTACTGACCGTCGCGTGTCATAGCTCGGGCGCAAAAGGAGCGCTGCGAGAACGATGCTTCTTATCTGTAATCTACTGGAGTGCTGTGCTTCGGTCATTGTGTCCGATTTGATCCAAAATGATCAGACGTCTCGCGCAAGCGGGCTACGTCTGATGGAGGAGGTAGGGGACGAACTCAGCCAGCGGATTTACGGTCTACTCATGATCTTTGTTTTTATTAGATAATTTGTCATTTGTTTGCATCGTGATTGCAATCACGCTGTTGTCTTCACGTGAAAATTGGAGCGAGTTCCGCCCGCTGCCGCCGGAACAATGCTCGTGGTGATTTGTTCCAGAGGCGCAGGGTGTGACGGGGACAGTGCTTGTGGAGGGTTTCATGGAATTGTTGCGTACCACAGCGTTTACGGCGGCGCTGATGACTGCTGCCGTTGCGCTATTCACAAGTCAGGCTCGGGCTCAAGCTCCCGCTCCGGGTCCGGCGCCCACTCAGGCTCAAGCTCCGGCACAGACGCCGGCTCAGGCGCCGGCACAGACTCGGGCTCGGGCACGGACTCATGCTCCGGCACAGGCTCAAGCTCCAGGTCAGGCTCCGCCTTGGGGTTGGGGTTGGGGATGGCCCGGCCTTGCAGGCGGAGGGCCGGGTTATGGCTACGGTGCGGGAGGGCCGGGTTATGCGGCAGGGCCGGGTTATGGCTATGGAAGCGCTTACGCCTGCGACCCGACTTATAGCTACACGAGCGGCTGGAGTTATCCGCCTTGTTACGCCTTAGCTCCGACTTATAGCTATTCAGCCGGCTGGAGCTACCCGGGTTATGGGACAGGCCCCGGTGGTTACTACGCCTATCAACCTGGTGTCCGGCGTAATTGGCAGTAAAAAGACCGACCAAAGCATCGTCGTTATGGTGATGCTTTCGCGTGGAGTGGGCGCTCTTAGCTGAAGAGCGCCTTCTCTGACGGCGCAAGCTCAGCGCGATCACTTGTGTCGAGCGTCATTATGATGATGCTGTGACCGAGTGACGTCGGTACGACCTTCGCTAAAAGTTCTCGACCGCCGCGAAGTTTTCTCTTTGAACGATGGGCGACGGTGTTGCTGGGGTTGTCATTGAGAACTTTGCGGGTCGCGTACGAAATAGACCCGCTCCTCGACCGGCATGAAATTGATGACGGAGTGGTGCTGCGCGGCGAACGACTCGATGTTTCTTTTGCCGTCCTCATCCGTCTCCCCGAAGGCGTACTCTGCAGCCTTGGTCGAGAACAGGATGCGTGCCTCGGCAAATGTGATCCATCCCCGCTCGTCCGGTGGCAATGCGGTTAAGGAACGGGCAAGCGCGGCCTCGGTTGTTCCGTCGAGCTTCGCGGCATCGGGCGGAGCGGCAGCGTTTGCCCCAAAAAGTCTTCTGATAAGGCTCATTTCGCCATTACACGTTCAAGCGCGACCGCTTGCAATAAGGCAACAGGCTTTTTCAGGAAAGGCGAGGCCGGTCAGTATAACGAGGGGGCCAAGGACATGGCTTGGCATATGAGGTAAGATTTACGCGGTTTATCGGGAGGGGAAGATGCGACCGCTAGCAATTACAGCAGTCTTGCTGACCCTGCTTTTCGTGCTGAGCGCATGCGGTAGTGATAGTTCGGAATTTATCCAAAGTAGCCCGACAACCTACTCGGTTTCCGCTGAGTACGGCCCCTCCATGGGCGGCTGGGATCGGGCTAAGGATTATGCCACCGCCAAGGCCACGCAGTTTTGCCAGCGGGCGGGGCAGCAAGTTGCACTGCGCGATGAGCAACGCTCGGGCGGTTCTTTTCTGGGGGCGCCCCAGAAGTCAACGATCACGTTCGCATGTGTTGATTCCAGTACCGGAGAAGCAAGTGTCGCAACGCCGGTACATCCAACCGCTGGAAACGCCAAGCGCATGGCGGCCATCAAAAAATGCACTGAGGGCATCAAGTTTGATTCCAACCGTTACGTCGCATGCATGTCGAAGGAGGGTGAGTCTCCCTAAGCGATCAGGAGGGAGAATTGCAGGCTCGCTCCGACGAGACAACGGTTGATCTTGGCGTAAACGTAACCTGACATTTTTTCAGGCGCGCATTGTTATGGCGTTCTGCAAAATATGAGCGCCGCGGTTGCTCACTCGAGTGACAAGGCAATTCTGCGGTCGTGTCAGCTGGCGCGCCCGCACGGGTAAGGCTGATGCCTGCTTTTGGCACCGGAGGGCAATAATCCAACCTGATCAGAAAACCAGGAGCGGTATTCGTGTGGTTGACCTAACGATTGAAACGAAGGTTTGCGTTTTGTCTTCTCTTAACGAAAAACCCGAAGACAATAAACCAATCCGCTGACGACGACTGCGCCAATGAGCCCCCAGATCAATATGTTGAGCCAGCCGTGTCCGAGCAAATAACCGGTAACGACGCCTAGCGCAGCACCAACTATAGCCGCGACTTGTAACTTCTCTCGATCCGGATCCATCATCGGGGCGCCAACGGTCATTGGAAAAGCCATGTTAAAGCGTTAGTCCGCTGTTCTCCACTGTGATGTGAAGGAGCAGAAGCCAAGCGGACCGTCGTTCGTAAGTTGCCTCGTATTGCCGGGGCCATGAGAGCGAGAGACAATGTCGGCCGGAATAAAAAAATGAGGCGACACGATGCGTATAACGAGAATACTCTTGGCCGCTGGCTGCGTTGGCGCAATCGCGCTTGGCACACTCGTGTCGGCCAAGGCGCAGTATTATTACCCGCGGCCGCCGGACTACGGCTATGCTTACCCACCACCGGACGACCGCTACGGTTACGGATGGACTTGGAATGACTGCCCGCCCGGTTGGACGGTGCAGGGCGGAAACTGCGCACCCTACAAAGGCCCGGTTGGCGCAGGATGGCGTACTTGGAACGGCTGTCCATCCGGTTACACAATTCAGGGCGGTGCTTGTCAGCCTTACCGGGGTCCCTTTCGACCTAGGCCGAGCTCCTACTATTACCGTTGACCGACATCGGCATTGACCCGGCCGGAGCGCTCGCGAGAGCCTGCTCAACCAGCAGATCGCCTGTAAGAACCAAGCCCATGAGTTCGGCATAGATCGGCCGCAAATCACCAATTGGCAATGGCCGTTCTGAAACGGGCACGGTGTGGTAGGGTGCGAGTCGTCGGCGAAGTGGAAAACATTATGGGGCGATGAAACTGCATGCGGCATTATTTGAGAAGCTCTCGAAAGTCTCGTCGGGGTCATCGGTGATGCCCGACAAGAGCTTGGCCGTTGCGGACGACCACCTATCAGCCTGCGCATCAGAAATCGTCATGATGGACGGATGCGCACTCGCCAACGCGATACATTCAAAACAAATGTCCTGTGTTGAGGTGATGACGGCTTATCTCGATCACATCGAGGACATAAACCCGCACGTCAATGCCATTGTGGCGCTCGAGGATAGCGACAGACTTTTGGCCCAGGCGAGAGTAAGTGACGAGAAACTTGCGCGTGGTGAGACGGTTGGATCGCTGCACGGCTTTCCTTTTGCCGCCAAAGATCTGATTCCGGTCGAGGGCCTCCCTATGACAATGGGCTCGCCGATATTGAAGGATTTTATCCCGAACGCCGATAGTGTGATGGCGGAACGTCTCCGACGGGCGGGTGCGATCTTCATTGGAAAAACAAATACGCCTGAGTTTGGCTTGGGCTCCAACACCTACAACCCGGTCTACGGTGTTACACGCAACGCTTATGATCAGTCCCGCTCCGCGGGAGGGAGCAGCGGTGGTGCAGCGGTCGCCCTAGCATTGCGAATGCTACCAGTCGCCGATGGCAGCGACTACGGTGGCAGTCTACGCAATCCGGCAGGTTGGAATAACGTGTTTGGCTTTCGCACGAGCTATGGTCGGATACCAGCGGACGGACGTGACGCTTGGTTGCCGTCTATGGGCGTGCTGGGCCCAATGGCAAGAAATGTTCGCGATCTCGCTATGTTATTGGCGGTGCAAGCCGGCTATGACGATCGCGTCCCGTTGTCGATGGCGGACGATGCGGGCTTGTTTCAAGGAGATCTGGAGAGAGACTTCAAAGGCACTCGAATCGCATGGTTGCGCGACTTCAACGGTCATGTGCCATATGAATCGGGCGTCTTGGAATTGTGTGAGTGTGCGCTCAGAGCTTTCGAGGCGATCGGTTGCGTCATCGAGGTCGCGCAGCCGGATTATCCGATCGAGTCTGTTTGGCGCGCCTGGCTTCGACTTAGAGCATGGCAAAGCGGAGGGGCGCTGCTGGCCTATTACAACGACCCATCAAAGCGCGCCTTGATGAAACCGGAGGCGATCTTTGAGGTCGAGAGCGGACTGAAGCTCTCAGCCTTCGACATCACGGCGGCGTCTGCTGTGCGCACCGAGTGGTATCTCGCTGTGCGCCGATTTTTCACGGAGTACGACTACCTCATCGCTCCAACTGCGCAACTGTTTCCATTCGATGCAAAAGTAGATTGGCCGAAAGAAATTGCCGGCCGAAAGATGGAAACCTATCACGAATGGATGAAGGGGGTGTTGCCGATTACGATGGCTGGATGTCCTTCGCTTGCGGTGCCTGCCGGCTTCAATGTGGAGGGGCTGCCAATCGGTATCCAAATCGTTGCTCGCAATCATGATGAGCGGTCCTGTCTAGAACTTGCACACGCCTATGAGACAGTGACGAACCAGGTTTGCAGGCGACTTCCGCCACTCCTCGTTCAACGTCCAGATTCGTGCTGAGATCCATATCCGCTTTCGGAGCGAAAGCGGACATTGATCGGTTGTCTTGAAATGTCCGCTAACGACCCGAGCAGACATTCCCAGCGTTTCAGTCTGATATGGCGCGCTACCTGTTTAGCGCGAGCGTCTGGTAGCCTGTGTTGCGAAACGCGAGCTGCGGCTGCTGTGAAAATCTTTCTCCTTGGCGCAAATGGCAATAGCGGCCGACGCTGAGCGATGAAAGTGGAAAAAGTTTTGGGAGGCCAGCAATGCCTGTGATCAAACCCGCGCTGCATCATGTCACCTTCAAGACGAGCCGCCTGGATGAAATGATGGCGTGGTATGGGACCGTCCTCGGCGGAACAATCAACTTCAAGAACGACCACAACGGGTGGATGACGAACGATGAGGCAAATCATAGATTCGCCTTCTTGTCAGTACCGGGCCTCGAAGATGACCCTGACAAGGTCAAGCACAACGCGATGCACCACAGCGCTTTCGAATACGAAGGCTTTTCCGATCTGATGTCGTCCTATGCCCGGATGCGGGACGAGGGCATCGTCCCGGTGTTCTCACTCGATCACGGTATCACCATGTCGTTGTACTACAAGGACCCGGAAGGGAACTTCGTCGAGTTGCAGAGCGATAATTTCGGCGATTGGAAGCGATCGACCGAGTGGATGCGAACGTCTGTCGATTTCAGATCCAATCCCATCGGGACATTTTTCGATCCAGAGAAGGTGTATCAAGCGTACGCGAGCGGCCAATCGCTCGAGGAGCTACAGCCCGCCATCCGCGCTGGGAAGTTCTTACCGGACTCGATCCCCAGCATCGGCTTGCCGATTTCCGTCAACACGGGGCCGTCAGTAGTCCGACGAGCAGCGGACTGACTGCAACCCTAATTACGTGTTTTTCTCCGCATTTTTAGTTGGAAAAAGGAGCCGTCGATACTCGCCGACGAGGTGATCGAATGAGGGGAGCGGGTAAGGGTTACGCTTTTCGTAAGCGGCTAAAGGGCAACGATTATTTTTGACATAGATCAAAGGATTCACTGAGGTCCTTGCTCAATTTCTGGCGGACTTTTTCTAATGTTGCAACATGGAGCAATCCGATGGCCATCGCAGTTATCATTGAGTTTCCCGGCGCAAGAACACGAGCCAAATATGAAAAAAGTGTCCAACTGATTCTGAAAGGGCGAAAAAACAAGCTCGCGGACTGGCCGGTGAAGGGTCTGCTTGCGCATATCGCGGGACCGATGCCTGGCGGCTGGCGCGTGATCGATGTTTGGCGATCGCGGGCGGCCTTCGCCCGTTTCGGCAAGAAGCTCAAGCCAGTTTTGCGAAGGGTCGGGATTCAAAAGGTGAGAATGAACATCTTCCCCATTACCAGATTCATCAAATCCTAAGTCTCAATCTGACCCAAATCCTGGGGCTGACTGCGCCGGCTTTAACGGGCTGGCAGCGACGGCAATGAGAGCCACCGAAGTAGCCACATGTCCGCTTTTGCGGGTAAAGCGGACTATTGCACGGGGCCAAGCCCGCTGAACTTCCGGTCGAGCAACCAACGAAGTTCGACCTGGTGATCAATAGGAAGACCGCCAAGGCGCTCGGACTAACGATTCCAGAATCATTCCTGTCACGCGTCGACGAAGTGATCGAATAGGCCATCGATTGCTGCGCCCGCTCACGACCGCTTCTGGCGCAAATCGGACATCAATCGCCGTCAATTAATCTGTAATTCTACTTGAGCGTTATCACACGGCGGCGTCAGCTTGCCTTACGTATCTCCGTCTCCTGGACTTCCGTGACAGCTACGGGTTGCTCGATCGCCTCAACAGCGACAGTTTCAACTGCCAGAGCGGCAGGTTGTTTCACTTTCCGCGCTGCTTTCTTCGCTGGCGCGTGTTTCGGCTTAGCTTTAGTAACTGTTTGCTTCGCCGCTTTTGTCCGTGCAGACTTACGTGCCTTACCGCGTTTAGCTGAGTTTGCTTTTCGCTGTTTGGCTCGGCTTTGGATTTTTGACCCCTTCTTACGTTTAGCCATGATCGTCCCCTGATCTGGTTAGTGGCTCCCACATTGTGTCGGATCAAAAGACAAACGGCCAACCCCACGGCGCTTTTATCCTGAGGATAAGCTGTGCATAGGTGTATGGATCGCACGACGTCTGTCTTTATCACCAAACGAGATCACTCAGGTTGGAGTAGAGTAGACGTGGTGGTTTATGCGCGGCGCCAATCCACTCGAAAATAAACCGCGCGGGTCATTGGGGGAACTCATCATGGAACAGATACTGATCAATCTCATTACAGGAGCGGTTGGTGGAGTTGCCACAGGCAAGTCATCGCCGACCTTTGATCTCGGTACAATTGGGAACATTATTTCGGGGTTGGTCGGAGGCGGGGTGCTCGGCCAGGTCGTTACGTTAGCGCTGCCATCGGTCGTGGCCGCGGCACAGTCCGGCAATCTAAGTGTTGGCGGCATTGTCTCACAAGTGATCGCCGGTGGTGCTGGCGGCGCCATACTCACGGCGATCGTTGGTGCCATCAAGAACAAAGCCATGGCCTAACGCTGGCGTCTCAAGCCAGCCCGCCAAAGCAGCTTGGGCTGTTTGTTCCACTTTCCTTGCAGCAGCTCGCCGATCAGGTGATCGAGTGAAGCTGCGCAATGTCCGCTATTGGCGTGGTCAGCTCTCGCGACTGACCCGCGATCAACTTTATTTGCCAGGGCCTGGTCTAATCAACAAAGCGCCAAGCCCGAATAGGAGCATTCCGCCAATCCACAGTAGTTGGCTCGACAGGGCCGCGACGCCGATTTCGCTATTCAATGAAAGGAGATTGCCGATCAAGCCAAACGCGCCCCAAACCCAAAAGAGGCCTATGAGAACGGCGCGTCCGACTGCACTTGACCCGGGCCACCATCTGATCGCCATGGCCAGTCTCCGATTGTCGGGTGAGGTGGCGGACGCCAAGTAGGATTACGCGACCTCAAGTCCTGCGCAACGGCTTCGGCAGCTTGATGATATTGGTTGCGATCCGCCGCGGTCATCCCCTCGCACGGGGTTGTCTTGGTTAAATCCTGACAGGTGTCCGCCCTTGCGCTGCCACAAACTGTTATGAAAGTCGTGACGACGCTGTAGCTCAAGGGGGGATAGAGCGTCCTTGTTTCTCCGCGGGACGGGGGAGGTTGCGGGTTCAAATCCTGCCAGCGTCACCATCTCAACCAAGAAAGAACGCCCCGCGCCTCAGTGCAGCAGATACGGCACTTGCCCGAACTTTAACGCGAACTGCAACGCGATCGCCAGCTCGTCAATATCATCGCCGCGCGCGACGGCGGTAAGAGCGGCGGCAAGAGCGGCGGGAGGCGGCGGGAATTATTGCGGGGGCGTTCATGTCGCGTTTTTGTCGCTTGGAGTTTTCCATACTCCTTGCGTCGATTGAAATTACAGGGGAAAATCTGATGCAACATGAACGCGACATGGCGTCAGGCAGTCGCTTTAAGTTACAGGCGATTTCCTTTTAATATCAACGTGGTGGGGGAGGTAGGACTCGAACCTACGAAGGCGTCAGCCAGCGGATTTACAGTCCGCCCCCTTTGCCGCTCGGGACACTCCCCCATCTTGGGAAATCAATCGCTTAGCAAGTCTTGGCGTGCCTCT
>Ga0310916_10000170_pt1 | contig 32264 bp, 30 predicted proteins | sample GREbulkMGLF176_FD_203444 | JGI IMG/M metagenome (GOLD analysis project Ga0310916, IMG submission 203444) | Lab enrichment of tropical soil microbial communities from Luquillo Experimental Forest, Puerto Rico - GRE.bulkMG.LF176 | ecosystem: Environmental > Terrestrial > Soil > Tropical forest >...
AGCTCGATGCTAAATCCATCGTCCGCCTGCTTTGCAAGCCGCAGATAAGTCTTTGCGAGGTTCTCCCATTCTGCCTTCACGATCGGGTTCGGTTCCTTCGCCGCCCGGGTGCGGACATCTTCGGCCAGGGTCCTGTACTGCTCGGCGCGATTCCATGCCGAGCTGTGCTTGCGGATATCGATTGAGTTGCAGGTCATGGGGACACTTTGATTTTCCTTGCGAGTGGCAGACATGGGGAGATACCGGGAGACGTCGGGAAGCTCAGTCGCGGATTTCGCGCCGATAGGTGCCGAAAGACGACAGCCCGATGATCGTTCCAATCAGCAGGAAAATCATGAGCAGCTTTGAATATTCGATGATGACCGCGGTCATGGACGTTTCTCGGTTGCCTCATTTCGACACAGCCAAAATAACAGCGCCCCGGGCGGCCGAATGTGAGCCCCCTCACAGAGCCCCTGGTCCTTTTTCGTCCATGATGCCTGCGTTTCCTCCCCATCTTCAGCCCCGCCAGACCCCTGGCGGGGTCTTTTTTGCCTGCCGTCAGGTGCACTTGGCTGTCAGAGAACTGAAGCGCGTGGCTGCTAGTTGAACCGATACCGTCCTGTCGACTGATTCGAGAATGATTGCTCATGGTCGATTTTGTCTGGTGGAAACACGGGGTCGTCTACCAGATCTATCCGCGCTCCTTTCTGGACACAGATGGCAATGGCATCGGCGATCTGCAGGGAATAAGCGAACGCCTCGACTATCTCACGTGGCTCGGCGTCGACGCGATCTGGATATCGCCGATCTATCCCTCGCCGATGACGGATTTCGGATACGACGTCAGCGACTACTGCAATATCGATCCACTGTTCGGATCGCTGGACGATTTCGACCGACTCGTTGCGGCGGCGCACGCGCGCAACATCAGGGTCATCCTCGATTTTGTTCCCAATCACACCTCGGAATGTCATCCCTGGTTTCTCGAAAGTCGCGCGTCGCGCGTCAATCCGAAGCGCGACTGGTATATCTGGCGCGACGGCAAAGCCGACGGATCGCCGCCGAACAATTGGCTGTCGCAATTCGGCGGACCGGCCTGGACGCGCGAGGCCCGGACCGGCCAGTACTACCTGCACAGTTTTTTGCCGCAGCAGCCCGATCTCAACTGGCGCAATCCCGAAGTGCGCGCCGCGACGTATGACGTGCTGCGGTTCTGGCTCGACCGCGGCGTCGATGGATTTCGCGTCGACGTCATCTGGCTCCTGATCAAGAACGCCGCCTTGCACGACAATCCGCCAAATCCGAACTATCGGCCGACCGAGGCTGGCATTCATCGTTTCCTGCAGGTCTACAGCGCCGACCAGCCCGAGACGCACGATGTCATCGCCGAGATGCGTTCTGTCCTCGACCAATACGGCGAGCGCGTATTGATCGGCGAAATCTATCTCCCGATCGAACGGCTGGTCACCTACTACGGGCAGGATCTGCGCGGCGCACAGTTGCCGTTCAATTTCCAGCTCCTGCATACGGCATGGACCGCCACGACCATCGGCAAGCTGGTCGCGGATTACGAAGCCGCTTTGCCGCCCGGCGGCTGGCCGAACTGGGTTCTGGGAAATCACGACCAGCCTCGCATCGCCGCGCGCGTCGGTGAAGCGCAGGCGCGTGTCGCAGCCATGCTGCTGCTGACGCTGCGCGGCACGCCGACAATGTATTACGGCGACGAGCTTGGCATCGGCCGAGTGGCGATACCGCATGACGCGGTGAAGGATCCGTGGGGGAAAAACGAGCCGGGCCTCGGCCTCGGCCGCGATCCCTCGCGCACGCCCTTTCAATGGGACGCCACATCGAACGCAGGATTTACCAGCGGCATGCCTTGGCTGCCGGTCGATGCGTCGTACAAATCGCGCAACGAGGAGGTCCTGCGCGCCGATCCCGCCTCGATCCTCAATCTCTACCGCGATCTGCTGGCGATTCGCCGCAAGCATCCGGCGCTCGTGCGCGGAACGCTCCGCCTGCTAAGCACTGAGGGCAATGCGCTTGTCTTTGAACGGATGGAGGAAAGTGAACGTGTCGTCGTCTGTCTCAATTTCGGCGACACCGAACAACCGCTGCCGGTGGAGGATTTCGGCCGCTCCTTCGTACTCGCAACAACCCACGCGGATCGCGCCGGGCTCGAAGCGAAAACCGTACTGCGTCCCAACGAAGGACTAGCGGTTCTGACATCCTCTTAATGCCTAGAATTCCGTTCCCTCATCGCCGCGGCTCGTCCCGGCGATCCCGCTTATGCTAGCAAGTCGTGCCGATGAATCGAGATGGCCGGGACAAGCCCGGCCATGACAGGAAAACAAGACGGGTGCTTACCGCAGCCGCTCCGCGAACAGCACCATGGTTTTGCGATAGACCTCTGACCTGTTCCACTCGCGCATCACCTGGAAATTCTCGGTGCCCTCGCCGAATGGCGCGCCGGGACGCCAGCCGTTGACCTTCAGCAGATTGGCGGTGGACGCAAGCACATCCGGCACGCTATGACGCAGATCGACATGACCGTTGCCGTCATAGTCAACGCCATACTTGATGTACGAGGACGGCAGAAATTGCGTCTGGCCGATCTCGCCGGCATAAGCGCCGATCAGATCGCGCAGCGGAAGATCGCCGCGCTGGACGATTTTCAGCGCCGCGATCAGCTCGGTCTGAAACAGCTCGCTGCGCCGGCAATCATGCGCGAGCGTGGCGATCGTGCGGATCACCGGCAGCTTGCCCATGTCGCCGGTGCCGTTGTCGGTTTCCAGGGTCCAGACCGCCATCAGCAATTCCTTCGGTACGCCGAATTGCCGTTCGACGCGTGATAGCAGCGCCGCGTGGGCCTGCATCAGCTTTCTGGCGCGGTTGATGCGCGCGGGAACGACGCGGGTCGCGGCATATTCCTCGAAGCTCTTGCGAAAGGTGTTGCGCTGGCGGCGGTCGAAGGTCAGCACCGCCTGATCGATCGTGACGCCGGCAAAGGCCTGGTCGACGACGGCGCGCGAAACCCCCGCGGCCTGCGCGTCGCGCGCCATGGCGGACAGAAATGTCTGGAAATCGCCGCCGCATTGCGCGGCCTGGGCGGACGGGATGACGGCGAAAGCAAGAAAGGCCAAAGCGATGGATCTGGTGATGAATTTTGGCATGACTGAACCTGCATTGCCCCCGAAACTATTTTTACACTGTCATGACCCGCCTTGTCCCGCCGCGCCGGTCGTTCCCGAACAAGATCAGTATGACAGTCCGACGCATGCCGACCACCGTCTTTCGCGCACCGTCACGCACGCGCTAGGATCGCCGCCAGCACCAATATTACGGGGAGCGGAACGATGCCAAAGGCCTATTGGGTCACTACGTACCGCGAGATCAAGGACACGGCGAAGCTTGCGGCCTATGCCAAGCTGGCGCCCATTGCGCTTGCGCCTTTCGGCGTGCGCTACCTCTGCCGCGGCAACCCGCATGCGACTTTCGAGGCCGGGCTTAACGAGCGCCTCGTGGTCTCCGAATTTCCCAGTCTCGAAAAGGCGATCGCCGGGCACGACAGCCCGGGCTACGCCGAAGCGCTGCGCGCGCTCGGCGACGGCGCCGTCCGGGATGTCCGCATTATCGAGGGTCTGGACTGACCGGCTGCATCACCCGGCAAGCTTGTCGAACTCGTCGATCGTGACTGCCGGTGCGGTTGTGAAGCCGATGCCCGTCGATTTCGCGAGCGCGGCCGAAGCGGCCATCGCACGCGCATTGTCCGGCAGGTCGACGATCATCACGAGATCGACACCGCCGAGCGTCGCGTAGGCGGCCTTCAGCTCGCCGCCATGCTTCTTGAACAGCGCTTTTGCCTCTTCGGAGCGTTTGGCGCTGATGCCCTTGAGCGCCTCAGACGAATATTTCCCGAATAACAGGTAAGTTGCCATGACGACATCTCCGCTTTCAGGAGGAACATAGCCGGCAAATTATAGTCCCGCGCGGGGGACCGCGCACACCGTCATGTGGCCATCGCACGTCGTTCGGGGACCACCCGCAAGGCCCGGACCACCCGGAATCCAGATGCAGACACCGCGGGTTTTATATGGATTTTGGGTTCGCTCGCGGTGCTCGCGCCCCGGAATGACTTGGGAAAGGTCTCATAACCACCCTCTCACGTAGTCGTGTACCGTCTGTGTCAAGCCAAGCGCCGAATTCATCCCTATATGGGGGCGACAAACGTCGGGGGATACAGATCATGATCCGCGGTTCCGCTCTGCTTCTTGCTACTGCCCTCGCCTTCAGCCCGCTTGCGGCGCAGGCCGAATCCGTGACCATTCCGCCTCCCGCGACGGAAACATCGGCGCCGGGTGCCGGGCTGGAAACCACCGTGCTCGCAGGCGGTTGCTTCTGGGGCATTCAGGCCGTCTACCAACACGTCAAAGGCGTGAAGAACGCCGTGTCCGGCTATGCCGGCGGTGCGCAGAAAGATGCCACTTACGACACGGTCAGCTCGGGCCGCACCAGCCACGCCGAAAGCGTGCGCGTTACGTTCGACCCGCGCCAGATTTCCTACGGCAAGATCCTGCAGATCTATTTCGCCGTCGCGCACGATCCGACGCAGCTCAACCGCCAGGGTCCGGACACTGGTCTGCAATATCGCTCGGAGATTTTCCCGCAGAACGAAGCGCAGCAGAAGATCGCGCAGGATTACATCGCGCAGCTCGACAAGACGGGTATCTTCAAGCGTCCGATCGTGACGAAGACCCACACGATGAAGGTGCCGTTCTACGCGGCCGAAGGCTATCACCAGGACTACGCGATCAAGCACCCGTATCAGCCTTACATCGCCATCAACGATTTACCGAAGGTCGACAGTCTGAAGAAAATGTTCCCCGATGTCTGGCGTGACCAGCCTGTGACAGTGGCTGAGGCCGACAAGGGAAATTGAGCGCGGCCTGACGACGGCGAATCGATTAATATTAACGGGCCGGACTCTAAAGAGCGCCGACTAGCGCCGATTGCGTTTCCGCGAAATTTCAGGCAAACCCCGGCCCAGCGCGGCGGGGCGCCGAATCAAGGAACAACAACATGGCTCGTAAACCAGGAACGCGAACCGTTGGCGAATTCGTCCTGTTCGACGTGGTATACGAGGACGGCACGCAGCGATCCAACCGCAGGGTTCCGGGCTCGGCGCTCGGCGGTCTCGAAGGCGACGAACCAGCCAAAGCCATTATCGAAGAACAGGACGCGGAGATCGCGGCAAAGTCGGGCATGCCACGCAGCCCGATCAAGAGCATCCGTCGCGCTGGCACGAAAGAGACGCAGGCCGAACTCTACAGATCGCAGCGCGGCCAGCGTTGACCGACCTCGCCCGGAACGGTTCGAACCTGTGCGCGTTCCACCCTCAGTAGCAGGGAGTGAACGTCATGCCGGCAAAATCGAAGAAACAGCAGATGGCCGCGGGTGCTGCCTTGTCCGCCAAGCGCGGCGAGCGCCCGGTCTCGAGCCTTAAAGGCGCCTCACGCGAAATGGTCGATTCCATGAGCGAAAAGCAGCTCGAGGAATTCGCGCATACAAAGCGGAAGGGTTTGCCGAGGAAGAAACAGCAAGGCTGAAAACAAAAACCCCGGCCTTGGCCGGGGTTTTGTCTGATCAGTTGTCCAGAAACGACCGCAATTTCCGCGACCTACTCGGATGCTTCAGCTTGCGCAGGGCCTTCGCCTCGATCTGGCGGATACGCTCGCGGGTCACCGAGAACTGTTGGCCGACCTCCTCCAGCGTGTGGTCGGTGTTCATCCCGATGCCGAAGCGCATGCGCAGCACGCGCTCCTCGCGCGGCGTCAGTGAGGCCAGCACGCGCGTCGTGGTCTCGCGCAGGTTCGACTGGATGGCCGCGTCGATCGGTAGGACCGCGTTCTTGTCCTCGATGAAATCGCCGAGATGCGAATCTTCCTCGTCGCCGATGGGTGTCTCGAGCGAGAGCGGCTCCTTGGCGATCTTGAGCACTTTGCGCACCTTCTCGAGCGGCATGCCGAGCTTTTCGGCCAGCTCTTCCGGCGTCGGCTCGCGGCCGATCTCGTTGAGCATCTGCCGGCTGGTGCGCACGATCTTGTTGATGGTTTCGATCATGTGCACCGGAATGCGGATGGTGCGCGCCTGGTCGGCGATCGAGCGGGTGATCGCCTGCCGGATCCACCACGTCGCATAGGTCGAGAACTTGTAGCCGCGGCGGTACTCGAATTTGTCGACCGCCTTCATCAGGCCGATGTTGCCTTCCTGGATCAGGTCGAGGAACTGCAGGCCGCGGTTGGTGTATTTCTTGGCGATGGAAATGACGAGGCGCAGGTTCGCCTCCACCATCTCCTTCTTCGCCTGGCGCGCCTCGCGCTCGCCCTTCTGCACCATGTGCACGATCTTGCGGAATTCGGCGATCTCGACGCCGGTTTGCGCGGCGAGATCATGCACCAGCGAACGGATCTCCTTGATGCGATCCTTCTCGCGTGCGACGAAATTCTTCCAGCCCTTAGCGGAAAGCTTCGAGACGCGATTGAGCCAGCGCGGGTCGAGCTCGCCGCCCATGTACTGCTTCAGGAAGTCCTCGCGGATGACGCCGTAGCTTTCCGCAAGCCGCATCAGCCGGCCTTCGTTAGACACGAGACGCTTGTTGATGTCGTAGAGCTGCTCGACGAGGGAATCGATGCGCGCCTGGTTGAGCCGCAGCGACTTCACCTCGGAGATGATCTCTTCCTTTAGCTTCTTATACTTGCGCTCCTGCGCGGGCGAGAGCGATGAATTCTTCAGCCGGAATTCGATGTCCTGCTCCTGCAAACGGCGCAAGCGCTTGAACGAATCCGCGATCGTATCGAAAGTCTCGACGACCTTCGGCTTCAGCTCGGCCTCGATGGCGGCGAGCGAAAGCGAATTCTCCATATCGTCTTCGTCGTAATCGCTCTCGGCTGCGGCTTCGCCCGGATCCTTCTCCTCGCCTTCCTCGCCCTCGGCGCCCGGCACCTTAAACGGCGTGGCGGCAGGTGGCGCGGCGGGTGGCGCCGGGGTCTGCACGACCTGCAGATGCGGCGCGCCGGGAACGGGCGTGCCCATCGCCGGCATGACCGGCTTGCCATCGGATCCGATCACCGGCGGCTGCATCTGCTTTGCATCGGGACCGGCATAGGTCGCTTCAAGATCGATGATGTCGCGGAGGAAGACTTTTCCTTCGTTGAGCTCGTCGCGCCAGATGATGATGGCCTGGAAGGTAAGCGGACTTTCGCACAGCCCGGCGATCATCGCCTCGCGACCGGCCTCGATGCGTTTGGCGATGGCGATTTCGCCCTCGCGCGAGAGCAGCTCCACCGAGCCCATCTCGCGCAGATACATGCGCACGGGATCATCGGTGCGCTCGGACGGCTCTTTCTTTTCGGTGGTGGCGAGCGACTTGGTCTTCGCCTCGACGACTTCCGTGCCGGTGTCGTCATCATCATCATCGTCTTCGGCCGCCTTCTCGTCGGCGTCCGCTTCCTCGGTCTCGACGACATTGATGCCCATCTCGTTGAGCATCGCGTAGATGTCCTCGATCTGGTCGGAGGACACCTCGCCAGATGGCATCACTTCGTTGATCTGATCGATGGTGACGTAGCCGCGCTTCTTCGCGGCCTTGATCATCTTCTTGACGCCGGCATCCGAGAGATCGAGCAACGGCAGCGGTGTATCGGGCGCGCCTTCTTCCTTCTCGGGGGCTTCTTCTTTTTCTTTTGCCTGCGTCGCCTTTGCTTTGCTCGCCATTCCGTTTCTCCTGGACCGTCCTGGCCGTCTCACACCTGGCCCGCGCCCCTCGGCGCCACGGCCAAAAAGGGCCGCGCCGGCGAGGCGCCGCCCCGAATCAGGTCTTTAGTCTCCTCGGAACCCGCTAAGCTCCGATTAACCCAAGAATACCGCTGGAATCGACCCTTTATTCCACGCCGACCCTGATTTCCCGCCCGCCCAAAAAGGGTGGCGGGACGTCATAAGCTACGAACGCCCCGACCGGAAGAGGCTCCGAACCCTTCAATCAAGGCCTCGGTGCCTTCCATCTTTGACAGGCGGGCTTTGACGTCGCGCAACCACAAATAATTGGCTTCGCTCGCGTCCTGGCCCAGGGCCTGCTCGGCGTCCTTGAGCTCCTTAGTTAGTGAATGCCACTGCCGATGCAAGGCGACGAGCTGCTGCCAGGTCACAAGAACGTCGTCCGGCGCGGCCTCTTGCCGGGCCCCCCAGACCGAGGGGGTGGTGATCGACTGGGCGACCCGCGTCATGGCCTCGGCCAGATTGCGCCCCGCGAGTTCCGCCCGCAGCGCCTCGGCGTCGAGCGCCGAGGCATGGGCCGCGATATCGATCAATGCGCGCTTCAGGCGCTCGGCATCGGCATGGCGGAATTCGAGCGAAGCGAGTTCCTCGAGATGATCGTGTAGCAGCCAGGGGTGGTTGAGCGCGGCCAGCAGGATCAGCGCCTCGCGCCGGGGCACGGCCGTGCGGTGGCCGCGATGCAGCGGGCTTGAGGCGAGTTGCTGGCTCGCCACTACATAGGGCACTGAACCCGCGCCGCGCGGTGGCGCCTGCCGCCGCCAGTCGCCATTGTTACGGCGCGCGCGCCAGTCTCGGCCGCCGCCACGGGGCTCGCGCCATTCGCTCCGCCCGCGCGACTCACGCGGTGGCGGCGCGAAGAAATTCGTAAGGCGCGTCGCGAAATCCTGCCGGTAGTATTTTCGCACCGCTTCGTCGGTGATCTGCCCCGTCAACTCGATGATGCGTGCTTCGAGCGCCGCCCGGCGCTCTGGCGTGTCGAAGGAATGCCCTTCCGTCTCACGCGCCCACAGCATGTCGGCCAATGGCCGAGCCCCGCCAATGACCTCCTGCACGGCCTCGCGCCCGCCCGCACGCACGAGATCGTCAGGATCCTGACCCTGCGGCAGCAGCGCGAAGCGCAGGCTCTTGCCCGGCTTGATCCGCGGCATCGCCAGATCGACCGCGCGATAGGCCGCGCGCACGCCGGCACCGTCACCATCGAAGCAGAGCACCGGCTCGTCCGCCATTTTCCAGAGCAGGCCGAGCTGATCTTCCGTGAGCGCGGTGCCGAGCGGCGCGACCGTTGCGCCGAAGCCCGCGCTCACCATCGCGATCACGTCGACATAGCCTTCGACCGCGATCAGCGTCGCTCCATCGTGGGCGGCCTGACGTGCAGTGGCGATGTTGTAGAGCGTCCCGCCTTTGTGGAAGAGCGAGGTCTCCGGCGAATTGAGATATTTCGCCTGCGCATCCTTCTCGAGCGCCCGGCCGCCGAAGCCGATCACGCGGCCGCGCAGGTCGGTGATCGGAAACATCACGCGGTCGCGGAAGCGATCGAACGGCACCGGAATGTCGTCGCCGGAAATCAGCAGGCCGGTCTCGACCATGTCTTCGACCGGAATGCCATGCGAGCCGAGATGCTCCTTCAGTGCGAAACGTTCGCCCGGTGCATAGCCCATGCGAAACTTGAGTTGGGTCGCCGGATCAAGGCCGCGGTCGGCGAGATAGCCGCGCGCTTTCGCGCCGGTGCGGGAGGCGAGCGTGTCCTGAAAGAATTTCGCCGCAAGCTCCATCACATCGTGCAGCGACTTGCGCCGCTCGGCGCGCGCCTCGTCCTCGCGTGAGATTTTCGGCAGTGCCAGGCCGGCCATCTGCGCCAGCCGCTCGACCGCTTCGGGGAACGTGATGCCTTCGCTTTCCATCACGAAATCGAAGATGCTGCCGTTCTTGCCCGAGGAGAAATCGAACCAGGCCTGCTTCTGATCGTTCACGAAGAAGGACGGCGTCTTCTCCTTGTTGAACGGCGAGAGACCCTTGAACTCGCGCCCGGAGCGCACGAGCTTGACGCGCCGGCCAACGACCTCCGAAACCGGAAGGCGGGCTTTCAGCTCGTCGAGGAACTGGGGCGTGAAGCGCATGGGGTTAAGGCCGAATCGTCCTATCGGTTATTCTATGATCCAAATCGAGCCATGCTTGAGGCGGCCAGAACGTCCCCGTTATCCCAACGGCAGGCCGGCGGGCGCCAATGAGTTTTCCACAGGCCCATCGGATTAGCCGGTCATTCCGGGACGGCGCATAGCGCCGGACCCGGAATCCAGAAACATTCGAGGCCACGCTAGATTCCGAGTTCGCCGCTTTGCAGCGCCCCGGAATGACGGCCTTGGAGGATGCTCTATACATGCAACCCGGAAACGCAAAAACCTTCATCCTGGTCCACGGCGCCTGGCATGGCGGCTGGGCTTGGCGGCACGTCGTCGACCGGCTGAGGGCGCGTGGACGCATCGTATTCGCCCCGACGCTGACCGGCCTCGGCGAGCGTGCGCACCTGCTCCGCCCCGGCATTGATCTTTCCCTGCACATCGCCGACGTGCTCGGCGTGATCAAATATGAACGGTTGCGAAACTTCGTACTGGTCGGCCATTCCTACGGCGGCTGCGTAATCTCGGGCATTGCCGAAGCGGTACCGGATGCAGTCCACGCGATGGTCTTTGTCGACGCCTTCATTCCGGACAATGGCGATTCAACGCTCGACCTTGTGCAACCGGCCGTGCAGGAGGTCATCCGTGGCGCGCTCGCGCGCGGCGAGATCACCGTGCCGGTGCGCGATGCCGCGGCATTCAAGGTGAACGAGAAAGACCGCGCCTGGGTCGATTCGCTCGCAACGCCGCAGCCGATTGCCACCATGACGGAAAAGCTCATGCTCACCGGCGCGCGCGAGCGCATTGCGAAGAAGACTTACATCCGAGCGTCCGGCTATCCGAATGTGTCGTTCGAGAAGGCGCACGCGCGTACAAAGGCCGATCCGTCGTGGCGCACTTACGAAGTGCCCTGCGGCCACGACGTGATGATCGACGAGCCGGAGCACCTGACGGAAATCTTGATCGAAGTGGGGTGAGGGCTACGCGCCGTACGGTGACTGCTTCTGGATTCCGACGCTTCGCTCGCGCCCGGGATGACGAGGGCGCACCCTACTGCGGCTGCATGCCGGAGGCCTTGACCACTTCCTGCGCGGCGGAGCGGTCGGCCTTGATGTGCGCGGCGAACTGCTCCGTCGTGCTGATCGCCGGCACTTGGCCGCGGCTGATCACGTATTTCGCGACGAAGTCCTTATCGGCGAATACGCGTTTCACCTCCGCCGCGATCTTGTCGATGATCGGGCGCGGCGTGCCAGGCGGAGCAAACAGGCCGTACCAAGTCTGTGACGGTGCGCCCTTGTAGCCAAGGTCTTCCAGCGTCGGCACGTCCGGCAACAGCGGCGTGCGGATGTTGTTGATCAGCGCCAGCGCCGTCATCTTGCCGGCGCGGATGTTCGAGATCACGTTGCCAAGCCCGAGCAACCCGATCGGCGTCGAACCGCCGAGGATCGCATTTGTCGCCTCGCCGCCACCCTTGAACGGCACGCGCACCCAGTCGGCGCCCTTTTCGTTTTTGAGGCTGTCCATGTAGGCGACCATCGGCACCGAAGCCGTGAGATAGGAGAGCGTGCCCGGCTTCTGTTTCGACACCGCGATGAGTTCATCCACTGTTTTGGCGTTGAGATCGGAATTGATCACCAGGACCTGGATCAGGTGGAAGAGATTGATGATCGGAGCGAGCTTGTCGGGATCGAAGGACAAATTCTTGAAGAGGTACGGGTTGTAGATCATCGGATCGGCATTGATGATGCAGATCGTGTAGCCGTCCGGCGGCGCGTCCTGGCAGGCGCGCGCGGCGATATTGCCGGCACCGCCCGGGCGGTTGTCGATGATCAGCGGCTGGCCGAGGCTCTTGTGCAATTCCTCGCCAAGCACACGCATGAAGATGTCGCTGATGCCGCCGGCGCTCGAGGTGGTGAGCACGTGGATCGGCTTGCTCGGGTAGTCGTCGGCGCGGGCTACTTGCAAACACACAGTCGCGACTAACACGATGGCGGCGGTGAGCATTCGTTTCATGCATTCGCCTGGATCAAATTTCCGGTCATTCCGGGACGGGCCTGCAAGGGCCGGACTCGGAATCCAGATACGCGTACGGTGTCTATTTCTGGATTCCGTGTTCGCTCGCTGCGCTCGCGCCCGGGAATGACAACGCTCACACGTTCCACCGCCGACCCTTGTTCAACCCGACAGCCGCGCCTTCACCATGCCGCTCGCCTTGGCCATGTCCATCTGTCCGGCAAACTTGCCACGCAGCACGCCGATGACCTTGCCCATGTCCTTCATGCCGGCGGCGCCGGTTTCCTTCACCGCCGCCTCGATCGCGGCCTTCATTTCATCATCTGACATCTGCTTGGGCAGGTAGCCGGAAATGATCGCAATCTCCTCCTGCTCCTGTTTCACCAGGTCAGCGCGACCACCCTTCTGATAGAGCTCAATCGACTCCTGCCGCTGCTTGATCATCTTCTGCATCAGGCTCAGCACTTCAGCATCGCCGAGCGGCGGCTTGCCGGTCCCGCGCGCCTCGATATCGGCGTTCTTGAGCGAGGAATTGACCATCCGCAGCGTGGAAACCGCCCGCTCATTCTTGGCCTTCATTGCTTCGGTCAAAGCCTTATTGATGTCGTCGCGCAGCACCGCACATCCCTTTCCATTGCTTGCGCATAGTCTTTATCCGAAAACCGGAACCAATTTTCGGGACCATGCGCCCATTGATTGGGGGCGGCACACCGCGGCCCCTTGCCTCGCACACTATAATACGCAAGTAAGAGGCCATGACCCAGACGAAAGCCGCCCCCGCCGGTCAATGGGCCGAGCCCAAGGCGACGGCGTTATTGGTTCTGGCGGACGGAACCGTCTTCGAAGGCTTCGGACTGGGTGCGACCGGACAAGCGGTCGGCGAGGTCTGCTTCAATACCGCCATGACGGGTTATGAGGAGATCCTCACCGACCCGTCCTATGCCGGGCAGATCATCACCTTCACCTTTCCGCATATCGGCAATGTCGGCACCAACGAAGAAGACATCGAGACCGTCAACATGGCGGCAACGCCGGGCGCGCGCGGCGTCATCTTGCAGACCGACGTCACTGCGCCGTCGAATTATCGCGCGACCCGAAACCTCAATGACTGGCTGAAGGCGCGCGGCATTGTCGGGCTTGCCGGCATCGATACGCGCGCGCTGACATCGCTGATCCGCGTCAATGGAATGCCCAACGCCGTCATTGCGCATGAGCCGTCGGGCAAGTTCGATCTCGCCAAGCTAAAGAAGGAAGCGAAGGAATGGCCGGGCCTCGTCGGCATGGATCTCGTGCCCATGGTGACGAGCGGTCAGCGCTTCACTTGGGACGAGACACCGTGGGCCTGGGACAAGGGATATGCGCGGCAGACAAATCCTGAATTCCACGTCGTCGCGGTCGACTACGGCATCAAGCGCAATATTCTGCGGCTGCTCGCTGGCAGCGGCTGCAAGGTGACGGTCGTTCCGGCCAAGACTTCGGCCGAGGACATCATGGCGCTGAAGCCCGACGGCGTATTCCTCTCGAACGGCCCCGGTGATCCGGCGGCAACCGGCGAATACGCGGTGCCAGTGATCAAGAAGCTGATCGACTCGGGCACGCCAACCTTCGGCATCTGCCTCGGACACCAGATGCTCGGCATCGCTGTCGGCGGCAGGACGATGAAGATGCATCAGGGCCACCACGGCGCGAACCATCCGGTGAAGGACCTGACCACCGGGAAGGTCGAGATCACCTCGATGAACCACGGCTTCGCGGTGGACAAGGAATCGCTGCCGAAGAATGTCGAGCAGACGCACTTCTCGCTGTTCGACGGCTCCAATTGCGGCATCGCGCTGAAGGACAAGCCTGTGTTCTCGGTGCAGTACCATCCGGAGGCTTCACCGGGTCCGCGCGACAGTCATTATCTCTTCACGCGCTTCGTCGAAATGATGCGGCAGGCCAAGCGCAAGATCGCGTAGTCTTCTCTGTCGTCATTCCGGAGCGCGAGCTTTAGCGAGCGAACTCGGAATCCAAAAGCAAGCCTGCGGGCCGTCCCGGAATGACAAAGCAGTATCGTCATGGCCGGGCTTATCCCGGCCATCTCGCTTAGTCGGGCAGTGCCATCCTGATCGGGATCGCCGGGACGAGCCCGGCGATGGCGGCGGCAAGTTTGAACGGAACGACTCGCACGGATAGTGGGTTTTCAATCAACATGTCGATCGAACCCCTCACCTACCTGTTCAAGGACGACGGCAAGGTGCCGAACAATCCGGCGCTGCCTGTGCTCGTCTACAAGGGCGCGGTCGAAGCGTCCGCACGCGCCATCGAAACGCTGTTTTCGGATAACGGCTGGGGCAATGGCCAATGGCGCAACGGCATCTATCCCTTCGTGCACTATCATTCGATGATTCACGAAACGTTGGGCATTGCTCGCGGCCACGCCAGGGTTCAGCTCGGCGGGCTCGGCGGAGACGTGTTCGAGCTTGCGGCCGGCGATGTCGTCGTGCTGCCGGCGGGCACGGGCCATCAGCGATTGTCCGGTAGCGATAATCTTCTCGTCATCGGCGCCTACCCGCCCGAGGGAACATACAATCTATGTCGTGGTGATAACCCGGCCGACCGCGACAAGGCGTTGACGATGATTCCGAAGGTGCCGTTGCCCGGAAGCGATCCGGTGCTCGGCAAGGAGGGACCGCTGCCGAAGCTCTGGCGGCGGTGAAAACCGGTCATTCTGGGGCGCGAGCGGAGCGAGCGAACCCGGAATCCAGAAGCAAGCACAGGACAGCGATCTGGATTCTGGGTCCGGCCCTCCCGGGCCACCCCGGAATGACGATCCACAACACTCGTGCGCTGGCGCCGCCTGACCCCGCGATATAGAAAGCGCCATGAGCGACTGGATCGATTTTTACGATTTCAAGCACTCGGTGATTTACGTGAACGCGCGTCACCGCGACGTGCACTACCGCACGATCGCGCAGGACATGCGCGCCTATGTGCCTTCATCAACCGCGCATGTGCTGGACTACGGCTGTGGCGAAGCGACCTCAGCCGATCTCGTTGCCGCGGCCTGCGGCCGGCTGGTTCTCGCCGAAGCCGCCCCCAATGTGCGCGCTTCGCTCGCCATGCGCTACGCCGGTGACCCGAAGATCGCGGTGATCGGTGCCGAGCAGGCGGCAGTGCTGCCGAAGGCTTCGCTCGACCTGATCGTGATGCATTCGGTCGCGCAGTATCTGAGCGAGGCGGAACTCGAGCGCCTGCTTGCGATGTTCCGCTCGCTGCTCAAGCCGGACGGCCTGTTCATCCTCGGCGACATCGTGCCGCCGCATCTCGCGGCGCCATCGGCGGCGCTGGCCTTGCTGCGCTTCGGCGCGGCCAACGGTTTCTTCTGGGCGGCATCATCCGGACTGATGCGGATTTTCGTCTCCGACTATCTGCGCCTGCGCAAGACGATCGGGCTCTCGCATTACAGCGAGGCCGCGGCGCTCGAAAAGCTCTCGCGCGCCGGCTTCAACGCCAAGCGCGCCCCGCGCAATATCGGCCACAACCAGCGCCGGATGACGTTTATTGCTCGGGCCTAGAGCTCCATCAATCATCCACCGTTGAGGTGACTGAAGCCCTTCCCTGCCCGCCGATTCTGGTCTAAAGGACCCCCGCGCGCGAGGCTAAAGCTCTCGGCGCAGTCCGAGGGACGCGCATCAGCGCGCCCTTTTTTTGTGCCTGGAGTTCCTTGTCATTCCGGGGAATGACGAAAAGGAAACGCGTCATCGAATGCCAAAACGAACCGACATCAAATCGATCCTGATCATCGGCGCCGGTCCGATCGTGATCGGCCAGGCGTGCGAGTTCGACTATTCCGGCACGCAGGCGTGCAAGGCGCTCAAAGACGAGGGTTATCGGATCGTCCTGGTGAACTCGAACCCGGCGACGATCATGACCGACCCCGATCTCGCCGACGCGACCTATGTCGAACCGATCACGCCGGAGATCGTTGCCAAGATCATCGAACGCGAGCGCCCGGATGCGCTGCTGCCGACCATGGGCGGACAGACGGCTCTCAACTGCGCGCTGAGCCTGCGCAAGATGGGCGTGCTGGAGAAATTCAACGTCAAGATGATCGGCGCGACGGCGGATGCGATCGACAAGGCGGAGGACCGCGAACTCTTCCGCAAGGCCATGGAGCGGATCGGGCTGCCGACACCGCGATCACATCAGATCAAGACGCTGCCGCAGGCGCTCGAAGCGCTCGACGATATCGGCCTGCCGGCCATCATCCGGCCGTCGTTCACGCTCGGCGGTACCGGCGGCGGCGTCGCCTACAACAAGGCCGAATTCATCGAGATCGTTGAGCGCGGCATCGACGCCTCCCCCACCAACGAAGCGTTGATTGAGGAATCGGTGCTGGGCTGGAAAGAATTCGAGATGGAGGTGGTGCGCGACAAGAAAGACAACTGCATCATCATCTGCTCGATCGAGAACGTCGATCCAATGGGCGTGCATACGGGTGATTCAATCACCATCGCTCCGGCACTGACGCTCACCGACAAGGAATATCAGATCCTGCGCGACGCCTCGATCGCCGTGCTGCGCGAAATCGGCGTGGAGACCGGCGGATCAAATGTGCAGTTCGCCATCAATCCGGCCGACGGACGGCTGGTGGTAATTGAGATGAATCCGCGCGTGTCGCGCTCCTCCGCACTGGCGTCGAAAGCTACGGGTTTTCCGATCGCCAAGGTCGCGGCCAAGCTCGCGGTCGGCTATACGCTCGACGAAATCGCCAACGACATCACCGGCGGGGCAACGCCGGCCTCATTCGAGCCGACGATCGACTACGTCGTCACCAAGATTCCCCGCTTTGCCTTCGAGAAATTCCCCGGCGCCTCACCCGTGCTCACCACCTCGATGAAATCGGTGGGGGAAGCGATGGCAATCGGCCGCACGTTTCAGGAGAGCCTGCAGAAGGCACTGCGTTCGCTCGAAACCGGTCTCGCGGGGCTCGATGAGGTGGCGATCGAAGGTTACGACGCGGCCAAAGGCTTGGACGACACCGACAACAAGGCCGCGATCCGCGCGGCGCTCGGCACGCCGACGCCTGATCGCCTGCTCAAGGTGGCGCAGGCCATGCGGCTCGGCGCCAACGATGAGCTCATTCACAATGCCTGCCGCATCGATCCCTGGTTCCTCGCGGAAATCCGCGGACTGGTGGAGATGGAAGCCGAGATCGCGACGAAAGGCCTGCCGACAACCGCCGGTCCGTTCCGCCGGCTCAAGGCAATGGGTTTTTCCGACAAGCGCCTTGGCAATCTGACCGGCACTGAAGCCGGCGCCGTGATGGCGAAGCGCCGCAAGCTCGGCGTGCGGCCGGTGTTCAAGCGCATCGATACCTGCGCGGCCGAATTCGCTTCGCCCACGGCGTATATGTATTCGACCTACGAGGCGCCGTTCGCCGGGAAGCCCGTCGATGAGGCGGCGCCGTCGGAGCGAAAGAAGGTCGTCATTCTTGGCGGCGGCCCCAACCGCATCGGCCAGGGCATCGAGTTCGACTATTGCTGCTGCCACGCCGCCTTCGCGCTGAAGGAGGTCGGCTACGAGACCATCATGGTCAACTGCAATCCGGAGACGGTCTCGACAGACTACGACACATCCGACCGGCTCTATTTCGAACCGCTCACGCCCGAAGATGTTCTCGAGATCATCGACACCGAGCGCTCGAACGGCACGCTGCATGGCGTGATCGTACAATTCGGCGGTCAGACACCGCTCAAGCTTGCCGAGTCGCTGGAAAAGGCGAAAGTGCCGATCCTCGGCACTTCGCCGGATGCGATCGATCTCGCCGAGGACCGCGACCGCTTCAAGAAGTTGCTCGACAAGCTCAAGCTGCGCCAGCCGCAGAATGGCATCGCCACCTCGCCCAACGCCGCCCGCGCCATAGCGGACGAGATCGGCTACCCGGTCGTGATCCGCCCATCATACGTGTTGGGTGGACGCGCCATGGAAATCGTGCGCGACGGCGGTCAGCTCGATCGTTACGTCGCGCGTCTCGCCGGCGACCTCGACCGGCCGAGCGAGCTTGCGGTTTCAAAGAAGAGCCCGCTGCTGATCGACCGCTACCTGTCCGACGCAACCGAGGTCGACGTCGACTGTCTCGCCGACGGCAAGGATACGTTCATCGCCGGAATCATGGAGCACATCGAGGAAGCCGGCATCCACTCCGGTGATTCCGCCTGCGCGCTGCCGCCTCACTCGTTGAGCGAGAAGACACTCGCCGAGCTCGAGCGGCAAACGCGCGCGCTTGCGCTGGCGCTCAACGTCGGCGGATTGATGAACGTGCAGTACGCGATCAAGGACGGCGAGATTTATGTTCTGGAGGTGAACCCGCGCGCATCGCGCACAGTTCCCTTCGTTGCGAAGGTCATTGGTCTTCCCGTCGCCAAGATCGCTGCCCGCGTCATGGCCGGCGAGAAGCTTAAGGACTTCAATCTGAAATCGACCCCGCCGACGCACCGGGCGGTGAAGGAAGCGGTCTTCCCCTTCGCGCGTTTCCCCGGTGTCGACACCGTGCTCGGTCCGGAGATGAAATCAACCGGCGAGGTCATGGGAATCGATGGGTCGTTCGAGATCGCCTTCGCAAAAAGTCAGATCGGCGGCGGTACCAGCCTGCCACGCAATGGAACTGTCTTCGTGTCTGTGAAAGATGCCGACAAGGCGCGCATCCTGCCGGCGGTCAAGCTCCTGGCCTCCCTCGGTTTCAAGACCATCGCGACCTCTGGGACCCAGCGTTACCTCGCGGAACAGGGCGTAGAGGCAGCCAAGATCAACAAGGTATTGGAAGGCCGTCCGCATATCGTGGACGCCATCAAAAACGGCGGAGTTCAGCTGGTTTTCAATACCACCGAGGGGGCTGCGGCGCTGGCGGACAGCCGTTCCCTGCGCCACGCCGCCCTCTTGCATAAAGTGCCGTACTACACCACTCTTTCAGGGGCCGTCGCTGCTGCGCAGGGCATCAAGGCCTATCTTGAGGGCGACCTTGAGGTGCACGCGCTGCAAAGCTACTTCGGCGGCCGGGGCTGAAGGCATTTCTGGCCTATGAGACCCGGGCGACGGCACGAGTGACGCCGGCAAGTTCATGGTCGCGGCATCAGGTTAAGCTGGCCGCGACAGGGCTTTTTTGCCCGGCCCCTCGTTAACATGACTCCGGTTTCGCGGGTGACCGTGGCCGGAGTCGAATTACGAGTCGAATTGACGGGATTGAAAGGGGCTTGGTGGCGCGCAGATGGTCGTTCAGGTTGTTTCGGGCGCCCGCCAGGAGGAGATGAGACGATGGAAAAGATTCCGATGACCGCCGCCGGTTATGCCGCGCTCGAGTCCGAGCTCAAGCATTGCCAGCAGGTAGAGCGCCCCCGCATCATTCAGCAGATCACCGACGCGCGCACGCACGGCGACCTGTCGGAGAACGCCGAGTATCATGCCGCCAAGGAGACGCAGTCCCTTAACGAAGGCCGCATCGCTGAGCTCGAGGACAAGCTCGCGCGCGCCGACATCATCGATGTGTCGAAACTGTCAGGCGATACGATCACCTTCGGCGCGACCGTGACGCTGGTCGACGAGGACACCGACGAGAAGAAGGTGTGGCAGATCGTCGGCGAGCCCGAGGCCGATGCGAAGAAAGGCAAGATCTCGATCACCTCGCCGCTCGCCAAGGCGCTGATCGGCAAGACCAAGGGCACGTCGGTGGAAGTCAACACGCCCGGCGGTGCCAAGGCCTATGCGGTGAAAAAGATCGAGTGGCGCTAGATTTTCGCCCGACCTAGTCACTTCAGCCAGATCTTCAGCGGCATCGGCGAGCGCGCCGGGCAATTCATCGTTCCCGAATAGAAGTCCGACAGCTGGCCGCTGTAGGTGCACGCGACACCGTCCAGCACCAGCGTCGCCGATAATCGCGACGCCGGCTGCGAAATCTGCAGACGGATTTCGCCTTTCTTTTCTTCCGGACCATCGACCGTACAGATGCCGACATGTGTCATGGTCAATGGTCCGGCAAGAACCTTCGCGCTGTCATCGCCCGTGACATTGGCGGTGAGCTCCCAGATTTTTCATGAGACGGTCCCCCGGATGGAACGGTGCGATGTTTCGGCAGCGATCTCGACCGGAATATCCAGCACAAGGAAAGATAGCGACTTGCCGTGGCCATCGAGGCCGAGGCTGGCATTGACGCCACCTTCGAGGACGTCGTCGAGAACGAAATTGAACGCCGCGAGTTTCGGCAGATCGTAGCGCACGACGCGCGTCGGCTTGCGCGCGGCAAACGCCTGAGTCACCCGTTCGGCCGTCACCTGCGCGGCTACTACCGGATAGTGCGCCGGATCCCGGCAAACGAGAACGAGATTGAGCCGGTTGCCCTTGTCGCCCGTGCGCGCGCTCGCAATCTCCTGCAGGCGAACGGTGCGCGTCACGTTGGTGCTCCCAACATGGTCACGCGCGGCTCCGCGAACCGCCTTTCGATGAGACAGGAGGCACTGGCAAGCCGGGGCGTGATGCGTCGGCGGACCCCTGCCCCGCCCGCTGGCCCCGCGCAGTAAAGCGCTTCGGCCTCGTCGAGCAAAATTTCGACCTCGCTCGCGTTCGACGACTCGGCCGCAAAGCGCAGTCGCACGTCATCGGTCTGAGCGCCGCGCAGATTCGTCGTTGCGCTGGCGGCGCCCCAAACGCTGCGAACACCGATCGCATCGACCCGGACATTGAGATGTGGCACGCGCGTGCGCACGCGCGCCCGAACAACCTCAGCGGCAAGCTGCGCACGGGCCGGAGCGTTCGGACCGGCATAGGAAATTTCGGCTTCGCCGAGGAAACCGCCATCTACGCAAACGGTCGCCTTCAGCGTCTCCGGTGCGGGCCCGCCGCGCGCACCGGACACGCGCACACGATCCTTGCCGATCTCGGCGACCTCGACATTCGTCAAGTCGAGAACGACATCAGGCGCGAGATAGGCGGATGGATCGTGAATCTCGTAAAGCAACTGTTCGATCACGGTCAGGCGACTGACCACACCACCGGTGCCGGCGGGCTTTGTAATCACCATTTCGCCGGCTTCGTCGACCTCGGCGATCGGATAGCCGACTTCGGCCAATCCGGGCACGTCCTTGTAGCCGGGGTCGGCAAAATAACCGCCGGTCACCTGCGCACCGCACTCGAGCAAGTGGCCCGCAAGGGTGCCAGCGGCAAGTCGATCCCAATCATCGGCAGACCACCGGAACGCATGCAGCAAGGGCCCGAGCGCGAGCGCAGAATCGGCAACGCGTCCTGTCACGACAATGTCGGCACCCTGGTCGAGCGCCTGTGCGATCGGCTGCGCACCGAGATAGAGATTGGCCGAGAGGATTTCGCGCGCCTGCGCGAGGTCGACGCCGTCGATCCTGCGTGATGCGAGATCGCTCGCCGAGAGCTTGCCTGCAATGTCGTCGCCTTCGACTGCGGCAATGCGCGGCGGGCGAACACCAAAAGAGCGCGCCATCTCTTCGACGCGGCGCGCGGCTGCTGCCGGATTGGCCGCGCCGAAATTGCCGATGATCTTGATGCCGGCCGCAAGACAGCGCGCAAGCACCGGTGGCAGCATCCGACCGAGTGCGGGACTGTAGCCGCGCTGCGGATTTTGGCGGCGCTCGAGCTGGCATAGCGCCAGTGTGCGCTCGGCCAGCGTTTCGTACATCAGAAAGCGCGGACCCGATTGCGCGGCGAGCACCTCCACAATGGGCACGCCGGCATCGCTTCGGTCACCGGCAAACCCGGCAGCTGCGCCGATGAAAGCCTTCGCCATGCGGCGATGCTAACGGGACGGGTCTACTCTGTAAAACGGCGCGCGGGTCGTGAAGAGCACTAGTCTTCCATTGGCACCATAGCCGCATCCTTGGAATTGCGCAGGGTCAGGGACGTCTTCACATTGCGCACGTTGCGCGCGGCGGTGAGCATTTCGACGAAGGCCTGAAAGGTTTTCAGGTCGGGCGCCACGCATTTAAGGACGAAATCGATTTCGCCCGAGAGCATCCAGCATTCGCGCACGAGCGGCTGCGCGCGCACGAACTCCTCGAAGGCGACAAGGTCGGCCTCCGCCTGGCTCGCTAGATGCACCATGGCGAAGACCGTGACTTCGTAGCCGAGCTTCTTTTCATCGAGCAGCGCGCGGTAACCCTTGATGTAGCCGGCTTCCTCCAGCGCGCGGACCCGGCGCAGGCAGGGCGGCGCGGAAATACCGACGCGGCTTGCCAGCTCCACATTGGTTATGCGGCCGTCCGCCTGTAGCTCCTTGAGGATTTTGCGATCGATCGAGTCGAGTCGGGCTGGCACAGGCGCTCCTTTTGGCCGAACGGTACTGTTCATACCGCGAAACATTATTTCGCGAAACAATGTTGCGCGCTCTTGCGATCGTGATCGGCCGCTTTGCCGCAGACTGTGGGTGTGGCGGGTTGCGTATCTTGCATAGCTCGGCTGAAAGCCATACATCCTGCAGAGCAAAAGAGCCGAAATCTCCGGCCGCTCAGGGTGATAAGCGCCCAAAAAAACGCCCGTCCAGGGGGGCGTACAACATGGCAAAGACGACCCACGCCAAAGTCGTGATCATCGGCTCGGGACCAGCAGGCTACACCGCGGCCATTTACGCCGCGCGGGCAATGCTGGAGCCGGTTCTGATTCAGGGCGTGCAGCCAGGCGGCCAGCTGACGATTACCACTGATGTTGAGAACTATCCCGGCTTTGCCGATGTCATCCAGGGTCCCTGGCTGATGGAGCAGATGCAGGCGCAAGCAACGCATGTCGGCACGCGCATCGTCACCGATCACGTGAACAAGGTGGAGCTGGCGCAGCGCCCGTTCAGGCTGATCTGCGATTCCGGCGACATCTACCTCGCCGATGCGCTGATCATCGCAACCGGTGCGCAGGCACGCTGGCTCGATTTGCCCTCGGAACAGAAATTCAAAGGCTACGGCGTGTCGGCCTGCGCAACCTGCGACGGCTTCTTCTATCGCAACAAGGAAGTGGTCGTGATCGGCGGCGGCAACACTGCTGTCGAGGAGGCGCTGTTCCTCACCAATTTTGCTTCGAAGGTCACGGTCGTGCACCGGCGCGATGCATTCCGCGCCGAGAAGATCCTGCAGGACCGCCTGTTCAAGCATCCCAAGATCGAGGTGATCTGGGACAGTGTGCTCGATGACGTCATCGGCGGCGACAATCCGCTGAAGGTGAGCGGCGTGCGGCTCAAGAACGTGAAGACCGGCGCGGTCTCCGAGCGCAGGGTCGATGGCGTCTTTATCGCTATCGGTCACCAGCCGGCATCGGAACTGTTTGTCGGCCAAGTGCAGATGAAGCCGTCCGGCTACATCATCACCGGCGGCAATTCGACCGTCACCTCGGTGCCCGGCGTTTTCGCCGCCGGCGACGTAACCGACGACATCTATCGCCAAGCCGTCACTGCGGCCGGGCAAGGCTGTATGGCCGCACTCGAAGCGGAGAAATTCCTGGCCGCGCACGAACATCAGCGTGCGGCGGCGGAATGAACATGGCTGCACCCAATAATACGATGGACTGGGACAAGCTGAAGGTGTTTCACGCCGCAGCGGAAGCCGGCTCGTTCACGCATGCCGGCGAACGATTAGGCCTTTCGCAGTCGGCGGTATCGCGTCAGGTTTCGGCGTTGGAAGCCGAACTCTCGGTGTCCCTCTTCCACCGCCATGCGCGCGGCCTGATCCTCACCGAGCAGGGCGAATTGCTGTATCGCACTGCGCACGAAGTCTTCATGAAGCTCGAGGCGGCGCGCACGAAGCTGACCGACAGCCGCGAGCGGCCGAACGGTGAACTCAAGGTACAGACCACCCCGGGCATCGGCGTGCATTGGCTGACGCCGCGGCTTGGAGAGTTTCTCGATCTCTATCCGGACATCCACATCACGCTGATTACCTCCGATGAGGAGCTCGATCTGGCGATGCGCGAGGCCGATGTAGCCATCCGCCTCCGCCAGCCGACGCAGCCCGACCTGATCCAGCGCAAGCTCTTCTCGGTGCATTTCCACGCCTATGCGTCGCCCGATTACCTCAAGCGCTTCGGCACGCCGCGCGCGCACGACGAACTCGACAAGCATCGCATCGTTCTTCTCGGCGGCGGCGTAGTGCCCGCGCACCTGCAGAACCGGCGCTGGCTTCTCGAGATCGGTCGCGACGGCAAAGATCCGCGCACGCCGCATCTAACGGTCAACAATGTTCTCGGCGTTCTGCGCGCGTGTCAGCGCGGACTCGGTATCGCCGTGCTGCCGGACTATCTGGTCGAGGAAAACGGCGGCCTGGTTCAATTGTTCGGCGAAGCCGACACGCTCGCGCTCGACGCCTATTTTGTTTATCCGGAAGAACTCAAGTCAGTAGCACGTATTCAGGTTTTCCGAGATTTCCTTGTCGCCAACGCGCAGCGCTGGCACTTCTGATTTACCCACGAAAAATCTTGCGGTAAAATTTTCGCGAGCGGGCGCGCGAAGGTGGGCAAGTTACGGGTTTCTTATGAATTGCGTATGCGCATGGCAGTCATGCGGCGCCTGACGTTGTGGCGCCCCAACACGCTTCGCATACTGATGGTTCGCTGTTTCGCCGGATAGATATCCTCCCAGAATCGCCGGCGGGCAGCATGTTCCCCTCTGGAAGATATTGCCGGCCCCCACGTCGGCAATCACTGAAGCCGGGCCCTGCAGGGGCCCGGTTTTTTATCGCGCCCTCTTTTTTTCAGATCAGCGGAACCGCGCGATGAAATAGGCCAGGTCGAGGATCTGCTCATCTCTCACCGGCGCGAGCGCTTCCGCCATTGTACCGTCATAGCCGCGCCGGTCATTGGTCTTGTATTCGCGCAGCGTCTTCAAGAGATAGTCCTCACGCTGGTTGGCGATGTGCGGAACATTGTCGCGACCCGCGAGATCCAGCCCGTGACAACTATTGCAACGGTGCTGCGTGATCAGCGCGGCGGCGCCCTGCATGCGCGCGGCATCGCCCGTTTCGGCCGGAGGCTTCGGCGCCGGCACCTTTGCGAGAAAGTCGGAGAAATTTCGTAAGTCATCATCGGTGAAGCCTTTGGTCATCTCCGTCATGACCTGGATCATCTGATCGTTCTTTTTTTCCGGCGAAGCGCGTTGCTGCTCGCGAAACATGTACAGCTGGATCAATAAGTACGGCGCCGGCTGCCCACCCAGCGAGGGAACCTCCGGAGTTTCCGACTGGCCGCTTTCGCCGTGACAAGCAAGGCAAGGCACCGCGCGTTCAGCAACTGTCTCGCCAAACAACGGCTGGCACGCGATACCAACGAAAACTGCCGCCGCAGCGATCCGGGGCGCGAGATGGATGGGTCGCATTGTTGATCAGCTTGAAAAAAAGGCCGGGGGCAAAGCCCCGGCCTTGCGCGCGTTTCAGCGGCCGGCGACTCGTGGCGTCTTGCCGTAGGTGATGCGGTAAATCGCGCCGTTCCAGTCGTCGGACAACAGCATCGAGCCATCTGCCATGAATTCAACGTCGACGGGGCGGCCGATGTAGTTGTTGTTGTCGAGGAAGCCTGTGATGAACGGTTCGGACGATTTCACCGTGCCATCCTTGTTCAGGAAGATAGCGATGACGTCACCGCCGAATTTCGTCGTCCGATTCCACGAGCCGTGGCGGGCGAGAAAGATCGCGTTCTTGTATTTTCCCGGGAACATCTTGCCGGTGTAGAAGCGCATGCCGAGCCCCGCGGAATGCGGACCCGTCAGCATGATCGGTGGTTCGAATTCACGGCACGAATGACCCCAACCGAATTCCGGATCGAGAAGGTTGCCCTGGTAACAATAGGGCGCGCCGAAATGCTGCCCGACCTTGGTTACGCGGTTGAGTTCATCCTGCGGCGTATCTTCCGACAGCCAATCGCGACTATTGTCGGAGAAGTACAGCTGCTTGTTTACCGGATTCCAGTCGAAGCCTACCGAGTGGCGCACCCCTCTTGCGACGACTTCCGCACCGCTGCCGTCCAGATTGATGCGACGGATCTGTCCGTGCGCCGGATCGTGCAACACGTTGTTGCCGGGCTGGCCTACCTCAAGATAGAGCTTCTCGTCGGGCCCGACGGCAATGAACTTCCAGCCGTGCGCCTCGTCTTTTGGCAGATCGGTGTAGATCACCGTCGGCTTTGGCGGCTTGTCGAGATTGGCCTCGATGTTGTCGATTTTCGAGATCTGCGAAAGCTCGGCGATGTAGAGCGTGCCCTTGTGGAAGGCGAGCCCATTCGGGCGATAGAGACCTTCGGCAATCGTCTTGATTTCGATATTGCCGTCCTTCTTGACGATTGCGGTGACCTTGTTGCCGAGACGGGTGCCGACAAACACCGTGCCTTTGTCGCCCACGCGCAGCGACCGCGTGTTGGCAATACCGCTGGCGTAGACTTCGATGTTGAATCCCGGCGGCAGCTTGAGCTTGGCGGTCGGCAACTTGTCGGCGGCGGCCGGGAGCGGCGGCGGAGCAATCGGAGCGAGTTTTGCCGCAGCCGGATTACCCTCAGGCCGGCCGATCAACGGCGAGCCTGGCGGCAACGGCGTAGCCGGTGCTGCAGCGGGCGGCGATGCAGATGCCGGCGGCTGCTGCGCAAAGGCCGGCGCAGCCAACAAAACGCCGGCGACCGTGCCGGCAAGCAAAACAGAACATCGAACCGTGAAACACGGAGCCATCGAATTCCTCCCTGGTGCGGAGGCGCTTGACCCACGAGGCTGATCGAGAACGACCCCGGAGCGCTCCCCCTTGCCAGCAAGTCTCTACCTTTCGACTTTCCCTTGCAATCGGGAAGTCGACGATTCCGATAAATCAGGACGTCCGATACGCGTAAGCGGCATCTTTGCGGTCCGCCGCAAGTTCCGCGACCATGGCGTGATGCGGCGACAGGTGACATACCGGATCGGCGGCGCGGGCGTCGCCCGTAAGTAGGAAAGCCTGGCAACGGCATCCGCCGAAGTCCCGGTCGCGTCGTGCGCAGGATCTGCACGGCTCCTGCATCCAGTCAGTGCCACGAAATGCGACAAATGCCGGCGAGCTCCGCCAGATGTCGGCGAGCGAATGCTCGCGGACGTTCCAGAATTCGAGACCAGGAATGACCTCGGCCGCATGGCAGGGAAGCACCCGCCCTGCCGGCGTCACGTTGAGAGAGCGGCGGCCCCAACCGCCGACGCAAGGCTTGGGAAAACGGGCGTAGTAATCGGGGACCACGGCATCAATGACGATCCGGCCCTGGTGCTTGGCCCGCAGCAATTCGACCTGCCGCACGGCTTCCTCGACCTGCTCGCGCGTGGGCATGAGGGAGGCGCGGTTCTTCAGCGCCCAGCCGTAGAACTGCACATGCGCGATTTCCACCCGCGTCGCGCCCAACGACAGAGCAAGCTCGACCATCGCTTGGACGCGGCCAATATTGACGCGGTGCACCACCATATTGACGGTGAGCGGCAGACCCAGATTGACGACCTCTTTCGCAATCGCCCGCTTGCGCGCGGAGGCGCCTTTGTAGCCAGCGATATGATCGGCGGATGCTGCGTCGCTGTCCTGAATCGAGATCTGCACGTGATCGAGGCCCGCATCCGAAAGCGCCGCCAGATTTTGCGGCGTCAGACCGACAGCGGAGGTAATCAGATTGTTGTAAAGACCGGCTTCACGCGCGGCTTTGACGATCTCCGGCAGGTCGCGCCGCGCCGCTGGCTCGCCCCCAGATAAGTGCACCTGCAGAACGCCGAGCGCTGCCGCTTCGCGAAAGACCCGCGCCCAAGTCGCCGCGTCGAGTTCGTCGGCACGCTTGTCGAGTGTCAGAGGATTCGAGCAATACGGACACCCGAGCGGACAACGGTGGGTGAGTTCGGCGAGCATGCCGAGCGGTGCGGACAAGGCGACTCCATTCGTCGTCATCGCAGGCACTCAACCCAGATCCAGCAACTTCTTCTCAGCCAATCCGCTCAGCAGTTGCACGACATCGGTATGGATGCGTTCGCGTGGGGCGGCAAAGGTCGCTGCAAGATCGTCGACGATTGCCGCCAGAGTAGTCTCGCCAGTGCACCGCTTCAAAATCTCGACCGTAATGGCATCGGCCTTGAACACGCGTTCCGGTGCGAGCAGGACCCAGCCGCCTTGGGCTTCATTGTGCGCCAGCCGCACGCCGCGGGGCAGGCGCGGACGCGAAACTTCAGACACCTGCATCGCCGAGCCATTCATCATTGTTTCTCCGGCACGAAGGCGCCCGGCGGAACGTGTCCGGGAGACACATAGGCGTGATAGAGCGCGTCCAGCATCGACCAGAGAATGCTGCATTTGAATTCGAGCGCGGCAAGCACAGCTTGTTGCTGTTCCGGTGTCCGCGCCTCGCGCTTCACGAAATTGAGCGCGAAATCGGCGTCGCGCTGAGCCTGCGGCGGACGCTTGTCGAAATAGCTGAGCGTCTCGCGCGTGATGAAATCGTAGTTCGCCAGCATGCCCGCCATGCGTTCGCTGATGGTCAACGGCGAAAACATCTCGGTGAGCGAGGAGGCGATCGCCTCGAGCAAGGCCTTCTCGCGAACAAAATGCACATAGGCCTCGACGGCAAAACGCGTGCCCGGCAGGAGTCCACGCAATGACATGACGTAACCGCGCTCAAGCCCGAGCCCGTCGGTAAGCTTGAGCCAGCGTGCAATGCCGCCATCGCCCTCACGCTCGCCATCATGATCGACAAGACGGGAGCGCCATTCGCGGCGCACAGCGGAATCCTCGCAACGCGCGATCAGGCTCGCGTCCTTGATCGGGATCATCGCCTGATAATAGTAGCGATTGAGCGCCCAGGCCTGCACTTGGCCTTTGCTGCACTTGCCGCCGTGCAGCAAGGCGTGAAACGGATGCAGGCGATGGTAGCGCTTCGCGCCGATGTCGCGCAGTGCAGCTTCAAGTTCGTCCGGCGAAAGCAATTTCACAGCACGATCTCCATACCATCCTCGGCGACCTGCCAGCCGGCATCTTCGACTTTTCGTCGTTCGGCCGAGCCTTCGATCAGGACCGGATTGGTATTATTGATATGCACAAAGATGCGCCTCGCCGACAATCCTGCCAAGGCGCGCAGCGAACCGCCGTCGCCGTCGATCTGCATGTGGCCCATGCGGCGACCGGTCTTTTGTCCGGTCTGCGTGCGGATCATCTCGTCATCGGTAAATAACGTGCCGTCGAACAGTACGACGTCAGCGCGCCCGAAGCGTTCGCGCATTGGAGCCGTTACCGCCGTGGTCCCCGGCACAAAAATCATGCGCGCTCCCTCACGCTGCAATTCGATGCCGACATTGGCCGCGCTTTCGGTATCGAGTTCGGGCGTCTCGCCCTCGAGATAGAGCGGAAGTTTGCCAGGCACCATGAACAACGTCGCCTCGATACCTCCCGCAAGCATGAAGCGTTCGCCCGGATTGATCGCGCGTCGCGACATCAGCCTCATTGCGCCGAACATGGCATTGGCCGCCACCGCCGCGTGACTCGCAGGCGTTGCGTAAAGCGTGAAAGGCGAGCTCTCGCGCAACGAGAGAAGTCCCGTGATTTGGTCGATTTCGGCGCCAGTAAGTACGACGGCATCGATCGGACTGCCGCGAAGCGTTCCCTGCGGGTGCAGCGCGGGCGTCGCCCGGATCTGCGAGGGGAGATCGGGGGAGGCGTTAATCAGCGTCCAGTGCCCATCGCCCGCCGATATGGCAATACCGGTCTGGGTCCGGGGTCGGACGCGCGAATCACCGGCCCACGCCAAGGCGCAGACCGGACACCGGCAATTCCATTGCGGAAAGGCGCCTCCGGCCGCCGACCCAAGCACAATGGCGGTGAGGCGCCCCATCTAACGGGGTTTTGAAAAAAGGCTCTGAAAATTAGAACTCGGCTGGCAGATAGCCGTTGATCTCGAGTCCAATGCAAATCTCTACAAGAACAGGGGTCGTCCAAGCCATGGCGTTTCCTTTCGACCGCGCTTCGACGGCGGTTCTTTCGGCACATTAGCGTAGCCCGGGGCCACCGCAAGGGGCTCCTAAATCATAGGAGCCATCACGCCTTTGTCATGGCACCCGCCATAACCGTGCCGTAGATAAGAGATATGGGTATAAGTGCTAAAAAGCGCCTGGAAACCTTATACCCAGCCACCTGTTGACTTACGCTCCGCCTGCCTGTCCAGCTAAAGCTCCCGATTCGTTTGCTCGTGCAAAATAGCCACAGTTGACGCCTGTTCTCGCTGGGCCGTTGGGAAAAACGTAACTGGGTGCGCGCTATCAGTTAAACTGGGCCGAACATTTTATCGGGGCTTATGTGCCCCTGACAGTCTTGGGAGAAAACGTGGTGAAAAATGCACGATTTGACCGTTTGCTGGCCTCCACGGCGCTGGTCCTGGTACTGGCCTTGTCCAGCCAAGCCGGCATCGCGCAGCAGAGCGACAACCCGACCACGGCGTCCGTGCCTGTGCCGGATACGACGCTCCCGCCGCCGCTGACTGCCAAAGACGTCGAAGCGCCCGCCAATCAAGCGACCCCGGCGGCGAAGGAAGAGCCGCAGCAAAACGCCACGACGGCTCCCACCGAGCCCGCCAAGGCCGCCAATAACGCGACGCCCACCGATCCCGTCGGCGAGAAGCTGCGCGAGCTGATCGCGGGCCGCCAGTTTGACCGACTCGTCGGCCGAAAGGCCGACCGCGCTGGCATCGAGGCCTATTACAATTCGCACAACTACGCGCCGATCTGGGTCAGCAACAATGCTGGTAATGACCGCGCCAAGGCGGCGATCGCCTACCTGGGTCAAGCCGATGCGGTTGGCCTGGATCCGAACGACTATCCGGCACCGGACTTCAAGTCTGCGACGACCCCCGACGCGCTAGCCGAAGCTGAGCTCAAGCTCACCGCCGCGGCGTTGACCTTCGCGCGGCATGCGCAGATCGGCCGCATCCACTACACCCGCGTGAGCCCGGATATCTTGTACGAGCTGAATGCACCTGAACCAGCCGATGTTTTGGCCAAGCTCGGCGACAGTAGCGATGCGGGCAAAGTGCTCGACGCTTACAATCCGCCGCAGGCAGAGTTCAAGGCGCTCAGGGCCAAGCTCGCCGAGCTACGCAAGGGACCGGCGCCATCTGAAACCAAGATTGCAGAGAAGCCCGAACTTCCGCGCGTGCACGTGCCGGATGGCAAGATCATCCGTCCGGGCATGAAAGATGCGCGCGTGACCGCTTTGCGCAAGCGTCTCGACATCGCGGGCGACAAAGAGAACCCGCTCTATGACGATGCGGTTCGCGATGCGGTTAAGACTTTCCAAACCGAAAACGACATCAATGTCGACGGCGATCTCGGGCCGAACACGGTCCGCACGCTCAACGGTGAACGCCGGGAAGCACGTCCGAGCGCAGCCGACCCGACTGACATGATCATCGTGAATATGGAGCGCTGGCGCTGGACACCGCGCGACCTGGGCAATCCGCATGTTGTCGTCAACATCCCGGATTTCACGCTCACGCTCTACAACAACGACAAAGTCTACTGGCACACGAAAATCGTGGTCGGCAAACCGAATTTGCCGACGCCGATGCTCAGCGCCGATATGAAGTTCATCACGGTCAATCCGACCTGGAATGTGCCGCCGTCGATCATCGAGAAGGAATACTTGCCGGCCCTGGAGGCGGATCCGCAGGCACTCGACCGCATCGGCCTTAAGCTGACGCAGGACGCCGACGGCACGATTCATATTTCGCAGCCGCCGGGAGCCGGAAACGCGCTCGGCCGCATCCGCTTCAACTTCCCGAACAAGTTCCTGGTCTACCAGCACGACACGCCGGACAAGTACCTGTTCTCGCGCGATAAGCGCGCGTTCAGCCACGGCTGCATGCGCGTGCAGAATCCGCTGACCTACGGCGAAAAGCTACTGTCGCTTGTGCTGCCGAGGGAGCGCTACACCGAGGCGCGCCTGGAATCGATGTTCGGCGGCAGCGAGATCAACATCAACTTCCCGAAATTCATCCCGGTGCATCTGACCTATCAGACCGCATTTGTAGATGATGCGGGCAAGCTGCAGCGGCGCGAGGATGTTTACGGACGCGATGCCAAGATGCTCGCCATCCTCAAGAGCAACGAGCGCAAGGTCGCCGATATTGCGGTCGAGCGTGTGTCGCCGAATTCCTCATCCAAGCCGGTACGTATGCCGGCCGGTATGTATGGTAGCGGAAGCTATGGCGGCGGCGGCGGCAACTTCTTCAATTGGATATTCGGCGGACCGCAGGGTGGTGCCCGCCCCTATCCGCCGCGTAACGTCCCGACTCCGCCGCGCAACGGCAACGGCCGTTACAGCT
>Ga0310916_10000174_pt1 | contig 31976 bp, 30 predicted proteins | sample GREbulkMGLF176_FD_203444 | JGI IMG/M metagenome (GOLD analysis project Ga0310916, IMG submission 203444) | Lab enrichment of tropical soil microbial communities from Luquillo Experimental Forest, Puerto Rico - GRE.bulkMG.LF176 | ecosystem: Environmental > Terrestrial > Soil > Tropical forest >...
GGTTTATGTCGAGGCGACGGAGGGATCAGACGAACTCGGCACTCGCGACTTTAACATTGATGCGTGGTCCAAGAAGCCGCGTTCGTGGTGGTGACGATCTTGCTGCTCAGTCGCTTGCCCCGCGAACAAAGCGTGACGTGCGAAACACGACTGAGTTCGCAAGAAAACAATTCTCACTCTGTTCTGTGAGACTAGTTATTGAAAAAGCGCGGAGCCGGCATTGCCTCTGGCCGGCTCCGTACTTCCATCCGGCGTGGCTAGGACTGGGGTGTCGGGGGATGGGGGCGTCCTGGCCACGCTCTGATGGCTAAATGCAGCACTTTGGGTTTCGTTCCCAGGGGAAGCCGCCAAAAAGGAAACAGCACGGATATTTCCGTGCTGTTCCTTCCCAACCCCACGTCAAGTTTTGATTTTCGGAAGTGATTGACGCTGAAGAGCGACCCTAATGCGGCTGACTACATGAAATTGACTCGACTCTGACTCAACCGGCCCGGCCAGTCAGCACCCGAGGTTGATCGAATCGAGTGACAACTTGCGCTCCGGCAATTTTGCGCTGTTCACCGCTATCCGCCGCGCTTCGTCTTTGGTCAGCAGCAGCTTGGCGGCCGAGCGTGACTTAAGCCGGCACCGCCGCGGAAGTCGCAGCCTTGCGATCGCGCAGCACAAAATGAAGATTGCGCAAATAGACGAACACGCATAACGACTGGCCGCCGATGAAGACTATGTCCCTGCGGTACAGAGAATAAATCAGCAGCAGGAGACTGCCGCCGATTGAGAAAAGCCAAAAGGCCACGGGAATGACACTGTGTCCGGCACGTTCGGACGCAATCCATTGCACCAGGAACCGCGTCGTGAACAGCGCCTGGGCAACAAACCCGAGCAGCACCAACCAATCGAGCCTAGTGACGAAGACGTCGGTCAAATACGCGCCGATTGCGTGCGACATCTCAAATTTCCCCTCGTACCTGGCCTAAACGCATATTTTTCATTTGATGATCGTGGCTGGCTGATGGCGAACCATCGCCCGTCTTCGTGCCGTCGCCACGACAAAGCAGGCGTCCAATTCTTCAATAGACCACGGCGGCGGGAAGCGGCGTGTAGGCATGCGACTAGCCTCATCTGTGCGCTCTCGGCCTCATGCCGCGTCGGCGAACGCGGTTGATCCGCTGCAACGCTCACCAGCGGTGGATTATGGACGATTGCGGGGCCGTCTAGCGCCAGATGTCTTTGAACGGCTCAGGCGACATGGCGGTATAGCGTACCGTGTTCGTAATGCTGGCATGACCCAAGAAGTGCTGCAGTCGGCGCGTGTCCATGCCTCGGTTGGCCAGGGCGTAACCGGTCGAATGCCGCAGCATGTGAACGTGAACCGGAAACGGCAGCTTGGCGGCCTCACCGGCGCGCTCGATCATGCGGGCGATCCCCATTCGGCCGAACGGCTGCGCGCGCTCGTTTACGAAAACCCAAGCCGAGTTGATGCCACGCTTGGCGTAGCTGCGCTGTAGCGCCTTGAGGCCGGTCAGCTCATCGCGCTCCAGGAAATGCGTGCTGTCATTGCTGCCCTTGAGACGCCGTACAATGACGGTGCGTTCGGCGAGGTCGAGATCCCCAGCGAAGGTCGCAGGCCTCGCTCACGCGCAGGCCGTGGCGGTAGATCATGAGGCCAACCAGCCAATCGCGATGGCCGTGCCGATTGCGCCGGAGCGCCGCCAGCAGCTTGTCCATTTCGGCCTCGGTCAAGTGTTCACGCACACGATAGGCTGCGTTTGGTTTGCGCGCCGCGGCCACTGGTCGCAAAACAGTGCGTTCGACCAGCTTGAGGTGACTCGATTTCATTGGCATTGCCCCCATGTCCAAGCGGTTAACTGGTCGCAATATATATAAAATGTGACCAAGGTCACTGTTTTTCGGATATGGTCACAGGCATAGCGCGCGGCCTTGATTTGCCACGCTTTTTCGGAGTCTGTTTTGAAGGGGTTTTTTGTATAGGCTAGAAAAAGGCCATCTAAGCTAGGTCGAACGGATTTCAGGGGCCAGTTCCGCTGCGCAACGCCCACCGGCCGACAAGTTAGCTGCGCGGTCAACGTCAATGCCGCGTATCACTTCCGGCATCGGCCTCGGGCGTTCCAGCCTCGGGCGTTGCAGCATCGCTGTTAAGACCTAACGCTTTCAAACGCTCGATAAGCGCGCGCTCCAGTTCGTCGTCGTTCAAATGATCAAACGAGTCGGGAGGTCCAACTTCGCGCCGCTCAATCCGATGGCCAGACAGGATACTTTTCTCCTTGATCGCGGTGACCGCAGCGCTGAACTGCTTGCTCTCCATCGCGCCCGCGCGCGCCTCTTCAGCTTCATTCATCAGGCTTTCGGCGGTGACGTTGGCTCTGGCGGCAATGGCTCTTGTTCCGACCGGAATCCCTCTAATCTCCTCTAGACGGGCCAGAACCTCTGGATGTTTTGCGAGAGTACAGGCGTTGCCGTCATGTCGCTTGTAGCCAGCCTTTTCATAGGCTTTGACAGCAGAGTAACCCTGGAACAGCAGCTGCGCGAACAACTCTCGTCGATGATTTTCAAGGACTGGCATTTGCACCCCGTTATACCGTTAGACTGCGTTCAGGCATCGGCGATTTCGCGCATAGCTGTTTCAAATTGGTCGCTCACTTTGTCTCTCCATTCCACCGCGCGATTGCTGCACGAATGATTTCCTGGTTTTGTCGGTAGTTGGGATGGTCTTCAGGCAGGTAGGGAATGAACTCCTGCGTAGTGGCGTTCCAGACGAAGCCTGGCTCTCTTTCTTGCTGCGTCTTGCCCTGCGTTCTGATCAGTCTGGCCAGTTTGTCGAGGCGGTCTTGATGTGAACGCATCATCGGCGCGCACTCCCGTCGCCCAGCCGATGCCGAGCGCGAGCGCCGCTGATCGCGCTAAGCTTCACCCGACCGCCGGGCTTGCGCGTGCGACGCCCGTAATGCCGTGAACGCTCGGTGAACAAATTCCCCGGATTTTCCCCACATTTTTTGGTCGGTTTCGCGCTTCGTTCTGTCGGCACGCAACATGAGCGTGCACGCAAAGTGCTGTAATTATGCGGATTTCTAAGACTTAGAAAGTTGCGGCAAAATCTCCGAATAGATCATGCTCCACAAAAACCTAGCGCCGTGTTCTGGCTCGCTGCGGAGAAGCCGGTGCGGAAGAGATGGGCGCCGCCGCTGGCGCCGTCGGCGGCGCCTCCGGCTCTTCGGTTCCGCCCATGCGGCCGCGGCCGACGCCAAGATAGATCAAGATCGGCGAGGCAATAAACACCGACGTATAAGTGCCGACTAGCACGACGCCAAACATCATTGTCGCGGTAAAGCTGTGAATGGCCTGGCCGCCGAACAACAGCAGCGCCAGAAGCGACATCGCGACCGTGACATGGGTGACGATGGAGCGCGATAGCGTGGCATTGACTGACGCATTCAACAGCTCCGGCATCGGCATGCGCTTGTAGCGGCGAAGCATTTCACGGATGCGGTCGTAGATCACGACCGTATCATTAAGCGAATATCCCAGGATCGTGAGCAACGCCGCGATGCTAGTGAGATCGAAATCGATCCGCGTGAGCGACATGAACCCAACGGTAAGCACAAGGTCATGCACGTTGGCGATCATGGCGCCGAGCGCAAACTGCCATTCGAAGCGAAACCAGAGATAGATCAGGATCGCAACGATCGCCAAAACTAACCCGATCGTGCCGTAAGCCAGAAGCTCGGTTGAAACGCTCGGCCCAACCACCTCGACGCGCCGGTAATCCACGGCGTCGCCCAGCGCATTGCGGACTTTCTGCACCGCCGCCTGCTGCGCCTCGTCGCCGCCGGGTTGCTCGGAAATGCGGATCAACACGTCGTCCGGCGCACCGAACTGCTGCAGCTGAAACTCGCCGAGTCCCAGCGACCCGATCGTCGACCGCATCTTGGCGAGATCAGCGGGGCCCGCTTTGGTCTGCACCTCGATCAGCGTGCCACCGATGAAGTCGATGCCGAAATTAAGTCCGTGGAAGAAATAGAGCAGGATCGCCGCAATCGACAGCATGGCCGACACGGGGAAGCTGATGCGCCGAAAGCGCATGAAATCAAATTTGGTGTCGTCGGGAACGATACGAAGAAGGCGCACGGCTATGCTTTCAGGTGAGGCTTTTTACTTTGAACATATAATGTTCCGCGAAAGGAAATCGCGCTGCGCGACCAAGCTCATATTGGCACAACACGGGGACGCCACATCCGCACCCAATAGGCCACGATCAGCCGCGTCAAGGTGAAGGCCGTGAACAAGGTCGTAACAATCCCGATGCCGAGCGTCACCGCGAAGCCGCGGACCGGCCCCGTACCGATGTAGAACAAGACGGCTGCAGCAATGAAGGTGGTAATGTTGGAATCGAGAATGGTTGCGAGCGCCCGCGAGAAGCCGGCGTCGATGGCGTTGATTGCGGTGCGGCCGGCGCGTACTTCCTCGCGAATGCGCTCGTAGATGAGCACGTTTGAGTCCACCGCAATACCGACCGTGAGCACGATGCCGGCGATGCCAGGAAGCGTGAGCGTGGCGCTCAACAGCGACAGAATTCCGAAAATCATCGCCACGTTTACCGCTACCGCGATATTGGCGAACAGGCCGAACAATCCGTAGGTCGCGAACATGAAAATGACAACCAGCGCGGCGCCGGCATAGGCGGCGTGCTCGCCGGCATTGATCGAATCCTGGCCGAGGCCGGGACCCACGGTGCGTTCTTCGATGATCGTCAGCGGCGCCGGCAACGCGCCGGCGCGCAACAGGATGGCAAGGTCGTTGGCAGATTGAACGGTGAAACTTCCCGAAATCTGTCCGGAGCCGCCGAGAATCGGCTCGCGAATGACCGGCGCCGAGATCACCTTGTTGTCGAGCACGATGGCGAAAGGCTTGCCGACATTGGCTTGTGTCGCTTCGGCGAATTTGCGCGCGCCCGCCGAATTGAAGCGGAAGTTCACGACCGGCTCGTTGGTCCGGGGATCGAAGCCGGGTTGCGCGTCGACGAGATCGGCGCCCGAGACCAGCACCCGCTTCTCAATCAAATATTTCTGGCCTGCAGTTTCGCCGGGGAGAATTTCGGAGTCAGCAGGATGAGCCTGCTCCGCCTGTTCCGGCGACATGGACAAATCAACCATTCGAAAATCGAGCTTGGCCGTCTTGCCGAGTATTTCCTTTAGATGTGACGGATCCTGCAGGCCCGGCACTTGAACCAATATGCGATCGGTGCCTTCCCGCTGTATCGTCGGCTCGACCAGGCCGAGTTCATTGACGCGGCGCTCGATGATCTGAATCGATTGGTCGACCGCCTGCCGTACCCGCTCCGTAATTGCCGGCTCAGTGGGGTTGAGCGTGATAGTGCCGCCGTTTGCAGTCACCGCAATGGTGCGCTGTCCGGTCGTGCCGGCAAAACCGGCCACCGGCTGCGACAGCTCTTGCAGCTTGGCGAGCGCCGTATCGATATCGGCATCGCGCGTAATGTGCACTTCGACGTTGTTGCCGCGGACGGCGCGACCGGTGAATGGAATGCGCGCCTGCCGCAATACGCGCAGCACGTCGTCATTGATCGACTGCAATTGCTCCTTGCGCACTGCTGCCGCGTCGACTTCAAGCAACAGATGCGAGCCGCCCTGCAGATCGAGCCCCAGCACCACATGGCGTTGCGCCCAGTTCGGCCAATGCCTGATCACGTTTTCGGAAAAGAAGTTCGGCAAGGCGAAAAGACAGATCACGAGAGCCGTGAGCAGGATTGCTGCCGCCTTCCACCGCGTGAAAAACAACATGGATTGCGTTGTTCCTTATTTGCAATGGAGTTCGCGCCGCCCTGCCTTGCGGTCGATCCGCCAGCCGCAATCAGGCTGCATCATCCTTCACCGGCTCGCCCTTGGCGCGAACGTCGCTGACCATGGCACGCATCTGCCGCACTCGCACGCCATCGGCGATCTCGACTTCAATTTGATCATCATCGACCACTTTGGTGACCTTGGCGACGAGCCCGCCATTGGTCACGACCGTGTCGCCACGCCGCAAAGCTTTGATCATCGCTTGATGCTGTTTCACCTTTTGCTGCTGCGGGCGCAGGATCAAGAAATACATGATCACGATGATCAAGATCAGCGGCATGAACGAGGTGATCATGCCGGCCGAGTCGCCGCCGAACAGGCCGCTTTGCGCAAATGCGGGCGTAACGAACATTGTTCCTCCGAGGTCCCCAAGATAAAGGCCGCAAGAAAAGATCGTAAGAAAAGGCGCGAACCAAGGGCTGATTTTGCGCGCAAAATCGGCGCGGACTATAGCTGTCGTTGGCCTAATTGCAACGTGCCGGGAAGCCTCTTTCACCCAAACGGCGCCTTGGCTTGCCGGCGCTTGCCTGCCCGGCTAAGGGAAGGCCCAATTCGGTGCAAACATGCCCAAATCCCCTGTGCGCTCAAGCAACAAGCCGACGAAAAAGCCGAACAACACGGCTGCTCTCGCCGGCGCGGGGAAAGCGCGTGACGGCGACGGCGACGCCGACCTTCTCGCACGCATCGCCGGCGCTCTGGAGCGATTGGCGCCGGCCGAAGTGGCCACCCCGGACTTTGCTCGTGCCGAGGCGTTCGTCTGGCATCCCGAGGGTCGCAGGCTGACGGCCGTCCGCCGCGTCAACCGCGTCGACATGTCGCTTCTTAAGGGTATCGACCGCGTCCGCGATCTCTTGGTCGAAAATACCGAACGCTTTGCCCGTGGTCTGCCGGCCAATAATGCGCTGTTGTGGGGCGCTCGCGGCATGGGGAAATCGTCGCTTGTGAAAGCGGCGCACGCCGCGATCGGCAAGGCGCGCCCGGCGTCGGGTTTGAAGCTCATTGAAATCCACCGCGAAGACATCGAGTCGCTGCCGGAACTGATGAGCATCTTGCGCAATGCGCCGCAGCGCTTCATCGTCTTTTGCGACGATCTCTCGTTCGACGCCGAGGACACCACCTATAAATCTCTGAAAACGATGCTCGAAGGCGGCATCGAGGGGCGTCCGGAGAACGTCATTTTCTATGCCACCTCCAACCGTCGCCACCTGTTGGCGCGCGACATGATGGAGAACGAGCGCGCCACCGCAATCAATCCCGGCGAGGCGGTCGAGGAGAAAGTATCGCTATCGGATCGTTTTGGGCTTTGGCTCGGCTTTCATCGCTGCAGCCAGGATGAATATCTCGCGATGGTCGAGGGTTATGTCGCGCACTATCGGGTGCGGTTCGACGGCGCAGAATTGCGCCGCGAAGCGCTCGAATGGGCCACCACGCGCGGCGCCCGTTCGGGTCGCGTCGCGTGGCAATATGTCCAGGATCTGGCGGGACGTCTGGAGGTACGGATTTCAGAGGATGGATGATAGAGGTCGGATGCCAAAGGTCAGAAAAGTTTTCTGACCTCCGTCATCCGATCTCCGACACCTGAATCATGCACCGTTCAAATACTGCGCCGGATCGACCGGGGTCGCGCCCTTGCGGATTTCGAAATGGAGCTGCGGCGAGGTGACGGTGCCGGTCTGACCGGCATGCGCGATCACCTGGCCACGTTTTACCGTCTCTCCGCGCTTGACCAGAATGTCACTGGCGTGAGCGTAGGCGGTGACGAAGCCGTTGGAGTGGCGCACCAGCACGAGATTGCCGTAGCCCTTGAGTTCGCTGCCGGCGTAAGCGACCACACCGTCTTCCGCCGCCTTGATCGGGGTTCCCTCGGGAACGGCAAGGTTGATTCCATCATTCTGCACGCCGTTTGGCTTTGGTCCAAATGCGGCGATCACGCGGCCGCGCACCGGCCAGCGGAAGCCCGGCAGGCTGCCCGCAGGTTCGGCGTTTTTGACCGTATCCTGACTGGACGTTACTGGAGCGGACCCAACGACGTGCGCGGATTGCGACGCGTCAGCCATAACGACGGTGCCGCGCGCCGGCGACGCCGAAGCCTCGACGCGCGCCGGCGTCGCCTGTGACGCCTCTTTCAATTCAGGAATCGTGATGCGGTCGCCGGCCTTGAGCTCGGCGCCGACCGAAAGGTTGTTAGCTCGCGCAATTTGCGTAACCGGCTTGTGGTAGATGCGCGCGATGCTATCCAGCGTTTGCCCCCCCTTCACGACATGCACCACTGCGGGAGCAGCGACCTTGCCGCGCGGCGCGGAGGCTCGGCTCGCCGCGGCGTGCATTTGTGGCGCGGCAGCAGCCACCTGCGAGCGGTTTCGTGGGATGACGAGGCGCTCGCCCGGATAGATGGCGGCCGGATTGCTGATGTTATTGGCTTGCATGATGGCGGCAACCGGCACGCCGTGCTCACGCGCGACCATCTCGAGAGTTTGGCCGGGCCGAAGCGTAATCGGCGTGCCACCCTCCCAGGTCCAGTTGGATTTTGGCGCGGAAGCGGCACGCATCGCGCCGTTCGCCGCCTCAAGTTGATATCCGCCGCGGCCGGACACACCGTCCTCGGCGCTTGCCAGATGCGGCAACGGCGCCGTCTCAATGCGGTTCGCCGAGGCGCTCTGGGCGCCCAGAGCGGGCGCGTCGCTGCGCGAGACGGATGAGGTACTGGTTGGCCCAAACAAGTCGCCGAAACGAGACGAGTCGGCACAGCCTGCCGCCCCCAACCCCATTAACGAAATGGCAACCAGTTGCGGCCAGATGGCCGACCGAGGCGATACGCGCATGGTTACTCACTCGTACGCAATACAAGGACGAGCGAATAAACAACCTTGGGGTAAACAGGGTTTTAAGCGCCGGAAGATATTTCGCAAAAATCGATTGTGTGTCTTTGGTGCTACAGTTCTTTCGCTTGTCCCGGTAAAAGCGGCACAAATCGCACCGCAATGAGCTCTTCGCGCGTTAATTCCCCTCCGGCGTGCTTGGTGAGTTTGACCAGATATTGCGCGTCATTGCGCGGGCCGACAGGGAGAACCATTTTGCCGCCTTCGGCAAGCTGCGCCGCCAAGGCATCGGGGACATTTTCGGCGGCAGCCGTGACCATGATGCGGTCAAACGGCGCCAAATCAGGCGCGCCGGCCATGCCGTCACCGACGCGAACCGTGACGTTCGCATAGCCGAGGCGTTCAAGCCTTTCGCGTGCCGTATCGGCAAGCGTGCGGTAGCGTTCGATCGTAACCACTTCCCGCGCAAGTCGCGACAGGACGGCGGCCTGGTAACCGGAACCCGTTCCGATTTCGAGCACGCGATCCTGCGGACCGACTTTAAGTTGCTCGGTCATGTAGGCGACGACAAATGGCTGACTGATCGTCTGCCCGCAAGCGATCGGCAAGGCCTGGTCGGCATAGGCGGCCTCGACGAAACCAGGCGCGACGAAATCTTCCCGCGGCACTTCCTCCATCGCGCGAAGCACCGCCTGATCGCTGATCCCACGCCGTCGCAGCGCAAGCTGAAATTCCATGCGCTCGACGTCGTCGACAGCTGGTTTTGCGGTCACGGTTGCCTCGCTTTGTTACCTTACTGCGGCCGTTTTTTACCACTCCGCACGGTCTGTTACACTGCGGCGTGCATGATCACGCCCGCCGCTGCCCGCCTTGACGCAAAGCCTCGGAGCAAAGTCTTGACCAAATTAAGTGTCCTGACCGGCATGGAACCAAGCGCCGCGCCGGGCGTTACGGCGCAAGCACGGGGTTCCAAAGGATGAATCACGGGAAGGCTGCCGCGGGCAAGCGCGTCCTCATCGTCGAAGACGAATTAATGATCCGCATGCTGCTTGAGGGCATGCTGACTGACCTCGGCCACAGGGTCGCGGCCGAAGCGGGCGGTCTCGACGAAGCCATTTCGCTTGCGAAGCAAGGTGAATTCGATTTGGCTGTGCTTGACGTCAATCTCAACGGGAATTCGGTGACTCCGGTCGTCGAAATCCTCGTCGAGCGCGGTGTGCCGTTCATCTTCGCGAGCGGATACGGCCAGCGCGGCCTGCCCGAAGCCTATCGGACCGCGCCGATATTGCAGAAGCCGTTCCAGGCCGACGCGCTCGAGCAGGCGATCCAATCGATTGCCAACGCCGGATGCTAAATCCCCCCGCGCAGATCCGTAAATTAAATTCTCGAATTAAATTTCGAACTTAAGTTCCCGACTTAAATTCCAGAGTTAAATACCTTTGGCAAAAAGTTCGGCGAGCTTGGTCATGCTCGGCTCGTCGGTAATGTCGATCCGCAGCGGGGTGAGTGCGATGCAGCGATCATCGAGCACCGCAATGTCAGTTCCGTGCTCAGGCCGAAACGGGCCCAGTCGCGAATACGCAATCCAGTAATACGGGTTGCCACGCCCGTCCAGGCGCTTATCGATGTGCAAACGTTCCTGTCGGCGGCGGCCAAGCGGCGTGACGACGACGCCTTTGACTTCTTCCGGGCGGCAATCGGGAAAGTTGACATTGATCAGAACGCCGGCGCGCACGCCATCGGCCAGTACACGCCGAATGATCTCAGGCGCAAAGTGGACGCCCGTCTCCCAGAACGGCGGCTGCTCGCTGCGCGATTTGTAGGATTGGGAAAGCGCAATCGAGGGAATGCCAAGCAACGCGCCTTCCATCGCGCCGGCGACCGTGCCGGAATAAATCACGTCTTCACCCACGTTGCGGCCGCGGTTGACGCCGGAAAGCACTAGATCGATTTGCTTGCCTTCGAGAACATGGCGTGCGCCCATGATCACGCAATCGGTCGGCGTGCCGCGCACCGCGAATTTGTGCTCGTCGATCTGGCGCAGACGCAGCGGGTCGTTGAGCGAAAGCGAATGAGCCACGCCGGATTGGTCATGCTCCGGCGCCACGACCCAGACATCTTTGGAAAGCGCGTGAGCGATCTCCTCGCAGGTATCAAGCCCCGGCGAGTGAATGCCGTCGTCGTTGGTGACCAAAATGCGCAATGGAACCTCTCAGGCAGGCGAGTATTCGCCACTCGCTACTCGCTTTTTGCAATGTTCTTCATTCCGCCCATATAAGTCTGCAACACGTCGGGAACAGCAATCGATCCGTCGGCTTGCTGATAGGTCTCCATCACTGCGATCAAGGCGCGGCCGACGGCAACGCCAGAGCCATTGAGCGTGTGGACGTGGCGAACGTTGCGGTCTTGCTTGTTGCGATAGCGGGCGTTCATGCGCCGCGCCTGGAACTCGCCACAGACCGAGCACGATGAGATTTCCCGATACATGTTCTGCCCCGGCAGCCAGACCTCGATGTCATAGGTTTTCTGCGCGGCAAAGCCCATATCGCCGGCGGACAGCGTGACCACGCGGTAATGCAGATCGAGCCGGCGCAAGACTTCCTCGGCGCAGGCCAGCATGCGCTCATGCTCATCGCGCGACTGTTCCGGTGTGGTGATCGAGACCAGCTCGACCTTGGTGAATAGATGCTGGCGGATCATACCGCGAGTGTCCTTGCCCGCCGCGCCCGCCTCGGCACGAAAGCACGGAGTGCAGGCGGTGAACCGCATCGGCAACTGCGCTTCGTCGACGATGGATTCGCGCACCAGATTGGTCAGCGGCACTTCGGCGGTGGGGATGAGGCCTAGACGATCGTTCCGAAGCCTCGTAAGACGACCCAGATAGGCGGCCTGAAGTTCGTCGATCTGCGCCTCTCCGACAATATCCTCTGGCACGGCGCTTATGTGCTCGCCTTTGACCGCCCAAAATTGATCATCCACAAACTTCGGCAACTGGCCCGTCCCGAACATTATCTCGTCGCGCACGAGAAGCGGCGGCGCGACTTCGGTATAGCCGTGTTCGTTCGTATGCACGTCGAGCATGAATTGGCCGAGCGCGCGCTCGAGCCGCGCTAGGCCACTTTTCAAGACGACAAAGCGAGCGCCGGACAGCTTCGCCGCGGTTTCGAAATCCATCTGCCCGAGCGCTTCGCCCAACTCGAAATGCTGCTTGGCCGTGAACGCGTAGTCGCGCTTGGCGCCAAAACGGTGATGCTCGATATTGTCGTTGGAATCCTTGCCGTCGGGCACATCGTCAAGCGGGATATTCGGGATTTCGGCAAGCGCATCGTCGAGCGCTTGCGAAGCCGCTTTCTCCGCCGCTTCGAGCTTTGGGATGGATTCTTTTAACGCTGCCACCTCGGCCATGAGCGCGGCGGCCTTTTGCTCGTTCTTGCTTTTCTTGGCCTCGCCGATTTCCTTAGATGCCGCGTTGCGGCGCGCCTGCGCGGTTTCGAACTCAAGGATATTCTTGCGCCGCTCCCCGTCGAGCACGATCAGACGCCGCGATTCCGGCGCCAGTCCGCGGCGCGCAAGCGTATGGTCGAAGATGTCGGGATGCTCGCGGATAAACCGAATGTCGTGCATCGATAAGCTCTCTGGCGTGTCATGGCCGGACTTGTTCCGGCCATCCACGTCTTTGCAGCCCGATAATTAAGACGTGGATGCCCGGGTCAAGCCCGGGCATGACGAATCAAAATTGCATAGCAGCAACATAGCAGCCCGCTCACTCCGCGGGTTTGGCGGCCGCGGCGGCGCGCTCGGCGGCGGCGCGACGCTCCACCATCCGCACCGACCAGACGGAGCCCTCGTAAAGCGCCACCAGGGGGAGCGCAAGCGACATCTGGCTCAAGACATCCGGCGGGGTGAGTATGGCGGCAATGACGAAGGCGATGACAATGAAGTAGCGGCGCTTCGATCTGAGCTGTTCGGAGGTGACGATGCCAACGCGGCCAAGCAGCGTTAGAATGACTGGAAGCTGAAATGCCACGCCGAAGGCGAGGATCAGCTTCATCATCAGCGACAGATAATCCTCGACCTTTGGCAGAAGCTCGATTGTCGCCTGCCCGGGCCCGCCCAATTGCTGCATGCTGAGCGAAAAGCGCGCCAGCATCGGCCAGACCACGAAATAGACAACCATCGAGCCGAGCAGAAAGAAGATCGGCGTCGCGATCAGATACGGCAGGAAGGCTTGGCGTTCATTACGGTATAAGCCCGGCGCGACAAACATATAGATCTGCGTCGCCACGACCGGAAAGGAAATGAAGGCCGCACCAAACAGCGCAAGCTTGAGCTGCACGACGAAATATTCAAGCAGCCCGGTATAGATGAATTTCGAATTTTCCGGCCCCGCGACCCAGATGTAGGGCCAGGTGAGCACGTTGTAGATCTGGCGAGCGAAGAAAAAGCAGATAATTGCGGCCAGTGCGAACGCGGTGAGCGCCTTGATCAGCCGCGAGCGCAGCTCGATCAAGTGATCCATCAACGGCGCCTTGGTGGCCTCGATCTCCTTTTCTTCGTCTTCGCTTCTCATTGCGGCTTGCCTGCGCCAGCGGATGACGCGGATTCTGCCGCCGCTTCCGGGGCGACCGGGCCAACGCCGACGCCAGCCACCTCTTTGTCGCGAAGCTCGGTTGCAGCTTGAGGAATGGGAGATGCTTCAGTGGGCTCCGCGGCGGCGGCGCTGCCCGGCGCATTGGCCGCTTCTTTGTCCGCTGCCTGGTCCGTACTCTTCACGGTGTTGTCCAAATCCTTGCCGATGGCCTCGACATCGGCGCGCACGTCTTTGAGCGGATCGTAATTCTTGATGTCGGACGCCATGTCGTCGACCTGCTTCTTCAGGTCCGCCATCTCCGCTTCGCGCATCGCTTCATGAAACTGATTCTGAAAATCGGCGGCTAAACTTCGGATTTTGCGCGTCCATTGCCCGAGCGAGCGCATCACCGCCGGCAGCTCTTTCGGCCCGATCACGATCAGGGCGACGATGCCAATGAGCAGGAATTCGGTCCAGCTGATGTCGAACATAAAGACACTCCGGCCGCGCTCGTTAGCCGCAGCCGCCGACCAGGATGTAAAGCTGCCGCGTCCGGCGCGAGAGATTCAGAACTAGACTTTGCTCTCGGATTCGGCCCGCTGCTTGATATCCGCGGACGCTTGATGATCGATCGTTTTTACCGGCGCATCGGATTTCGCTTTTTCGGCGGTGTCGTCGTCGGCCATGCCCTTCTTGAAGGCTTTGATCCCGCGCGCGACATCGCCCATCATATCCGAAATCTTGTTGCGGCCTCCAAACACCAGCAGGACGACAGCGCCAACGATCAACCAGTGCCAGATGCTCAAGGAACCCATGAAATCCTCCGTCCGCCAGACGCTTACGCATAGCCCCCAAGACAGGGCGCCTGCCGGCAAATTGCCGATTTGGCCAGAAACTAGGCGTCGGGACCGGCAAAAACAAGCGCAACGGCAATGCCCTCGCGCCGCAGGTAAACGCGCGTGCAACTCGCGCGGATTATAGCCCGGCTCAACGTCGAAGGATCGAGAATCCTCCGAACTTATTCCTCGGTCCGGCCGACCCTCGGCGCGAGGCCCAGATCGACGTCCTCCGGGCCAAGCGGGTCTTCGTCGTCCCGCAGTGCCGGATCGTCGGATGGCACCGGCACCGCGAAATCGGCGGGGATGGAAGCGTCAACCAAGCCCGCGCCCTTGAGCTCGTCGAGCCCCGGCAAGTCGCTTAGCACATCAAGCCCGAAATGGGACAGGAATGCTTCGCTGGTCCCGTAGGTGACCGGCCGGCCCGGCGCTTTACGCCGGCCGCGCAGCCGGATCCAACCGGTCTCGAGGAGCACATCCAACGTGCCCTTCGACGTGCTCACGCCCCGAATTTCTTCGACCTCGGCGCGCGTCACCGGCTGATGATAGGCGACGATCGCCAGCGTTTCGATCGCCGCGCGCGACAGTTTTCGCGTGACGACTGATTCATGCGTCAAGAGCCAGGCGAGATCATTGGCGGTGCGCAGCGTCCATTTTCCGCCGACGCGCACCAGATTGACCCCGCGCGGCGCATATTCGCGCTGCAATTGCTGGAGCAGTGCGCGCACGTCGACGCCGGCGGGCAGCCGCGACGCCAGGACTTTCTCATCGATCGGCGCCTCGGCGGCAAACAATAAGGCTTCGAGGATGCGCAGCTCTTCGGCGCGGTCGAGATCTTTCTTGTCGCCGACGATCACCCGCATCTCCGCGACTTTCCCCATTGGCTTTTTCTCCCTCTTAGCCATTCCCCGGTTCCGCGGCTGAGCCCTGCGGAAGGGCGCCGTCGGCATTGCGCTTCTTGCGCAGATAAAGCGGCGAGAAAGCAGCCTGCTGGTGCGCTTCTAGCTCGCCCTCACGGATCAATTCGAGCGCCGCGGCAAAGCTCGAGGCCAGTACGGTGGCGGCCACCGAAGGATCGGCCAGATAAGCGATCAGATATTGGTCGAGCGGGCTCCAATCCATGCTTTGACCGATCAGCCGTTCAAGCGCTTCACGGGCTTCGGCAAGCGACCAGACCGTGCGCTTAGGCACGCGCACGACCGATCGCGACTTGATTTGCCGCCGTGCGGCATAAGCCGAGAGCAGGTCATAAAGCGTGGCAGACCACTGCGGATGCTTGATCTCGGCAATCGGCTCCGGCTGTCCACGCTGAAACACGTCGCGGCCAAGCTGCGGCCGGCCCATCAATTGCTCGGCGAATTTGCGGATCGCTTCGAGGCGGCGCAGCCGCAGCGCAAGCGCATTGGCCATCTCCTCGGCGCTTATGCCTTCGGCCGGTTGCGGCTCCGGCAGCAAGAGGCGGGATTTCAAGTAAGCGAGCCAAGCTGCCATCACCAAATAGTCGGCGGCGAGTTCCAGGCGCATCTTGCGCGCCTCTTCGATAAAGGCGAGGTACTGATCGGCCAGCGCAAGAATGGAAATCTTGGCGAGATCGACCTTCTGCTGACGCGCGAGCGTCAAGAGAAGATCGAGCGGACCTTCAAAGCCCTCAACGTCCACCATCAGCGATGGCTCATCGCTGGCGCGCTCCGGCAGCTCGGTCTCGAAATCGTGCTCGGCGTTCATGCGGAACCCGCTCGTGGCTCAGTGCCCTGCATCAGTTTGGCGAATTGCTCGCGGCTTGCCGTGACATCCAGAGGTTCGGGCCGTTTTCGCACAGCCAGAGCCGCATCAGCACGGCGCGCGGCATCGCCTTGCAGAACGGGCGCTGCCGCCGCAACTTCGAGCATTTCCGATATAGCGCCGTTGCAATGGAGCACCACGTCGCAGCCGGCGGCGATCGCCGCCTCGGTACGCTCAGACAGGGTGCCAGACAATGCGCCCATGGAAATGTCATCGCTCATCAGCAGACCGTTAAAGCCGATCGAATCGCGAATCACGTCCTTCACTATATTGGCTGAAGTAGTAGCCGGCGCGACCGGATCCACCGCGGTAAACACGACATGGGCAGTCATCCCCAATGGCAGGTCGCACAATGGCCGGAAGGCCGCGAAATCCGTGGTATCCAGCGTGGCCCGATCAGCGGTAACCACCGGAAGCCGCTGGTGGCTGTCGGCCGTGGCACGGCCGTGGCCCGGGAGGTGCTTAAGAACCGGAAGAACGCCGCCGGCCATCAGACCCTCAGCGAAGGCCCTAGCGAGGACGGCCACCTTAGCCGGTTCATTGCCGTACGCACGGTCACCGATTACGGGATCGGCGCCGGCGGCCGGCACGTCCGCGACGGGCGCGCAATCGACGTCAATCCCGAGCTGCGACAGGTCATTCGCAATAAGCTGCCCCCCCAGCCGCGCGGCGGCAAGGCCACTGGCCGGATCGCGGTCGAATAGCGCCCCGTAACCGGCGCCGGACGAATAGCTCGGCCAATGCGGCGGGCCCAAGCGCTGCACCCGGCCGCCCTCCTGATCGATCAGGACAGCGGCTTGGCGGCCGACCAGGTCGCGGAACTCGGCGATCAGGCGGCGTAGCGCGTCCGGCGTGGTCACATTGCGCTTGAACAGGATGAGTCCCCACGGGTCCTCATCCCGAACAAACTGGCGTTCCGCCGCGGTGAGCGTGGGCCCGGACAGACCCGTGATGAACGCACGCATTTGCGGCAGCTAAAGTTCCATGCCTGGCGGACCTGCGGACATAATCCGAGGCCCGAATCGGCATCTCAAAGCGATCATGGCCCACTAGAGGCGGGGCGGCCGCCTAATGCAAGCTCGCCGGTTTGCGCGTGGTGAAAATCAATTCTTCTGCACGAGGCAGCTGCCGCCGGCAGCTTTGAGATTCGAACACAACTCTGTCGCCTGGTCCGCCGAAGCGAACGGCCCCACCATGGCGCGGTAGTAGATGCCTTTGGCGCCAAGGTCGGCGCGGCGGATGATCGGCGCACGACCACTGAGCAGATCAGGATATTTGGCCTGCAAGTCGCGGAACGAGGACTGGGCCTCTTCCTCGCTCCGTTGCGATGAAACTTGAACCGTGTAGCCGCCGGCTGGCGCCACGGGAGCAGCCGAGGCGGTTTCGTTTGCCGCCGGCTTGTTCAGCGGGACTGGCTGGGCCGGAACTGAGCGCGGGCGGGTCGTCGCAGGCGAACTTTCGGTCGATGACGGGACAATCGAAAGCGGTTCGTTTGCGTCACGCGTTTGTGCTGCGGTTCGCGTCGGCGTTGCTGAGCCGGTAGTCGCATCAGCGCCGTTCGGCTGGTCAGTGTGGATTGAAACGGTGCGAATTTTTTTTGGGCTGGGCGCGCCTGGCACGGCAAGAGTGGGCGTCGGCGACGACGTCGTGGTCAGCGGTGCGTTCGCAGCCGATGTAAGCGCCGGTGGCCTAGCACTTGGAATATCGGGCCGGACCGTGGTCGGCGGTGGGGTCGAGGATGCCGGATTGTTCGAAGCTGCAAGGGCTGGGAAGCCCACCACGGTGCCAGGGCCGCCGGCCGCCGGCGGGTCAGGGAAGATCGGCACAGTCGATACCGGGCGCGGGGCTGAATTTACCGGCGCCCGCATTTCGACGGGACGCTCCTCGCGTGGCACCAAGCGTTCGCCGGAAGTTGCACTTTCGGTATTCGAGTCCGTTTGACGAGAGGCGTTAGCTGACGCGTTGGCGTCGCCAGGCATGATCTTATTTGGTCCGCCCTCGGCCTTGATGATCGGCGGCAGTGTCGGCAGCATTGGGCCGCCAAACATAGCGCGATAGGCAAAAACGCCGGCAGTACCGAGCACGGCCAAGCCGAATATCATCGCCACAAGAACGAATCCGCTTCGCCGGCGCGTATTGAGAGCCTCGTTGAAATCTTCGTATTCCTCGCCGTAGGCATGATCATCAGAATGACCGTGCGCTTCGTGGTCGTATTCGTCATGACCGTAGTGGTCGTCGCGCGGATCCGATGATGGTATCTCCGCCTCGTTGTACGCGGTCTCGTCTCGATCGTCGCCGATAAAGTCATGAAGATCATCCGCCACTGCTGACGCAAAATCCGCTTCGCGGTCATTGCGGGAAGAGCGGATAAACGGTGGAGGATCGGCGTGGACGGACCGGTCGTAACGCTCCTCGTTAGCAAGTTCGTAGCGCTCTTTGAAATCCTGTTCGTAGCGGCTTTCGTCCGGCGCGGAATGTTGGTCGTCGTGCGGCTCACCAACAATCTCGTCCTGCGCGGCGTAGGTCGCACGAGCGGTCGACCTGCGATCTTGACCTGCTTCTCTGTTCATCGGCACGCTTTGACCAATGAACCTTGCCAATTCGGCAAGCGGATCGTCAGCTTGCGCGCGGGGCTTTTCCGGACTGCGCCCGACCGCGGAATCGCGATACGAACGGTGCTCGCTTTCAGCCATGAGATTCGACCCGTTCAGGCATTCACAATAGAGAGACAAAAACTTCGAAACTCTCGACCCGGCGCCAATAGCGAAGCGTGGCTACCGCATCTCGTTTGGTGCTTCGACCCCGAGCAGTGCCAGCCCCGAAGTGAGCACGGTCGCAACCCCTTGAACAAGCACAAGCCGCGCTTCCGTCAGTTGTCGATCATTCTGGATAATGAAGCGTAAATGTGGCGATGCATTGCCGAGTGTCCAAAGTGCATGAAATTCACTTGCTAAATCGAAGAGATAAAAGGCAATTCGATGCGGCTCATGCGCGGCCACAGCGCCGGCAAGAACACGCGGATAAAGCGCGATCTGTCGCATCAGCGCAAGTTCGGCGGAATCGCTCAGGCGCGCCAAATCGGCAGCATCGGCGAGTTGCGCGATGTCGGCAGGAAAGCCGCTAAAGGCGGCGCGGGCGTTACGAAATACCGATTGCGTTCGGGCGTGGCCATATTGAACATAGAACACTGGATTGTCGCGGGATTGTTCGAGCACTTTCACAAGATCGAAGTCGAGCACGGCGTCGTTCTTGCGAAAAAGCATCATAAACCGCACAGCGTCGCGGCCGACTTCATCGACAACTTCGCGCAAGGTGACGAACTCCCCTGCCCGTTTCGACATCTTTACCGGTTCGCCGGCGCGTAAGAGCTTGACCAACTGCACGACTTTGACATCGAGTTCGGCGCGGCGATCGCTTAACGCCGCGACGGCCGCCTGCATGCGCTTGATATATCCGGCGTGATCGGCCCCCCAAACGTCGATCAGCGCGCGAAATCCACGCTCGAGTTTCGAGCGGTGATAGGCGATATCGGAAGCGAAATAGGTGTAAGAGCCGTCCGACTTCTTCAGCGGCCGATCGACGTCGTCGCCGAAAGCGGTCGACCGGAACAATGTCTGTTCGCGATCTTCCCAGTCGTCCGCTGGTGCGCCTTTCGGCGGCGGCAACCGCCCTTCATAGACATAACCACGCCCACGCAGCTCTTCGATCGTCGCCCCGACGCGGTCCTCGCCGTCCAGCAACAGTGAGCGCTCGGAAAAGAACACGTCTGGTTTGACATTCAATGCGGCAAGGTCAGCGCGGATCGCGTCCATCATCATTGCGACCGCCTTTTCGCGCACAAGCGGCAACCAGCTCACCTCCGATTGTCTCGCGAGCGAGTCGCCGTATTCGGCGGCAATCGCGGCACCCACTGGCTTGAGATAATCGCCAGGATAAAACCCTTCGGGAATTGCGCCGATTTTATCGCCGAGCGCCTCGCGGTAGCGAAGGAAGGCGGAACGCGCGAGGAGGTCGACCTGCACGCCCGCGTCATTGATGTAATATTCGCGGGTCACCTTGAAACCGGCGAACGCCAACAGGTTGGCGAGCGCATCGCCGAATACCGCTCCTCGGCCATGGCCGACATGCATCGGCCCGGTTGGATTGGCCGAAACATGTTCGACATTCACCGGTTCGTTTTTGCCGACGTCGCTCCTGCCGTAATCCAAGCCGGACCTCACGGCGGTACGCAGCGTATCGAGCCAGGCCGTCGGGCGAAGTGTGAGATTGATAAATCCGGGGCCGGCCACCTCGACCTTGGCCACGAGCGTGTCAGCCCGCAGCTTGTCAGCGATCATCTCGGCAAGCTCACGCGGTTTGCGGCGGGCGTCCTTCGCCAGCACCATCGCCGCGTTGGTGGCCATGTGTCCGTGCGCGGCATCACGCGGCGGCTCCACGGTGATGCGCGATTGATCGATGCCGAAAGGCAACAGGCCCGACGCAATTAAAGCTTCGCTTGCAGCGCGAACGCGCTCGAGCATTTCGGCAAAAATATCGTTTTCTGGCATTTGTGGCGTTGGCGCTTTGAACCGAACCGCGCCGCGCGCCTAACGCAATTCTGGAGTCGAGTCAAAGAGCCGCGCATGTTCGGCGAGCGCGTAACGGTCCGTCATGCCGGCGATGAAATCCGCAATATGGCGTGCCCGCGCGGCCTCATCGAGCCCCGCCAGGCTTTCGCCCCATTCCGCCGGAAGTTCGTCCGGCCGGGCGCTGTAGCGCGCAAACAGATCGCGCACCACGCCCGCGGCCTGGTCCATGACCTTCGTCACCCGGCCGTGTCGATACATGTGAGCTTCCAGGAAAGTCTTGATGGCGCGATCCTCGTCCCCGACTGCGCGCGAGAAAGCGCCAACCGGCGCGGCAGCGCGGCGCACATCGTCGGCCGAACCCGGGTTTAGCCCGGCGAGCCGGCCAGCGGTCTCGATGACGACATCATCGATCAGCAAACCGATGAGGCGGCGAATGAGTTCATGCACGGTACGATCGTGGTCCAGGTTGGGATGCGCGGCGCGAATGTGGTTGACGATCCTGCCGGGCAGCGGCACGGCCGCGATGTCGTCAAGTTCAAATAATTTTGCCCGCAAGCCATCATCGATGTCGTGCGCGTCATAGGCGATATCATCCGCAACAGCGGCGACCTGCGCTTCGGCGCCGGCGAAGCTCCAGAGCTGAAGGTCCTGTAGGCGGCAATAGTCGAGAATGGAAGCCGGCACGCCGTGCGTCCGATAGCGAACGAGCGGGGCGCCAGCACGATCGGTGAGCGGACCATTGTGCTTGACCAGGCCTTCCAGCGTCTCCCAGGTTAGATTCAGGCCATCGAACTGCGGATAGCGCCGCTCCAGCACCGTCACCACGCGCAGTGTTTGCGCGTTGTGATCGAACCCGCCGAATACCGATAAGCAGGCGTCGAGCGCGCGCTCGCCAGCGTGACCGAACGGCGGGTGGCCAAGATCGTGCGCAAGCGCCAGCGCCTCGGCCAAATCCTCATCGAGCCGCAGCCGGCGCGCCAGCGCCCGTGCGATCTGTGCCACCTCAAGCGTATGTGTGAGCCGCGTGCGATAATGATCGCCTTCGTCGAAAACGAACACCTGCGTCTTGTGCTTGAGGCGGCGGAACGCGGTGGCGTGAATGATGCGATCGCAGTCGCGGCGAAAGGCGCTGCGGCTTTCACTTGGGGATTCGGGATGAAGCCGGCCGCGGCTTAAGTCAGGGTCGCAGGCGTAGGGCGCACGATGAGGCGTCTTTTCCATTCTGCACGATGTCAGGCAGCGATTGACTTCGGTTCTGTCGCACTTAACTATCGTGGTGCGAGTGTTGCAATCGGGGCGATTGCTTTTCGGAGATCAAATGACGGTCAACGTAACGGATCGCGCCGCGCAACGGATCGGGGAAATCCTGCGTCGGGAGCCTGCCGGCACCATGTTGCGCGTCAGTGTCGAAGGCGGTGGCTGTTCCGGTTTCCAGTATAAATTCGACACCGAACGCGAACGCGCCGAGGACGATATCGTGATCGAAAAAAGCGGCGCGACGGTGCTGATTGATCCGATCTCGCTCAATTACATGTCCGGATCCGAAATCGATTTTGTCGACGATCTGATCGGCTCGTCGTTCAAGGTCAATAATCCGAAGGCGACCGCGTCCTGCGGCTGCGGCACCAGCTTCGCGCTCTAGATTGCCGTGCGTATCGCCAGCTGGAATGTCAATTCGATCAAGCAGCGCCTTGACTCCGCGGTGACTTGGCTGTCCGAGCGCAAGCCGGACATCGTCTGTCTGCAAGAAACCAAATGCGTCGACGAGGCCTTTCCGCGCGAACCGTTTGAGACGCTTGGATACAATGTCGCCGTTCACGGGCAGAAGACATTCAACGGCGTCGCGCTCCTGTCGAAATTCCCGTTCGACGAAGTCAGTAATGGTCTTCCGGGCGACGACCAGGACGATCACGCCCGTTTTATCGAAGCTGTCGTCTCCACGGCAAACGGCGCGATGCGCGTCGCCAGCATTTATCTGCCGAACGGCAATCCGCCGGAGACGGAGAAATACGCCTACAAGCTTGGCTGGATGAAGCGCCTGGCGGCCTATGCACGCGAACGCCTGCTGCTGGAAGAACCGCTCGTCATGGCCGGCGACTACAACGTCATTCCGACGTCAGCCGATGCCCGCAACCCGCAAACCTGGGTTAACGACGCTTTGTACTTGCCGCGCACGCGTGACGAATTCCGCGCTCTTATCAATCTCGGGCTCACCGACGCTATACGCGCGACCAGCGACGATGCCGGCCTGTTCACGTTCTGGGATTACCAGGCCGGCGCCTGGCAAAAGAACAACGGCATCCGCATCGATCATCTTCTGCTTTCGCCTGCCGCCGCGGACAAGCTCAACTCCGCCGGAATCGATCGCCACGTTCGGACCTGGGAAAAGCCATCCGATCACGTTCCGGTCTGGATCGATCTGGACATGGAAACGAAATAGCGATGGGGAATATGGTAGGATGGGCTAAAGGCGGAGAAATCCATCGCGCCTGGCTATGGGTTTCGCTTCGCTCTACCCATCCCTACGGTCTCGACTAGTCCCGCCTGCCTTTCAGCCAATCCTCCAGATAGACGAGCGCTAAAGCGCGTTCATCATCGCTGGCGCGCTTGAATGCGCTGTCATAGACCGGCTTGACCCAGCTTTCGTCGGTGCCGGCGCAATCACGACCGAGGGTCAGCCACATCAGCCCGCGCGCCGCCTGCCGCGGCACGGCCTGCCCCTGGAACAACATGTCGCCCAGCGCAACTTCGGCGCGGCAATTGCCCTTTGTTGCGGCGAGCTGAAACCAGCGCGCCGCCTGGTGTGGATCGCTTGGCGAACCGGTCAGATAGAGCCGGCCGAGCTCATATTGCGCGTCAGCATCGCCGAAATAGGTGGCCGCATAGCCGAACATGTCGCGCGCGCGCCCGTGGTCGGCGACGATTTTCGAATTCGGGATGCCGGTCAGGTAATAATGCCCAAGCGCGACGAAGGCATTGGCGACAAACCGCGCTTGCGGCGTGCCGGGCGCCTCATCCGGGTGGCTGTTGGCGACCTGGCTGAAATAGTTGAAGGCACGTAGATCATCGCGCGGCACGCCGTCGCCGTCGGCATACATGCGACCGAGCTTCCACTGCGCCACCGGCTGCCCCTGCTCGGCGGCATATTGCAAGGCGGTAAGCGCGCTGGGCTTGCCTGGGATGTCCGGCGGGCGCGAAGTCGCACGCAAACCTTCGCCCGGTGCCAATGCGGCCGTGCTCGGTGTAGTCGTGCCGTCAAATGCGAGCGCGGGCGCAGCTCCAAGAATGTGGCCGATGACGTCAAGGCGACTATCAAGGCTGGCCATCACCGACAGCCCGAGTACAAGGCCCGCCGCTGCGGCACCGGCCGTAACGCGGCCGATCTGATTAGATGTCCGCATAGCACACCGTCTCGGCCGCTCCGCCTGGATGGGTCAACGCACCGTAACGCGCCGATCCCACCTGTTGGGCGTATTTCCACAAATAACCGGAAGTGAATTCGGACGGCCGTGGCTTCCACTCTTTCGCGCGCCGATCCAACTCCGCCTTGCTCAGCTTGACGTCGAGCGTGCCGCGCTCCGCGTCGAGCGTGATGACATCGCCGTCCCGAAGGAGCGCGATCGGCCCGCCGATTGCCGCCTCCGGGCCAATATGGCCGACGCAGAAGCCGCGGGTGGCGCCGGAGAAGCGTCCGTCGGTAATAAGCGCGACCTTGGCGCCCATTCCCTGTCCATAAAGTGCGGCGGTGGTTGAGAGCATTTCCCGCATGCCCGGTCCGCCTTTGGGACCTTCGTAGCGGATGACCAGCACGTCGCCTTCCTCGTATTGCCGGTTCTTCACTGCCTCGAAGCAGGACTCCTCGCCGTCAAAGCAGCGCGCCGGACCGGAAAACTGTAAACGTTCCATGCCCGCCACCTTCACGATCGCACCGTCAGGGGCGAGATTGCCTTTGAGCCCTACGACGCCGCCGGTCGGCAAAATCGGCTTATTGGCAGGCCAAATGACGGCCTGGTCGGGATTCCATTTCACCGACTTCAGATTTTCGGCGATGGTCCGGCCAGTGACGGTAAGGCAGTCGCCATGGAGAAAACCATGGTCGAGCAATGTCTTCATCAACAGCGGCACACCACCAGCTTCGAACATGTCTTTGGCGACATAGCGGCCGGATGGTTTTAAATCCGCGATATATGGTGTCTTTTTCAGGACTTCGGCGACGTCGAACAGGTCGAATTTGATGCCGCATTCGTTGGCGATGGCCGGTAAATGCAAAGCGGCATTGGTCGAACCGCCGGTCGCGGCAACGACCGCTGCGGCGTTTTCCAGCGCTTTGTGGGTGACGATGTCGCGCGGCCGAATTTTCTTGGCGATGAGATCCATAATCATCTCGCCGGCGAGAACGCAAAACTTGTCGCGGATTTCGTAAGGCGCTGGCGCGCCGGCCGAATAGGGCAAAGCAAGACCGATCGCCTCGGAGATCGTCGCCATCGTGTTGGCGGTGAATTGGGCACCGCAGGCGCCGGCCGATGGGCAGGCATTCTGTTCAAGCACATCCAAATCGGCATCCGTCATGGCGCCGATCGAGTGCTTGCCGACCGCCTCATACACGTCCTGGATGGTAACGGGCATGCCCTTGAAAGTGCCCGGCAGGATCGATCCGCCGTAGATGTAGATCGAGGGCACGTTGAGACGGCACATCGCCATCATCATGCCCGGTTGCGACTTGTCGCAACCCGCCACCCCGACCAGCGCATCATAGGAATGACCGCGCACCGACAATTCCACCGAATCCGCGATCACTTCGCGCGACGGCAAAGACGACTTCATTCCGGCATGGCCCATGGCGATGCCGTCGGTGACCGTAATGGTGCAGAACTCCCGTGGCGTGCCGCCGCCCGCGGCAACACCGAGCTTCACCGCCTGCGCCTGACGCATCAGCGCGATATTGCAAGGCGCAGCCTCGTTCCAGCAGGTCGCCACGCCGATAAAGGGCTGATGAATCTGCTCCCGCGTCAGTCCCATGGCGTAATAGAACGCCCGGTGCGGCGCGCGATCGGGGCCTTCGGTGGCGTGACGGCTCGGGAGCCGTAATTTCAAGTCGCTCTTGGCGTCCATCTAACTAACTCAAGCGAGCCAAACTGGCCCTGTTCATCCCTCGTCATCCGGTCCAAAGCCTACTCGCTTTTCCAGACCGGACGTATCAATAACTGCCATGTCATGTTTCCATGTCATGTTCGGTCACATGAAAATGTCAGCCGCGCGGCCACCGATGTCGAGAATTCCTATGGCCAAAAAGCGGCGTTGGCTGTCGGTGCGTTGCGGTAACATTAAATGTTCCGTGGCTGTGTCCGCGCGGCCACAGATTCAACGCTCAGAAAGCATTTTGGTTAAATGGCGATTTACCACTCGCCTATCAACTTGCGACCATGAGGCGTGCCCAGACGGTTAACCAAAGTCTTCTTCGGTCGCAGCGTTCACGAGGTCGCGCCCGATCTGATCGGGGCGACGCTGCTATTCAATGGGGTGGGTGGCCGGCTGGTCGAAGTCGAGGCCTACCATCATACCGATCCAGCCGCGCATAGCTTTCGCGGTCCAACCGCCCGCAATGCAGTCATGTTCGGGCCGCCGGGCTATGCCTATGTCTATCGCTCCTACGGCATTCACTGGTGCCTGAACTTCGTCTGCGAGCCGGCCGGCTCGGCCAGCGCGGTGCTGATCCGAGCGCAGGAGCCGACTGATGACTTACCGCTTATGCGCCGGCGCCGCGGCTTGACCGATGTGCGGCTGCTTTGCGCCGGGCCAGGACGGGTCTGCGAGGCGCTGGGGATTACTGCGGCGCACAATGGACTGCCGCTCGACGAATTGCCGTTTGCACTGTTTGCGCGCACTGGCGAGGTTGAGGTTATTGCCGGACCCCGGATCGGCATCACCAAGGCCGCGGAAAAGCCCTGGCGTTACGGGCTAAAAGGCTCAGCCTTCCTCAGCAAGCCGTTTCGCGCGACCGCTAAAGCGAAATGATTTTAGGCTGGAAGCCTGAATGCCGGATCGAAGCCGAGCTCGGCGCGGGCCTTTGCAATCGAGACGGTCCCGTCCTCCTCGGCGATGTTGTAGACGCCCGGCCGTCCGCGCGTGAGCGCCAGCAGTGTGGCCTGTCCCGCGGCATCGATATGAACGGACGGTTTGCGAATGGGGTCGGCGTGCCAGGTACCGGGGCCATAGAAGAAGCCGTAACGCAGCACGATCGCTTCCATTCCTGACGCCAGCACCTGTCGCTCCATGTCGGCTGCAGCGCGCACGGTGACCGCGCGAGGGCCGTCCACCACATTGAGCGGATCAGCTTCGGAATGCGGCTCGCCCGGCTCTCCCCTTGGCGCGTAGGCAAACGCGACGCTTTGCACGATGAAACGCCGCGCCGAGGCGGCCTGCGCCGCGGCGATCAGGTTGTGTGTCCCTTCGATGCGGATGCGGGCGTTGCGCGGATAAGACGCGGCGAGTTGTGCTTCGTCTTCGACAACTTGAGGCAAGTCGGTCAGCTGATGGACGACGACCTCGGGCCGCGCTTTCACGAGAGCATCTCGAAGGGTAGCGGCATCGAACACATCGGCAACGACCGCACGAATGCCTGCGGCGTTCAATTGACGCGCAGTTTCGGCATGACGCGTGCAACCAGTGACATCGTGTCCTGCCGCAAGCAACAGCGGCGTCAGCCGGCGGCCGATGGCGCCGCTCGCACCGGCGAGAAATATTCTCACGTGATCACCTCACGCCGCGCCACCTTACTCCGCGCCTTCCAGCCGCTGCAAAGCTTCGGCAAGCTTGGCTTTGCGCAGCTGCGCTTCTTCGCGCTTTTCCTTCTCTTCGTCGACGACTTCTTCCGGCGCGCGCGCAACAAAATTAGGATTGCCGAGCTTGGCTTCGACGCGCGCGATATCGGCGTCGCACTTCGCCATCTCCTTGGCGAGCCGGGCGCGTTCGGCGGCGAGATCGATCACGCCTTTCAAAGGTAGTGCGGCAACACCGCCGCGCACGACGAGCTGCACCGCTCCTCGCGGCGCGGCCTGCGCAAAGGAGATCTCGCCGACGCGCGCCAAGCGTTGGACAAATTCCGCCCAGCGCCGGGCGCGCATGGCGATTTCGGGCGAGACCCCCGCAAGCACCAGCGGTAGCGCGGTTGCTGGTGGAATATTCATTTCGACCCGCACCGACCGAATGGCGGTCACGAGATCGATCACCCAGCCAATCTCCGCTTCCGCCGCGGGATCGTCGAGATTGTCGTATTGTGGCCAGACCGACAGCGCGAGCAACGTCTGCCGATCGGCACCGGTGACGCGCCACAGCTCCTCGGTAACGAACGGCATGAAAGGATGCAGAAGCTTGAGGATCTGGTCGAGCGCCCATGCGGCAGCAGCACGTGTCTCACTTTTCGCTGCGCTGTCCGGCCCGCTCAGCACCGGCTTGATGAGCTCGAGATACCAGTCGCAATAGATATTCCAGACGAAGCGATAGATCGCAGCCGCCGCGTCGTTGAATTTGTATGCCTCGATCGCCGCGGTAACATCGCCCGTGGCCTTCGCCGTCTCATGCGCGATCCAGCGGTTTAGGACCTCTTTTGACTGTTGCGGATCAAATGCCGGATCGCGCGCGCAGCCGTTGATTTCGGCGAAGCGCGCCGCATTCCAAAGCTTGGTCGCAAAATTGCGATAGCCCTCGACGCGTTGCGCCGACAATTTGATGTCACGGCCCTGCGCCGCCATAGCGGCGAGCGTGAAGCGCAGCGCATCAGCGCCGTATTCGTCGATCACCGCCAAGGGGTCGATGACGTTGCCCTTCGACTTCGACATTTTCTGTCCGCGCTCGTCGCGCACCAGTGCGTGGATGTAAACGTCGCGGAACGGCACCCATTGATCAGACATAGCGTCGGGCCGCTCCTTTTGCATAAAATGCAGTCCCATCATCATCATCCGCGCGACCCAGAAAAAGATGATGTCGAAGCCGGTGACGAGCGTGCTGGTCGGATAGAAGCGTTTGAGCTCCGGCGTTTGATCGGGCCAGCCCAAGGTGGAGAACGGCCACAGCGCGGAAGAGAACCAGGTGTCGAGCACGTCTTCGTCGCGCGCGATGTGAATTGCCCCGAGATTTGTATTTGAAAAATGGGCGGAGAGTATCGCATTCCAACTCGGAGCAATCCTTACCTCTTGGCCGTAATACTCCGCTGCTTGCGCCCGCGCTTCTTCTTCCGACTCGGCCACAAATCTGTACGGCTCATCGGGATCGAGTGTGTGACCCTGGTCGCCAAGGTTGCGTAGCTTAGATGGCCCGTACCAGGCCGGAATCTGATGACCCCACCAGATCTGCCGTGAAATGCACCACGGCTGGATGTTTTCCATCCAATTGAAAAATGTCGCTTCCCACTGCGGCGGAACGAATGTGGTCTTGCGTTCGCGCACCGCCGCCATCGCCGGCTGTGCCAGCGTCTTGGCGTCGACGTACCATTGATCGGTCAGATAGGGCTCGAGTACAGCGCCCGATCGGTCGCCGTGCGGCACGACATGCGTCGTCGGTTCTGTTTTACCTATAAGGCCGGCGGCTTCTAGCCGCTTGAGAATTTCCTTGCGGGCAGCAAATCGGTCGAGGCCGTGCATCTTTAGTGTTGCCGCCATTTCGGCAGATGCAGGAACTCCCCGCCGAAACTCCTGATTATCGGGGAGATCCAATTTGGCTTCTCGATCGAAGATATTGATAAGCGGCCGACCGTGCCGGCGCCCGACCTCGAAATCGTTGAAATCATGCGCCGGTGTGATCTTCACCGCGCCGGAGCCTTTTTCCGGATCGGCATAGTCATCGGCGATCACGGGAATGCGCCGGCCGACCAGCGGCAAGATCGCGGTCTTGCCAATCAGATGGTTGAGCCGTTCGTTCTCCGGATGCACCGCGACGGCGATGTCGCCGAGCATGGTTTCGGGTCGCGTCGTGGCGACGACGATGAATTCGCCGCTACCTTCGATCGGATATTTGATGTACCAGAGCTGCCCTTTGCTCTCGACCTGTTGCACTTCGAGATCGGATATCGCGGTCTTGAGCTTGGGATCCCAGTTGACGAGCCGCTTGTCCTTGTAGATCAGGCCCTCGCGATAGAGCGCGACAAAGACCTTCCGCACCGCGCGCGACAATCCCTCGTCCATGGTGAAGCGCTCGCGCGACCAGTCGCAGGATGCGCCGAGCCGCTTGAGCTGGCTGATGATGATGCCGCCGGATTCGGCCTTCCACTCCCAGACGCGCTTGATGAAAGCCTCGCGCCCCATGGCGCGGCTTGACGGCTGTTGCCGCTCCATCAGCTGACGTTCGACCACGGCTTGCGTGGCGATGCCGGCATGGTCCATGCCCGGCTGCCACAGCACGTCCTTGCCGCGCATTCGCTCGAAACGGCAGAGAATGTCTTGCAACGTATTGTTGAGCGCATGCCCCATATGCAGCGAGCCGGTGACATTGGGTGGCGGAATGACGATGCAATAGGGCTCGGCCTTGGCGCGTTCGGGCCGCCCGGCGCGGAACGCGCCCGCATCTTCCCACGTGGCATAGATGCGGGTTTCAACTTCGCTCGGCTGGTATCTGCTTTCGATCATTGTCGCTTCGCTTTGGCGCGGGTTAGAAAGCCTGTGCCCAGCAGGGTGTCAACGCCGGCGTGGGTCCGCTGGCGCCACGAAGCGAAATCACGTGCTTTATTCGCCATCGAATCTGCCGCGATCGCCGACGCGCTCGATCATCCTCCTGGCGGTCGCCGGCTTCGCCAGTCAGGCGCAGGTCCGAGTCATGGACTCGCTGTTGCCGCAGGTGGCGGCCGACCTGCATACCACTGTCGGCGTCGCGGCGATGGTGGTCACGGCCTATGCGGTGACCCACGGTTCTATTCAGCTGATCATCGGCCCGATCAGCGATCGTTTTGGAAAATATCGAACCGTGGCGCTGACCTGCGCCATCGGCACCGTCCTGGTGGCGATCTGCGGGATGGTTTCGACCCTGCCGCAGCTCGCGCTGGCGCGGCTTGCGACCGGCGCGGCGGCCGGCTGGATCATTCCGATCTCGATGGCCTATGTCGGCGATGTCACGCCACACGACCGGCTGCAGCAAATCCTCGGCCGATACATTTCCGGTCAGATCCTCGGCCAATTGTTCGGCCAGGCGGCCGGCGGGGTACTCGGCGACCTGCTTGGCTGGCGCAACGTTTTCTTCGTGCTCGCCGGGCTGTTCGCCGCGGCGACGGCCGGTTTGGTCTTCGAACTCGCCGTCAATCCGCAGACCCGAAAAGCCGGCAGCCGCGGCGGACGCGGTCTGTTCGGCGGCTATGCCGCGGTCCTGACCAATCCGTTCGCCCGCATCGTGCTGATCGCCGGCTTTTTTGAAGGCGCGCTGGCCTGGGGCGCCTTTGCCTATATCGGCGCCTATCTGCATCTCCGCTTCGGCTTAAGCTTTTCCTTGGTCGGCGCCGTTGTCGCCTGTTTCGGCATCGGCGGCCTGATCTACGCCGCGCTCGTCAAATTGTTTGTCTACCGGCTGGGTCAGGCCGGACTCGCGGTGACTGGTGGGATCGTTCTCGCGATTGCCTATCTGCAACTCGCCATCGGACCGGTCTGGTGGCTCGCTCCAATCGCCACGACCGCGATCGGTCTCGGCTTTTACATGCTGCACAACACGCTACAGACCAATGCCACGCAGATGACGCCGCAAGCGCGCGGCACCGCGGTCGGTTTGTTTTCTGCGGCGCTTTATATTGGTCAAACCGCCGGCGTCGCGGCTGGTGCCTTGGTCATCGATCGCGTCGGCGCGCAGCCACTATTCCTCGCGACCGCGATGGCACTGCCGACGATCGCTATTTGGTTTGTATATCAATTGAGACGGTTCCGGCGGGTAGCTTGACCGCCCGCCGGAAGAACTTCGTCACACTTTGACGAGCGGCACTTTCGGAACGATGCCGCGCCGCGGCGGACCGTTATCGCCACCGCCCGGCGGCTTACGTTTCGGCGGGGAGCGCCGCTTCGCTTTGGCGCGGCGCGGTTCGGGCAGTTTTTCCGGCCGCGGCTTGACCGGCCCATCCGGGTAATCGAAACCGAGTTTGCTGTTGCCGGCCTCGTCGGTGATGACGATGACGCGGACATGACCGCCGCCTTTGAGCCGTCCGAACAGCACCTCCTCGGCCAACGCCTTCTTGATGTGCTCCTGGATCACCCGCGCCATCGGCCGGGCGCCCATCAGCTCGTCGTAGCCGTTGGCGATTAGCCATTTGGTGGCTTCGTCGGTCAGCTCGATGGTGACATCGCGGTCGGCGAGTTGGGCTTCGAGCTGCAGCACGAATTTCTCGACCACCATCTTGATGATCTCAGGCGAGAGATGCGCAAAGGTGATGATCGCGTCGAGCCGGTTGCGGAATTCCGGCGCGAACAGGCGCATGATCGCTTCCATGTCGTCGCCTTCGCGCTTGGTGCGCGTGAAGCCGAACGCGGCGCGCGCCATGTCGGAAGCGCCAGCATTGGTCG